>Ga0209809_1002444_pt1 | contig 13059 bp, 12 predicted proteins | sample YNPMSTMetaG_FD_186172 | JGI IMG/M metagenome (GOLD analysis project Ga0209809, IMG submission 186172) | Anoxygenic and chlorotrophic microbial mat microbial communities from Yellowstone National Park, USA - YNP MS-T MetaG (SPAdes) (version 2) ... | reverse complement strand
ACGGCCATGCCCATGGCCTGCAGCGCCTCGCAGCGCGTGCCGCGCTTGCTGACGTGCCAGGCGACGACTTGCCCACCGCCCGGCGCCTGGTCCGGGGGACGCACGACGGGCCGAGAGGAGGACAGGATCGTGAGTGCGACAGAGAACATCCATCACGCCGACTATGAGCAGCACGAGCGCGACCATCTGCGCCAGGGCGCGGATCACATGCGCGCCCTTGCCATCCTGCGTCGCGCCGAGGCGCTGATCTGGTCGCACGAGGCGGAGATCGCCGAACACTGGGCCGAGATCGCCGCGCATGAACGGGCGATGGCGGCTGGCAAAGGCGCCGAGGCGGCGGTCGCGCATGCGGTCGCCCATGACCGCCACACAGCCGCCGCCACCAGGCATCGCAGTCTTATGCAGGCCATCGAAGCGCTCGGGAAACATCTCTAGCCACGGGGCATCATGCGACCGCCGTCATGTCGCGTGAGGGCATCTGCACCAGGGGCGATCTGCGAGGCAGCGTCCATGACGGCGCCCCTCCCGCCATCAGGTCGGCTTGGAGGTGCCCGGTCATGCCGCGCGGGGACCGCCGGCGCCTCATTGGCGCGTATCCGGAGTCGTGAACGGGTTCGCGAAGCGCGGGTCTGTCGTGACGTTGTGATCGGTCAGACTCTCCAGGAAGGCGATCAGGTCGCGCCGTTCCTGCCGCGAGAGACGGAAGCCCGTGAGCAGCGGCGAGGTGTGCGGCCCGCGATGGCGTCCGCCGCGCTCGTAGTGGCGGATCACCTCGTCCAGCGTCGCCATGCTGCCATCATGCATATAGGGCGCGGTGAGCGCGACATTGCGCAAGCTGGGCGTGCGGAAGGCGCCCATCTGGCGCGCATCGCCGGTGTGCTCGCCGATCCCGCCCGTGCGCGCCACGCCGGTGTCGTGGAAGCCCATCTCAGGCGCGATCAACCGGGCGTGCATCACGTTGTCGGTGAACAGGAAGCCGCCATGGCAGTGGTAGCATTCCAGCCGCTCGCCGAAGAACAGCCGCTCGCCGCGGCGCTGATGGCGTTGCGCTGCCCGCCCCAGCGGTAGCGGTCATAGGGGCTGTCGAACCCCGCGATCACCCGCTGGAAGGCGGCGAGCGCGCGGGTGACGGTCTCCAGCGTGATCGCGCCCTCACGCTCCGGGAAGGCGGCGGCGAACATCGCGACGTAGCGTGGAACGGCAGCGAGCCGGGCGAAGAGTTCCTCCTCCCGGCCGGACATGCCCATCTCCACCGGATGGTCGCTGAAGAGCGGGATCAGCGCCTGCCGTTCCAAGCTTGTCTGTGCCGGGTTCGCCCAGGAGAGAACCGGCGTCCAGGCGAGGTTCACGAGGCTCATCGGGTTCTTCTGCCCGGGTGAGCCGTCCACGCCCGGCACCGTCGCACGGTTCACCGTGAAGGCGCGCGCCTGCTGATGGCAGGTTGCGCAGCTCATAGTTCCGTCGCGCGAGAGGCGCACGTCGTAAAACAGCCAGCGCCCCAGTTCGACCTCGGCCGCGGTGAGCGGCCGATCGAGCGCGGGCGGCGGCACCCAGGCGGGCAGCCGCCACTCCCACAAGGTCGTGGTGGTGGTGCCGCCCCAGGTGCCGCAGAGCAGCCCCGCCGCGACGAGGAAGGCGGCAAGCCGCCTCATCGCGCCGCCTGGCGCAGCGGCTGCACGCGGAAGAAGCGCTGCTCCCCGGGCGGAACGTCCATGTAGGGCAGGCCGAGCGCGGGCAGCACGGTGCGGCACTCCGGCTCGTTCAGGAAGGACATGCAGCCTGGCGGCGTCCCTTCGGTGTTGCGGGTGATGTCCACACCCGCCAGCACCGGGCCGATGTCGGCGATGACCGGCTGGCTCAGCGGATCGAAGCCGGTCAGGGTGATCACCGGCCGGTTCGGGTTGCGGCAGTCCCGCCCCGGCTCGGTCGGCGCGGCGGCGATGCATTGCGTGCTGCCGAGATGCAGCGAGAAGCCGCCGCGGCCGGACGCGTCGCCATGCGCGGCGGCGCTGGCCGGGGCCGGCATGTCTCCGCCCACCTGGAAGTCCACCTTCAGGAACTTGTAGCCGTTCTGCCAGTTCCAGGACATCGCTGTCAGGTTGAACGGGCTGGAGGCGACCGTCGCGTCCTGGTGATTGTGGCGTTCCGGCGCGCCGAGGGTGAAGCGGATGCCGGTGTAGGCGCCGCCGGCCGGCACGGAGCCGCGCAGCGCCTCGTTGGTCGGCGCATTGCCGCCCTGCGCGCAGGGGCCCTGGCCGTTCTCGAAATCGAGCAGCGCCACGCCATCGCGCTGCCAGGGCGTCTCGGCGAGCCGGATCGGCACGGCGCTCCCGTCCGCGCGCAGCAGATGGACGTCATGGACGTAGAAGCGGAAGTCTGTCGGCGTGGCGGTCGCGTTCGTGCTGCCAAGGCCGGCGTAGCTCTGGCCACAGACGAAGGGGGTTCCGTTGACCTGCACGGCGAAGCGGATCGCGACCTCCTGTTGGGCGAGGGCGGGCGTGGCGGAAACCAGCAGGGCGGCGAAGACGGGTGTGCGGATCATGAAGGTTGTCCTCATGGGCTTGTGTGCGGAGGGACGAGGCAAGCGGGTCGGCTCACCAGGTGAGCGTGCGGATATTCGGGCCCATCAGCGCCGGCATCAGCACGTCCGGGGAGCCCATCACGACGCCCTCGATCAGGTCGGCGGCGGTGAGGCCAGCGACACCCATGCAGGCCTGGCAGGCGATCACTTGGCCCCCATCAGCGATGAAGGCGCGCAGCATGGCCTGGATGTCCGGGCTATTCGGCGCGATCCGGGCGGACGCACGACGCCGATCAGCCAGATATACGGCGCGAACATTGAGCCAGATGGTGACAGGACGGTAGCCCGCGCGGAGCACCCTCTGATGCGCGAAGAATATGGCCTTCGAGGCGGCCCAGGTATCGTCCGTCGTCAGGTTCACGAACAGCCCTGGACGCGCTTCGGCGGAAGGGGCGGGCGGCATCGGCGCCTGAGCGAGCGCGGGGGTGCCGGCGGCGGCGATGGCGGTGCCGAGCAGAAGGGCAGCGAGCAGCGTGCGGGTCATGGTGTCGCTCCTGGTGATCGGGTCAAATCAATGCGTGTGGCCGCGTGCGCCGGCGGCCTGGATCTCGAGCTGCACGGTCACCTCCCCGGCGCGCTCGAAGCGCAGCGTCAGCGGCACGGTCGCACCCTGGCGCAGCGGCTCGGTAAGGCCGATCAGCATCACGTGCAGTCCGCCTGGACGCAGGTGGACCGTCTGGCCCGCCGGTAGCGGGATGTCGGCGACGGGGCGCATGCGCATCACCTCGCCATCGCGGATATGCGTGTGCAGCTCGACCGTGCGGGCGATCGGCGTGCTGGCGGCGACCAGCCTGTCGGGCTGCGCGCCGCTGTTGCGCAGCGTCATGTAGCCGGTGCCGTTGGTGTTGGCGCCGGCGGCGCGCGCCCAGGGGTGGCCGATGGTGATCGCGCCCACCACCGTGTCGTGATGGGCGCGGGCGGGCGCTGCCAGCAGCAGCGCAGGGCTGGCCAGCAGCAAGCGTCGGGAGAGGGCGATCATGGCGCGATCCTTCCGGTTGGGGTCAAAGCGGGCGGGCCTCGATGCGGCCCGAGAGGCGCGCGATCTCGACCGCCTGGCGGGCGCCGGCGGCCGGGTCGCCGACGTCGCAGGCGTCCCCGGCTGCGGTGATGGCGGCATTGAGCATGCTCGCCTCCTCGGGCGTGGCGCGTGCCAGCACGGCGCGCGCGATTTCCGCCGCGGGGGCGAGGGCGGCGCGGCGACGAGCGCAAGGCCGAACAGCACAGCGGCGGGCGGGGTGCGGGTCATGGCAGTCTCCTTTCGGCGAGCGCCGGGCGGATCTGGCGCGCGATTTCGGCGGCCATCGCCTCGGCGGTAATGGTGGCGGGAAACACCTGCCGGGTGCGCCCATCGGGGCCGAGCAGGTAGGTGAAGGAGGAATGGTCGAGCAGATAGGCGTCCGCGTCCCGGCCTTCCGTGACGCGGCGGCGGTAGACGCGGAAGGCACGCGCAGCGGCGGCGGTCCCAGCGCGCGTGCCGGTCAGGCCGATCAGCGCCGGATGGAACAGATCGGTGTAGTCGCGCAGCCCCGCGGGCGGCGTCGCGGCCGAGATGGCCGAACTGCTGGCGCACGGCCATGCCCATGGCCTGCAGCGCCTCGCGGCGCGTGCCGCGCTTGCTGACGTGCCAGCCGAGCGCCTCCGCGTTCCAGTGTTCCACCGTGGCGAAGAGCCAGACCTTGCTGTTGCGCACCGTGGCGACCTGCGTGCCGTCGATGGCCCACATCACGTTCGGCGCGTCGGTGATGATCTTCCGGTCATGGTCGTCGGCGGGGCGTGGGCGGGCGCGGTGTGGCGACAGGAGGGCGTTCTCGCGCATCAGCCGCAGCACCCGCTTGCGCGCGATGCCCAAGCCCGTCCCGGACGCGCAGCCGCGCCCAGACCTTGCGATGGCCCTCGCCCGACCAGGGCGAGCGGGCGAGGTCGGCCCGGATCGCCGCCAGCAGGGCGGTGTCCGGGACCGCGGGCTTCGGCCCGCGGCGGCCGGTCGGCCGCGCGGGGGCCAAGCCCTGCGCCGCCTGCCGGGCCAGGTAGAACGATGATCGCGGCACGCCCCAGACCGCGCACACCCGCGCCACGCCGTAGGCGCGGCCGGCACCGCCACTGCTTCCGGGCCAAAGGGCCGGGGGACTGGCCCATCTTCGCGCGCAGGAGTTCGACCTCCATGCTGAGCTCGCCGATCCGACGTAGCGCGGCGGCCAGCTCGGGGCCCTCGCCGTCGGCCTCGCGCTCCTTGAGCGCCCCCTCCAGCGCGGCCTCGGCTCGCTCGCGCCAGCGCTCGAGCTTGAACACCGGCACGCCGATCTCGCGCGACACAAGCTCCACCGGCTCGCCCGCGATCAGGCGCAACACCACCGCGCGCTTGCGCGCCACGCTCCAGCGCTGGCCCGGCGCGAGCGGCCCCGCCGCCGGCGCGCCGCTCAGCCCCATCACCCCGCTCCGGGGTCTCTCGTCTCGGCATCTCGGAAGCATCCATCCTCGGGCGTCCTTCGACAAATGGATGTCCAAGGAAAAGAGGGCCAGCTCAGGCGGTGTTCGACGTGATCGAACGCGCGCCCGAGCGCCTGCGGGAGGTTCCGGGCATCGGCCCGATGCGCGCCGAGCGCATCGTCCGCGCCTGGGCCGACCAGAAGGTCATCCGCGAGATCATGGTGTTCCTGCACGGCCACGGCGTCGGCACTTCGCGCGCGGTGCGGATTTTCAAGACCTATGGCGTCGACGCCGTGCAGGTGATGTCGGAGAACCCGTATCGCCTGGCCCGCGACATCCGCGGCATCGGCTTCAAGACCGCCGACGCCATCGCCATGCGGCTTGGCGTCGAACCAACCGCGATGATCCGGGTCCGCGGAGGCATCAGCCACGCCCTGTCGGAGGCGATGGACGAGGGGCATTGCGGCCTGGCGGAGGAGGAGCTCCGCGGCCTCGCGGCCGAGCTTCTCGGGGTCGCCCCGGAGCTGGTCGAGACCGCGCTCGCGCTGGAACTCGCGGACGGCACGGTCGTCGCCGACATGGTGGGCGATAGGCGCTGCGTGTTTCTCGCCGGTCTGCATGCCGCCGAACGCGGCATCGCCGCCCGCCTGCGGACGCTGAGCGCGGGCGACCCGCCCTGGAGCGCGATCGACCCGGCGCGGGCGATCCCATGGGCGGAGGCGAGGATCGGTCTCACCCTCGCCGACAGCCAGCGGGAGGCCGTTGCGACGGCGCTGCGCTCGAGGCTGCTCGTCATCACCGGCGGCCCCGGGGTCGGCAAGACCACCTCATGCGCGCGATCCTCGCCATCCTCGTCGCCAAAGGGGGTCAGGGTGCTGCTCGCCGCCCCCACGGGACGAGCCGCCAAACGCCTCTCCGAGACCACGGGGATGGAGGCGCGAACCATCCATCGTCTGCTTGAGACAGACCCGAGGACCGGCGGTTTCCGGCGGAGCGAGGCGCATCCGCTCGAAGGGGACCTGCTGGTGCTCGATGAGACCTCGATGGTGGACGTGCCGCTGATGTACGCCCTGCTGAAGGCGCTTCCCGCCAAGGCAGCGCTGCTGCTGGTGGGGGATGTGGACCAGCTTCCCTCGGTCGGTCCGGGGCAGGTGCTCGCCGATGTGATCGCCTCGGGCGCGGTGCCGACGGTCAGGCTCTCGGAGATCTTCCGGCAGGCGGCGTCGAGCCGGATCATCGTCAATGCGCACCGGATCAATGCCGGCCGCATGCCGGAGCTGGCGCGCGCCGGGCCCGAGAGCGACTTCCACTTCGTCGAGGCGGCGGACCCGGAGACGGCGGCGGACCGGATCGTCTCCCTGGTCAAGGAGAGGATCCCGCGCCGCTTCGGGTTGGACCCGATCCGGGAGGTGCAGGTGCTCTGCCCGATGCAGCGGGGCGGTGCCGGGGCGCGGGCGCTCAACCTGGCGCTGCAGGCAGCGCTCAACCCCTCCGGCGAGCCGCGTGTGGAGCGCTTCGGCTGGGTGTTCGCCCCGGGCGACAAGGTGATGCAGCTCGACAACGACTACGAGCGCGAGGTGTTCAACGGCGATGTCGGGCTGGTTGCCGGGGTCGATCCCGACCAGGGCGAGGTGACGGTGGCCTTCGACGGGCGGGAGCGCGTCTATGGCTTCGGGGAGCTCGACGCCTTGGCGCCCGCTTACGCGGTGACGATCCATAAGAGCCAGGGGTCGGAATATCCGGCCGTGGTGATCCCGGTGCTGACGCAGCACTACACGATGCTGCGGCGGAACCTGCTCTACACGGGCGTGACCCGCGGCAAGCGGCTGGTGGTGCTGGTCGGGCAGAGGCGGGCGCTGGCGATCGCGGTCAGGGACCAGGCGGGAACCCGCCGCTGGACCAGGCTGCGCGAGTTGCTGGCGGCCGGGTGAGCGGAGAGAGGGTCATCCCATGCCCGGGTGTGGCTTGATTGCGGGCCGCTGGAAGACCACGAGGCCGGCTCGCCGAAGATGCTGGTAGATCTGCTCGGCGGCGATAGGCGCGAGGAAGTCGGAGGCGGTGCGCCTTGGTTTCCCATCCAGCCCGAAGCGCAGCGCATGGGCGAGAACGGCGGTGACGATGTCGGCATCCGCAGGACGGAGGGCCGGATTGGGCGGCGTGGTCCGCTCGTCGCGGGGTGGCGCATCGCTGACGTCGGCTGCGCTCGCGGCGATCTTCGGGCCAGGCTGGATGGAGGGCACGCACAACGTCGGCGGCGAGCATCCTCGCCTGGCTCGGATCGCGCTCGGCGTGGCGGGCACGGGCGTAGGCATTCGCAGCAACCGACAGTGTGTCGCGGGCGGCGTCGCCTTCGGACGGCGTCAGGCCGACGGGCGCAGAAGGGGTTTCCGACATGGGGCCATCATGGCACAAGCATGAGAACATATCAAGAACATGCAACGCCCGGAGCAGTCTCAGCACCGACAAGCGCGCCGCGAGGCCGTTCGCTTGCTCGGTGGCGACGGCTGGACGCCGCTTCTATCGGTGCATCTGCACCGCGCGGAGCAATCTTTCTCTCGCGAGTCTTTCTGGACCAACCGGGACAGTGACAAGTGTGAAGCCCATGTTTTCGCTCGTGAAATGGGGAAAATTCGGTGGGCATGGCACCACGCCAGGGGCGGCCCGGCGGCGGGAGGAGGAGGATAGCGAGCGAGACAGCCGGCGGGTTCGGGGGACGCAAGGCTATTCCGCCACACGATCACCCAGCGACGCTGGCCTCGACCGGGGCCGGGGTGATCGGATGTCCCGGAATCCGCGACCGGATGAGCACGGAACGCGCACCGAGGACCGCTCCGGCGCGCAGTAGGCCACCGGCCCACCCGCCGCGAGATACCGGCGCATCGTCATGTGGCTGCAGCCGATCTCCGCGGCGATACGCCGAACGCCCCAGCCCAAGCGGCAGCGCCAAAGGCAACCGCGCGCTTCGGACGGCAGACACAGCGCGGAAGGAAGCGCGCTAGAGCGAAAGCGCGAAAGTGAGGAAGTGGTTCATGGCGCTGGCGCGCACCTCTTCCAGCGTGCTAGTGGTCTGTCGCTCTAGGCGGATTGCATCGGGGGCTGCCGCATGCAGACCATTGCGCTCATCGCGCAGAAGGGCGGGGTCGGGAAGACGACCATCGCCATCCACCTCGCGACAGCCTTCGCGGCGAGCGGCCGCAACACCCTCATCCTCGATCTCGATCCGCAAGCCTCGGCGGCGGAATGGAAGGACCATCGCGAGGCCGATCTGCCGGCGGTGCTGTCCATCCAGGCCTCACGGCTGGCCAAGGTCATGGAGGAGGCGCGCCGCATCGGCACCGACCTCGTCGTCCTCGATACGGCGCCGCACAGCGAGAGCGCCTCGCTCGAGGCGGCACGGCTGGCGGATCTGATCCTGGTCCCGTGCCAGCCGACGATCATGGACCTGCGCGCGATGCGCAAGACGGCGGACCTTCTGCGCCTCGTCGGCAAGCCGGCCTATGCCATCCTCAACAACGTCCCCCCCCGCGGCTCGGTCGCCGACGAGGCAGCCGAGACCATCACCACGGACTTCCAGTTGCCCGTGGCCCCGGTCCGGTTCAGCGACCGGGTAGTCTTCAACCGCTGCCTCATCACCGGGCAGGCCGCCCAGGAGATCGAGCCTGGGGGGAGAGCCGCGCAGGAGGTCGCACAAGCGAGAGAGTGGGTGAGTGCGCTTCTGCGCCAGACCGTCATGCCGGGGCCCAAGCGACCGGAGGGTGTCGCATGACCCCTACTCGTCCGTCAGGGAGATCGTCCGCTACATCACAAGAGGCAAAGTGGACAAGCGCACTGTAGCACAGTATCACTTATGTGATCACGCCGCGAGATCGGGAGGCTCGTCATGACAAGTCGGTTCTCCGAAGGGTTGCGCAAACTGAGGGAGAGCGGCGACGCGAGGGCGCCGACGACCGCCGAGCCGAGCCGGCCAAGCCCCGCGCCGCCAGAGGCCAGCAGCCCCGGCACCGTGCGCTACGAGCAGCCGAACCGGCGCGGCAAGGTGATCATCTCCGCCTATTTCGATCCCGCGGTGCGCAAGCAGCTCGCCATCCTCGCCGTCGAGCAGGACACGAGCCAGGCGGCGCTCATCGCCGAGGCGCTGAACCTGCTGTTCGAGAAACACCGCCGCCCGCCGATCGCCAAGGCCTAAGGCGATGTCGCGCCAGCGCCTGTACAGCCCGCAGTTCGATCTCTTCATCCCTTATGTCGCGGATGTGCCGCTGCGCGACCAGCGCGAGACGATGGAGCGCCCCTTCTTCTCGTTGTCGAAGAACAAGCGGATCAAACCGATCGACTACGTCAGCCCGGACGGCAGCGTCTACGTGCGCGTCACCGCCAACGCCGAGCTCGGCATGGCGACCATCTGGGACGCCGACATCCTGATCTGGGCCGCCTCCCACATCAACGACATGCGGAACCGCGGCATCAATCACATCCCGCGCTCCCTCGCCGTGCATCCCTACGACCTGCTGCGCACCATTCACCGCGACACGGGCGGGCGGGAGTATGCCCTGCTCCGCCAGGCCCTGCGTCGGCTGCAGGCGACCACAGTGTTCACCAACATCCGCGCCGAACGGACCCGCAAGAAGGAGCGCCAGTTCTCCTGGATCGAGTCCTACGACGACCTCTCCGACGCCGAGAGCGGCAAGCCGCTTGGCATGAGGATCGTGCTCTCCGACTGGTTCTACGAGGGAGTGATGAGCAGCGGCGGGCTGCTCGCCATCGACCCGGCCTATTTCGCGATCGCCGGCGGACGCGAACGCTGGCTCTACCGGGTGGCGCGCAAGCACGCGGGCGGGACGGGGGAGGAGGGCTTCGCCATCGCCCTCGACACGCTGTTCCAGAAATCCGGCGCGGAAGGGACCTATCGGCGCTTCAAGTTCGAGATCGCCCGGATCGTTCGCGACAACGCCCTGCCGGGCTTCCTGCTGCGCCTCGAGGAGCGCGCGGGGGGCGAGTCGCTGCTGCGGATGGTAAGCCGCGAGTTCCCGTCCGAGACGACAGACGCGGCCCTCGCCGCCCACGCCGGGAAAGGAGCGGCGCGACCCCCCAGGACGCCTTCCCGCGCGCCGACCGACCCTTCCGCCCTGCCTCTGTTCAAGGCCTCCCCGCGTCCCTTGAGCGACGACATCCTCGCCCGCATCCGCCAGGAATGCCCCGGCTGGGACGTCTACGCCATGCAGCGGGAGTTCGACACTTGGCTCGGCGCCGACGCGAGCCGCGCCCCCAGGGACTACGAGGCGGCCTTCCTCGGCTTCCTGCGCCGTCACCACGCAGCGCAACGACGCGGCTGAGGCCGAGGCCGCGTTCCCGATGTCCCGACAGCTCGGTGCCGAAGGTCGGGTGGCGCGCCGCGGCCTCCCCCTCGATCTTCGGGACATCGGGAACGCTCCACCCCTGTGGAGGACTCGGGACCACCTTCGGGACATCAGGAACGCTCTTTCGGGACATCAGGAACGCTCCTTCGGGACATCAGGAACGCTCCTTCGGGACATCAGGAACGAGGGTGGTCTGCAAACCATTGGAAAACCGACAGAAAACGACGCGTCGCGCGCCTTAACCTCTTCTAACTGATTCTAACTTCCTCTAACGACAGACGCCTGTGGATAACTTGCGCTCGCTACCCAGCGGCATCAGAGCTTCGCCGAACAGCGGCGGTTGCTATCACGAGCGTGCAAACAGGCTCGGGAAGGAAGGGGATGTCGCGATCTCTGGAGTGGCGGCGTTACCCGCCTTGAGCCGGTAGGCTCCGGGTGTCGCATCCAAAGGAGGCAAGCAAGGCTGTAAGCAAGAGTAGCACATCCGCCAACCGTGGGGCTGTGTCCTATTCGCTGTTGAAAATGGGTGCGGCGCAGCCGGACTGCACCGCGGCTCTGTAGCGCGGCCTGGCGTCAGCCGTGCTGCGCCCTTTTTCCAGCCGTCGCAGCGGCCTCTGGGGTGCTTCCAGCGTCGTGGGATCGTGGCTCCAGGCCGAACAGGGCACGGTCGTCGTTGCGGGTCACCCACGCGTCGAGCTCGGCCACCAGGCGCGCACGGAGGGTCTCGTCCTTCTTCATTCGCTCGAGTAGCCAGGCCCCGAGCAGGATGCGCCGGCGTGTGTCGGCGGCGCGCTTGGCCTTGCTGTGGCGTGCGCGTTGTCGGGCCTCTGCGGCCTGGATCTCTGCCTTGACCTTGGCTTCTGCGGCACGTAGCCGATCGAGCTTGGCCGTCAGTCTTTCCATCCTGGTCGGCATGTTCGTCACCTCTGGTCACTGTCTTTCCTGATAGCTATCATAGCGTCATGACGAGGCAGCCAGAAATTTTGACAAATAGCGCACTTACGCATAGTTGCCCCGCAATGCCCGTGCGGCAGAGGCTGCGCCTTTGCACCCCCGCTCCCACCCCCCGAGTCCTCAGGGCCGGACCCTGCCCTCAGGGGCCGGGATACACGGACAGGTGATGTCGTGGCGATCTATCACCTGTCCGTGTCAGTGGTGTCGCGCAGCACCGGCCGGAGTGCAGTGGCGGCGGCGGCGTATCGCGCGGGAGCCTGTTTGCGTGACGAGCGGACCGGTGTCGTGCACGACTACACGCGGCGGGGGGGTGTGCTGTCGGCCGAGGTCGTCGCCCCCCCAGGGTGTGCGGCGCTTGATCGGGAGCGCCTTTGGCAGGCGGCGGAGGCGGCCGAGCGGCGCAAGGATGCGCGGACCGCGCGGGAGGTGCGGATCGCGCTGCCGGCCGAGCTGGACGCGGAGGCCTGCCGAGACCTCGCCCGTCAGTACGCCCAGTGGCTCGCGGAGCGCTACCGGACGGCGGTCGATGTGGCTGTTCACGCGCCTGATCCGGCCGGGGACGAGCGGAACGTACACGCCCACATCCTGATGCCGACGCGCGAGATCGGCGCGGACGGCACGTTCGGAGCCAAGCTGCGCGTGCTGGACGACAGGGCCGCCGGGCCTGCGGAGATCGAGGCGATGCGGGTGGCGTGGGAGGAGATGGCCAACCGTGCGCTTGCAGCGGCTGGTGTGGATGCCCGGATCGACCGGCGGAGCCTGGTCGAGCAGGGGATCACTGACCGTCCGGCGTCCTGGCATCGTGGGCCCGGCGCGACGGCGCTGGAGCGGCGCGGCGTGCGCACTGAGATCGAGGAGCGCTGGCAGGATCTGGTGGCGTTCTACGAGGTTCGCACGCTGCTCGAGCAGCGTCGTGTGGCCGAGGCCGAGCTGGCGCGGCTGCGCGCCGAGGCAGCGGCGGTCGAGGCCGCGATCATCGAGGAGCAGCGGGCCGAGGCTGCGCGGCGGGCCGAGCTGCTGCGGCGTTCGCAAGAGATCCGCGCCGCCGCGCAGCGCGCGGAGGAGGAGCTGCGCGAGGCGGCGCGGGCCGAGCAGGAGGCCCGCACCAAGCGAATGAGGATCAGCAAGACGCGCGCGGAAGCGCAGCGCGAGGTGAAGCGGCTGCGTGCGCAAGGGTGGTTCGCCCGGCTCTTGCGGCGTGGAGAGATCCGGCGTGCTGAAGAGGCCCTGCGCGAGGCGCGCGCGGAGGCGCGTACGGCACAGGAGCGCTGGGAGGAGCGGGCGCGGTGGCGGAAGCGGGCCGCCGAGGACGCCGAGCGTGCGCGGCGGGAACTCAGGGCTCTTGAGGCGGCCGAGAAGGCGGCGGAGGCGCTGCGGCAGCGACCGCCACCAGGCCCGGAGCCGGGCCCCGAGCCGTCACCGGACCCGGATCCACCGAGCTGGAAGATCTGAAGGCCGGCACGCTCATCAATGCCATCAACAGGCGTTTCGCAGAGGTCTCCACCCCACAGTGTGTCAACAGCAGCCGACCACCCATGGACTGATGGCAAAAGCTAGGCTCAGGACTCATTGATTGAGCCAGAAGGTGACGGTTGCGGCGAGGGTGATGGCTGCGAGGAAGGTGTGAGCGCATCGGTCGTAGCGCATGGCGATGCGCCGCCAGTCCTTGAGGCGGCCGAACATGTTCTCGATGCGGTGGCGTTGTCGGTAGAGCGTTGGGTCGTGCGGGATGGGCTGCTTGCG
>Ga0209809_1002441_pt1 | contig 13067 bp, 9 predicted proteins | sample YNPMSTMetaG_FD_186172 | JGI IMG/M metagenome (GOLD analysis project Ga0209809, IMG submission 186172) | Anoxygenic and chlorotrophic microbial mat microbial communities from Yellowstone National Park, USA - YNP MS-T MetaG (SPAdes) (version 2) ... | reverse complement strand
GGGTCAGTACCCCCGTCCGCAGGTCCAGTTCCCGCCGGTAGGCCAGCACCGTCCCCCGGTCCATCCGGAACCGCTCCCCCTCCACCGTCAGGGTGAAGGGAAGCCAGTTCGGAAAGTTGACCAGTTCGGTGTAGACCAGGGGGTGGTCGTCAAAGACGCCGTGGACCAGGGTGGCGGGGCTGTCGCCGGGGTATCCCTCCTCAAAGGCGCCGCGCGTCCCCAGGTAGCCGTTGCCGACGGTGAAGACGGTCTCCATCGGGCGCAGGCGGTCGGGGCGGAACTCCGCCTCCACGACGCGCCAGAGGTCGGTCAGGGGGGACCCGGCCTCGCCGGGGAGCCGGGCGAGGATGTGGGCCAGGGTGACGCCCTCCAGGGACGGGAGGACGACGTGGGCCGCGCCCACGCGCGCTCCGGGCCCCAGCCCGACGGTCCAGAAGCCCCCCGCCAGGGCGGCCTCCACCCCCGCCGCCGCGTCCTCCACCACGACGGCCTCCTCCGGGGCCACCCCCAGTTGCCGCGCGCAGTGCAGGAAGAGGTCGGGGGCCGGCTTGGTCCGCTCCACGCTGTAGCCATCGGAGACGGCGTCGGCCAGGGGCCAGAGGTTCAGGTGGTCCAGGACGGTGCGGGTGTTCTTGCTGGCCGAGGCGATGCCGACCTTCAGTCCGGCCCGACGAATCTCCCGGAGGAGGTCCAGCGCGCCGGGGAGGGGGTCGTCGGGGGTGAGCGCTTCCAGGGACTCCACGTAGTAGCGGTTTTTGCGCTCCATCCACTCCTCCATCTGGGCCTCGGTGGCAGGACGGCCGTCCAGGAGGAGTTCCAGGGAGCGGCGGCGGGAGACACCGCGCAGGGCCTCGTTGCGCTGGCGGTCAAAGGGGATGCCCAGTTCATCGGCCAGCCGTTTCCAGGCGCAGTAGTGGTAGTCGGAGGTGTTGGTCAGGACGCCGTCCAGGTCAAAGATGAATGCCTTGATACTCATCTGGGCAGTTCCTCTACTCTCCCGGTGGATTCCCGAACGATCAACTTCGGCTGGATCAGCAGCCTCTTGTTGAGCAGCGGTTCCCCCCGGATGATCTGCAACAACATTTCCACGACCAGTTTCCCCACCTCCGCGACCGGCTGACGGACGGTGGTCAGCGGCGGGCGCAGATACTGGGCCATCGGCACATCGTCAAACCCCACGACGGAGACGTCCCGGCCGGGCTGAAGGCCGGCCTCGTAGAGGGCGTTCATCGCGCCGATGGCCATCAGGTCGCTCATCGTCACCACGGCGGTGGGACGGCAGTCCGGCGGCAGGGCCAGGAGCATCCGCATCGCCTGACGGCCCGACGCCTCAGCGTGCTCGGTGCGGATGATCCAGGCCGTGTCTATCTCCAGGCGGGCCTCCTGCATGGCTTCCAGGTACCCCTGGAACCGGTAGGAGCCGGTGAGGGAATCCTCCGGCCAGGCGATGACCGCGATCCGTCGGTGGCCCAGCCCGATCAGGTGCTGGACGGCCATCCGGGTTCCCGCCGCGTTGTCCACGTCCACGTAGGGGAAGTCCCACTGGTCGTTGGCCCGTCCGAAAGCCACAAAGGGGAAGTCCTGCTCCAGAAGATAGCGGATGCGGGGGTCATCCCGGTTGGTCTCAGAGATAATGAAGCCGTCCACCCGTCCGGTGAGCATCAGTTCCCGGTAGGGGAACCAGGGGTCTCCGTACTCGGCCTGGGTGAAAGTGAGGATGTGGTAGCCCTGGAACTCGGCGGCCTGGGCGATGCTGTAAAGGAAGGGGTCCAGAATGGGGTGCCACTGGTCGCGGGGGACGTGGTGCCAGGAGTAGCCGAGGGTGTGGCTCTGCCCGGCCCGCAGGCCGCGGGCGATGGCGCTGGGCCGGTAGCCCAGTTCGGCGGCGGCGGCCAGGACCCGGGCGCGGGTCTCTTGGCTGATAGGGGCGCTCTCATTGAGGACGTAGGAGACGGTGGCGATGGAGACCCCCGCCCTTCGGGCGACATCCCGGATGGTGACGGTCTGCTCTCTGGGCATAGTTGAAACGTTTCAACAACGGGGTAAAAAGAAAGGAACGACTGGGTTTAAACGTTTCAGCCCAATTATACACCAATTTGCTCCGTTTGTCAAGGGGTTGCGGGATATTTCTTTATAGATATTTTTCACCCCTCAGTTCGGCGTAGAGGGCATGCCGGTCTATCCGCTCGGTCAACGGTCCAACGGTGGCCAGTTTCCGCGCCGCGACGTGCTGGGCGAAGCGGGCGCAGTCGGGAAGGGGAAGGCCGTCCAGCAGGGCGACGAGAAAACCGCCCCAGAACGCGTCCCCTGCGCCGGTGGCGTCGGCGATGGAGACGGGGAGCGCCGGGATGTGCTGGATGTGGCCTCCCTCGGAGACCAGGACCCCCTCCGGGCCCATGGTGAGCACGACGACCGGCGGGCCCAGTTCGTGGAATTTCCGGATGCCGTCTTCGGGGGAGACGGAACCGAAGAGCCGCCGCGCGTCGTCCAGAGAGGGCTTGGTCAGGGTCGCCATGGAGAGGGCCCGCTCCAGGGTCTCCAGCGCGTCCTCCCGTTCGGTCCAGAGGCGGGGGCTGTAGTTGGGGTCCACGGAGAGGATGCGCCCCTGCTCGTGCCCCAGGCGGAGTGCCCGTTCGGCGGCCCAGCGGGCCGGAGGTCGGGAGAGGGCGAAGGCGGAGACGTGGACTACCCGCGCCCGACCGATGGCCTCCTCCGTCACCTGCTCCGGCGCCAGGCGGAAGTCCGCGTCCCGGTAGGCCAGGAAGTCCGGCGTCCCCCGGGTGTGGGAGACGAAGATGACGGTGGTCCGGGCGTCCGGGTCCAGGACGAGATGGTCGCAGAGGACGCCAGTCCCCTCCAGTTCGGCCCGGAGGAGGTGACCGAAGGGGTCATCGCCGACGCGGGCCACCAGCGCCGCGCGCCCGCCCAGGCGGGAGACGGTCCGGGCGACGCTGGCGGGCGAGCCGCCCACGTGGAGGCGGAACGTGCGGGCGTCCCGCAGGGAGTCCGTCTCCTCCACCGAAATCAGGTCCACCACCGCCTCGCCGACCGCCAGCAAGTCCAGGTCGCCGGAAGGGGCCGGACGCGGATGGACGCGGATGGATTCACGTTTCACGCTCACGTTTCACGTTTCACGTTTCCCTTCCCCAAAATACCACCCCCGCAACTCCTCCAGTGAGACATCGTTCTCCGGTTGGGGGGCGCGGAAGTACGGGTGGATGGGAAGGGGCGGCTCCGAAGGCCGGAAGAAGTCCCCCTCCAGCACCCGCCGGACGACCTTCAGGTATCCCTCGGCGGTTCGCTCCCAGGTATAGCGGGCCAGGACCCGCTCCCGACCCCGGCGGGCGAACTCCTCCCAGGCCTGGGGGCTTTCCAGCAACCGCAACAGGCCCCGGGCGATGTCGGCGGGTTCGGCGGGGTCCACCAGGACGCCGTACGCCTCCCCGTCCTCCTGCCAGATTTCGGCGGGCCCGCCGCTCCGGGTGACGACCACTGGCAGGCCGGTCGCGGCGGCCTCCAGCGGGGCCAGGCCGAAGGGCTCGTACAGAGCCGTCAGCGCGAAGACGGAGCGGCGCCGGGCCAGCAGCCGGTAGGCCGCCGCCAGCGCCGATTGCCCTGCCAGCGCCACCGTGCTCACCTCGCCCCAGAGATGGTGGTCCTGGACGACCTGCCGGATGCGCGCCAGAATCTCCCGTTCCGCCGGAGTCCCTTCGTCCTCCCGGCGCAGGGGGTCCTCCAGGTGGGCGGTGATCAGCAGCAGGTTGGCCCGTTCCCGCAGCGCGGGGCTTTGGGCGAAGGCAATTACCAGCCCCAGGTGGTTCTTCTTCGGCTCCAGCCGGCTGGACGCGACGATGCAGGGGAGATCGCGGCGGTCCTCCCGGATGTCCCGCTCCAGGGCCTCCAGGACGCGCCGGTGGACGGCCTCTTCGTCCGCCGCCCGGGCCCGGGGGTCAAAGACGGCCGTATCCACCCCAGGCGGGACCAGGGCGAAGCGGCGGTCATCGTGGACGTCCACCGCGCCCCGGTAGGCCCGGTGGCCGTACTGTTGGGTCCGCTCCTGGCGGGTGCTGGTGATGTTGACGGCGGACCGGTTCATGCTGATCCGCTCCGCCGCCAGTCGGCGGGCGAAGTGATAGCGGGCATCCAGGACGGGCAGGTTCTCCGGAGTTGCGCCCAGTCCGTCCATTTTCTGGGCGCCCAGGGAGTGGGCGGTGAAGGTGAAGGGGATGCCGGTCTCGGCGGCGAGGAGGGCACCCGCCAGGCCGCCGTCGGCGTAGTGGGCCGTGAAGGCGTCCGGGAAGCGGCCCTCCCGGCGGTAGAAGGCCAGGATGCCTGGCACCCAATCCGGGCCGATGTGGGGCCAGAGTTCCTCTTTGGGGAGAAAGACATCGGGGCCGGCGGGGATGCGGATGATGCGGACACCGGGCGCGCCCGGGTATCCGTCCAGCGGACCGTCCAGCCCGGGCCACTGAGGGTCCCGGATGCGACGGGTGAGGATGTCCACCCGGTGCCCCATCCGGCCCAGCGCCAGGGCAACCTGCCTGACGTAGACCAGTTGCCCGCCGAAATCGGGGTGCCGGGTCCAGTACCGGTCCTGCGGATCAAAGTTTCCCTGGGGGTTCAAAAAGGCCAGGTGCATCTCTGGTCGCCCAGTATTCCCTCTTTAGTTGAAACGTTTCAATCCCATGATACACTGAAAAGGGGTTGCTGTCAAGTTGAGTCTCAAATTGCAGGACAACTGCGAGCAGTTGTCCTGCAGAGCGCGATTTGCCCCCTGGGGGAAAATGTGTTATGATGATCTACGTAAAGGGGGTTCCATGAGTCCATTAGACCGTCGCGAATTTCTCCGGTACTGCGCCCTGGGGCTGGGCGCGCTGGTCAGCGGGCCGGTGCTGACCGCCTGTCGTCCCCGCCCGTCCCCAACCCCTGTCCCGGGCCCCTCTCCCACGTCGCCCCCGGCGTCTCCAACGCCCAGTTCCCGGGCCCCTTCTCCCTCCCCCGCACCGTCGGCCACCCCCACCGTCGCGCCCGAATATCCCCACCTGGCCGTGGCGCGCGGCGGGGAGCCGGAAGACCTGGTCCGGCGGGCCATCAACGCCCTGGGCGGGATGGCCTGCTTCGTCCGTCCGGGGGACGATGTCATCATCAAGCCCAATATCTGTGTCGCCTACCACACCTACGAATACGCCGCCACCACCAACCCCTGGGTCGTCGGCGCGCTGGTCCGAATGTGCTACGAGGCCGGCGCCCGACGGGTGCGGGTGATGGACCGCCCCTTTGGCGGGACGCCCGAGGAGGCCTACGCCCGAAGCGGGATCGCGGACCAGGTGCGCGCCGCAGGCGGCGAGATGGAGGTGATGGCCCGCCTCAAGTTTGTGGAAACAGAGATTCCGGAGGGACTGGACCTGCGCCGGTGTGCCATCTACGAGGACATCCTGAAGGCCGACGTCGTCATCAACGTCCCCATCGCCAAGCACCACAGTTTGGCCCGGCTGACGCTGGGGATGAAGAACCTGATGGGGACCATCTGGGACCGTCCGGCGATGCACCGGAACCTGGGCCAGCGGCTGGCTGACCTGACCTCCCGCATCCGCCCCACGCTGACGGTGGTGGACGCCGTGCGCATCCTCACCGCCCACGGGCCGACGGGCGGGAACCTGGACGACGTGCGGAAACTGGATACGGTCATCGCCAGCCCGGACATCGTCGCCGCCGATGCCTTCGCCGCGACCCTCTTCGGCCTGCGACCGGAGGACCTGGACTACGTCCGCGCGGGGGCCGCGATGGGGTTGGGCCGTGCCGACCTGGAGAACCTGCCCATTGCTGATGTGTAGTGCTCCCCTATGAGTAAGAGGCCTCTTTCCCGCACCCGGCGCCCATCCGCCCGCCCGCTTCGCCGGGCCGTGCAGTTCGGCGCGCTGGCTGCGTTCCTGGTCCTGCTGGTCGCGGCCCGGCGGGGCGGCGCGCCGCCGTCGCTGGCGAATCTCCCCATGCGCCTGGACCCGCTGGCCATGCTGGCCCACGCCCTTGCCGCGCGTGCCCTCCTGGCCGGTTCGGCGCTGGCCCTGCTGACCCTGGCACTGACTCTGCTCTTCGGCCGGGCCTGGTGCGGGTGGCTCTGCCCCCTGGGGACGTTGCTGGACCTGGTCCCTTCGCCCCGACCCGCCGCACAGCGGGTCCCCCCGGAGACCTGGCGCCGGGCCAAACATGTCCTCTGGCTGACCCTGCTGGTCGCCGCGATGCTGGGCAACCTGACCCTGCTGGTGCTGGACCCGCTCACCCTGGTCATCCGAACCTTCGGGGCCGCGCTCTGGCCCGCGCTGGAGCGAGGGGTGACGGCCGCCGAAGGAGCCGCGCACGCACTTCCGTTCCTGCGCCCGGCCGTGGAAGCGATAGACCGCCTCCTGCGCCCGGCGCTTTTCCCCCTGGAGGCATCCCTCTCCCGCGCGCCAGTCCTCTACGGGCTGGTCCTGGTGGCCGTCCTGGCCCTCAACGGGCTGACTCCCCGGTTCTGGTGCCGGTACCTCTGCCCGCTGGGGGGACTGCTGGGGCTGGTGAGCAAAGTCGGGTTGGTCCGCCGGGAGGTCACGTCGGCCTGCACCCGCTGTGGCGCCTGCGCGCGGGTCTGCCCCACCGGGACGGTCCGCCCCGACCGGGACTTCGCCAGCGACCCGGCGGAGTGCACCATGTGCCTGGAGTGCCGGGAGGCCTGCCCGTACGACGCCATCCGTTTCCCGGCCCGCCCGGCCCCGGCGCCGATGGAGGCCTACGACCCGGACCGGCGGACGGTGCTGGCATCTCTGGGGGTGGCGGTCCTGGGCGTCGCGCTCTTTCGCAGCAGCCGTGCGGCTCGCACCCCGCTGATCCGCCCCCCCGGCGCGCGGGAGAACGGCCTGGAGGCCCGATGCATCCGCTGCGGGCTGTGCGTCCGGGCCTGCCCGACCGGCGCCATCCAGCCTGCGCTTCTGGAAGGCGGGCTGGAGTCCCTCTGGACCCCGGTGCTGGTCCCCCGCCTGGGCTACTGCGACTACTCCTGCAATGCCTGCGGTCAGGTCTGCCCGGTGGAGGCCATCCCGCCCCTGACATTGGAGGAGAAGCGGCGGGCCGTGCTGGGGCGGGCCTACGTGGACCGCAACCGCTGCATCCCCTGGGCCGACCATCGCCCGTGCATCGTCTGCGAGGAGATGTGCCCGGTGCCGGAGAAGGCCATTGTCCTGGAAGAGGTCACGGTGACGGACGCGGCAGGCCAACCGGTGACCGTGCAGCGGCCGCGCGTGGTGGAGGAACGGTGCATCGGCTGCGGGATCTGCGAGTATAAGTGCCCGGTGAGCGGCGAAGCGGCTATCCGGGTCTTTGCCGTAGAGGGCTGAAACCAAGAGCGGGTTTTGCGGCGTCCTCCGGCCGCCGCAAAACCCGCTCCGCATTCGGGAAAGCAGGGGTCATCCCGCGCTCAACCGGCCAAAAAGCCGCAGGTAGTCCGCCAGGTAGCGGGTGGTGAGGAAGCAGCGCCGGACATGTTCCCGGCCCGCAGCCCCCATCCGCCGGACCTCCTCCGGATGCCGCAGCAGGTAGAGCACCCGGTCGGCGCACTCCTCTCCGCTGTTCACCAGAAAGCCCGTCTCCCCGTCTATCACCTGCAGCGGGATGCCGCCCACGTTCCCGCCCACCACCGGCTTCCCCTTCCAGAGCGCCTCCGCCACCACCAGCCCAAACCCCTCCCGCAGCGACTTCTGGACCACCACGTCGGCGGCGGTCTGGAACGCGTTCACCTCCCGGTTCCCCACACCGTGAAAGTTGTGCAGGATGTAGATGTCCCAGTCCTCCCCGGCGTGGCGGATGGTCCGGTCCAGGTATGTCCACCCCTCCGGGTCGTCCGCCGCCATAGAGCCCACCAGCGCCAACTGCACCTGGGGCATCTCCCGCTTGACGATGCGGTACGCGTCTATCACCCCCAGCGGGTCCTTCCAGGGGTCAAACCGGCTCACCTGAACGATGAGGGGACGGCGAACGTCCACTCCGAACCGGGCGACGGTCCGCCGGGCCTCCTCCGGGCTCATCGGGGCGTTCTTGGGGGAAAGAGGGTCAATCGTTGGCGGCATAATCGCCAGATGCCGGAAACTGACCCCCGGCCCCACGTACTCCCGCATGGTGAAGATGGCCGCATCGTACTGGGAAATGTAGGGGACGAAGAACTCCCAATAGGCAGGGTTGGGCTGGGAGGTGTCTATGTGGCAGCGCCAGACCCAGTGCTTTCCCCCCGCGCGGCCGTGATAGTGGAGCAGACCAGCAGGCTGGGGGTCGTGGACGATGATGAAGTCGTATTCCCCCTCCAGGCGGCGGGCGTTGGCCTCGTTGTACCGCTGCCAGATGGCCTTCATCTCGTCGGTAAAGGGGATGTCCATCCCCTGCAGACCGTTGTGGCAGGCCTTGGTCACGTTGAAGAACTCGTCCGCACCCTCAATGACCTGCCATTCGGCGTCCAGCCCCACATCCCGCATCAGCGGGACCAGGGTCTGGAGGATTTCCGCCACCCCGCCGCCGTAGGCGGTAGCGTTGATGTGCACCACCCGCGCGCCCCGCAGGGGCTGGGCCAGCGCGCGGATTTCGGCGACCGTCTCATCCCCCACAATGGGGCGGTAGTCGTCCAACCGTTTCTCGGAGACAGGGACCTGGGGGAGCAAAGGGACCTCCTGATTGGTGATGCGTGAAGCGTGAAACGTGAAACGTGAAACGTAAAACGTGAAACGTAAAACGTGCTCCGTCTATCCCTTCACTGACCCGGCCAGGATGCCCCGGACGAAGTAGCGCTGGAGGGTGAAGAAGACCAGCAGGGGCACGGCCATGGAGACAAAAGCCGCTGCGGTCAACAGATGCCAGTCCTGCCCCAGCGACTGGACCATCGCAGAGAGGCGCAGCGTCAGCGGGGCCACCTTCTCCGTCCCGCCCAGGTAGATGAGCGCCACCAGCAGGTCGTTCCAGACCCAGATGAACTGGAAGATGGCCAGGGACGCCAGCGACGGGACCGAGAGGGGTAGGGCCAGACGGGTGAAGGCGGTGAGCGGCGAGGCGCCGTCCAGATAGGCCGCCTCAAAGAGGTCCTTCGGCAGCGAGCCGAAGAAGTTGCGCAGGAGATAGACCGCGAAGGGCAGGCCGTAGCCGGTGTGGGCCAGCCAGATGCCCAGGAACGTCCCCGAGAACCCGACGCGGTTGTAGATGCGCAGAAGGGGGATGAGCGTCATCTGGAGCGGCACCACCAGCAGCCCGACGACGATGACGAACAGCACCTGCCGACCGGGGAAGTTCATCCAGGCGAAGGCGTACCCGGCGAAGGCCGCGATGGTGATGGGGATAACAGTGGACGGGATGACGATGGTCAGACTGTTCAGGAACGCCCGCCCCAGCCCCTGCGCGGTCAGGACCTGGATGTAGTTATCCAACCGGAACTGGGAGAAATCCAGCGGGAACCGGAAGACCGTCCACCAGCCGGTGGCGAAGACCGCGTCTTTGGGCCGGAAGGAACTGACCAGCAGGCCGACCGTTGGCAACAGCCAGATGAGGCAAAGGCCGATGACTGCCAGATGGAGGGGAAATCGCGCAAGGATCCGGCGCACCGTGCTCATCGCATCTCCTCCTGCGCCTGGAAGCGGCGAATGTTGGCCGCCATGACCGGGACGATGGCCAGCAGCAGGATGACGGCGATGGCGCTGGCCCGTCCGAAGTTCAGGAACGAGAACATCTCCTTGTACATCCGGTTGGCGATGACCTCGGTCCCGCGCGTGCCGTTGGTCATCACGAAGACGATGTCAAAGGCTTTCAGGGCGTTGATGACCACCGTCGTCGCCACCACCGCGATGGTGGAACTGATCATCGGCACCGTGATCTGCCAGAAGATGCGCCATTCGCTGGCGCCGTCCACCCGCGCCGCTTCCAGAATCTCTCTGGGGATGGCCTTGAGGGCGGCGGAGAGAATCACCATGCAGAACCCCGTCTGCAGCCAGACGCCGACGGCGATGAGGGCGAAGTTATTGACCGCCGTATCCACCAGCCACCCGATGGGCCGCCCCCCCAGCGCGACGATGGCCGCGTTCAGCAGGCCAATCTGGGGGACGTTGGCGGGCTTGTAGGCGTAGACGAAACGCCAGATGACGCTGGCACCGACGAACGAGATCGCGACCGGCAGGAAAATGACGGACTTGGCGATCGGCTCGTAGCGCACCCGGTCCACCAGAACGGCGATGATCAACCCCAGCCCGACGCTGAAGGTGGTCATCAGGACAATCCATAGGAGATTATTGCGGAAGGCGACGTGCATTTCGGGCGAGGTGAGCGTCCAGAGGTAGTTCTGGAGCCCAACGAATCGCTCCGACCTGGCGTCCAGGAAACTCAGGTAGAGGGTGTTCAGGGTGGGATAGACCAGATAGAAACTCAGGATGAGGAGGGCGGGCCCGATGTAGGCCCAGGGGCGCACTCTGGGCTGCAGGCGCTGGGGGAGCAGGCCGACCAGGGAATCCAATCCCAGGAAGAGGCCGGCGATGCCCGCGACCCCCAGAAGGATGGCGGCCAGTGTGGCGAGGACCTGAGAGAGCCAGTCGCTCATTTCCCCTCCAGAGTAAAGGAGGTGCCTGGCACCCTTTGAGGTGCCAGGCACCTGTGCGGCGAAACCGCTACTTGTAGGCGTCCTGGGCGCTTTTCTCAATGGCCTGGAGCACCGCGTCCAGGTCCTTCCCGCCGACGTAGTCCATCACGCCGGTCCAGAACGACCCGGCGCCGACGGCCGCGGGCATCAGGTCGGAGCCGTCAAAGCGGAAGACCTCGGCGCTGGCCAGAATCTGAGCCTGCTTGCGGGTCAGGTCGTCCGGATAGACCTTGAGGTCCACCCCCCGGTGCGGGGAGAGGAAGCCACCCCGGGCGGCCCAGATTTCGTGCGGCGTGGGCGAGGCCAGGTACTGGATGAAGGCCCGGGCCTCCGGGGTGTCGTTGAGCATCACCACCACATCGCCCGCGCCCAGCGCCGGAACGCCCCACTGGGGGTCAATGGACGGGAAGGCGAAGACATCGTAGTCCTCCCCGGCCTTCACGCCCTCGGGGAAGAAGCCGGTGATGAAGGAGGCCTGACGGTGCATATAGCAGCCGGGGGGCGTGTCAAAGAGGGGGCGCGGGGAGTCGCCGAAGTTGGTGCTCAACACACCCGTGGTGCCGCCCCAGACGTACTTCTCGTTGCGGGCAATCTGGCCGAAGAGTTCCCACGCCCGCTTCACCGCCGGGTCGGTCCAGGGGATTTCGTGGTTGACCCACTTGTCGTAGACCTCAGGACCGGCGGTGCGGAGCATGATGTCCTCAATCCAGTCGGTGCCGGGCCAGCCGCTGGCCGCGCCGCTCTCCAGCCCGATGCACCAGGGCGTCCCGCCGTCAGCCACAATCCGGTCGGAGAGGGCAATCATCTCCTCCCAGGTGGTGGGAACCGGATAGCCCTTCTCCTGGAACGCCTTGGGATTGTACCAGACCAGGCTCTTCAGCGCGCCCTTGAACCAGATGCCGTAGAGGTGGCCGTCGTAACTGCCTAGGTCAATCCAGGCCTGCGCGTAGTCCTTCTTCAACTGGTCCATATCCACGATGTTTTCCAGCGGGACCAGCGCGCCCATCTTTGCCAGGTCCACCAGCAGACCGGGCTGTGGGAGAATGGCGATGTCCGGGGGATTGCCGGCCTGGACCCGGGTGACCAGCACCGTGGCCTGCTCGCGGGAGGTCTCAAAGGCCATGCCGATGCCCGTCTCTTTGGTGAAGGGCTCCACGGCGGCGGCGAAGGCCTCAAACTCGGAGCCGCCCCACACGCCCAGCACTGTCACCGCCCCTTTGGGGGCTGCCACAGTGACGGGAACCGTGACCGGAACGGTGACCTGTACCGGCTTCTCTACGGGCACGGTGACGGTGACCGTTTGGGGAGCGCAGCCTGCCAGGAGCAGGCCAATGACCGTCAGCGCGGTCAGGGAGAATCCAACGATACGCCGAGACATCTCTCTTTCCTCCTGAAATGGAATGGGGTGGATACAAACAGATTCATCGGAAGCGGTCTTTGGAGAGACAACGGTTGGAGCAAATCTGGACATCACCTCCTTTCAGAAATTAACAATTAAAAAATTAACAATGAGCGAATTCTTCGCGTCTTTGTGTCTTCGTGGTGAACCCTTAACCCACTACCGGACATGGGCCCCACAGGACTCCCGGACGACCAGTTGGGTTTCCAGGCGGACCTGGGTCTCGTTGGGGAGGTCGCCCTCAATGATACGGATGAGAAGTTCGGCCGCGCCCCAGCCCAGGCCGAAGGCGGGGACGTGGACGGTGGTGAGGGCGGGGGTGAGGTAGCGGGCAGTGGCGATGTCGTCAAAGCCGACGATGGCCATATCCTCCGGGGCCCGCAGGCCGTGCTCCCGCAGGGCCCGCAGCGCGCCAATGGCGACCATATCGCTGGCGATGAAGACCGCCGTGGGCCGCTCCTCCAGCGATAGCAGGGATTCCATGGCCTGCCGACCGCTCTCTTCGTCAAAGTTCCCGTAGCGGACCCGGTCCTCGTCAAAGGGAAGGCCGGCCTCCACCAGCGCGCGGCGGTACCCCTCCAGCCGCTGGCGGCTGGCGATGTAGGCCAGGGGGGCGTTGGTGATCATCCCGATGCGCCGGTGGCCCAGGGCCAGCAGGTGCCGGACGGCAGTCATCGCTCCCTGTTCGTTATCCACGTCCACCGATGGGATGTCGGCGCCGGGCAGTTGACCGTGAAGGACCAGGGGGAACCCCTCGCGGTACAGGTCCAGGAGGGCGGTGTCGTCGGAGCGGGGGCCGGAGAGGATGAGGCCGTCGGTGTGGCGGCCGCGGGCCAGTTCCACCCAGGCATCGTCGGGCTCATCGGGCTCTATGGGGCGGAAGAGGATGTAATAGCCGTAGCGGCGGGCGGCGCGGGTCGCTCCCTGGAGGAGGCCGGGGAGAAAGGCGTCCCGGTACATCTGGTCGGGCCCCCGGTGCCAGACCAGGGCGATGGTGGAGGTTTTGCCGCTCACCAGGCGGCGGGCGGAGGC
>Ga0209809_1002436_pt1 | contig 13077 bp, 10 predicted proteins | sample YNPMSTMetaG_FD_186172 | JGI IMG/M metagenome (GOLD analysis project Ga0209809, IMG submission 186172) | Anoxygenic and chlorotrophic microbial mat microbial communities from Yellowstone National Park, USA - YNP MS-T MetaG (SPAdes) (version 2) ... | reverse complement strand
GAATGTAATTTTAACTTCTACGGACTACACACCCCAGAAAATAATAACGATTATTATAGCATATCTTACGAAATGTTAACTATACCACTTATCAAAGCAGTTCAAGAATTAAATTCCTTAGTAGAACTACAACAAAAACGAATTGAACAATTAGAAAAAGAAGTTCAAGAATTAAAATCAATGTTAAACAAATAAATATTTAAAACTATGAAAACAATAATTTTATTAGCAGCTACATGTTGGGCTATTAATTTAAATGCCCAGCAAGCAAAACCGCAAGTAATTGCAACTTGTGGTAATACAAACCAAATAAATAATACCATTATTAGTTATACCGTCGGCGAAACCGTCGTAAATACTTTTTCCAATAATAATACCATACTTACTCAAGGTTATCAGCAACCACATTACAATATCACACAAATTAAACCTACTACAAGCAACAACTTAAACATTAACATCTATCCAAATCCAGCTGAAGACTTATTAAACATTAACTTCAATAACTCACAACCTTTAAATATTGACATTAAAATATATGACATTACAGGAAAACTTATCATTTCGCACATACAACTTATTAACGAAAAACATTTATTATCACTTCCTATGAAAAACGTTGCTGCTGGAAAATATTTATTGAATATTTATTGTAAAGAAATTAACGAACAATTTTCTTTTGAAGTAATTAAACATTAATAAGCTATGAAAACAACAACTATTATTTTTAGTTTATTGGTTTTATTTAGCGTGTCTGTTTTTGCACAGGCACCACAAGGCATTTCATACCAAGCTGTAGTTAGAGATGCTAATGGAAACATTATTTCTAATCAAAATGTTAGTTTCCAGTTTTCTATTATTCAAGGTAATATAAATGGGAACACCGTTTACGTAGAACAACATCAAACCATCACAAACCAGCTCGGAATGGTTGTTTTAGCTGTTGGTAATGGAACACCCATTACTGGTAACTTTGCAAACATTAACTGGCAAAACAGCCCTTACTTCTTAAAAGTTGAAATTGATGTTACAGGCGGAAATAACTATGTTGAAATGGGAACTACTCAACTACTTAGCGTCCCGTATGCACTATTTGCCGAAAAAGCTGCTAATGCACAAACTTACACCGCTGGCAACGGAATACAAATTACCGGAAACGTTATCACCAATACAGCGCCAGATCAACCTATAACACTCACAGGACAAGGAGCTACAACCATTACAGGAACTTATCCTAATTTTGTAATATCATCTACCGACAATAATACCACTTATTCGGCAGGTACTGGTTTAACACTCACCGGTACCACTTTCTCACATAATCCACACACAGGAGATGTTACAGGAACAACAAGTTTAACCGTTACAGGTATTCAAGGAAGAGCTGTTAGCAGCACTGCACCTACAAATAATCAGGTATTACAATGGAATGGAACTAACTGGGCACCAACTAATCCATCAAATCTAATAAATCCCGGCAACGGATTGTCCTACTCTGGAAACACACTTAATAGCGTATGGACACAAACAGGAAATCATATTTACAACAACAACACTGGAAGAGTTGGAATAGGACTTAACTCACCTACCGGCAAATTGACTGTTAAAGGAGATACTTCTAACGTCTTGTTCGAAGTACTCGATAAAGACGGAAAACAAGTTTTTGTCGTTTATCAAGATAGTGTTCACGTATTCGTTGACGCAAGCGGTTCTAAAACCAACAAAGGAACTTTCGCAGTTAATTCTAAAGCACAAACAAAATCTTCTATTACACCATATTTAAGAGTAACACCCGATAGTTCGCGCGTTTATACCGAAGATCCCAATGCCGGTTTTGGTGTAAGAGATTTAAGCGGAGGTAACCCTACAAGCTATATGAACCTTACACCCAAAAATTATTTCATAGGACACGAGGCTGGAACACAAATTGCTCCTGCTGCACAATATAATTTAGCCTTGGGTTTTCAAGCTGCAAAAAATTTATATGCTGGACGAAACAATGTTTTTATCGGATACAAATCGGGATTTAATACCCAATTGGGATGGTCTAATATATTCATAGGTTCTAATACTGGAATGATGAATGATTTTGGACGCTATAATATTTATATTGGCGATTCTGCAGGTATGAACCCAAATTTTGGTGAAGGAAATATATTTATAGGATACAAATCAGGATTTAATGCTGGAAGCCAATATAATACATTCATTGGAACATATTCGGGTTCAAATACTAATAGTTATGGAAATACTTTTATTGGATATGCATCTGGCAAAGAAAATACAAATGGATATTTTAATACCTCTTTAGGAATTTCCGCAGGTGTAAACAATACAATAGGCTCAGAAAACTGCTTTTTGGGAGCTAATGCAGGATTTAATAATAATACAGGAAGAAATAATGTTTATGTGGGAACTTTTTCAGGTACCTCTAATATTGCCGGAAATTTTTTGAGCATAATAGGATATTGGGCAGATGTTACTACAGATGCACTTTACAATTCCACTGCTATTGGTGCTAATAGTGTCGTTAATATTAGTAATAAAATGCGATTCGGCGATGCTAATATTCAAATTATTGAAGGAAATGTTCCTTTTTTTACTGGTTCTGACTTAAGATTTAAGCAAAACATTGAAGAAAACATAAAAGGATTAGAATTTATTACTAAACTTAGGCCCGTAACTTACGAATTTAACCCTCAAAAATATAATGACTTAGTATTTAAAAATATAGCTGATAGTATAAAACAAAAATACCTAACTAAAGCATCTAAACCATTTAAACAAATTGGTTTAATTGCTCAAGAAGTTGAAAAAGCTGCAAAAGAATGTAATTTTAACTTCTACGGACTACACACCCCAGAAAATAATAACGATTATTATAGCATATCTTACGAAATGTTAACTATACCACTTATCAAAGCAGTTCAAGAATTAAATTCCTTAGTAGAACAACAACAAAAACGAATTGAACAATTAGAAAAAGAAGTTCAGGAATTAAAAAATAAATAATCACATTTTTAAAATATCCATCTCATTTTTAAATTAACTAATAATTAGTTAATTTTGAAAAAAATTTTATGAGATGGATATTTTTATTTCTATTAGTTTTACCTTACTTTTTATATGCTGATTTTGTTGATAGTACAAAATCTAAAAAAATTTCAGAAATTTTTTATCAGAAACAATTTTACAAATTTCACAAAACAATTGTTACAAGTAAGGTAATTCAAACTATACCTATAGTTTTTAAAAACCAAACTTGTTTTTATATAAATAAAATGTATCCAAAAGGTTTTGTTATTACCACTGCAAATGACGAAGCTTTCCCTATTTTTGGTTATTCTTTTGAAAACGATATAGATTTTAATAATTTACCCGAAAATTTTATTGAATACATTCAATTAGCTTCTACACAAATTATAAACATACCAAAAAACAATTCAAAAGAAAACTACAAATATTTATGGAAAGATATAGAACATACGCCATTAAATAAAATAGATTTTTCAACAAATACAATAAGCCCATTGCTAAATTTAAAATGGGACCAGGGTGTTCCATATAATAATCAATGCCCACCACATCCTCGTGGTCCAGGCGGGCGTTGTCTTACTGGCTGTGTAGCAACAGCAATGGCTATGGTTATGAAATATCATAACTATCCAGTAAACGGAAAAGGAACTAAAACATTTTATTGGACAAGTTGGGATACAATTGACTTCGAAAACACGTATTATCGTTGGAATCAAATGACACCAGTTGCTAACAGTCAAAGTGCAAATGCAATAGCAGAACTAATGTATCATTGTGGAGTTTCTGTAAATATGAACTATGGACCAACGGCATCAGGTAGCTATACTTTCTGGGTTCCAGGGGCAATGAAAAATTACTTCCGCTATCATCCACAAATAAGATATTTAAGAAGAGAACAAATGTTCGACTATGAATGGGATATGCTTATTCGTGATGAATTAAGATATAAAAGACCAATCATTTATAGCGGAAGTGGCACAGGAGGTCATGCCTTTGTATGCGATGGATTTCAGGATACTTGTTTTTATCACTTTAATTGGGGATGGAGTGGTTATGCTAATGGATATTATTATTACAATGATTTAACACCTGGAAACAATAACTTTACGTACGGACAAGGTGCTGTTGTTTACATTATGCCGTATTTTGGTAAATACTGTGTTGAAAATTTCTTATACAACGATACAGCACGTTCTATAAACGACGGCAGTGGGATTTCATATTATTGGAACAATACATCTTGTTCGTGGATTATAAAACCAAAAAATAATAAGAATGTTACACTATATTTTAACATGTTTAATACAGAACCAAATAATGACGTTTTATATGTGTACGATGGACAAAACGATCAGGCTCCACTAATTGGAGCCTTTTCGGGAAACACACTGCCACCCGTAATAACTTCAACAAATAATTCTCTATTTTTAAAATTTATCACTAACGATACTATTCAAGGACATGGATGGGAGGCTTATTATACTACTTCGTACGTTGGAATTGAAAATAATGAAAATATAACTAACATAAATATTTACCCAAATCCTTGTGATGAATATCTTTACATCGAAAATGTTCAACAAAAGATTAAACAAATTGAAATATATAATTCTTATGGTAAGAAAATAAATTTTTATTACAATACTTGCCAAAATCAATTAAACACATCACACTTACCTAATGGTATTTATTACATAAAAATATATGCAGGTCAACAAGTCTATATCAAAAAATTCTGTATTTTAAGATGAAAAATCTCGTAGTTTTAACCGGAGCCGGTATTAGCTCCGAAAGTGGAATAAGCACCTTCCGCGATAGTGGTGGACTATGGGAACAATATAAAATTGAAGATGTTGCTACACCAGAAGCCTGGAAAAAAGATCCAAAGTTAGTTCTTGAGTTCTACAATCAACGTAGAAAACAATTACTCGAATGTAGCCCTAATGAAGCTCATTACAATTTAGTTGCCTTAGAAAAGTACTTCAACGTTCACATTATAACGCAAAATGTTGACGATTTACATGAAAGAGCTGGTAGTAAAAACGTATTACATTTACACGGAGAACTCAGAAAATCGCAAAGTACTGTTGACCCAAATTTAATATATGAAATTAAAGGATGGGAATTAAAATGGGGCGATAAATGTGAAAAAGGAAGTCAATTACGTCCTTATATAGTTTGGTTTGGCGAACCAGTACCTAAAATTATTGATGCAGAAAAAATTACAGAAACAGCTGATATTTTCGTGATTATAGGAACTTCATTACAAGTATATCCAGCTGCTGGTTTGCTTAATTATGTTAAACCAAATGTACCAATTTATTTAATTGACCCAAATGATGTATTTTACTGGCGTAAAGTTATTCACATTAAAGAAAAGGCTACTACCGGAACAATAAAACTTATGGACTTGTTGCTCAAATAATTCCTATTTCTTTACAATACACTTTTCTGTTCCTACAATTTTATCATTAACAAGAAGTTGAACAAAATAAATACCGTCATTTAGTGATGTAACAGGTATTGCTATTGAGTTTGAATTAGATTTTACTTTTAACGACAAATGTTTTTTACCTAAAATATCGTATAATTCTATTAAACCTACTTGTCCGGCTTGCAAAGTAAAAGGAATATTTATTTCTTTTGATGCAGGATTAGGATATGGTTTATATAATTTAGTTAAAGAATTTGCCGAAATACTTTGTCCTGTTGCATCAAATTTAATGAAAATCCAAGCCGAATCACCATTTCTTACATCGAAAGTGTACATAATAAGTGCTTCTGATGCAATATTATTAGGAAAAAAATGTCCAGAAAAATCATTAACTGTTGTATTCGGAGATATATTCATAGTTTGTGATTCGTTTACATGTGGTGGATAACACAAATTAGCCCAACAAAAAACATTTTGTGTTCCACTTGTTGCACTTATAACCCATTTTCTACAAATTACTTCAATAACAGAACTAGTAATATTTTTAACTTTAACATAAGCAATTATTTCAGGTGTTTGAGGACTTCCATAAACCTTTATAGTATCTCCATACTGAAGAGCAACATCTTGACTATTAAATAATTGTATATTCTGTGAAAACAAATTTAATGATAAACTTAATAAAATAAAGTATAAAATAAAAAATTTTTTCATATTCTTTTTTTTTTACAAAATTACGCATTATTTTTGATTTGTCAAACCTAAAACGTTTAAGCATGAAAAAATTATTTTATTCTTTAGTTATTTGCTTATTAGCAAATTTTGGCAATATTATGGCCCAATTACCTGACGGTAGTATCGCCCCAAATTGGACATTAAAGGACATAAATGGTAATAACCATACTCTTTACAATTACTTAGATCAGGGCAAACGTGTTATAATTGATTTTTCGGCAATTTGGTGTAATCCTTGCTGGTCATATCACTCTAGCGGTGCATTAAAAGATGTTTATAATCAATACGGTCCATCTGGTAGTGTTAACCAAACAATGATGGTATTTTTTATTGAAGGAGATGAAGGAACTATTGCTCAACTCAATGGTGCTTCTCCATCTGTTGGTAATTGGGTTCAAGGAACTCCATACCCAATAATTGCCACTTGCCCCCCTCCAGACGGAAATGGACCAAATGTTTCCGCAGCTTATAATATCGGTTACTTTCCTACAGTTTACACAGTTTGTCCCGACAGAACAATCTATGAATCGGGGCAAAAAACAGCTTCACAGCATTATTCTTTTGCCAATTCCACTTGTGCACCACTTACAACAACCACAAACGATGTAAAAGCATTTAAGCTAACTGTTCCAAATTTTGTTTATTGCACAGGTAGCTTTAGTCCAACATTAACAATACAAAATTATGGAAATGCAAATCTTACCTCTTGCAGTATAGTAGTAAAACTTAATGGTAATATTATTCAAAGTACTCAATGGAATGGAAATTTAGCCAGATACGAAACTGCTAATATTCAACTAAATAGCATTTCATCCCTTCCCGACGGAACACATACATTACTAGTAGAACTATCAAACCCTAATAATACAACAGATGAAAATAACTCTAATAATAACATTTCTAAAACTTTCACAGCAATGGTTAATCCTTATCCACTTCCTTTGTCGCAAAATTTCTCTGGAACAACATTCCCACCTGCTGGATACGACAATGTTGATGCAACCAACGACGGATATAAATGGAAAAGAAGCTCTACTGCCGGATATAATGGAGCTGGTTCAATGTATATTGAATTTTATAACATATCTAGTGGAAATTATGATGATTTCGTTTTACCTTTAATTAGTTTTTCTAACATCAGTAATCCACAACTTACATTCTGGATGGCACATAGAAGATATAGTGCCAGCTACAGCGATAAATTGCAAGTAGATATTTCAACAAATTGCGGTCAAACCTGGACTCAAGTATGGATGAAATCGGGAGCCAATTTAGCCACAAATCCCAACTATACTACCTCCCAATACTTAAATCCTGCCTCAAGCGATTGGCGACAAGAAACAGTTAATTTAACAAATTACCAAGGACAAAGCAATATTTTAATTCGATTTAGAGCAACAAGTGGATATGGTAATAATTGTTTCGTTGATGAAATTAACATTACTGGAACATCAGGCAATTCAATAACAAACTTAAACCCAGTAATTGATATTTTTCCAAATCCTGCACAAAACAATTTCTACATTACAAACGCACAAAACTCAACAATAGAAATACTTGATATTGTCGGAAACATTATTACAAGTCAAAAAATTAATAACTCACTTGAAACAATTGAAGTAAGCAACATCGCTAATGGCACATATTTTGTCAGAATTATAAATAATAATGGTAATTATACAAAGAAAATAGTTATCAATCAATAATTTATGAAAACATCAATGATATTTATATTTGTGCTTCTGTCATCAATGGCAGGAGCACAAACTTTTAAAATACCATCAGTTGAATTAAAAACTATTGACGGGAAAAAGATTAATACTTCCGAACTCAACAACACCGGCAAACCAATTATTATCAACTTTTGGGCTACATGGTGTAAACCATGTATCAAAGAACTTAGCGCTATTGCTGAAAAATACGACGAATGGCAAAAAGAAACAGGCGTTGTTATATATGCTATTTCGATTGATGACTCAAAAAGCATTAGCAGAGTTGCTCCTTTTGTTAATACAAAAGGTTGGGACTACGTTGTTTTACTTGACCAAAACAGCGACTTTAAACGTGCAATGAATGTAATAAATGTACCACATTCGTTTATTTTAGACAAAAAAGGTAATATCGTTTATCAACATACAACATACGCAGAAGGCGACGAAAATAAAATATACGAAATACTTAAAAAAATAAGTAAAGAATAATTAAGTTATAATTTTTGTATTTTAAAATTAACTACTTTTGACTTTTTGAAAAAATAATTTATGCAATTTAGTAGATATTTTAAAGTAATTGTGTTGTTAATTTTAGTTTGTCAAAATTTATTTGGTCAAAATGTAAATGAAGGAGAAATACACGGTAATATTCAAATTGATGCTCAAACATATTCTGCCGATAGCGTAATAAACGCACCCAGAGTTCCAGAAAAGATGTTGCTTAATTCTTTTGCTAATATTATTTATACAAAAGGCAAATTTACTGCAGGAATACGTTACGAAGCATATCTAAATACGATGATAGGATTCGATTCAAGATACAATGGAACAGGAATACCTCACAAATTTTTAACATACAGCGACGAACAATTAGAAATAACTGCTGGTAGCTTTTATGAACAATTTGGTATGGGCTTAGTTCTCAGAGCTTATGAAGAAAAATCTATTGGTTACGATAATGCTTTTGAAGGAGTAAAAGTAAAATTTATTCCTTATAAAGGTATAATTTTAAAAGGCTTAACAGCTAAGCAAAGAAACTTTTTTGACTTAGGGCCTGGAATTGTTCGTGCCGCAGACGCAGAAATTACTTTAAATGAAATACTTCCATCAATGGAAAATTCTTCAACAATGGTAATGTTTGGAGGTAGTTTTGTAAGCAAGTACCAAGCAGACAAAGATCCAATTTATAAATTACCGGTAAATGTTGCAGCATGGGCATCACGTTTACAAATACTTAAAAACAAATGGAGTTTTTATTCAGAATATGCTAGTAAAATAAATGATCCTTCTACAGATAATCGTTATATATACAAAGATGGAAACTCTTTACTCGTTAATATAAACTATACCACAAAAGGGTTTGGATGGTTACTTAATGCAAAGCGAGTTGACAACATGAGTTTTAGAAGCGACAGGAATGCTACACTTATGCAATTAAGCATAAATTATATTCCTGTATTTACAAGAACTTTTACTTATACACTTTTAAATAAATATCCTTATGCAACTCAAGCAAATGGTGAAATTGGAGGCGGAACAGAACTTCTGTATAAATTTAAAAAAGGAACATTTTTAGGTGGTGAGTATGGAACAAATATATCACTTAACTATAACCGTTTATACGAAATAAGGAAAAATACTCCTAACGATACTAATCAAATAAACATACCTGGTACACTTGGTTATAAAAGCCCTTTTTTTAGAACTGGTAACAAATTATATTACGAAAATATAACTTTTGAAATTAATAAGAAATTTTCAAATTCATTTACCACAAATTTTGTTTATCAATACTTCGTATACAATTATGACATACTAAGAGGGATAACAGGATACGGAATGGTGTATGGACATACAGGTGTAATTGATGCCACTTATAGATTTAACGATAAAAACGCTATAAACATTGATACGGAAATTCTTTTTACAAAACAAGATCAAGGCAATTGGGCTTTAATATCGGCAGAATATAGTATAGCACCTTCTTTTTTCTTTTCAATATCCGATCAAATAAATTTTAATAATCCTAAAAATAACGAAATTAAACATTTTTATTTTGGTAGTATAGCTTATGCTAAAAAAGGTTCAAGAATACAAATCGGGTATGGACGACAGCCAGAGGGTGTTATGTGTGTAGGTGGAGTTTGCAGAAATGTACCAGCATCTAACGGATTTTTAATTTCTTTAAGTTCTACTTTTTAAAATACATTTTAAAAAATTAAATTTTGCAACTATCTTATTGAAAAATAACATAAAATTAACCTTATATTTATGATTAGCAAAGTTTATATTTATTATTTTGCTTATAAGTATGAAAGGCTTTTTTAAATTAATTTTATTTACCTTATCAACTTATTTGCTATATTGGATTATAATTATTATCATAAATTTTTATTACGATTATGTTCCAAAAAACAAACTTGAAAAATTTACCGAAGCAACTGTAATCAATAAAGATACTCTAAAATTATTAATATGGAACTTAGGATATGCAGGACTTGGAGAAAATATGGATTTCTTTTACGAAGGTGGTTCAGAAGTTTGTCCTAATAAAAATTATTACGACTTTACGTTAATGAACATAAAACATATATTAAAAAAATACGATACAATATGCGATTTTATTTTACTTCAAGAAGTTGATTTTTATTCAAAACGCAGCTACTATCTTAACCAAAAAAAATACATTAAAAAAAATTTAAAACAACAAATATTCTCAGATTCACTTGTTAATTATAATGTCAAGTTTTTACCATTGCCATTAAAAAAACCTATGGGACAAGTAAATTCTGGCCTTGTTAGTTTTTCCAAATATAATCCATACTTAAAATTCGATTTTTACTTCGACCAAACATATTCTTTTCCAAAAAAATTATTTTTTTTAGATAGAGGAGTTTTAATACATGGATACTTATATAAAAATAATAAATTTCTATTCGTTATTAACATTCATTTATCTGCCTTCGACGATGCAATAGAAGCCAGAGTAAAAGAAATAAACGTTTTAAAAGAAATAATAAATTTAATGGTTAACAAAGGGCATTATGTTGTTGTTGGAGGCGATTGGAACATCAATCCACCAAATTTTAAATTATTAGATACTTCACTTTTTAATCCAGTATATTATACTGAACAAAACAACGAGTTCTTTAATTCTAAATTCAAATATGCTTACGATTCTATTACCGCGACTAACAGAATGGTTAACGAACCATTTATTGTCAACAAAACAATGGTTTCTACTTTAGATTATTACTTATGTTCTAAAAATATTAATATATTATCTGTTAATTCTGTTAACCTTCAATTTAAACATTCAGACCATAATCCTGTTAAACTAATGTTTTGTTTAAATTAAAAATCATAATAAAATATTATTTAAAAAAAATTACTCATTCGAAACTATAAAATTTATACTTTTTTGGTATTTTTCGAGAAACTGGTTAAAAGTGTAATTTTTAGGAATACACTTCGTGCTTATACGCGTAATATAATTTTCAACTGTTTTTAATTTGATATCGAGAATTTTTGATATATCTATATTCTTATAATTATGTATTTTAAGCTTAAAAACCATTTTTTCTTTATCTGTAAGTGTCGCAAATTCTTCAAAAAAATAATCAATGTCATCTGAAAATAAATGCGAAAGCTTTTCATTTAGGTAATCTGTTGTAATAAATACATCATTATTGCTATCGTATAAAACATTTTTTATAACATCTACAAACATTTTTTCATCGCTTGTTTTTGGAATAAAACCATTTGCACCTAATTTTTTGCACAACCATACTGTTTCTATCTCATCATAAAGCGATATAACAATAATTTTACACGATGGCTGCTTCGCTTTTAGATGTTTAATTACATTAAAACCACTTATACCTTTAAGATTTAAATCAACAATAGCAAAAGTTATAAGATATTCTTCTAAATATTTCGATGTATCAATAATATTATCAGCTTCAAAAAAAATAACTTCTTCAAAATAATCTTTTATTATATTCTTGTACGATAAACGTATTAAAGGATGATCTTCTACAATTAATACTTTCATTTTAATTAAAAATTATTTTAATATTGAAACCTTTATTAAACCAATAATAAACCTTACCATTAAGTATTTTTGCCCTTAACATTATAGAATGAATCCCGAAACCTGCTTTGATTTTAATATTTGAATCATTATCGTTATAGTCTTTATAATCTAAAATAAAAGAATTTTTTGCTTTTTCTATTTTAATTTTTATAAGGCTACCTTTACAATATTTTAAGCTATTTGATATAAGTTCTTGAATAATTCTGTAAAGATGGAGCGATTTTTCAGCCGTCATATTATTAATATCAGAATTTATTTCTTTTATAATAACAAAATTACTATTATTTTCGGTTTCATATATTAACCTATTTATGGCTTCTTCAATAGAATTATTTATTAAATGAACAGGAAATATTTCATGTGACGTATGACGCACATTATCAATAACTTGATTTATTTTTACTAAAAGATCTTTATCTTTCTGAATAATACTGTTTTTTGATATTAAAATTAATGATTGACCTATGTTATCATGCAAATTCATAGAAATTTCTTGATTAAAGCTTTCCTGATATTTTACTAATTCCTGTGTAAATAATTCTTTTAATTTTTGTACTTTTTTGATATATAAATTTCTTCCTGCTAAATACAAAGAAATTATTATGAATATAAATAGTATTAATATATAAACTATGCTTTCTTGAATTTTCTTCTTATATTTTTCGCTTTTTAAAAGTTTTATTTCTAAATTTTTATTATTTAAGTCTATATTAAGAAGTTCTATTTTATTTGCAAATTGACTAACAATTGTTGTTTTAAGTGTGTCAAGAATTTGTTGTTGTGAACTATATGCCATAATAGCATAATAATAGGCACTATCTATTTGTCTTTTATCATAATAAAGTTCAGAAATATCTTTATATATTTCTGGTAACATAATTACGCTTGCTTCTTTTAACGTTTTATTATAATAATAAAATGCTGAATCTTTATTCTTATTCATATAAAGATCGCTTAAAAGCCAATAATATATTGAAATATATTCTTTATTTATTGATGAGTCTTTAACAACTATCGGTAAAATTTTTTTAGCATAGTAAAAAGACGAGTCTAATTTATTTAAA
>Ga0209809_1002435_pt1 | contig 13082 bp, 13 predicted proteins | sample YNPMSTMetaG_FD_186172 | JGI IMG/M metagenome (GOLD analysis project Ga0209809, IMG submission 186172) | Anoxygenic and chlorotrophic microbial mat microbial communities from Yellowstone National Park, USA - YNP MS-T MetaG (SPAdes) (version 2) ... | reverse complement strand
TGTTAGATGGTTAAAAAATGAAAATTTAGATGTTGAAATTGCCCAACCTAAAAATTTATTGTCAAAAATTAAAAAATTTAGTCCTGATATAATTCATTGTAACTCGCCTACAACAAAATATACTGCGTATGCTGTGTTTTTTAGCCAAATTTTAAAAATACCATTTATTTGGCATAACAGAACTTTAGATACTGCTGGTTGGAAAGAAAAACTTATTGCAAAACTTGCAACAAAAATTGTTGTTATATCAGATGCTGTAAAAGAAAAGTTTAAAGATTTTGAAGATAAAATTGTTAAAATTTACAATGCAGTTGATACAGAAGTGTTTAAACCAATAGATGTCTCTTATCTTAAAAAAGAACTAAAAATTTCTAAAGAAAAAAAAATTGTTGGAAGTATATCAAGATTAGACTGGTGGAAGGGCTATGATTTGTTTTTAGAAGTTGCTAAAAAAATAACAGAAATAAACAATAATATTTTATTTTTAATTGCAGGTGATGGACCAGAGAAAGAAAAAATAATAGATTTTGTTGAAAAATATAATTTGTCTTCAAAAATTATTTTTTTAGGTTTTAAAAAAAATATTGTTGAAATAATAAATTTGTGTGACATTATTGTAAATTTATCAACTCAACCTGAACCTTTTGGAAGAACAATAATAGAAGCGATGTTGTGTGGTAAAGTTGTTGTTGCTACAAACTTAGGCGGGCCAAAAGAAATTATTGAAAATGGTATAGATGGTTTCCTTGTTGAACCAAAAGTTGATGAAATTTGTGAAGTTGTTTTGCAGATATTATCAGATGATGAATTATATAAAAAAATATCTTTTGCTGCTATGAATAAAGTAAAAGAAAAATTTTCTTTAAGTAAACAAATAGACCAAATAGAAAAACTTTATGTTGAAATTATAAATGAAAATATTAATTGATTGTAGAGAGGTACAAAAAAATACTACTGGTATTGCAAGGTTTTTGTTGAGTTTATTTGAAGGCACAAAAAGTTTTAATATAGAATATAAATTTTTACTTTTAGGTAATCAGTATACCGATTTTGAAAGGAAAGAACTTGACGGATATGAAAAAATTGTTGTTGAAGAAAAAAATACATTTTATTTTGACCAAGTTACAATTTCGCAGGTTATAAAAGAACAAAAAATAGATTTGTTTTTTTCACCATATTACAAATTCCCTGTTTTTACTAAAGTACCAGTTATAACTTCTATTTTTGATGTTATGTATCTTGTGCTTGATGAATACAAAAATGATATAAAAAATATTTATAGAAAGAACTTTATTAAACTTACTTATGGAAAAGTTAATAAAGTCATAACTTCATCAAATTTTGCTAAAAATGAAATAATGAAAGTTTTAAATTTGTCAGATGAGAAAATTGATGTTGTTTATTTATCAGTAGATGAGAAATTTAAGCCGCAACCTGCAGAAAAAATAAAAGAAATTAAAGAAAAGTATGGAATAAATAAAAACTATATTCTTTATATAGGAAATGCTAAACCACATAAAAATTTGAGTCGTCTTTTATCATCGTGGCAATTAATTAACGAAAAAATAAAAAAAGATTATATTCTTGTATTAGCAGGTGTTGGACAAAAGTTTTGTTACAAAGATGAGAATACTTTAATAATACCGTTTGTTTCAGAAGAAGAGTTGGCAGTACTATATACTGGAGCAACTGTTTTTGTTTTTCCTTCAATTTATGAAGGTTTTGGTTTACCACCATTGGAAGCAATGGCTTGTGGATGCCCTGTAATTAGTTCTAATACTTCAAGCATGCCAGAGGTTCTTGGAGATGCATGTTTGTATTTTAACCCTTACGATGTGAATCAAATTTCTAAAACAATATTAGAAATCCTGCATTCAGAAACTTTAAGAGAAAAGTTGCAAAAAGAAGGTTTTGAAAAAGTAAAATCTTATAGTTTAGAAAAGATGGTTAATTCTTTAATAAAAATTTTTGAGTCAGTATGAAACACATATTAGTATTTTGCGAGTTTATAACAAGAGATGAAATCGGTGGTTCAGGAAGAGTAATTGAACAATATGTTGATGGATTAAAAAACAAAGGATTTAAAATAACAATTTTTACTTTGTTGAGAAAAAAAGGACTTCAAAGATATGAAAAAATGAATGAAAATGTGTTTGTTATTAGATACGGATATTTTTATTCTTTGAACATATTTTTTGCTTTTTTAACAGTTATTGATGGTATCTTTAAATTTATAAAATTTTTTTGACAACAAAAGTTGATTTAATAATAATTAATCAGCCATATGTAGGTTTGGTTGTATACACATCATTTATAAGTTGGTTCGTGCCAAAAATATATTTTTTTCATTCGCCATGGTGTGAAGAATACTTGATAGATAAAAAGAAAAAAGGTGTTGGTTATTATTTAAGAAAATTTATTGAAAAAAAGTTATGAGTTTTTGTAACAAAATAGTTTGTTATAGCGAGTTTATGAAAAACAAAATTGTTTCAATACATAGGATTAAAAAAAATATAAAAGTGTTACATGTAGGAATAGATACTAACAGATTTTATCCTACAGAAAACAAAATGGAAATAAGAAAAAAACTTGGTCTTCCTGAAAATAAATTTATAATTTTTACTGCAAGAAGGTTGGCCCCAAGAATGGGATTAGAAAATTTGATTGAAGCTATAAGAATGTTGAAAAAAGAGTTTGATAACATTTTTTTAGTGATAGCAGGTAGTGGGTGGTTAGAAGACAAGTTAAAAGTTCTTGCAAAAGAGTTAGAAGTTTCAGATTATATTAAATTTGTAGGTAAAGTTTCAAACCCAAATGTTTTATTGTTATATTATCAATCAGCAGATATTTTTGTTTTACCAACAAAGTTATTAGAAGGATTTGGTATGGTTATATTAGAAGCAATGAGTTGTGGTGTCCCTGTTGTTTCAACACCAGTAGGTGGTCCTGTGGAAGTTTTGAAGAATTTTGATGAACATCTTTTGTGTAAAGGTACAGAACCATACGATATTTATGAGAGAATTAAGTATTTTTTATTAAACAAAAATGAACTTCAAAAAATTGCTGGGAAATGTCGTGAGTTTGTGATAAAAAATTATTCAAAAGAAATTTTTATTGAAGAGTTTAAAAAAGAAATTGTAAAAATTTTATGACTGAGTTAAAATATGTAAAATGTAACTTATGTGGACAAGATAATAATAAAGTTTTAATAAAAGGGTTTAATACAAACCTGGTTAAATGTAAGAACTGTGGGTTGTTATATTGGAATCCAAGAATGACAGAAACAGAAGGTGTAAAACAAACACAGTGTGCATATGATACTCAATATGTATATTGTGAAAGGATAAAATTGGCAAAAAGAAAAATTTTTTTAAAACACATAAAAAAAATTTCTAAAAAAGTAGGTAAAGGAAACTTACTTGATATAGGTTGTTCTGACGGATTTTTTCTTGAGATAGCAAAAAAGTATGGATTTAACATTTTTGGTATAGAAATATCAGAAAAAGAAATATCATATGCAAAAAATAAAAGACCAGTGGTCGCAAAACATATTTTTAATGGGATCTTAAAAGATGCTAAATTTCAAAACGAGTATTTTGATGTTATAACTCTGTGGGATGTTATAGAGTAGTTATATTATCCAGATAATGAACTTAAAGAAATAAAGAGAATACTTAAGAGAAACGGGTTAATAGTAATGAGGTTGAGAAATGCTCAGGTTCATCTATGGTTGTTCTGTATAAATAGATTCTTAAAAAAATTTATACATAAATTATTTATGTTTCATTTATACGGGTTTACTAACAGAACTATAAGAAAAATTTTGTTAAAAAACGGTTTCAAAGATATAAAAGTGTATAATTCAGAACTTACTTTAGGCGATCCTTATTCGCAATCAAAAATAGGGAATGTTTTAACTTGGTTAAAAATTGTTTTTTACTATGTTTCACAGATTTTGTATTTTATATCTTTTGGTAAAATAACAATTTCTACTTCGTTAATTGTATATGCAAGGAAGGAAAAATGAAAGTTGTTGTTATATTTGTTGTATTTTTGTCATTATTAATTATATATTTTTTATCACATATATATGTTACTAATGTAATAAGTAAAGCAGGGTTTATAAAAAATAATAGTTTGTTAAAAAAAGTATTTTTAGTTTTGTGTTGTTTCTCAATTTTATCTTTGTTTTTCCGTATAAAGTTTAGTTGTAAAATTTGTGAATATGTTTATATTTTAAGTTTTTTATGGATGGGTGCTATCTTAATTTTATTATTATGGTGTGTAGTTGGAGATATCATTTTGTTAGTTTTTAATAATATCAAAAAAGATTATGTAGTCATATGTATATTGATTTTATCTTTTATAAGTATAGCAAAATCTGTGTATGACGGGTTCAAAATTCCTAAATTAAAAGAAATAAAAATTGAATTAACAAATGTTAGGAAGAATTATACTATTGTTTTTGTTTCTGATATACATATTGATTTTAGTTATAAAACAAAAATTGTAACAAAAATTTTTGAAAAAATCAAGCAAACTACTCCAGATTTATTAATAGTTGGAGGAGATTTTTTTGACCCAGGATTTAAACTTGATAACAAATTAGTAGAAATGTTCAATAATATAGATACAGAAAAAATTGCTGTTTTTGGCAATCACGAGTATTATTTTGGTGTCGAAAAAACATATGATGTTTTAAACCAGTTCAGATTTAGAATTTTGAAAAACGAATCTTTTGAATTTGAAGATTTTAATATAATAGGTATAGGAGATATAAGGACAGAAAATATGTCTAAAAACGATGTAATAAATTTTGTATCAAAAAATTATAAAGAAAATAAAGTTAATATTTTTGTTTCACACCAACCGCTTTATTTTAAAGAAATTTCTGATAAGTTTGATGTTATAATGTTATCAGGACATAATCATAAAGGACAAATTTTTCCGTTTCATATATTAACAAAGATGACTTATAAGTATTTTTATGGATTGTATAAAAATAAAAATTCTGTTTTATATGTTACCTCAGGTGTTGGTGTTTGGGGACCACCAATGAGGTTTTTTGCTGAACCAGAAATAGTAGAAATAAATGTTAGAAAAAAATAAATAAATGAAAATACTACATATTATAACACGGTTAGACAAAGGCGGTTCTGCTGAAACTGTTGTATATATTTGTGAGTATTTTAACAAAAAGGAAGGATATGAAATTGTTTTAGTTTATGGTGGAGAAATAAAAGTAAATTTGAGCTGTAAAAATTATTATATTAAAGAATTAAAAAGAAAAATTTCTTTAGTAAATGACATAATTGCATTTCTAAAAATTTATAAAATTATAAAAAAAGAAAAACCTGATATTATTCATACACTCTCGTCAAAAGCAGGGATTATTGGTAGATGGGCTGCATGGTTGGCACGAATCAACAAGCTACAAGTTACAAGCAAAAAAATTATTCATACTCCTCATGGACATATTTTTTATGGTTATTATGGAAAACTCAAAACATTTTTATTTTTGTTCCTTGAACGTATTACTGCAAAAATTACTGATAAACTTATTGCTTTAACTGAAGGTGAAAAAAATGAGTCGTTAAGTTTTGGAGTAGGTAAAGAACAGCAATGGGTCATAATACCATCTGGTATTGATTATAATTTAGAATTAAAAGTTTCCAACAAATTGCGGGACTTGTCCCGCAATTTGCGGGATTCAGAGTTAAAAGAAAAATTGGGTATTTCTAAAAATTCAATAGTTATAGGTACAGTTGCACGACTTGAGCCAATAAAAGGTATCAGATATCTTGTAGATGCTGCAAAAATTATTTTATCTTTACCTTCCTCCTACTTACTTCCTTCTAGCTACTTCCTCATTGTCGGTGATGGTTCTGAAAGAAAGTTCTTAGAAGAAAAAGTAGAAAAATTGGGTTTAAAAGACAAATTTATATTTACTGGTATGCGTGACGATGTTGCTGAGTTAATGTCAATTATGGATATATATGTTCAACCATCAATAAATGAAGGTATGGGGAAAACAATAGTTTTAGCAGAACTTTTAGGGAAACCAGTTGTTGCAACTAATGTTCAAGGTATACCATCAGTTATTATAAATAATGAAACAGGAATATTAGTTCCGCCAAAGGATCCACAAAAACTTGCTGAAGTAATTGTTAAACTTATTAATGATGAAAATTTGCGTACTAAAATGGGAGAAAATGCAAAAAAATGGGTTTATAAAATTGTTGATGGATATCCACAATTTAGTATAGAAAGAATGTTGTTTTTGTTGGAAAATCTTTATAAAATGTTAGTTCATAGTTATTAGTTCAGAGTTATTAGTAATTTATAATTGTAGTTGCAGAGTTTACTCTGCTAAAAAATTCGTAGCGGTCGGATTTCCGCAAGAGGCGCCCACCAGAGGTGGGCAGGCAGGCCCGCCTGACGCGGGCAGGGACTGCCTCAGGTATGTATCCGACAAATTCTATGGTCGCTGATTTTATCCTGCAGTTATTGGTAGCCGCGGGATTTATCCCGCGTAAAGATAATAAGCAAACCAAGGTTTGCAACTACAGATTTAATTTTAGCAGCGTAAGACGCTGCAACTACAGTTTGTAGATATAAAAACAAATAAAAAATTGTAGTTGCATCCCGCAACTTGCGGGATGCAGATCCTTTGCTCTGCTAAATAAAGATAAGCAGCGTAAGACGCTGCAACTACAAAAACAGTAAAATATTAATTTATTTATGAAAAAATTTATATTTATTATTTTTTTGTTAAGTTTAAGTATTCTATTTGCTCAACAAAACTATAATTTAAATTTTACTACTATAAGTTGTGTTTTACATATCCATTCTAATTTTAGCAGTGGTAAAAATTCTATAGAAGAAATTGTTGATTTAGCAAAACAACATAACATTGATTGTGTTGTTATGACAGACCATTTTTTAAGAAAAGTAGAATATGGTCTTTGGCCATTTAGAGGTGTTATTAAAAAATCTGTGAGCTTGCCTTCTGTTATGAAACTTGGTGTTGAAAAATATTTGTCTAAAATAGAAGAAATGAACAAAAAACAAAAAGATGTAATTGTAATATCTGGACTTGAAATTACACCTCATTATTTTTGGTCTATTGAAGAAAATTCTTTAGTTATAAACAATCTTCATAAACATATGTTAATAATAGGTATTGATAAAAAAAATTTATTTTATTCTTTACCAGTAATCGGTAATGAAGCTGTTGCTGGTAAGATCAGAATTTTATCTTTTTGGCCAATAGTTTTTATTTTATTAGGAATTTTTTTTAAATCAAAATTTTTAGTTATTTTTTCTATAATTTTTTTGACAATAAATTATCCTTTTAAGTACTTACCTTTTGACCAATATAAAAATTATTCTGAACTTCCATACCAAAATTTAATCAACTATATTAACTCTATTCCGCAATATTACAAGACAAACTCAATAACTCCATTAATTATTTGGGCACATCCTGAAGCAACAAATTATGAAAAAAAAGTGTTGTTAAAAAAAATAAGAGGATTAAGTATTTCTACGCAAACAAAACCGTATTGTGATTCATTATTAAAAACTTATAATTATGATGGCTTTGCAATTTTTGCAGAAGGTTATCGCGAAGTCGGGAATATAGGTGGGATATGGAATAAAGTGTTAAACGAGTACTGTAGGGGAATACGTGAAAAGCCTGTTTTTTGTTATTCTGAAGTTGATTACGGAGAAAGTACAGATGAGTTGTTTGTTAAAAAAAACATACTTTATGTAAGACAGAAAGATTATAAAAATATTTTATTAGCATTAAAGAAAGGCAATTTTTATTCATCATGGAGAGATAAAGAAAAAGAATTAGTATTAGAAAACTTTAGATTTTGTGATGAAAAAGTTATATTTGGTGAGATCTATAACAAAAATGTTGATAAGATAAAAATTAGTTTTGATGTAAAATTTAATCCTGAAACAAAAAATAATAGAAAAATTGTTGTAAGAATAATCAAAAATGGTAATGTTGTTTTTACAAAAGAAGAATATGATTATGTTAATGTATTTTTTGAAGAAGAAAAACCAAAAATAAAATCGTATTATAGAATTTTTATTGAATCAGAATATCCAAATATGATAGCAACAAACCCGGTGTTTGTAGAATGAAAATAGCAATACATCAACCACAGTATTTGCCCTGGCCTGGATATTTTAACAAGATTTTGCAATCAGATATTTTTGTTTTTTTAGATGATGTACAATATAAAAAAATGAGTGGCAAAATAGAAACAGAATAAAATCTGCTAATGGTGAAGTTTGGCTTACTGTACCTGTGCATTATAAATTTGGACAAAAAATTAACGAAGTTGAGATAGATAACAAAATTTTTTGGCGTAAGGATCATCTGAAAACAATAAGTGTATGTTATAAAAAAGCAAAGTATTTTGATGAGGTTTTTGTGTATATTGAAAAACTGTTAAGTAAAGAATATAAAATGTTGGTTGATGTAAATATAGATTCTGTAAAGATGATTCTTTCATATCTTGGGATAGACAAAAAAATAGTATTATCGTCAGAATTAAAAGTTGAAGGTGAGAAAACTACAAGGTTGGTTAACATTTGTAAAAAACTGAATTGTGATACTTATATTTCTGGCAGTGGTGCTAAAGAATATCTTGTACTTGATGAATTTGAAAAAAATGGTATTAAAGTTTTATTCCAAGAGTATTCTACTGCAGAATACCCACAATTATTTGGTGAGTTTATACCAAACCTTTCAATTATTGATATGATATTTAATGTAGGTAAAGAAAAAACATTAGAAATTATTAGCACTCAAATATGATAAAACATTCAAAACCAACAATTTTTGAAGAAAAAAAGTTGATAAAAATTATAGACCAAATTTTAAGAACAGGTCAACTTGCTGAAGGTCAATATACAGATTTGTTTGAGAAAGAACTTTGTAAATTTTTTGGTTCAAAATATGCAGTAGCTGTTTCATCTGGTAGCGCAGCTTTACATTTAGCTTTGTTATCATTAGGAGTAGAAAAAAATTCAGAAGTAATAATCCATGTTTTTTGTTGTTCATCAGTGTTGAATTCTGTTTTATATTGTGGTGCAAAACCTGTTATTGTTGATGTTAACCCAGATGAGTTTAATTTGTCTTATGAAGAGGTTAAAAAAAATATATCAAAAAAAACTAAGGCAATAATTTTGCCTCATATGTTCGGTTATCCTGCGAAAGATACAAAAAAAATTGTAAGTTTAGGAATACCAGTGATTGAAGATACAGCACAAAGTATTGGTGCTAAGATAGATGGTAAATTAGTTGGAAGTTTTGGTAAGATAAATGTCTTATCTTTTTATGCAACAAAGATGATTACTACTTTTGGTGAAGGTGGAGCAGTGCTTACTAACGACAAAAATTTATATAAAAAAATAAAATCTTTGAAAAGTTATGATAAAAATGTTGAGTTTGAACTAAGATATAACTATAAAATAACAGAAGTACAATCAGCAATGGGTATGATTCAGCTTAAATATTTGGCTAAGTTTGTAGAAAAAAGAAAAAAAATTTTTGAGATATACAAAAAAGAATTAAAAAATTGTAATAATATAAAGATATTTGAACCTGAGGAGAACATTGAGGCGGTATATTATAGGTTTATAATACAGTTGAAAAATAAGGTTGATTTAGATAAGATAATCTTTAAATTTAAAGAACACAATATTGAAGTTGCAAAACCTGTGTTTTTACCGTTAGACAAGTATTATTATGGTAGATTTGTTTGTCAGAATTCAAAGAACTTTTATTATACCACTATATCGTTGCCACTATATCCAGAACTTACTGAAACTGAAGTTAAAAAAATTTTAAATGTTTTAAAGAAAGTATTATGTACGAACAATACTGGGGATTAAAAGAAAAACCTTTTGAGAACACGCCTGACCCAAAATTTTTTTATAACTCTTCTCAACATGAAGAAGCTCTTGCAAGAATGCTTTATACTGTAAAAGAGCAGAAAGGTGCTGGCCTACTTACAGGTGTATATGGCTGTGGGAAAACACTTTTAGCTCGTGCTTTACTTAAAGAATTACAGAAAGATGTATATAAAGTTGCAATTATTAACAATCCTAAATTAGATGAAATAGAGATGTTAAGGATCATAGCTTATAATTTGGGTTTGTCAAATGTGCCTGAGAGAAAATCTGACTTGCTTGTTAAAATAGAAACATTACTTAAAGAAAACCTTATGGATGGTAAAAAAACAGTAGTGATTATTGACGAAGCACATAGTATTGAAGATAAAGATATTTTTGAAGAAATAAGATTGCTTTTAAATTTTCAACTTGAGGATAAGTTTTTATTAACTATACTTCTTTTAGGACAGCCAGAATTAAAAGAAAAAGTTGAAAATATAAAACAATTAAACCAAAGAATTGCAATGAGATATTATTTGTCAAATTTATCTAAAAAAGAAACAGAAGAATATATTGCGCATAGGTTGTCATTAGCAGGAGCAAACTATAATCCGTTTTTAACAGATGCAGTTGAAATTATATACCAGCATTCAGGTGGTATACCGAGAAGAATAAATCATATATGTGATACTGCCTTACTTGCAGGTATGGGCGCTGGGATAAAACAAATTAATGGAAATTTTGTTAAAGAAGTTATTGAAAGTTTTTCATTGTAGTTTAGAGAACAGTGATTAGGGGAGAATAAAAGGTTCTTTGAAAAAAAGTATGAAAAGAATGATATTAAGCCACTAAATTCACTGAAAAACACTGAAAAATATATATTGAACCACGAATCCCGCAAATTGCGGGACGAATGAAAAATAGATATGAGAAAAAATTGTAGGGCAAGGATTTATCCTTGCTTAATTTTTGCAAACCTAAAGGTTTGCCCTACATAGCGTATTTTGTAGGTCACGGCTTTCCGCCAGAGGGCGGACTGCCTTAGGCAGTAGCCGTGCGAATATAGGTTTATAATTCAGTGGTTTCAGTAGCTCCGCACTCATATTCCGTGAGTGCGGGATAGAAGAAAGTTTCAAAGAACTAAACAAAAAATAGGAGAAAGTTATGAAAGTATTAGTAATAGGTTCACTCCCAGACGATTTTGAATTTGGTTGCGGTGGGACAATACTAAAATTTGTTAAAAAGAAAAAAGCTAAAATTTATGTTTTAGTTATGACAAAAGGCGAAGTTGGTGGTGAAGCAAAAATTAGAGAGAATGAACAAAAAAAAGTTTGTAAGTATTTAAACGCGGAACTATTTTGGGGAGGATATGAAGATACAAAAATTAATTTAGATAAAAATTTAATTGATACAATTGAAAATGTTATAAGAAAAGTTCAGCCAGATTTAATTTTTACTCATTATTACCAAGATACACATCAAGATCACAGAAATGTTGCTGAAGCAACTATTACTGCTACAAGATATATAAGGAATGTGTTGTTTTATGAAACACCTTCAAGTATTGATTTTTTACCAACAGTGTTTGTAGATATTGGAGATGCGATAAAAGAAAAATTGTTTTTACTAAAACTACATAAATCACAAGTTTATGCAACAAAAGTTAAAAAATTGTCAATTTTAGAATCAGCAGTTTCAACAGCAATTTATAGAGGGTATCAAGATAGAGTTAAATATGCGGAAGGTTTTGTTCCGCTAAGATTAGCTTTGGATTATATTTTATGAAACTTAAAACATTAATTTTTTTAATTATCATTTTTTTACTTTTATTTATTCGTGAGATAGGCAGACAAGCGTATTTACATAATATAAGGTGGTTATATTTAATAGTTTTATCGTTTAGTATAACATATTTTTTGGTTCCATTTGTAATTGAAATAGCAAAAAAGTATAATTTATTAGATTACCCTGACGAAAGAAAAGTTCATAAAGAACCCACTCCGAGGATCGGCGGTCTTGCAGTTTTTTTAGGAATATTCTTTTCTTTGCTTAGAAATCTTCAGTTTGCAAAAGAAGTTTTAGGTTTCTTGATTGCTTTATGTTTAATATTTTTTATCAGTTTATTAGATGATATTTATTCTTTAAGCGCAGTTTTAAGATTGATCTCTCAGATTGTTGCATCTTTGGTATTGGTATTTTTTGGTTTCAGAATTACTGGACTTCCAGTTGGGTTTCCATTAGAACAATTTTTAGAAACTATTATTACAATTATCTGGATAGTAGGGATAACTAATGCAATAAATTTTTTAGATGGTATTGATGGTTTAGTAGCAGGGTTTGGAGTTTTTTGTTCGTTTACATTTTTATTTTTATCCTTACTGACTGGACAAAAATATGTAAGTTATTTATCAGCAGTGTTATTTGGTACATCCTTAGGATTTTTACCATATAATTGGCATAAAGCAAAAATATTTTTAGGAGATAGCGGTTCTACAATTATAGGATTTATGCTTGCTTCAATATCAATTATAGGTTGGTGGGCTGAGAAAAATCCTATTGTTTCACTTTCTACTCCGGTTTTAATTTTGGGAGTCCCTATATACGATATGGTATATATAACTATTTCAAGGATAAAAAATAAACAAGTCAAAAATTTCAAAGAATGGATTGAGTATGTTGGTAAGGACCATATTCATCATAGGTTGTTAAATTTAGGTTTTTCTGTACCGGCATCGGTTGGTATGGTATTACTTATTTCTTTTTGTTTAAGTTTATACACTATTGTTATGAAATACACTGTTTTTAATGACAAGTTAGCAATTGTTACTTTATCGCAAGCAGGGTTGATTTTTGTAATTTTGTCAATATTTATGGTAGCAGGAAGGAGAAGAACTAATTAAATAAGATTATAGTAACGGGGGTAAAATAACAATGTATCAAGGGTCAATAGTAGCATTAGTAACACCATTTAAAGACGGTGAAATTGATGAAAAAACGCTTTGTGAACTTGTTGAATGGCATATTGATGAAGGAACTGATGCTATTTTGCCTTGTGGGACAACTGGTGAATCACCAACTTTGACTTATGAAGAACATAACAGAGTCATAGAAATTGTGGTAAAACAAGCAAGAAAAAGGGTACCTGTGATTGGTGGTACAGGGACAAT
>Ga0209809_1002433_pt1 | contig 13088 bp, 10 predicted proteins | sample YNPMSTMetaG_FD_186172 | JGI IMG/M metagenome (GOLD analysis project Ga0209809, IMG submission 186172) | Anoxygenic and chlorotrophic microbial mat microbial communities from Yellowstone National Park, USA - YNP MS-T MetaG (SPAdes) (version 2) ... | reverse complement strand
CGGATCCGCAGTTGTGCCCACAGGCCCAACAACAAAGCAGGTGCAATAAACAGAAAATACAATGGATCGAAAAACATCGTTCCCCTCCTTTGAGTGATCAGACCTTATATCAGGCCGTTCCTTCTCTCCTGGGCGAACTTCCCCCAGAAGGATCGGCCTGGGCCCATGTATTTCTTATGTATTTCTTAATTATACGAAATCGGTTCCGGAGTGGGCGAAAGGAATCAGCCTTCTTTCCGGAGAAAAAGCAGGTGCCCCTATCGGGTGGGTGATCTGCCCACCGAAGCACTCATGCGTCTGAGGCACGGGGTGCTCGTCGTGGGTCGGATGCCAGGCCTCGGTGGGTCCAATTGCCCGAATGGTCCGGCTCCGATGGAAGGGGACAGCCCCCAGTTTGGGGAAACCTGTCAGGCTTCTTCGGGGGGCAGATCGGCTTCGACGGGATGGGCCGGCAGGGGTTCCATGCCGGGCGGTAAACCCTCGGGCGGGGGGGCATGTCGGCCCATGTGGAGGTGCACCCGTTCCTCTTGCCGATCCGCTGCTCTTTGGGCCAACGCCCGCACCGTCAGATTGGCGGCCAAGGCCGCACCCAATCCGATCAGCTCCCCATGGTAAATCAATCGGGCCACAGCCGCTGTGGCCGCCACCGCAATCCCCGCGGAGGCAAACCAACTGAAAACCACCCAGATCGCCCGGCCGACTTTTAGGTCGGCGTCGCCGCGCTGGAGGACCCGGTCAGCCATGCCCGTGGCCAGCACCGCCGCAAAACTGACATAGGTGGTCGAAACCGGCAGCCCATGACTGGAAGCCAGGGCAATGATCCCCGCACTGACCGACGTAATCACCGCAGCCCGGAGGGCATCGTAATGGAGTTTTTTGCCGGCCGCAGTTACCGTGGGGGGCGGGGCCAACTCTTTCCGCGGCGGAAACACCCGCAAAAGCCATCGAGCCAACCTCCGACACCACTCCGGCGCATACAAGGCCACGCGATCAAATTGGCTGCCGGTGTTCACCTGAGCTCGGGTAACCCGTTGGGCGTTTTCCGTAAACATACCGGCTACCATCAACGCCCCAGTACCAAAGAGGACCCAAATCGGGATCGGAATCTTGGTGGCCGTGGCGACCGATTCTGTTCGATGTTGCCAGAGCCAAAAGGCCGACAGCCCCGGCGATGCACAATTGGCCAGGTCATTCTGCCCAAACGCAAACGCTAAACAGACCATCCCTACGATGGCCATGGCAGGAAAGAGATCCCGAGAAGCCGCCGGCCCCGCAAATGTCAAGATCAAATGCACCAGCAGGGTGCTCCCTCCCCAGGCGATCAAAAAGACCAAGATCGGCGTGTAAGGATCGATATAAGTTTCCCGGAACCACTGGACCCAGGGAATGCTGCCCATCCCTTTAATGATCATGAACCATCCGAGCCAGGTAATCATAAGACCACATATCCAAGGGCCATGCAGGAGAATGGTCTCCCGATCGTCGATCCGGTCTCGGATGGCCGCCCGAAACACCCGCTGGATCAAAAACCCTCCCAGACCGGCCATTACAATAGAGACAAAAATCGCCGCCAGTACCTTGCCGACGTTAGCCCAATGAATGACCGACGCCCCGGCCAATCCCAAGGAGGCCCCCAACAGTTCGAACACCAGACAGGCGGTGGTACTGACTGGCATCCCAAACGCCGAATAGGTATAAAGAAGTACCGTATCGACCAGATAGACACTGATGTAGGCAATCAGGGCGGTGCGGAGCGTCATGGCGGCCGGTTCAAAGATGCCCTGCCGGGCCGTCTCCATCACCGGCCTCGATAGCGTGGCCCCCAGCACTACAAAGACCCCTGCCACCGCCACCGCCATCCGCCGCCTCAAGATGCGGGCGCCAAAGACCGCATTGACAATGTTGGCCGCATCGTTCCGCCCCACCTCAATGCAGTCCCACCCTAAAAATCCAAGACCTAAAAAAGGCAATATGGTGATTAAATCCACTGGCATTTTTCCTTCCCGAAAATCGGGTCCCCTTTTGGCCAAGGGAATCCATTTCCCGGCAAAAGCGCACATGCCCTCTGGAGTCCGATTGAGGGGTGCCCGGCCACCGTTCCAGCGGCGGGCCGACTGCCCACCGCTTCGCGGGGCAACCGATCCAGAAAAACCGGATGCGGGCGGGAGGATCATCCACCCCGGACAGGCCTCCCTCCTGATAGAACGATATTGTACCAAAACCCGTTCCCTAAACCACCTGGGCAGTGGGCTCATGCAGAAGGGAACAGTTTCGCCGAAGGAAGTAACCCGCCTCTGCTTACCGCGGCAGAGATCGGCCCACCGTAGGTTGGCCGGGTGAGGAGGCCCCAAAAGACGCCCCTGGCCCTTCTTAGAAGCTGTCCCGAAATTCCGTTTTTAGCTAGACGTACTACCACCGGCGGCCTCCAGACTGTCAACCCCCCTAAAACGGGCAGTTTGGTAAATCGGAAGGGTTGGGCAACGGTCCGGGCCGCCGCCCGAGTACCCATTTCGGGACAGCCTCTTATGGCCCTCTCCGTGCACCCTGTCCCCCCGGTGGAGAAGGAAAAAGATTGCTCCTTCCTTTGGCTACATTGGTAGTCCACCTATAAAGGAACTCCCCGCATTTTTCATAACTTATTGTAAAATCAGGAGGTAACTACATTCAAACTGGGGCTCGGTTCGGACGCATCGACTGGGGGGAACCGGTGGTGGCCGCCCGATTTTTCGCTCCGGGCAGGAGGAGCATCTACAGGTGCAGGAGGAGCAATCTACAGGTTGAGTGGTTACAAGCCGGGAAAATCTTGCAAAGACGGGCTTTTTTAGGCGAACCCGTTTTGGCATAATCAAACCGGTCTTGCCAAGCAGGGAGTGCTCCGGGGAAGGAGGGTTCCTTTTTCCGAGTCGTCCGGGGCACCCGTAGGATGAGGGAAATGGTATGAGACCACGAAAATTCATTTATTTCGATTTAGGGAAGGTGTTGGTGGATTTTACGGTGGAGCGGATGTGTCGGCAGATGGCCGAAGTGGCCGGAACCAGTCCGGAAGAAATCCACCGGGTGCTGTTTTCCGACGGCTTGGAACTGCGGTATGAGCGAGGTCTGATTTCGACCGAGGAGTTTTACGAGGAGTTTTGCCGACGGATTGGCCGACGGGTCGATTTTCAGTCACTGGCCCAGGCCGCCGCCGACATTTTCACCTGGAAGCCGGAAACAGCCGCCCTGGCCGTGCATCTTCGGCAGGCGGGTTATCGGCTTGGGATCCTTTCGAACACCTCGCCGCTGCATTGGGAACACTGTTTGCGGCGGTATTGTGTGCTGCGGGAGACCTTCAGCGTGTATGCCCTCAGTTATCGGGTAGGCCATCTGAAGCCGGCACCGGAAATCTATCAGGCCGCCGTCCAATTGGCCGACTGCCCGCCGGAAGAAATCTTCTTCGTGGATGACCATTTACCCAACGTGGAAGGGGCCCGAGCGGTCGGCCTGGATGCGGTGCAATACACCGGCCCGGCCCAACTGGCAGCAGAACTTCGACGTCGCGGCTGCCGATTCAATTACTAGCCCCTCCGACCGAGGCCTGGCCGCATCCATCCCGGCTGACACGCCGACCCAGGACCTGGGAACTGCTCCTCCGGTTGCCATTCGGCAGATGGGTTATTGGTTTTCTTTGAAGACCATGTCGATGGCCAGTCCGGCGGCCAACAGCAAAGCTGAGGTGGCGAGCGAGGCCTGTTCGGGATTGAGGTCGATCATGTAATTGTCGGCGGAAGTGAACAGTTCTTTGCCGATGCCGGCCCATTTTTTAGTGACGCGGCCCAGTTCCCGTCCGTGAACGTCGAGGAAACGGAAGTTCCAGCCGATCCAATCTCCCCGGATTTCTGCGACCTGTTGGTCTTGGTCGTCATAGACCCAGAAGCCGCCGCCCAAAGAGAACAGTTTACTCCGGAAATATCCGAGCCGTTGGCCGGAGGGACCTAGGATTTGGACCTTGGCCCGAAAGAAAAACCCCCGCCGTTGCATGGTCAACAAAAGCCGCTCCGAAGGGAACTCCGCAACCTCAATCCGTGTAGGCAACATACGCTTCTGCACCACCAGCCGAAGCAATTTCCACACCGCGCCGGGATTTTCCCGGGCAACGCCGATCTGCTGGCCCGTGGCCGGGTCGAAAATATCATACACATCTACCAGTTTCAAAAAGCCTACCCGCTCTTTGACCAGAAATTGGGTGCGATCCAGCATGAAAAGTTCCTTGGTAAAAGGGGGGAAAAGGAAAAGGTCCCTCCCGAATGGAAGATGCTAAGAGGGTGTCCCGAAATTGGCACTCCGGCGGCGGCCCGGACCGTTGCCAAACCCTTCCGATTTACCAAAGTGCCCGTTTGATGGGGGTTTGGGCAGTCTGGGGGCCGCCGGTCGGCTGGTCCATCTGCCTTAAACCAGATTTTCGGAACAGCCTCGAAGGAACATTTTCCGGCGAATATTTTACTGTTCCTGCTCCAAAATAACCAGGAACCCCTTCTGTGGGCAGTTTTAAGGAAGGCGGTCCCATTTTAGCCGAACGAAGATGCCCTGGGAGGGACCTGCTTGTCAGGTCCGTCTGGCCCGCCTCTGCCCTGGCGGGAGAGGCCCACCAGACGGCGATTGGCCGGGTGAAGGGGCCCCTGTATCATTCCTGCGTAAGCAGGAATCCAGAAAAAACAACTGGATTCCCGCTTTCGGAGGAATGACATACAAGGGGGAAACCATCGGGCCTGCCAAGCACCCCCCTCCATTCGGCTCACATGGTACGGAAGGCGAAAGGAATGCTGGGACCGGGTCGAATGGATGAGGGAAAGAAAACGGGGATGTTTGGCCTGAGCATGGAACGGCTTACGGCCGGTGAGGGATATTTTTCAGCGACCAAGCCGCTCCTCTCTTGGCAGTACAAGCAATCGAAGGCCCGCCTCCTGGGGGTATATTCGGAGTTGCTGCGTTTTTAGTTTGACTGTATCCCCCCGGCCAGGCCCCTCCAACTGGGAATGGCTAAAATCGCTCGGCCTCCCAGGATTTCCGGGCGGTCCGGAAAGGCGGGTCCGTCGCCCCTACAACTGGGAATGGTTAAAATCGCTCAGTCTCCCCCAAGGGCGGCCATTGGTCCTGGTGGATACAGCCATTTTAGCCAGTTGGGGGTCAAAGCAGGTTTCTGGAAGAGAAAAGCGGGCGATTGGGGAGTATAATTGTTTGGCCCAGGAGTTTGGGGTATGTTGGAGTATCCTTGTTGGGTGGGCTGATGCGATGGAATCTTCTCCGCTTCCGGGTGGGTCTTCTCCGCCGCCGTTAGGAACGCCCCAGGAAAGGAAAAACTGGTGGTGGAATGTGGCCATTTTACTTTTCGTGATGGGGGTGATGTATGGGGTGTTCCATTTTCGGCCGTTTCGGCTCTCGGTGGGGACGGGTCATCCGCTGGTAGGGGAGACATTACCTCCGGTCAAAGTGGAATCGGCAGAACCCGGTCAGCATGGCCTCGGTCCGGAAGACCTTCAGGGGCAGGTGATCCTTCTTTGTTTTTGGGGGCCGTGGTCGGACATCTCTCGGCGGGCGGTGCCGCGGGTAGTCGAATGGTCGGCTCCTTATCGGAAGCGCCCCGATTTCCGCCTAGTGCTGATTGCCTGTCCCCGGGACCCACAAGTCGCACCAGAGGAATTCCGCACGGAAGTGCGGGCGACCGTGCGGGAATGGAAACTGGATGTGCCGGTGTATATAGACCCCGATGGCCAGACCCTGGCCCGGTTCCGCGCCCGTCAAGGTCTGGAACAATTGCCCACGATGTATTTAGCGGACCGGCTGGGAAAAATCCAAGCGGTTTGGCCCGGCTATCAACCTGAAGTAGAAAAAGAACTTCGGGAACTTCTGGAAGAATATTTACCTCCGCCGGAGTTCCCCTGAGAGGCTTTCCCAAATCCCGGTTTAGCTTGACTGTATCCCCCAGAACGATGATCACCATCTGCGGTATGCGATCCGATTTTGAGTCCCTACATCGGGTGGGGACCCGGACGGGTTGATCCGTCAAAATAGAAGGGTTGGGAAACGGTTGGGTGCCGTCGCCTGGCTGCCCATGTCGGCACAGCCGCTAAGGTTTTTTTCGGTCCGGAGGAAATCCACCCGAAAAGGCTCAACGATGCCGAACGATCTGCAGAATGAACAAAATGCGGGATCGGCTTCCCAGTGGATTTCGGAAACTCTGGAGCCGAGGGGATGCCTGGGAATTCCAGCATTTCTCTTGGTGACGGCGGTCATTTTGGCGGGTCTGGCTGCTCTGGCCGCCCTATGGAGGATGAGCCGAGAGTCGGAGGACCTGGCCCAGAGAAAACTTCGCCTCCGGAGTGTGCGCCTCGAACCGCTGCTTTATGCGGAAGGGCCGATCCGGTTGGAAGACCTCCAGGGCAAGGTGGTCCTGCTGAACTTTTGGGGCACGTGGTGTCCCCCCTGTCTGATGGAACTGCCGCATCTGGCCGAACAGTACCGCAAATATCGCGGTCGAGAAGGATTGCTGTTTTTGTCCGTCTCCTGCGGCCCCGGCCCCAAGGAAGATCCGGAGGAAATCCGTTCCCATACTGCTGCTTTGCTGGCCAATCAGCAACTGGAATTGCCCACCTATCTGGACCCAGATTTTGTCACCCGGCGGGCGGTCGACGAAGCGGTCGGCTTTCGCGGCTATCCGACCACGTTGCTGCTGGACCGGCAGGGCTACATCCGGCGGGTATGGGTGGGGTTTGATCGGCAAATGCCGGAGCAACTCGATCGGCTCCTAGAGCAGCTCCTGTCGGAAGGCCGTTAGAGGGTGTCCCGATATTCCGTTGTTCGCCGGATGGACCACCAAATCGGCAGCCCCAGACTGGCAAACCTCTCATCAAACGGCAGTGGCATCAAGCAAGGCGGGTTGGCAAAGGAATCGGGGCGCCGGCCAGATTCCTATTTTGGGCCTATTAGTGCGCCAAAGGGCCGTCCCGAAACCCACCTGGCTACTTCCTGGGGGGCAAGCCCCATGGAGGGGAATCCTACGCGGTTTTCCAGAACCGAGGCATCAGCAGCAGGATCAAGGGGAAGACTTCGAGTCGGCCCAGCAGCATCAGGAGCGTCAGGACCAGTTTCGAGGGGCCCTGCAAGGCGGCGTAATTGGTCATCACCCCGACCAGGCCGATGCCGGGACCGACGCCGTTGATCGTGGCGGCCACCGCACTGGCACAATCGGCCAGCTTTTCCCGGGGGTTATGACCGGCTTGGGCCCAGGTGGCATCCGGTTCCAAAGCCAACAGGGTCAACCACCCGGCTGCCGAAAGCACTGCAATTATACAAAAGTACAGGGGAACTTTGTGCAGTTCTTCCGGCTCGACCGGTTCGCCGTTGAGCCGAATCTGTCGTACCACGTTCGGCCGGAACACATGTTCCAACTGAAGCCAGAGGCTCTTGGCCAGCAGGACATACCGGACGACTTTGATCGAGCAACTGGTGCTGCCCATACAGCCGCCCACATACATGAGGAACAAAAGCACCCCCTTGGCAAAACCGGTCCATTGGTCGAAATCCGCCGTACCAAAACCAGTGTTCGTGGTGATGGAAACCACCTGGAAAACCGCATACCGAAAGGCATCCCGGAGGTGAGCATACGTGCCTGCTTTCCAGGTATAGACGGCTACGATCACCGTGGCTGTGGTCAGAATCCCCACATACACTCGGAATTCGGTATTTTGAAGGATTTTTTTCCCTTGGCCGATGACCAGAAAATAGAGAAGAGTAAAATTTGTACATCCTAAAAACATAAACATCACGATGGTCATTTCGATGGCGGCGTTGTGGAAATGGCCGATGCTATCGTTAAAGGTGCTGAAACCGCCGGTGGCCACCGTGCCGAAGGCATGGCAAAGGGCGTGGTAGAACGGCACCCCTTGAACCAGCAGCAGGATGGTCAGCAGGGCATTCAGGCCGATGAAGATGAACGCAAAAGCCCAAGCGGCCTGTTGGCTCCGCTCGTGGATCGATTGCTGGATGGCACCAGGGGCCTCGGCCGTCATCAGCGCCTTACCGACCGAACCCATTCCCAAAATGGCCACAAACAAAACCACAATTCCCAATCCGCCTAGAAAATGGGTCTCCGATCGCCAAAACAGGATCGAACGGGGCACCAGTTCCGGGTCTTCCACATTGCACAGTACACTGGCCCCAGTCCCGCTAAAGCCGGAGGCCGATTCAAACAGCCCGTCCCACAGGTCCATCCGAATGGGTTGCCCTTGGGCGTCTCGGTCTCGGCAGGTGCCGCTCAGCCAATAGGGCATCGCTCCCAGCACCGTGGCCAACAGCCAACCGAGTCCTACGACCGCCAAGGCCTCTTTGCGGAACAGGCGTTGGCCGGCGGCCGGTCGGCCCCACCAACTGAGCAGTCCCCCTAGCAGCACACAAAGCCCGAAGGCCCCCAACACACCCCGCAGGCCATTCCATTCGACCGTTTCCACCTGGCCGAAGAGCGGAAACGCCCAGAACAAGCTGGCCAGCATCGACACTCCCAAGACCAGCACAATCCCGCCCAGCAGTCTTGCTATCTGCCGATAGTTCATCGTCGCACCACTCTCATCGCAGCACCGCCCGCACTTGCTCGGCCGGAACCTCTTCGACCAGTTCCACATGCCCCAACCGGTCGGGCAAGATCAATCGAAGCCGACCGTGGCTTGCCTTCTTATCGTGCCGCATCACTTCCAGCACCTGCTCCGGGTCCAGCGGCGGCGGATCGACCGGCAACCCTAACCCTTCCAAAAGCCGACGCTGCCGCTCCACCAAACTCCGGTCTATGCGGCCCAACCGCTCGGCCAGCCGCGCCGCACACTCCATCCCCATCGCCACCGCCTCCCCGTGCAACAACTGGCTATAACCGGTCAGCGTCTCGAAGGCATGGCCGAACGTATGCCCATAATTCAGGATGGCCCGCAGCCCGGTCTCCTCCCGTTCATCCTGCTGGACCACCTCCGCTTTGAGCCGACAACACCGCGCCACCACCCAGGCCAGTTCTTCCTCGTCCCGGCGCCGAATGGCCTCCAGATGCTGCTCCAGCCGCACAAATAGATCGGCGTCCAGGATCATGCCGTATTTGACCACCTCGGCCAAACCGGCTCGGTATTCGCGCTCCGGCAAGGTCTGGAGCGTGGCCGGGTCGATCAGCACGCCGACCGGCTGCCAAAAGGCGCCCACCATATTTTTCGCCTTGGGCAGATCGACGCCCACTTTGCCGCCTACGGAGCTATCCACCTGGGCCAAAAGCGAAGTGGGCACCTGCACCAGGCGGATGCCCCGGGCGTAAGTGGCAGCGACAAAACCGGCCAAATCGCCCACCACCCCGCCACCCACCGCCACCACCACACTTTTTCGATCCGCCCCGGCCGCCAGCATTTCCTCCCAGAGCCGATGGGCTACCGGAATCGTTTTGGACGCCTCGCCCGGTTCGATCACCAGCAGGCAGGCGGGGATACCGGCCGATTGAAATTGGTCTCTCATCGGGGCCGCGTAGAGCGGCTCGACGTTCCGATCCGTAATCAGCACGGCCCGGGAAAGCCCCGGCGCAACAGCCCGCAGATGGTGGGCCGCCTCGGCCAAAAGGCCCCGGCCAATCCGGATCGTATAACTGCGTGGCCCTAAGGCCACCTCCACACAATGCTCCCGGCACTCCGAACCCGACAACCTTTTCCCCTTTTTTCCACAAAACGCTTTATTGCTTTTTCCGACCCAAGGAGCACAAAGAGAGGGTATTTTTCCCGCCCAGCCCACCGCCTACCGTCCCAACACCCAATCCTCTTTTCTATCCGAGCCGGCCCGATGATGCGGCGGATACCGAGCCGAACGCCTACCCTCCAAACGCCGTACACTTTAGCCGAACGAAGCCACCGGCTTCTGCCCGCCCTCAGAGAAGTTAGCGGAGCGAAGCCAGCTAAGGAGTGTCATTCCCGCGAAAGCGGGAATCCAGAACGTATCCTATTGATTTTTGCAAAACTAAGAAACACCAACGGGCCCAAAAACTCGCCCATCCCGTCTCTCTAGGATTTGGGAAGCTCAATACAGTGCCCGCTGCCCAGCAGGACCACCCTAGCAGGCACAAAGCAGCCTGGATGCCTGCTTGCGCAGGAATGACACATTGCGCCACTTCATCCGGCTAACGTGTTACAAAAGTCTTTATTATAGCGGCTGACAGGCCCGAAGACTACCGCCACATCAGCGGCGAGACCTGGGACTGGGCAGGGCTATCGGGCGGGAAAGGCGGCCCAGTGAGCCGGGGCCGAGTTATCCGAAGAAAGCCCCTCGGACTGATGCGTCGGGAAGGTGGTCAAAAGAGCGGTTATCGGCAAGGGGATGAGCCGGCCGGGTCCTACGGCGGAGGATCGCCTTTGTCTTCCAAGCCATGCTGCCGCTGATACTGCTGGATTTCGGCGTAATGCCGCATGAGTTCGATCCACCGCTGGCGGCTGATCCCGGAAAACCGACCTTCCTGTTTTCCCGGATCAGCACCTTGGTCTTCCGAAGATCGGGGATTTTGATTTCCCCCCAGAGGCAGGGCGTTTTTGGGATTTTCCCCCATGATCGGGTTGCCTTTCTCAGGGAGGGCTTTCGTAAAACGGCTGATCGGAGAGCGGCGCTGCCTTTCTACGGTTTTGCCCAGCGGGTGCCGGGGCCGGAGACTTTCATCTGCAATCGGTACAAAGCGGTGGAAGCGGTGATGAACAGTTGTTTGCGATCCGGCCCGCCAAAACAGACATTGGCCGTCCAGGGTTCCGGCACCTGGATATGTTCGATCTGTTTGCCTTCCGGACTAAAGACAAAAACTCCTTTGCCCGTCAGATACACATTGCCATGTTCGTCGATGGTCATGCCGTCGGAACCCATGGAGCAGAAGAGGGTTTTGTCGCTCAGTGTGCCGTCGGGCTGGATGCGGTACCGAAAGGTTTTACTGGCGCCGATGTCGGCCACATAGAGCAAGGTGCCGTCGGGCGTGCCCACCAGGCCGTTGGGCCGGACCAGGTCGTCGGCCACCCGGCGCAGGCGTTTGCGATCCGGGCTGAGGAAGTAAACTCCTTCGACGTCGATCTCTTTCGTGGTTCGCTTCCAATAGGGCCGACGATAGAACGGATCGGTAAAATACAGGCCGCCGTCGGGCCGAATCCAAAGATCATTCGGCCCATTCAGGAGTTTGCCTTCAAAGTCTTTGACCACCACGGTAACTTTGCCGGCCGGATCGATGCACCAGAGTTGATTTTCTGCGTCGGCGCAGGCCCAGAGATTGCCTTGGGCGTCGAAGTACAGGCCGTTGGATCGGCCCGCCGGTTGCAAAAAGGTGCGGAGCTTGCCCTCGACGGTCCAGCAGAGGATGCGGTCGTTCGGCTGGTCGGTGAAGAAGACGTTGCCGTGGCTGTCCGAAGCGGGGCCTTCGGTGAAACGGAACTGATCGGCCAGTTTTTCCAGCTTGGCGCCTGGGGCGATGACGGGGCTCGGCTCAGCAGCCCAACCCAGACCGGCCACCGCCCAGCCCAATACAGTGCCCCAACCGACTCCCCAGCCCAAACAGACTTTCCACCAAATCCTCCGAAAGAACCCCTTCTGTGCGGACTCCCTAGATAATGCTCTGGTTGGAACCATCATTTCTTCTCCTCGGAAGATGCTTTGGGTGGGACCGGCGTATCCAACTGATCCATAATATCTTGCCCGGGCAGGCGAGGGCCAGAAGGTTTGGAGGGCTTAGCGGGGGATGGCTCTTTGGCCGGCTCTTCGGGTTTGTCTTGCTCCGAGGCCGACGATTCCGACGGCGGCAGTTTTTCCGTGGCGCCGGGTGATTTTTCTGCTTTCGGGGAAGGAGGCATTTGCTCTTGTTCTTCGAGTTCTTTCTGAAGCCGTTCGAATTCCTCCCGAGCTTGGTCTTTTTTCGGCATGGGCACCGGGGATGGCTCGGGTTTTGCATTTTCTTTGGCTGCGGGGGGTTTCGGCTCTTCGGCCGAAGGCGGGGTAGGTCCGAAAAGTTCCTCGGTCTTGCCCACCCTGCCGGGGGGTTCCTCACCGGTCCGGATCATCTTCCCCGGGATCTGGAAACGGAACGGATCCATTTTGTCTTTCGGGAATGCCCAGCCCGGCAATTCCAACCGGAAATATTCCACTTCTTCGATCTTGGGAGGCGATTGGAAGACCAGAGTTTCCGTCTCCGTGTGGCCGGGCAAAACCCGGTTCAACGATTCTCCCTCTTGTCCATCCATGGGAGCGGCAGGCAGCACCTGAACGTAGGTGTTTCCTTTGTTATCAGTAAGCTTCGCTCGGCTTCCCTCCGGGCCGCCTCGGCACCATCCACGAAACATGAGGACTTTGTCCTCCGTTGGATTTTTGACCTGCATCTCCACCAGCAGATATTCCCCGGGGGCAGAGACCCAGGCGGCCGGGGGTTGGCCCACTCGGACCGAAAGCACCCGTACCGACGCCCCCGCCCGCCGAATGGCCTTTTTGGAGGCATCCACCCAGGAAACTTCCACATTTTCGGCAGGTTCTTTGCTAGCCGCCTGAGCAGCCGGTTTGACAGCTTCCGCCCCTTTCTTCCGGGCTGGTTGGGTGGTCCCCGGCCCCATCGAGATGACCCCGGTCAACATCAGGATCACCACCACCAATAAGACCAGGGCGACCATCCCTAAGGCGCCGATCATCAGCAGATTGTTCTGCAATCGGCGTTGCTGGCGGAGAACGGCTGCCGGGATGGGTTGGCCAGGCCGCCCAGACTCCGCAGACCGAGACACCACGCCGCTTGGAACCCCTGGGAGGCCTAGATCTACCTCCGGCGGGGGGGAAGGACCCGGCGGGTTGGCCTGGCCGGAGGCTGCTTCGGACCGGACAGAATCAGGCCGGGCCCTCGGCAGAGGAGGGGGTTCGGCCAACCTCCGAGCTTGCAAGAGCGGTCTTCGGGACTTTTCCGCCGAACCGGGCAGCTCCTGCCCGGTGGCCTGGAGAGCCGGAGTGGGTACAGTGGCCTGGACACCCGGAGGGGCCATGGGGGTCTGGGCACCCGGAGGGGGCATGGAGGGCTGGACACCTGGTGGGGGGAT
>Ga0209809_1002425_pt1 | contig 13116 bp, 10 predicted proteins | sample YNPMSTMetaG_FD_186172 | JGI IMG/M metagenome (GOLD analysis project Ga0209809, IMG submission 186172) | Anoxygenic and chlorotrophic microbial mat microbial communities from Yellowstone National Park, USA - YNP MS-T MetaG (SPAdes) (version 2) ... | reverse complement strand
TCTTGGATTGTTCGGTTGAATCGTTCGGCGTGGGCGTTCATCTTTGGGTTTTTGGGGTAGGTGTACCAGCGCTTGATGCCGCGCTCCTCGAGGAGCTGGGCGAAGTCGGCCTCGAACTCACTGCCGTGGAGACACTAGGTAGTGCGATGCCATGCCTGGCGCACCAAGGGCCAAGGAGCACGTGGAGTTTGCTCTTGCCAAGATTGGGGTAGAGCGTGCGTAAGCGCCGGATCTCAGTCACCAGCCTGGGGTCGGTCTTGGGGGTTCGGCGCTTTTTGGGCGCGCAGGGCTTCCTTCAGGAATTGCCGGTCACCAACCGCGTTTAAAGCTAGAATTTTTCGCCCCGCAACACCCCAACCTCAAGCACATACGCCACCACCGCGTAGTGGCGAAAATAGTGGGCTGCCACATGGTCGATGATCGCCTGGGCAACCGGTTCATGGCAGAGGATTTCGATGCGCACCGTTTTGGCCGCTTCCCATTCTCCGCTCCGAACCCCGCGCGATCCCTGCCCGCGCACCTCGCATACCGAATAGCCGTGGGCACCTAGGCGCATGGCATCCTCAGTCAAACGCGATTCGATCGCCTCTTCGGCAATCAAGACGACAAGATGGCGGGGGGTGAGCTGGGCCATAAAGTTACTTCCAGAGGACGGTAATCACGTAATGATAGAGCGGAATGCCAATCAGCAGGTTGAACGGGAAGGTGATTACAAGCGCTGCGCAGATCGACAGTGCCGGGTTGGCTTCGGGTATGGCAATGCGCATTGCGGCAGGAGCGGCGATATAGGATGCGCTGGCCGCCAAGGTAGCTAAGAGGAGTGCCCCGCCGGCTGAAAGTTCCATCAGCGCAGCGGCTCCGATCCCAAGTAGGGACGAGATGAGTGGCATGACTATAGCAAAGGCGGCCAGAAAAGGGCCAGAAGTTTTCAGTGAGGAGATCTGGCCAGCGGCAACCAACCCCATCTCCAGAAGAAAGAGGGTGAGGGCTCCCTTGAACCCAACGAAGTAGAAGGGTTCCAGCGAAGCCATCTTGGCGTGCGCCAGCCAGCCGATCAACAATCCGCCCACCAAAAGCACTACGCTTTTGCCCAGAAAGACTTCGTGCAGCAGCTCACCCCAGCGGATGGTTCCCAGACCACCTCCCAGACGTGCAAGCAGAATCCCGACCATGATCCCTGGGATCTCTAAAAGCACCAGAAAGAGCGGCGCATAGGCTTCAAAGGCCATTTGCCGGTCACGGAGAAAGTCGAGGGCAACGGCAAAGGTGACTGCGCTGACCGAACCGTAGTGGCCGGCAATCGATGCGGCATCGGCGCGGGGGAGTCGCCCAAGGAAAAAGAGGATCGGGAAAGCAACAAGCGGAATTGTTACACCCAACGCCAGCGTGATCGCGGCTTTTGGGGCAATGACCCCAAGCGGGACTTTGGCCAATTCCATGCCTCCTTTGAGGCCGATGGCCAAAAGGAGAAAGAGGGACAAGGCTTCATAGAGCTGGCCGGGGATTTTAAGGTCCGAGCGGGCCAGACGGGCGAAAAACCCAAGCAGAAAGAAGAGCGGGATCGGGTCGATGGTCATGATGCCGGGCGGTCGATTCGATAATTCAAAATTATAACAAGCGGTTCTCCTCAAACGCCCGTCTGGAGAGCGCGCGGCGAATACCGACCCCTTTGGCGTTCGGGTAGAAGTCGGGCTTGGTAAGCGTGACTTCGGCCCAGCGGATCTTTGGGTCGCGGGTAAAAAGAGTGGTCAGCAAATCGGCGGCAAGTACTTCCAGAAGCGGCACGTGCGGGCCGTTGGCCCAGGCGGTGATGCGCTCGACAGCTAGCGAATAGTCGATGCATTCGGCTAGCGACTGCGGGGTAAGGGGCGCTTGGCCGCGGGCGCGCAGACTCACTAGGAGCCGCTGTGGCGCCAACTGTTCGTGTGCGCAGAGGCCGACAGGGACAACCACGGCCATTTCGTCGATGAAGATTTCGTACATGGGCGGAAATCGTTAGGAGTAATGCGCGCGATTGTAGCCGCTATGCGACAATTGCGGCAGCACTAGGCAGGGAGGGAAGATGGCTTTCGACGTCGTCATTTTGGCAGCCGGCAAGGGGACACGGATGCGCTCGCGGTTGCCGAAAGTATTGCAGCCGCTAGCCGGGCGGCCGCTCTTAGCTCACGTGCTTGAACGGGCGCTGGCGTTACTGCCGCAGCAGGTGGTGGTCGTTATCGGCCATGGAGCGGAGGCAGTGCAGGCGGCATTTGCCCAAAACCAGTGTTCAACGCCGCTTCGCTGGGTCATACAGGAGCCGCAGCGGGGCACAGGCGATGCGCTTCGGGTGGCTTTGCCGCTTCTTGAGGATTCGCCAGCTGACCGGGTGTTGGTTCTTTATGGCGATGTGCCGCTTATTTCGGTTGCTACGCTGCAAGGGCTGATTGCCGCTGCCGAAGGGGAGGCGCTGGCGCTTCTTACCGTTGCGCTTCCCGATCCGACCGGCTACGGACGGATCGTGCGTGGTGGTTCAGGAGAGGTGGTGGCAATCGTCGAAGAGCGCGACGCAACGGTTGCTGAGCGGGCGATTCGCGAAGTCAACACCGGGGTGATGGTGCTGCCCAAGGGGCCGTTGGCAAGGTGGCTTGCCGCGCTTTCCCCCAACAATGCCCAAGGGGAGTACTATCTGACCGATGTTGTGCGCTTGGCCGTGGCTGAGAAGGTTGCGGTGCGCGCGGTGGCTGCCCCGACAGTGACTGAGACGTTGGGGGTAAACGATAAGGCGCAGTTGGCAACGCTTGAGCGGCTGGTGCAACAGCAGCAGGCAGCAGCGCTTCTGGCGGCAGGAGTGACGCTTCTTGACCCAGAGCGGATCGATATCCGCGGCATTCTTACCTGCGGTCAAGATGTTGAGATCGACGTCGGCTGCATCTTTAGCGGCCGGGTGCACCTTGCCGACGGTGTGCGGGTAGGAGCCTATTCGGTGCTTGAAAACTGCACCGTCGGCGCGGGGACGCGGATCGAGCCATTCTGCCACCTCTCTGGCGCAACGATTGGTGCTCAGGCTGTGATCGGCCCTTATGCGCGGATTCGCCCAACCACCGAACTAGCCGATGAGGTTCATATCGGCAATTTTGTTGAGGTCAAAAATAGCGCTATTGGGCCACAGAGTAAAGCCAACCACCTCAGTTACCTGGGGGATGCTACGGTGGGGGCGCGGGTCAATATCGGGGCAGGAACGATCACCTGCAACTACGACGGGGCAAACAAATACCGCACGGTGATCGAGGATGAGGCGTTTATCGGCAGCGATTGCCAATTGGTAGCCCCGGTGCGCGTTGGGGCAGGAGCTACGCTTGGTGCGGGAACAACACTTACCAAGGATGCGCCTGCCCAGGCGCTTACCCTGTCGCGCGTGCCGCAGCGCACGATTGAGGGGTGGCAGCGGCCCCGCAAAGTCAAGGGTGAGGACAGGTAACCGAAGGAGGAATCGATGTGTGGCATCGTCGCGGCAGTTGCTGCAAGCGCAAGCGTTGTTGATTTCTTGCTCGATGGGTTGGCGCGTTTGGAGTATCGCGGCTACGATTCGGCAGGGATTGCCGTGGTGAATCATTCTGGGGTGCTGGTGCGCAAAAGGGGCACTGGCCGGGTTGCTGCGCTGGCTGACCAGGTGCGGGGCAGCGGCCTCTCCGGGCGGGGAGGGATCGCCCATACGCGTTGGGCAACGCATGGGGCTCCTTCCGAAACCAATGCCCACCCGCATGTCGTGGGAACGGTGGCGCTGGTGCATAACGGGATCATCGAAAATGCTGCGTCACTCAAGAACCAGCTTATCGAGGCAGGAGCGCAGTTTAGCTCCGAGACCGATACGGAAGTGATCGTGCATCTGGTGGCGCAGGGACGGCAACGGGGGTTATCGCTGTGGGAGGCAGTACGCCAGGCGCTGGTTCAGTTGCATGGGGCCTTTGCCATTGCCGTGATCGATTCTCAAAGCCCAGATGAAGTGATCGTGGCGCGGCGCGGTTCGCCGCTGGTACTCGGATTGGGCGAAGGGGCCAACTACGCCGCTTCAGATGTTGCGGCGCTGGTTACCCGCACGCGTGCTGTGATCTATCTGCAAGATGGCGATACTGCCCGGTTGACCCCTTCTGGTATTACCATCGTCGATTCTGCCGGGCAAGCGGTAAGTCGGCCAGTGCAGACAACGGCGCTTTCTGCTGATGCGGTGGCTTTGGGGCCCTACCGCCACTATATGCAGAAAGAGATCTTCGAGCAACCACAGGCGCTCGCTGACACCATCGGTGCAGTAGGCGGGGGAGCAGCCTTTGTACCCGAATATTTCGGGCCGAAAGCGGCGGCGTGGTTTCCAGAAATTTCCCATGTCTTGATCCTGGCTTGTGGCACCAGCTACCACGCAGGGTTGGTGGCGCGCTACTGGTTGGAGGCAGTGGCTGGCGTTCCAACCACCGTAGAGGTGGCCAGCGAATACCGTTACCGGGTGAGCGTTCCCGATCCGCAGGCGCTAGTGGTGGCGATCTCGCAATCCGGGGAGACAGCGGATACGTTGGCTGCGCTTGCCCACGCCCAGGCGTTGGGGATGACCCGGACGCTGGCGATCTGCAACGTCCCAGAGTCGGCACTTACCCGCCTTGCCGCAGCGACGTATCTTACTCACGCTGGACCGGAGATCGGGGTGGCCTCGACCAAGGCATTCACCACCCAGCTGGTTGCTTTGGCGCTGCTGACGCTGACGCTGGCTAAGGTGCGCGGCCGACTCTCGGGCGCGGCGCAGGCCGACCATCTGGCGCGGCTGCGTCATCTGCCGGTGGCAGTGCATCAGGTCTTGGCGTTAGAAGCCGAGATTGCCGAATGGGCCACGGCTTTTGCCGACAAGGCCCACGCCCTCTTCCTGGGCCGCGGGGTGCATTGGCCGATCGCGATGGAGGGGGCGCTCAAACTCAAGGAGATTAGCTACATCCACGCCGAGGCCTACCCGGCTGGGGAGCTCAAGCATGGGCCGCTGGCGCTCGTCGATAGCCGGATGCCGGTGGTGGCGGTGGCCCCCAACGACCAGCTTTTGGATAAACTTCTCTCGAACCTTGAAGAGGTGCGCGCGCGCGGCGGGCAGCTCTACGTTTTTGCCGATGAGGGGGTAGCTGTCCCTAAGCGGCCAGGGGTCCATGCGCTGACACTGCCTGCTACTTATGGTCACTATGGGTTGCTGTCGCCGATCCTTCATGTGGTGCCATTGCAGTTGCTGGCCTACCACGTTGCGCTGGTTAAGGGAACCGATGTGGACAAACCGCGCAACCTGGCCAAAAGCGTGACGGTGGAGTAGGCGTTTCCCTTACGGGATCAGGAAAACATGAACCCGCCGCGGACCGTGGGCGCCGAGCTGGATCGTCTGCTCGATGTCCCCGGTGCGTGAAGGGCCAGCGACGAAATTGACGGTGCGCGGCAGGTGTGTGCGCCAATCTTCGCTATTTGGCCCATTCTGCCCAAGTTCCTGACGCAGCATTTGCCATAGCGTTTCAAAATGGTCGACGATGCGGGCAGCGCTAAGAACCACCAGATGGTTGTCAGGCACGAAGCGGTGGGTGGTCGGGTGCGCCGGCGCGGAGAAAAAGACGAGGCTGCCGACTTCGGCAACCCCAGCCCAGGCTTCGGAAAGTGCCGTTTGGGTAGTGATGTCGGCTGGCGCGCAGCTTAGCGACCAGTCGGCAGGCCACTGGAGGTCAAGGAGCGTGGCGCTCACCACCGTTGGCGGAGCGATCTGCTCGGTCTGGCACCAGCTGGCTACTGCTGCAGGGAGCGCCGCTCGGTCGGGGAGCGCTGCCACTGTGCCGGCGCGGCTCGTCCACAACCGCTGCCACCGCTCGATCAGCGGCTCGGTAAAGGCGATGCGTGGGGCAGGGATTCCGCCTTGCGTGGGGCAAGCTGCGCGGTTCCCAGCACGAATGGCGGCGAGGATCGCGGCACGTGCGCCAGTGGGGTCAGTTGCGCTCGGTTCCATCGTCAGCAGTCCAGAGAGGCAGGTCGGCAGGGCTGCGCTTTGCTTGCCACAGTTCCAGAAAGGTGCGTCCGGCGGGGGCGGGTAGATCGCGTACCGCGCTCCAGTTGCGGGCAAAGGGGAGGTGGGCGATCGTGCGCCGACCGCGTGCCCAGAAGGAGAGGAGGCGCACCGCCAGCCGTTCGGCCAGGTGGTAGAGGCGGGGGCGGGTGGCCAGCCACCGCCAGAGGGTAAGGAGTCGCTTTTCAAGCACCGGACGAAGTTCGGCTTTGTGTTGTTCGTGCCGGAGCCGCCGCAGCAGCTCTGGCAGCGGAATCTTAACCGGACAGACTTCAGCGCACCGGCCGTTCAAAGTACAGGCGTTGGGCAGGTCGTAGGCGTTGTCCAGACCGGTAAAAAGGGGGGTGAGCACAGCACCCATCGGGCCAGGATAGACCCATCCGTAGGCATGGCCACCAATGGCGCCATAGACTGGACAGTGGTTCATGCACGCACCGCAGCGGATGCAGCGCAGCATCGCCCGGAAGGGGCCGGCGAGCATCCGGCTGCGCCCATTGTCGATGAGCACGACGTGAAACGCTTCTGGCCCATCTTGATCCCCTGGCCGGCGCGGCCCCACCGAGTAGGTGGTATAGGTTTCGCTTTCTTGCCCGGTGGCTGAGCGGGCAAGGAGCCGCAGGAAAAGGGCAACGTCTTCTAAGGTGGCCACCACCCGTTCAATTCCGGCGGTGACGATATGGACCCGCGCCAGCGACTGAGTGAGGTCGCCGTTACCTTCGTTGGTGACGATCACTGTCTGCCCCGTTTCGGCAACCAGGAAGTTGGCGCCGGTGATGCCGACGTCGGCCTGGAAGTAACGCTGGCGAAGCTGCTGGCGCGCTTCGGTCACCAACCCCTCAACGGTGGTTTGACGCGCCGTGCCGTGGGCAGCAGCAAAAAGGTCGGCGATCTGCTCCTTAGTCTTGTGGACGGCTGGTGCGATGATGTGCGAGGGCGCTTCTGCAGCCAGTTGAATGATGTATTCGCCTAGGTCGGTTTCAACGACCCTATAACCGGCTTCATGGAGCGCTTCGTTTAGTCCGATCTCTTCGCTCACCATCGACTTGCCTTTGGTGATCACCCGCGCGTTGGCCTCGCGACAAATGGCCAGAATGGTGCGCCGCGCCTCTTCCCCGTCTCGCGCCCAGTGGACAACCCCGCCGTGGCGGGTCACCTCGGCTTCGAAGGCTTCCAGGTGGCGATCAAGTTCGGCAAGGATCGCCTCTTTGCGTTGCGCCCCGGCTTCGCGCAGGGCTTCGAATTCGGGCACGAGCGCTACCGCTTTGGCCCGTTTGCCGATGAAACCATCAGCAGCACGCGATAGCGCTGCTTGTAGGTTCGGTTCGTGCAGCGCAAAAGTGGCCTGCTCGCGGAAGCGCTGCGGCGAGCGGGTTGGCCGAATCGCACAGGTAGGGACGCTCATCGTGCTCCTCCGCCAATCCCCGGGCCGTCAGCTAAGCCTGCCAGTACCTCAAGGGTGTGGTAGACGCGCACCGGTGCCGCAATGCGCGAGAGCCGCCCGCCGATGTTCATCAGACAGCCAAGGTCACCGCCAACGACCACTTCGGCCTGGGTGCGCAGGATGTTTTGAACCTTCTTTTCCACCAGCGCTTCGGAAAGTTCTGGATACTTGACGCAAAAGGTGCCGCCAAAACCGCAGCAGACCTCGCTTTCGGCCATCTCGATGAGCTGCAGTCCCGGACAGCGGGCAAGTAGCGCCCGCGGCTGCCCCTTAATGCCTAAGCTGCGTAGCCCGCTACATGAGTCGTGGTAGGTGACCCGGTGGGGATACGGAGGGAAGGTGAGCGCCCCATCGGGAACCCGTTCGGCAAGATAGGTGAGCGCTTCCCACGATTTGGCGGCAAGTGCTTCGGCCCGCTCGCGCCAGCGCGGCGAATCGGCAAATAGGGTGGGATAATCGTGGCGGATCGTCGCTAAGCACGAACCCGACGGGGCGATTAGATAGTCGTAGGGTTCAAAAGCTAGGATCGTCTGCTGGGCAAGCTGCCGGGCGCTTTCCCAGTCGCCGCTGTTGTATCCTGGCTGGCCGCAGCAGGTCTGGGCAATGGGAACTTGAACCTGGTGTCCACACTCTTCCAGAAGTCGAACCAGGGCATAGGCGATGTTGGGGCGAATGGTGTTGACCAGACAGGTGATAAAAAGGCCAACGCGGGGGGGGATAGACATGGGCGATCGACCGGCAGACAACCAAGTAAGAATACTCCATTCTAGCTGCTTGGGCAAGAAGAGCGCAAGAGGCGGCCTTTGGCGCGGTTTGATTGCTCTTTGCGCGGTGTGGGGGGGTGCAGTCGGTGTGCCGGCGTGGGCCGACTGTTCGTCAGAGGCTGTGCGCTGGCAGCGTTGGGCTGAGGTGGCCCAGCCGTTGATGCGGCAGGCGCCAGCACGGGTCGAAGCGCTGGAGACGGCAAAGGTGGCCAGCGACGTCGGCGGGCGGCTGGTGCGGTTGCCGGTTCGGGTGGGGGATCGGGTGGCTGCGGGCGCCCTCCTTGCCGAGATCGATGCGACGGGGGAAGCAGCCAACCTGCGCGAAGCCCAAGCGGCGCTTGCTTCTGCGCAGACACGGCTTCTTCAGGCGCGGCGGTTGCGCGATCAGGCTGAGCGGCTGGTGCGGGCGCGCGCCAGCAACGAAGAGGCTGTCCGGGCAGCCGAGGAGACGGTCCAGTTTGCCGAAGCTGAGGTGGCGCTGCGCACCGCACAGGTGGCCAAGGCCGAGTGGCGGCTAAGCCAGAGTGTGGTTCGCGCCCCTTTTGCGGGCGTGGTAACTGCACGCCTACAGAGCGAAGGGAGTTGGGTGGCCGCTGGGCAGCCGCTTGTGGTGCTTTTGCCAACCGCCAGCGAGATCGCCGCACGGGTGCCACTTACTTACGCCGATGAGCTGCGCCGGGCGGAAGCTGCGCCAAACTTCGTGGCACCGACAGGGGCGCCGATTCCCGTGGTTTGGGTGGGGACAAACGGCGAAGTGGACGCTGCCGCTCAGTTGGTGACGGTGCGCCTGCGCCCGGCTGCTCCGGCGCCTGTCACTCCGGGACAGGTGGGGGTGTTGCGCTGGCAGGCTCCAATTGCGGTGGTGCCACCCGCTGCGGTCACTGCTCGCGCTGGCCAGGTAGGCGTCTGGCTGCGTCAGCGCCAAGCGGAACCGCACTTCGTTTTTCTCCCAAACGCCCTTCCTGGTCGGGCAGCAGCGGTTGAGTTACCTGCTGGCTTTGCCGTTGAGGAAACTGAGGTGGCTGTTGCGGGGCAAGGGGCCCTGGCCTGGCAGGCGGTGGCCGGTGGCGCTGGGCGGGAGTGCCGCTGATGCGTCGGGCCTATGCTGCGCTTATCGGGAATGCCCCTCTTGCCAGTCTCCTCTTTTTACTGGTGCTCGTCGTTGGGGTAGTGAGCTACCTCGTGATGCCGCGGGCGCGCGACCCGGAGATTAACTTTAACTGGGTAAACGTCTGGGCCGTCTTCCCAGGGGCCAGTGCTGAGGATGTTGCCCGCAAGGTGACCGAACCGCTTGAAGAGGCGATTCGTTCGGTAGCCGACATTCGCTTTGTGGTCTCGTCGTCGCGCGAAGGGCTGGCCTCGATCCTTGTGCGCTTTCACCGGGTCGATCAGGAGACTTTCGCCCGGCGAGTCGAAGAGATACGCCGGGAGGTGCTCAACAAGGCCAACGATCTGCCCGAAGGGGTCAAAACGCCCAAGGTAATGGAGATCACCACCTCGAACGGTTTTCCCACGGCGATGATCGCCCTCTACGGTCCGGTGGGGGGCGAGGCGATGCGCTCTGAGGCTGAACGGCTCAAACGGGCACTTGAGCGGCTCCCAGGGGTGGACCGCGCGCTTGTCTTTGGCTTTCGTGAGCCTGAGCTGCAGATCCGTTTCGACCCCTTCCTGTGGGCGGCGGCCGGACTTCCGGCAACGGCGGTAGCCGACCAGTTGCGCGGTTGGCTGCGCGACCTAGCTGCCGGGCGGGTGGCAATCGCCAGCGACGAGTGGCTGGTTCGGGTAAGCGGCGAACGGATCGATGGCGAAACGCTTGCTCAGTTGCCGGTGGTTGTTTCTGGTGAAGGGGTGCCCGCTCTGGTGCCGCTTGCGGCGGTGGCCGAGGTGCGCGAAGGGGCGGAGCGGCCGCGGCAACTTGTTCGCTACCAGGATCAGCCGGCGCTCTTGGTCTCGATCACCAAGAAGGGGGATGCCAACACCCTTTCGCTGCTTGCTACCCTTAACCAGTTCATTGCCGAGCAAAACCCGGTGCTGGCTCCGCTTGGGCTGCGGCTAGCGTTGGTCGATGACCAGACACCTGCCACGCGCGCGGCAATTACTGTGATGGAGAAGAACGCGCTTGCTGGTTTTGCCCTGGTTTTGGCGATATTCGGGTTCTTTCTAGGGTGGAGGTTGGGGATACTCGTTGCTCTGGGCATGGTCTTTGCCCTTGCTGGCACCTTTGCGCTCCTTGCCGCCCAAGGTGAGACGCTTAACCTCACCGTACTTCTGGGGGTGGTGATCGCCTTGGGGATGTTGGTTGATGACGCCGTGGTGATCGTCGAAGCAATCCATCGCCGCATTGCCCAAGGCGTTGCGACCCAGCGCGCCGTCTTTGCCGGAGTGGCTGAGGTGGCCGCCCCGGTAGCCAGTTCGGTGCTTACCACGATTGCCGCCTTCTTGCCGCTAATGCTTCTACCAGGAATTCTGGGTGACTTCCTGCGCATCGTGCCGCTGGTGGTTACGGTGGCGCTTTTGGTGAGCCTAATCGAGGCCTACTGGCTGCTTCCGGCCCACATCCTGGATTGGCGCCATGCCTTTGACGCCCCGCGCGGGCGGCTGGCTCGGTGGCGTGACCGCTTTCAGCAGCGGCTGCGCAATGGCTACGGGCGGTTGCTGGTCCGAGCCCTGCGCGCGCCTTGGCAAACAACAGCCCTTTTGGTGTTGGCCTTTGCTGCGGCGATCGCGCTGGTGGCCGGCGGCTGGGTGCGGGTACAGTTCTTTGCCTTTGAGACGATCCGCCTCTTTTATATCCACGCCGATCTGCCGGTAGGGACACCGCTTGAGACGACGCTTGCCGTGGCCGACCGAATGCGCACAGCGGTCGAGACGCGCCTTAGCGCCGCGGAGCTGCGCGCAGCAGTGGCTACTGCTGGGGTGAAGTTTACCGATACCGAACCGCTTTATGCCGACCACCATGCCCAGGTAATCGTCTCGCTGCAGCCCCGCGAAGAGACAGGGCGAACCACCGAGGAGGTGATCGAAGCGCTGCGCGCCGAGGTCGAAGCTGCCGCCCGTCCCTACCGAGCCACCTTTTTGATCGTCAAGGGGGGGCCGCCAGCGCAGCGCCCGGTGAGTTTGAAGGTGCGCTCTGAAAATGACCGCGAGCGCGAGGCGGTGGTGGCGCTGGTCAAGGGGTGGCTGGCGGAGATCCCCGGGGTGCGCGACGTTACCGACGATCGGGTAGTTGGTCGCCCGACCATCGAACTGCGCTGGCGCCCAGAGCAGCTTGCTGCCGTTGGACTCGACCCGGTGACAGCGACGCGCACCGTTGCCCTCCTTGCTGATGGAGAGTATCTGGCCGAGACGCGCCGCGGCGGCGAGACCTGGCGGGTGCTTCTGCAAGCCCAGCCGCAGCCATTGGCGGTGCCCGAGGCGTGGCTGGCCTTGCCCATCCTCACCCCGAAAGGGGGAGCGGTGCCGTTGGAGCAGCTTGCTGAGGTTACGGTGCGCGAAAGCGCTGGCGTGGTGCGCCGCTACCAGTATACCCGCTCGGTGACCGTCGAAGCGGAAATCGACCGCGAAGTGGCCGAGACGCGCGCGGTCAATGCCGCGCTGCTCGCCCGCTGGCAGCAGGTGGCGCCGCGTTACCCGAGTGTCACGCTCGACTTTACCGGTGAGCTCGATGACATCAAAGAGAGTTTGAGCGCGCTGCAAAAGATATTTCTCTTGGGGGTCGGGCTCATCTACCTGATCCTTGCCACCCAGTTTCGCAGCTACCTGCAGCCGCTCATCATCCTGGTGACGGTGCCGCTTGCCTTTACCGGTGTTGTCTATGGGCTGGCCCTTTCCCACTTGCCCCTCTCCCTTTATACGATGTACGGCGTCGTGGCGCTTACCGGCATCACCGTCAATAGCGCGATCGTGCTTGTTGCGGCCTACAACGACCGCCGCCGCGCAGGAATGGGGGTGATTCATGCGGTGGTCTATTCGGCGCGACGGCGCCTGCTGCCTATCCTGATCACCAGCGGGACGACGATCGGCGGGTTGCTCTCACTCGCAACCGGCTTTGCTGGCCACTCGCTGCTCTGGGGGCCAGTGGCCACTAGCATCGTCTGGGGGCTGGGGGTGGCCACTGTGCTGACGCTCTTTGTTGTGCCGATGGTGCTGCTGCGGTTGCGTTAGCCTTGCCGCCCTCAGAATCAGGTGTTGCCTAGCCGGATGTCGGGTGCCAGCGCCAGAGTCTCTAGGATCTCAGTAGATGGGGTTCCGGGGTAGGCCGCGGCAACGCGCACGCCTGCTTCCCGAGCGCCTCGCGCCACCGCTTCGTTGCCAGAGAGCTAAGAAGCGCCGATCGTAACAAAACGGCGGGGTGCTTACTTTGCGATAGATCAAGAACAGCTGCTTAAAGGAGTCGGCAACGAAGGGTTGGGGGAGGTCGTTGCATCCGCGCTAACGGTTGCGGTATAATGAAGTCTCTTGCCGTTGTAGCTCAGCTGGTAGAGCAACTGATTCGTAATCAGTAGGTCGGCGGTTCGAGTCCGCCCAACGGCACCAGGAGCGTCTCCTGGAGCGCGGAGAGGTACCGAAGTGGTCATAACGGCGCCGACTCGAAATCGGATGGTCGGGTAAAACCGGCACGCGGGTTCGAATCCCGCCCTCTCCGCCATAAGACTTCAGTAACTACTTGATTTTCTATCGAAAAACTAAGCGCCGGTTTGTTCAGTGTTACCCTCAGTGTTGCCGCGTGCATGCTGCAGACGTGGTTTTTGCCTTCGATGCAGTGGATGGCGCAGCGTCAAGAGCAGCGCGCAGGCGGGCAATATTGAGGAAGATGGTGATCCGGCTGCGCAAGCAGTCGAAAATGGCGGCAATGGAATTGG
>Ga0209809_1002424_pt1 | contig 13118 bp, 7 predicted proteins | sample YNPMSTMetaG_FD_186172 | JGI IMG/M metagenome (GOLD analysis project Ga0209809, IMG submission 186172) | Anoxygenic and chlorotrophic microbial mat microbial communities from Yellowstone National Park, USA - YNP MS-T MetaG (SPAdes) (version 2) ... | reverse complement strand
CGAAGCGGCCTGCGGCCACAACCGAAGGGTCGTGGAGGGACGCGCTTCGTCGCGTCCGCCAGCACTGGGCACACGGCCACGACGGAGCGTGGCCCTCCAGGTCGGCGCACGGTACAGGGCCACGACGTGGCGTGGCCGGACAGACCAATTGAAAACATGCGTCCAAAACGCGCGCAAGTTGCCCCGTAAGGGACTAAAACGAGCGGCGCACATCTGCAAAATCCGCTGCGCAGGGGAAATCGAGCTAGGCTGTCACTCCTTTATTCTTTCGACGTACTCGCCGGTACGGGTGTCGATGCGGATCAGATCGCCGATTTCCACGAACACCGGGCATTCGAACTGTGCGCCGGTTTCCACCGTTACCGGCTTGGTGACGTTGGTGGCCGTGTTGCCCCTGGCGCCCGGCTCGCAGTATTCCACCCGGAGCACCACATGGTTAGGGGGAGTGACCGAGATCGGCTGGTTGTTGAACAGTATCATGCTGCAAACCATGCCTTCTTTGAGGTACTTCCAGGCTTCGTCGACCTGCTGTTTCGTAAGCTCGTACTGCTCGAAGGTCTCGTTGCACATGAACACGAAGTTATCGCCCTGGCGATAGAGGAACTGGGCCTGGATTTCCTCGATTTCGGCGGCTTCGATGGAATCGCCGCTCTTGTAGGTGCGATCGATCACCGTGCCGCGCAGCAGGTTGCGCAGCTTGCACTTGTACAGCGCTTGCCCTTTGCCCGGCTTGACGAAATTGCACTCGATCATCAGGTACGGATCGCCGTCGATCTGCACCTTCAATCCCTTGCGAAACTCGCTAGTATTGTAGCTGGCCACGAGAGTATCCTTGCTTAACTTTTTGAAACCAATTGGTTGTGTTACTATGCGGTTATGCTGAATCGCGATACCTTGCTTACCAGTGCGAGCGGCTCCGACGATTGGCAGGCGGTCTGCGCCGGTGCGATCACCGACCCGGCCGAGCTTTGCCGCCTGCTGCGGCTGGCCCCCCAGTTGGCTTCCGCTGCCAAGCAAGCGGCGGCCGAGTTCCCCATGCTGGTACCCAGGCCGTATGTGGAGCGCATCCGACCGGCAGACCCCGACGATCCGCTTTTGCGCCAGGTTCTCCCCCGGATGGAAGAATTGGCGCCCGCCCCCGGCTTTTCGGCCGATCCCCTGGGCGAGTCGGCCGCAGGCGCTGCTCAGGGCCTGCTGCGAAAATACTACGGCCGAGCGCTTATCCTAGCAACTGGGGGCTGTCCCGTCCATTGCCGGTTCTGCTTCCGCAGGCATGTTCTGCGGGCGGCCAACTGCGCGCCGGCACAATGTCCGTCGCTTGTGTCGCTACCAAGTGCGACTTTCAGCCGCGCTGCCGGGGGCTTTACTGAGCAGGACAGCGTCGGCGGCGCACTGGGCGGCAAGATTTACCGGGTGAGCGGAGAGACTCTTTCGGCCCCACGGCTAGCCGGTGAGCTGGGAGTGTGTGCTCAGACGGAAGACGCCGACGTGGTTGCTCTGCCGTCGAACCTGGCGGCGGCGGTGGACTTGTTGGCGGCCGATCGGAGCGTTTCGGAGGTCATCCTCAGCGGCGGCGATCCACTGTGTCTGGCCGATGTCCAACTGGCCGCGCTGCTGGGCCGGCTACGGTCGATCGGGCACGTGCGCCGTCTGCGCATACACACCCGGATGCCCATCGTGGTACCGCAACGGGTGACCGACGATCTGGTCGGGTTGCTGCGAGGTACGCGGCCGCCGACGCTGGTGGTCGTCCACGTCAATCATCCGGCAGAAATCGACCAGCACGTGGAGGGCGCCTTGGCCCGGCTGATCGACGCCGGCATCCCGGTCCTCAGCCAGACGGTGCTTCTGCGGGGGGTCAACGACAGCGTGGAGTCGCTTGGCGGACTGTACCAGCGACTGGCAGACTTGCGAGTGGTGGCTTACTATCTGCACCAGTTAGACCGCGTGGCAGGGGCGGCCCATTTCGAGGTACCAGTAGAAGCTGGCATCAAACTTATGACCGAGCTGCGCAGGCGACTGCCAGGCTATGCCGTGCCTCGCTACGTCCGCGAACTGCCCGGCGCTAGTTGTAAACAACTTCTGGCTTGATAGCAGCTTTTGGCTTTAGTACGACGGCACCAAGTTGCCAATGCGCAACTACCTGTTGTGGTACTGTTGGCGCTTTCACCCCAAGATATTGTGGTTTTGCCGTAAACCAGCGCTGTCGTACTAGCAGCAGCGCGGCAAAGCACGGTTGGTTGGCGGTATGGTTAGTATTAGTCCTTTATGCCGGAACACGCGTGCGTTTTGCGCGCATGTTTCCGAAAGCTTTGGAGGGCCACGCTCGGTCGTGGCCGCCCATCCAAGTTGTACGTCAACTGGAGGGCCACGCTTCGTCGTGGCCGCACTTTTCTCGCGATTGCACGGCCACCCCCGGGAGCACTACGGACGCGACCGCAGCGCGTCCCTCCAACACCGCTATTTGGTTACACCCGCAGGCAGCGCTAGGGGGAGGATTTGCGCCTCAGCTCGGCGTTATGTTCGGCGATGAACTGCCGGATGTTATCGGCGAAGTCCAGCAGCCGTTCCCACTGCTCGGCGTACAGCGTAACCGGCATTCGCTGCAACCCGTACACGCTGACAGCGCCCTTGTTGCTGACCTTGCAGTAGAGCTTGTTAGGCTTTGCCCCCTCCAGTTGGGCCAGCAACTTGTCGGCCTGCTCTACGGTCAATTCGCGGGCGGCGACCTTCCGGAGGATTTCCTCGCGCGTCACTGGAGTGTCTCCCGTATTGTGCAATTTCTTCCCCCATAATAGGATAGTTTACCGCAAAGATTTTTCCAATGGAGGCCTGCCCATTGCTTTTGCCAGTAGGCCCCTTGCTTGCAAACAACTGCCGGTCGGGTATGGTGATAACGGCGGAGGGTGCGCGCAATGCCGCCACAGCGGTATCCAGATTCCCCCCGCCAGCAAAGCCGAGCCACGCATGCGAAACATACTTTTTGAGTGGCATCTGCATCCGACCACGTGGGTCTATCTATCCTCTTTGATGACCATAGGCATCTACTTCAAGTTCAACCGCCTATGGAGCGTGCGGAATCTGGACCTGCTGGGGCTGATCGCCTTTGCTCCAGGCTTGCTGCTGATCGAACACCGCCAGTATCAGTTGGGTTTTAGCTGGCTATTTGCGGTGGGCGGTTTCTTTCTTATCCGTCTGCTGCTGGACGCGGTGATGGTCCGCCGCCCGCTGCTGGAGCCGAACCTCTCGGCCAGCGGATTGACCTTCACACTGGTTTGCCTGCTAGTGTTCTTGATGGGCAATGTGATTGCCTACCAGCCGACCGAAGAGGACCTTGCCGGCGCCCGCCGCCTGGAACGCCTGCTGGCACGCGCGGAACCGGCGGCGGGCCAGGAGGACCTATTGCAGCACGGGCCGGGCTACCCGCTGTTCTTTGTGTTCGCCAGTTTCGCCAATCGGGCTTTCATGTCGCTGGAATCGGCCGATGCCGAGCAGGCGTCGCGGGCTGCGCTGGAAGATGCCACGGCCAAGGCCACAGCCATACTGGGCCATCTTGCTTTGATCGCCGGCATGGTACTGATCGGCTACAAGCACTTCGATAACCTTCAGACCGGTTTTGCAGCCTCGGCCCTTTACTTGCTGTTGCCCTATACGGCGCAGATGACCGGCCGAGTGGACCATGTACTGCCGGCGGCGCTGCTGGTTTGGGCCGTGGCCGCTTATCGCCGGCCGATTGTTGCCGGGGTGCTCCTAGGGCTGTCCGCAGGGGCGATCTACTATCCGCTGTTCCTGCTGCCTTTGTGGTGCGGGTTCTATTGGCGGCGGGGCTTGCTGCGGTTCTGCCTTGGTACGGCCGCCGCGCTGTTGGTCCTGGTCGCCACACTGACCCTGACGGCAAGCAGCGTCGAATCCTTGCTCGGCCAGCTACGCCAGATGTTCGGCATTCTCAATCCGCTGGAAGCAAACCTGGTGGGCTTTTGGCAGTATCACGAACCGGCCTTTCGGCTGCCGGTCATCGCTGCTTTCGTGGCCATGTGCTTGAGCATGGCTTTGTGGCCGGCGCAGAAGAACCTGGGCACCCTGCTGAGTTGCTCGGCAGCGGTGATGCTTGGTGTGCAGTTCTGGCACGGGCGCTACGGGGGAATCTATATGGCCTGGTATTTGCCCCTGCTGGTGCTGACGATCTTCCGCCCGAATCTCGAAGACCGTGTCGCTTACACGGCTGTCTTCGATTTCCCCATTCGCCGCTGGCGCTGGTGGACCAGGAAGAGCAACGCTTAGAGACCGGCCTGGGTGGTATTGGTTCGTTACGGCGGAACTTGTGCTTGTTTTGCGCGGATGTTTTCAAGTGATCTGGAGGTCCACGTTCTGTCGTGGCCGTGTTTTCCCCATCCTGTACATGTGGAGGGCCACGCTGCGACTTGGCCGTGTTTTCCCCATCCTGTACATGTGGAGGGCCACGCTCTGTCGTGGCCGTCTACCCATTGCTAGCGGACGCGACCGCAGCGCGTCCTTCCGTTTGATTGCACACGCAGGTTGCCTTAGGGTTTGCTGCTCCGGTCGGTTAAAATGGGCCGAATCGTTTATCCTTAGGCTCGCGGGTGTAATGCAGTCTTTGCGATATGATGCCCCAGTTGCTGAGCGGCTCCACCTTCAGTCGCCAAAGTGTCCACGATGGGATGCTGCCGTTACGCCGCGCCGCTGTAAGTGCTTTGCGAAAAAAGACATAAGTGGCGGCACTTGGATGCTGGTCGTCCGTTTTGGCACCCTTTTTTTACTGGAGCACTTGTCAAAATAGTCGCTTGGGCGACAATTCTGTTGCATCGCCCCAGTAGCGGCGGCGATGCGGGAACTGTGCCGCTTCTTTGTCGCGGTGCGTTGTTCCCATTATGCCACTGCTCCCCCGGTAGCAGCCGTACCCCGGCACGACGCCGGGGTGCGGCGTTTCTTGATCGTGTCTTGACCGCAGCAGGCCGGAATTGATAGGCACGCGGTTATTGCATGACCTACTATCCTGGCCGCTGCGCAAAAACAAACGCCCCGGCGGTTGCCCGCAGGGGCGCTGTTCACGTTCGTTGGTTACCCGGCCTGCAACCCGTGGTCAACCTTGGGCGCAGCCGGGCACACTACTACTAGTAGCGGCAAGCGATCTACTAGTAGCGGTATGCCAGCCGGACGAAGAAGCCGTCCAGCAGCAAGTTGTTGTCGGCAACATTGCCCGGTGTAAAAGACGCCAGATTGAACCACGTGGCCATCTCGTAACCGCCGCTGATGTCCAGATTGTTGCGGGACCAAGCAACACCAGCCGCTGCTTCCAGCACAGGCAGAGCGCGGGTAGCCTCTTGGCGGTACAACACGCGGGCATTTTGGATGTACGTGGAAGTCTCAGTGTCGAAAATGCCGGCCAGCACAGAACCCGCTCCGCGGCCGAACACACTGATGCCGCTGCCGCCGAGTTGCCATCGGCCTTCGCCGCCCATCCGCAAGCCGTAGGCATCCGTACGGGTGCGTTTGGTCAAAGTGAACGCCCTTTGCGTTTCCGTCCCTTCCAGGCCGGAGAAATCTGCTTGTTGATGGATGATCGCCCACCGGAAGCCGCCGAACAGCCGCACGTTTGCGCAATCGCCGAGGATGAACCGCCGGCCAATTTCCATGTCGTTGACATCGTACTTGAAGTACGTCCTCATATCGAGCGTACCGACTTGAAGACTAAGCCCCGTATTAGCCCATGGCCGAGCAATGGGCATCAACAAAGTGGCCTGCGGAGAAGTTGTGATGTCGGTCTCGTCGTTAGTGTAGTAGTAGGTGTAAACCCAAAGGACGTCCCAGCAGCTTGGGAATCGGTAGCCCAGCCCTACGCGCACTCCGTCGCGTCGCGGCAGGCTGATCGACAGCGAATCCACTGCCGTAATGGTCTGTTGCTCTAGCTGGACTTGCCTTTGCAAATACCCGAAGGTAAGCGCCTTGGAGCGCACCTTCCAGTTGGTCCACTCGACGAAGGCCACCAGGCCCGGGTCACAGGCGCAGCAGGCGCCCAAAGTGCATCCGCAACCGTTTTGCGGGCAACAGCCGTCGGCTTGACCACAACCACAATCGCCGGCGACTGCTTCACCGTAGGATGTCAGCCGCAATTGCGGTTGTCCGAACCATCTGCCAGCCGACTGAATCGCGTCGTCGGTGGCCGGCCTGAGTACGGTAGTCTGGTACTCGTCGGCCAAAAGCAGGCCTGCGCAGGTTACGGCGCAGAGCAGCGCAAGCAGACACACCCCCCCTTTGCGTAACATATTGATCCCTCCTTGCCAAACAACTGCCAGTACAAGAACCGGCGGAACTAGCCGCTGTCGCAAGCCGGCGCTCTCATGCTGCCTTAGCGAGGCACCGTGCGCAGCCAGCCGCTTACAAAATGCCCCCGAAACACTATCTCACGTACAGTTGGTATCGGCTGTAAGACAGATGCGGATAGAATGAAACTGGGCAATTTTTCCGCCTGGTCAGATCTTACGGCGTATCATGTGTGCACTGTGCGTGCGTGTTGTGGGGCGATCTGGAGGGCCACGCTACGTCGTCGCCGCTTTTGGGCTGATCGACGGAGATTGACTAATGCGCGACGGACGCGACTACGCGACGTACGCGACCGCAGCGCGTCCCTCCAGATGACCGCAGCGCGTCCCTTGTATGTTTGCCGCGGTGCTACATCGTCGGACGTGACGGCAAACACAGCGAAAGCTGCCGTGCATCCCCCAGTGGTATGAAAGCCGCAGATCGGCAGCGCTTACGAGCAGCCCATGCTGTGTCCACAACTGTAACAGACGTAACAACTTCCGCTGCGGAAGGCGATTGCGCCGCACATTTCGCAACTGGGGGCATCGGCCTGCAAGAACGCCAGCTCGGCCATACGGTGCGACAGCAGCAAACTGGCAATTGCACTATCGGTGGCACCGCGTACAACCGGCCGATCGCTTTCGGCGAAGCCGCCTGCACTGGCCCGCGGCCTGGCGACCGCGCCATCTGCCCCGGCATTCTGCCCTGAGCCTGCGGCAGGCCGGGCCGAATTGGTGGGGCTGGTCAGTGCCAGTTCTGCAAGAGCGAAGTTGTCTGCTGCGTCTGTTGAGGCCAATCCCTGCCACACGGCCAACCCGCCGACCATCTTGGCGGCGGGCTGCTGCTCTGTTTCGGCGGCAGTTTCTCCGTTTTCGGCCGTTGCTGCCGGCGACGCGTGGTTAGCAATGCCACTCTTGTTCGCCTCGCGGTAACCCGGCAGAAAAGTCATCCCCAACCAGCGGAAAATGTAGTCCACAATGCTTTTGGCGATGCGAATGTCCGGGTTGTTGGTAAAGCCCATCGGCTCGAAACGGGTGTGGGAGAACTTCCGTACGTACACCTCCAGCGGTACGCCGTACTGCAAGCTCATCGAAACAGCAGTGCCGAAGCAGTCCATCAGGCCACCGATAGTGCTTCCCTCCTTGGCCATGGTGATGAACAGTTCCCCCGGTCGCCCGTCGGGATACAACCCCACGGTAATGTATCCCTCGTTGCCGGCGACGCTGAACTTATGGGTGATGGAGCGGCGGGTGTCGGGCAGTCGTTCGCGGCGGGGTGCCGGGGCTGGTTGCTCGGCCTGCTTTTGCGACTGCACTTTGGTCGATACCGGCTGGGTAATCTTTGACCCGTCGCGGTAGATGGCCAGCGCCTTCAGCCCCAATCTCCAAGCTTCCATGAATGCGTCGGCCACATCGGATGGGGTGACGCTGTTGGGCATGTTCACCGTCTTGGATATGGCCCCGGAAATGAACGGCTGGGCGGCAGCCATCATGCGGATGTGCGCCCGCCAGGGGATCGACCGCGTCCCCTTGCGCGGCTGCAAGGCGCAGTCGAACACCGGCAGATGTTCCGGCTTCAACCCGGACGCGCCCTCGATGGTGTCTTCTTTTTCGATGTACTTGACGATCTGCTCGATCTCGGCCGGGCTGTAGCCGAGCGTTTCCAGCGCCAGCGGCACGGTCTTATTGACTATTTTCAGCATCCCCCCGCCGGCAAGCTGCTTGTACTTGACCAGGCCGATATCCGGCTCGATGCCGGTAGTGTCGCAATCCATCATGAAGCTGATGGTACCGGTCGGCGCCAGGACGGTCATCTGCGCGTTGCGGAAGCCGTGTCGCCGGCCCTCGGCCAGTACGCGGTCCCAGGTGTGGCGCGCGGCCTCGAGCAGATAATCGGGGCAGCCGACGATCTGATCAACCTTCTGCCAGTGCATTTCCATCACGTGGAGCATCGGCTCGCGGTTTTGCTCGAAGGCCTCGAACGGCCCGACGGCCGCTGCCAGCTCGATGCTCGCCAGACAAGCAGCACCGTGCATCAACGCGGTAATCGCCCCGCACAGGCCACGCGCTTCGTCGGAATCGTAAGGCAGACCGCTGGCCATAATCAGGCTGCCCAGGTTCGAGTAGCCCAGCCCGATGGAACGAAACACATGGCTGTTGTAGGCGATTTTGCGGGTAGGATAGCTGGCGTGATCGATGAGGATTTCCTGGGCTATGAACACGATGCGGCAGGCGGCCTGGAAGCGCTGGACGTCGAATCGGCCGTCTTCCCGGCGAAAGCGCATCAGGTTTATGCTGGCCAGGTTGCACGCCGAGTCGTCCAGGAACATGTACTCCGAGCATGGGTTGGAAGCGTTGATTCGGCCGGAGTTGGGGCAAGTGTGCCAGCGGTTGATCGTGGTGTCGTACTGCAAGCCGGGATCGCCGCAGAACCAGGCAGCCTGCGCGATCTTGTTGAACAATTCGCGCGCCGAGTAAACAGGGCCACTCTGCGAGGGGTCGGTCACCCAGCGGGTAGTCCACGGCCGATCGGCCTCCACGGCCTGCATGAACTCGTCGGAGACCCGTACCGACAGGTTCGCATTTTGGAACAGTACCGAATCGTATGCTTCGACCGGATCGTAGCCCTGTTCGATCAGGGCGCGGGCCTTTTTTTCCTCGCGGGCCTTGCACTCGATGAACTCGAGGATGTCTGGATGCCAGTCTTTAAGCGATTGCATCTTGGCGGCGCGCCGCGTCTTGCCCCCACTTTTTACCACCGCTGCGATCTGGTCGTACACCCGCATGAACGACAACGGCCCCGACGGCCGTCCGCCCCCGGAAAGCTTCTCCCGGCAGGAGCGCAACGTGCTGAGGTCCGTTCCCGTGCCCGAACCGAACTTGAAGAGCATGGCTTCGCTGCGGGCCAGCTCCATGATCTCTTCCATGCTGTCGCCCACGCTCTGGATGAAGCAGGCCGAGGCTTGGGGATACTCGTATGGGTTTTCGGGCTGTTCGACTTGTCCCGTTTGCTTGTTCCAGCACCAGTTGCACTGCGCGCCCCGGATGCCGTATTGGTGATAAAGCCCGACGTTGAACCACACCGGAGAATTGAACGAGGCGTACTGGTGCAGGCACAGCCAGGCCAGTTCGCGGTAGAAGCGTTCGCCGTCGGCGGCGGTGGCGAAGTAGCCGTCGGCGATTCCCCAATCGGCGATGGTGCGGCACACCCGGTGGATCAACTGCCGCACGCTTCTCTCGCGCTGCGGCGTGCCGGCCTCGCCATAGAAATACTTGTTGGCTACGACGTTGGTCGCCAGTTGGCTCCAGGTAGTGGGGAACTCGCAGTCGGTCTGTTCGAAAAGCACCCGCCCGGTATCGTCCTTTATCGCAGCGGTGCGTGTTTCCCACTCCACGGTGTCGAACGGGCTGTCCGCCTCCGGCGGACAAAATACCGGCGTTATCGCGATGCCCCGTGCGGCCCGCGGCGCGCTGCGGTCTGCATGCGACTCGATCGAGCCGACCCCACCAGAACGCGATGAAAGGTTTTCCAAGTGTTCCATGATTCGCAGAGTCCTTCCCCAAGTTGACTAAGGGCATCCTATCCAACCTGGCCACAGCTTACAGTTGGGCCCGAAACCGGCGCCGTCAGGGACCACCAACTGGCTGGCGCTATTGCAATCCGGCCGAGCGGCACCACCCTAGTCGGGGGCAGCAGTTCAGGCTAATGGCCCGCAAATCAGCTTACTGCCACAGGATTCCAATACGGTTGTCAGCCGGCGGTACCGGATGACCCCGATTGGTCGATTGACACCTGACAAGCGACGTTTGCCCAATATCGAAAGCCACATCTGACCACTATATATTGTAGCAGATGCCCGTGCGACCACAACATAATGATCAGATGGCCCTATGATAGGACTTTAAGAAAAGTGGTCAAGCATCCTTCACGACCCGTCGTTAAGGTCTTTCCTGCTGCCGTCTTATGCGTTGCATACTTTTTTATGGTGGTACAGCGTAGTTCTATATTTCAGCGCCGTAAGGGCTTTCCGTGGAATAACTTGGGGAAACATTTGGCAAACTCCAATCTAGCGCACTGCTAACAAAAAGAATTTTTCGGCCATCTGTTAATGTGGACAAGATGGGATAAGCGGGATGATTGCTGTAACCCGGCCTACGGCCGCAACCAAATGGAAGTTATTTTGGAGGGACGCGCTGCGGTCGCGGCCGTTAGCACCGGGCACACGGCCACGACAGAGCGTGGCCCTCCAACTGGACAGGATGGGGAAAACACGGCCACGACGGAGCGTGGCCCTCCACATCAGTTGGAAGCACGGCCCTCCGGATCACCCAAAAACATGCGCGCACCGGCGCGCACAAGTTACGCCGCAAGGGCCTAATGCTTAAGACCGCCGATGCTCGTAGGGGCCGAGAAATGCCGGCCGTCGGACAATCCTAGCCAGCAACGTCGGCGACGAGTTCTGGCGCAGATGGCAGAAATCTCGACTGGGCGGGCCATAGACTGGCCACCAAATAAGCCAGCAATGCCGCCACGGTCACAGGAATTGTCGAAGGGAAGCGAAGCGACTCGGGCACCAGCCGTTCGAGGAAACACTCCCACTGGGCAATGTAGTGAAGCAGCCACAGCCCACTGCCGACAAGCATCGACGCCAACGCCGCCGCTGCATTGCCCCGGCGTGTCAGCAAGCCCAAGCACAGCGGAACCAACAGTCCGACCATCGTAAGTTCATAGGCATCTTCCAACAGGCTGTACATGCTCTGGCCGGCCAGAGCGGTGGCCAACGAGGCTGTCGCCACGAACAACACTGCCATACGGTTGACCGCCAGGGTGGGCAATCGAGGCATTAACCGCAGGACGATATTCTGGGCCAACACAACTGCCGGCGAAAGGATTGCGCTGTCGATGGTCGATAACACGGCCGACAGCAACGCCAGAATGAAAATCACCGCGAAAACCGGATGCAGGAACAGGTTTGCCAGTGCCGGTAGAACCGCCCGCTCGAATTGCTGCGGAAAAGTTATCTTCGCCACCAGTCCCAGAAACAGCGGAAACATTCCCAGGGCGATATATGCCAGCCCGGCCAGCAAGCAGGCGTTTCGGGCGACGCGCTCGCTTCGGGCGGCGAAGATTCGTTGCATCAGGTCTTGGCCGGGCAGGTTCCCCAAAGCTCCGATCAGGAACACGGTCAGCCAGCCATAGAATGCCTGAAGCGAGCTGAGATCGACGGGCGTCATCGCCTCTGGCGGAAGTCGATCGACGAAGGCCAGCCAGCCCGCCAAAAAGCTGCCCCCGCCCAGGTACCACAATGCCTCGGCGGCCAGCACAATCAGGCCGCCGGCGACCAACACGATCTGGATGGCGTCGGTCAAGGTGACCGACCACATTCCGCCCAGCAGCGTGTAGCCAGTGCCCACCAATGCAGTCACCAGTATTCCCACGGCCATGGGAATGCCGAAGAACAGGTGCAACATGCCTGCCACGCCCACGAATTGGGCTGCGATCCAACCGAAGTAGCTGGGCACGATCACGCAGGCCGAGAGAAACTCGGCCGATTTGCCGAAGCGGCGGCGGAAGAAATCGCACACCGTAAGCAGCTTCATCCGCCACAGCGGCCCAGCGAAGAACAAGCCGGCCAGGAGCAGACACACGCCGGCGCCCCACGGGTCGAGGGCAGCGCGGTGCAAACCCTCGCGTGCCACCTCATCGGCCGCCGAGAGCATGGTACAGGCCCCGAACCAGGTAGCCAGGATCGTGGCCCAAGCCAGCGACAGCGGCAAACGTCTGCCCGCCACGACGAAATCTTCGGTGGTTTTGATCCGGCCGCGGGCCCAGAAACTCAAGGCATAGATTGCGACTACATACAGGATTATCGCCGCGCCGAGAATCCATTTGAGCTGCCAGGAGACTTCTACCGCGTTCATCGCTGTAGTTGTTCTACTCCGCTGGGTTTGGCCGGCAAAGCTGACTTTCCACAGCAAAGACTGCGCAAGCCCCTAAACATTACCTGTGGCTGGATCACCGTCCGCGCGCAACGGCAACACTATTGTCACAAGTACAGACAGTTGTCAAGTGCTACTGCGGAAGGCGCAAGCCATGCGCCGAGAATCGCAGCCGCCAATCAGCAGCCCGACTGCTTGTCATTGCTCGCCGACCGCTTGCACATCGGCTATGCGAATTGCGCATCGGCTATACAAACTTGGTCAAGCCCGGCATGGCCACCGGATAGTTGCCGTCGGCCTGCGGTACGATGGGCGGCTGGGCGTCGAAGGCGTAACGCTCCGGCGACAATTTTTCCTGGGAGTTCAGGGCTTGCTCCCAAGTGAGCATCTGGCCAGTGTAGGTGACCATGCGGCCCAGGATGGCCATCATCGTGCTGTAGGCCATCCACACGCCGTCGTTATGGCCTCGGCCTTCGCGGATCGAGCGGAAGAGGACTTCGTGTTCAGCGCGATACATGTCGCAGGGCGGGCCGCTGTACTTCCAGCTAGTCTGGCCCTCGATGGTGTGCTTGAGGATGTCGGCCCGGCCTTTGGTGCCGTGGAAAATGTCGGACACCTCGTTGTAGCAGTTGGCCATCTGCCGGCAGAAGCTGTACACCCGGGCGCCATTGGGATACTCGTACACCACGGCATGATGATCGTAGATGTTGCCGAATTGCGGCGCGGTGCGCACCTGCCGGCCGCCCAGTCCCCAGGCCCGTGCAGGCGGCTGGTCGCGCATCGCCCACAGTGCCTTGTCCAGGCTGTGTACGTGCTGCTCGACATTATGATCGCCCGACAGCCAGGTGAAGTAATACC
>Ga0209809_1002422_pt1 | contig 13140 bp, 7 predicted proteins | sample YNPMSTMetaG_FD_186172 | JGI IMG/M metagenome (GOLD analysis project Ga0209809, IMG submission 186172) | Anoxygenic and chlorotrophic microbial mat microbial communities from Yellowstone National Park, USA - YNP MS-T MetaG (SPAdes) (version 2) ... | reverse complement strand
TTCGAAGGCCAACAGCGCGTCGTCGCGCAACATCCCGCAACCGTCATCGCTGACCCGGATCAGGCGGCGGCCTCCGCTTTCCACCTCCACCTTCAGGTTGGCGGCCCCGGCGTCCAGGGAATTCTCGAGCAGTTCCTTGACCACGGACGCGGGGCGCTCGACCACCTCTCCTGCGGCGATCTTATTGGCGACTTGATCGGAAAGTACTCGGATGCGGCCCATGCTGGCGTGCGGCCCGCGGGCGAAGCCGCCGAGTCTCTACGGACTCGCCTCCGCCCGCGATTCCATCACTGTAGCACGATGCCGCGCTCTTCCAGCAATTCGCCCGTGGCCCGCAACAGAGCCAGCCGGTTGCGGTGATAGTTGATGTATTCGGTGGCAAGCTGATTCTGGGCCGCCGTAAGCCGCTGTTGGGCATCCAACACGTAGAACATGATCGTAGTGCCCAGGTCGTACTTCTTCTGCTCCGCTTCCAACTGTTTCTGCGCTAGGTCCAACTGCACTTTGGCCAGCTCCACCGACTTGCGGCTCGACTCCAGGTTGGTGATGGCGTTCAGGATCTCCAACCGGACCTGTTGTTCGCTCCGGCGCAAGCTCAGAGCATCCTGCTTTTTTCGGATCAGCGCATTCGCCAGACTGGCCGCGCCCTGCCGGTCCCGCAGAGGCAGCGTCAACTGGAGCCGCACCGAGTGGTTCGTGGTGTCGAACCCCCACAAGCGGCTCCAGGCGTCCCAGAAGCCGCCGGGCGCCACCAAAATCGCCGGCCCGCCGATCAGGCTGCGCTGATAGTAATTCCCGCCGCGGCCGCTGCTCTGATAGGTCCCCGTGAGGCTGAGCTGCGGCCGGAGGTTGTCCGCCGCCTGGCGGATGCTCAGGTCATCCAGTTCCAGGTTGATCTTCGCCGACTGAAGATCGGGACGCGATGCCAGCGCCTTCTGCACCAGAGCCTCCCGGTCCAACTCGCCCGTGTCGGGAGGCGGCTGCACGCTCTCGGTCAACTCGATCGGCATGTCGCGGAAGCGCGGATCCAGGTCCGCCCCGATCTGCCGCCGCAGGGCGTCCTCCAGGCTTTTCAGGTTGAATTGCGCCTGGCTCAACCGGATCTCGGCCGAAGCGTAATCCGCCTGCGGCCGGTAGATGTCGAGCGGCGCCATCGCGCCCAGCTCCAGTTCCCGCATCGAACGGTCCAGCGAGGCTTTTTGGAGCTTGAGCGATTCGGCCTGCACCCGCAAATTCTCGCGCGCCCCCACCAGGTTCCAGTAGGCCAGCTCGGCGTTCTGAATCAAGGTCATCAGTTGATTCCGCAGATCCAGCTCGGTGCGCCGCAAGTTGGCCTTGGCCGTGGTGATTTGCAAGCGTTGGATGAACGGGCTGCGGCCCCGGAGCAGTTGCTGAGTGACGCTGATGTTCAGCGCCGCATTCCAGCTCGGATTCCAGGTCGCGAAGGCGCTGTTCGTGGCGGTCTTCGTCGGATTAAAGCTCACGCTGTATTGCTGCCCGGTCTGAAGCGTCTGCGTGTAGGTCACGCCGGCCGACTGGTTCAGCGACTTCTGAATGTCGGCGCCCGCCAGCAGGTCCGACGCCGGCTGCGCGGAGCGGCTGTGGTTCAGGTTTAGCGTCAGCCGCGGATCGAACTGGCTATACGACGCCAGCAACGAGTTCCGCGAGGTCTCCACCGAAAGGCGCTGGATGGCGATGTCGGTGTTGTTCGCCATCACCAGATCCAGGTACGCCTTCAGGGAAAGCACCAGCTTGCCGTCCTGAACGTAGTCCTCCAGTTTGGCCGGAGGCAAAAGCTCCACCCGAGTGGGCGGCGTGCTGAAGTGCTGCCGGAAGTAGGCCGGAGAAGGGAACGCCGGAGCCTGTTCGCTTGAGCCGAACGGAAACATTTTCTTGAAAAATGATTTCTCTGGCTCCAGCGGACCCTGTCCGCTCAGGCCCAGAGCGCAGGCCATAAACACTGCCACTAGCTTCGTTTTCATAGGAAATTCTCGCTATTCGTAACGGAGAGCTTCGATCGGGTCCAACTTGGCGGCCTGGAAGGCCGGGTATAGACCGAAAAACACCCCAATGCCCACCGAAACCAGGAAGGCGACTCCGACCGACCCCCAAGTGACCACCGTGGACCAGCCGGCATAGGCGCCGATCAGCCAGGAGAGGCTGAAGCCAAAGCCGATTCCGATCAGGCCGCCCACAATCGAAATCATTACGGCCTCGGTCAGGAACTGCCGAACGATGTCGGCCTGGCGCGCGCCCACGGCGCGGCGAATGCCGATCTCCCGGGTCCGCTCCAGCACCGTGGCCAGCATGATGTTCATGATGCCGATGCCGCCCACCAGCAGCGAAATGCCCGCGATGCACAGCATGACGATCTGGAAGATCAACTGGGTTTGCCGCCTCTGCTCCAACAGCCCTGCCGGAACCACCGTAGTGAAGTCGCCGGCGTCCTTGTGCGTCGCCGCCAAAATCGCGTTCACGACGGTCGCCGTTTCGATGGGGTCTTCATTGGACCGGATCTTCAGGTAGATCCCGTCGATCTCATCCTTCAAGTAACTGTTGATGTCCTCAAACCGCCGCATGACCGTATTCAACGGCGCCACGATCATGTTGTTGCGGTTCAGAACCTCCACGCCTTCCACCTCGGTGTCCGCCGTGGCCGCATGCGCCATCACCCCGATCACCTGAAGCCAGACGTCGTTGACTTTGACGTACTTTCCAACGGCCGGCTCAAATCCGAGCAAATTGATCTTGGCGGACTCGCCCAACACGCAGACCGGCGCCGAGGTGATGTTCTCCTCCTCGGTGAAAAACCGCCCTTCGGTGATCCGCAGGCTGTTGATCTCTTGCCAGATCGGCAGCACGCCCACCAGCACCGGCGGCTCCTGCCCCTGCCCCAGCTTCGGCAGCAGCCGGGCAGGTTTGAATCGCTTGCGCGGCGAGGAGGCCTCCACCGCCTGCACGTTCTCCACGATCGCCCGGTAGTCGCGGAAGGTCAGCCCCGGAGAAATCGCCCGCCGCTGCTGCAATTCGTTCCGGTCCACCGCTTCTTTGGCCTCCACGATGATGTTGTTCACCCCGAGCAGATCGATGAAGCTCATCATCTCTTTCTGCGCGCCGGCGGTGATCGACAGCATCGCCACCACCGCCCCCACGCCGAAGATCATGCCCAGCATCGTGAGCAGACTGCGGAGTTTGTGCACCATGAGGCTGGAAAGCCCCATGTAAAGCTCAGGCACGTAACTTCGAATATCGACCATGACTTCCCTCAGCGATTAACCGCCCTCGCCCCGCTCATGCGCCGGGTCCGCCCGACACCGCGCCCACCGGCGAGGCGCCTCCTCCCGCCTTCTTCTCCTGCTTCTTCTTGCCGCCCGCGCCGCCCGTCGGATCGCTCAACGCGATCAGTTCGCCCGGCTGCAAGCCTTCCGAAATCACCATCGTGGACTCGCTGCGCTTCAGGATCTTCACCGGCCGCTCCTGGAACTTCCCCTCCGCGGTTTGCACATAGACCACCGGCCGGCCATCCTTATCAAAAACTGCCTGGGCCGGAACGTGAATCGCGTTCGGGATTTTCTCCACGATGATCTCCACGTCGGCCAGCAGCCCCGGGCGCAGCAAGATTTGCAGCCCGCTTTCCTCATCCGGCGGCGCCGGCAGCTTGGCGTTCTTCAGATCCTCGTCGCTCGGCCCGCCGCGGCCTCCGAAGCCTCCAAATCCGCCGAAGCCTCCTTCGCCCCGGCCGCCCCGGCCCGGAAATCCTTCACCGCCCTGGCCTCCGCGCCCGCCGCGCTCACCCTGCGGCGAGCCGCCGGTCCGCCCGGCCTGCGCCGCTGGCGTGTCCCCCTCTGCTCCCCCTCGGCGCCGTCCGCTGGCCCCGGCCTGCGCTCCACCCGGAGCTCCAGGCATCTGCATGCCAAAGGTCGGCATGGGGCCCCCGAAAGCAGGCATTCCGTTTCCTCCGCCGGCCCCCGCGGCTATGGCGTTGAACATGGCCTCCATCGCGCCGGAGGGAATCGCGCTGCGCGTGGGAGCCCGGTTGCGGTTCCTTTCAGCCGTCGCCATAATCTCGCGGATCTGCTGCGGCGTCGCGCCCACCGCCTTCAGCAGCTCTTCCATGTCGATGGAGAACAGAACATCGAACTTCTTGGACGGATCGCCCGCCATCACATTGGCGCTGGCCGTCGAACTCAAGCTCTTAATCCTGCCGCGCACAGGCTTGCCCGCCAGCGCGTCCAGCCGGATGATCGCCTCTTGCCCTTCCACCAAATTCGCCCGGTCGAGCTCGCCCACTTTGGCCACCAGCTCCATCTCCGAAAGGTCCAGTATGTCGGCGATCGGCATCCCCGGCTGCACCTGATCCCCCTCCCGGATGTCGGGAGCCTGCGCGCCGAATTGCCGCGCCCCGCCGAACACGTTTTGCCGGATCGAAACGATGCCGCTCATCGAAGCCAGCAGCTTGGTCTGGCGCAGCCGCTGCTGGTCCCGCGCCAGCTCGATCGCGTTGCGCTGCCGCTGCTGCCGCAAAAGCGCCAGTTGCGCCTCGGCCTGCTCCCGCCGGCCCTGAATGTCGCCTTCAAATTGAGCCAGCCGCTGTTTGGCCTCCTCCAGAGCGAGCACATTCTTCTTGGCGTCGATCGCCCCGAGCAGCGGATTGCGCTGCACCTGGAGCTCCGCCCGCCGAACCGCGTACCGGTACTTCAGCAGATCCACCTGGTCCTGGTTGTTGCGGATCGCCAGTTCGGCCTCGCGCTGCTTGATGTTCTCGTCGGTGGATTGCAGGCCCAGCTCCGTCTCCTCCATCCGCGAGAGAACCTCGGAGTCGTCGAACTCCACGATCAGGTCTTTTTCCCGGGCGAATGCGCCCAGCGGCGCCAGCCGCGTCACCTGCACGGTTGCGTTCAAGTTCGGCGCCACCAGCGTCTCGGACCGCACGGCGCGCAACTCCCCGCGCGTGAAAGCCCGGATCACCACGTCGCCCTGCCGGACCTTGGTCACCGCCACCTCCCGCTTCTTGTCCGGCATCTTCTTGACGAAGCCGTAGCCCAGCCACCCGGCCAGGAGCACGGCCGCAACCACGACAACTCTGAAAATGACTTTTTTCATCGCACGCCTGTATCGAATCCCTGCATCCGTTCTGGAGCGCTATAGACGCTTCTTCTTGGCCCTTTGCGCCGCTTCCCGCGGATTCTCCAGGGCCACCATCTCACCCTCTCTCAAGCCGCTCAAAACCACGATCTCGCGGTCGTTCTGCGGGCCAACCTCCACCTGCCGCAGCTCAAACTGGTCGCCCTTCTGCACGTACACGGCGGGCTTGCCGTTGGCGGTGAAACTTGCCCGCAGCGGGATCAGCAGGACCGACGGCTGGCTCTCGATGATGATCTCCAGCGACGCGCTCATCCCCGGCCGCAGCCGCGGATCCAGGTTCTTCAACGTCGCATAGAGCGGAAACTGCTTCTCGGCCAGGCCTCGCCCGCCGCCGCGGAACTGCAACACCGCAATCGGACTGATCCAGTTCACGACCGCCTCGAACTCTTTGTCCGGAATCGCGTCCACCCGCACCTTCACCGTCTGCCCCAGCTTCACCCGGCCCCGATCGACCTCCTCCAGGTCCGCCTGCACGCGCATCTCACTCAAATCCGGGATCTCGGCGATCGCCATGCCCGTCGGCACGCTGTCGCCCTCGCGGAACGGCACCCCGGCGCGGCCGAAATCGCCGCCCGAACGGAAATTCGAAAGAATATTCACCACGCCGTCCACCGGAGCGGTCAACGTCATCCGGCTCAGGTAGTTCTTCACCCGCTCCAGGTCCCGGTTCACCTTCTCAAAATTGGTCTCAAGACGCTGCAGCTCGGTCTGCTGCGAGACCTGGTGCAAGTTGATGTTGGCCCGCGTCAGATCCAGGCTGCCTTCCGACAAACCCACTTGAATGTCCGCCTTGGCCTTCTCGATCTTCGAGACGATCTCCGCCTTGCTAGCCTCCAGCTTGGCCCTCTCCAGAGCGTATTCGGACTGCATCAGGCTCATCTGATCGCTCTGGTTGGTCATCTTGTGCGAGGCCAGGGTTTGCACTTTCTGGCTTTCCACGGTGCGAACCTGCAAATTCATCCGCGTGAGGGCCTCTTCCTGCATGGCCGAGTCGAACTCGACCACTACGTCGCCCTTGCGCACGGCTTGCCCGTTCTGCGCCAACTTCACGATGCGCAGGCCGGGCACCTGCGGCGCGCTGAGCACGATCGACCGAGTGCTGCGCACCTCCCCGCGGGCCCGCACCGAGCGGATGAAGTCGCCCTGGCGCGCGCGCGCCAGCGGCACTTCCACCACTTCCCGGCTCGTGTAATAGTAAGCCGCGTAGCCGGCTCCGCCCGCCGCCAGCAGCAACACCGTCCACAATGCAATCTTTTTGGGGCGCGAAAGCGGCTTGCGCCCGATCCGAACCTTCGGCTTCACATCCTTAGACATGGCCTGCTCTCCACCGTCTGCCCTTTACTTGCTGCCGCCCGTGCCCGCCCGCGGGCGCTGCCGCGCCACCACATCGCCCGGCTGAAGACCGGAGCGGATGCTGGCCCAGATGAAATTGCGCGGCCCCAACTCCACCTCCCGGACCGTCCAGCCGTCCGGACCGCGCACATACACGTACGGCTTCTGATCCGCACCGTCCTGAAACACCGCTTCCCGCGGCACCACCAGCGCCTTGGGGACGCTCTCCAGCACAACGTCCGCGCTTCCCGACAAGTCCGGGATCACGCGCGGATCGCTCTTCAGCAGCCGCAGAGTCACCGGAATCTCCTTCACATACTCCATTCGGAGCCCGGTTTGCCGCGTGATGGCGCCCACCGCAGCCACCTCCGCCGGCAATGCCAAGCCGGGAAACGCGTCGATGCGGACCTCCGCCTTTTGCCCGACTCGGATCATCTGGGCATCCACCTGGTTGACCGTGGCGTTGAGCACCATGGAGCTAAGGTCCACGATCTGCATGATCGGCTGCCCAATGCCCACCTGATCCCCGACTTTGATCTGCTCGGCCTGCGTCGCGCCGCGGCGTTGAATCGTCTGAATCACCACCAGCCCTTCGATCGGCGCCCGCAACGTCATCTTCTCGACGTTGGCCTCCATGCGCTTCAGCTCCGCCATCGACTCCTGCAACGCCAGTTGCTGGGCGCGGTATTGCGCCTTCAGCGACGCCTCCATCAGCGGGACTTCCTTCAGCACCTGCTGGTAGGTCGCCTCGGCTTCCTCGGCCTGAAGGCGGAAGTTCTCGGCATCGATCGCCGAGCGCACCGGCGCCGTCTGGACGTTCAACAGGGCAGTGTCCAAATCGGCGCGGGCATCCTTGATCCCCTGATTGTGGCTTCGCCGGGCCACTTCAATGCTGGCCTCCAGCGTGGCCATGTTGGCCTGGTTCTGGCGCACCGTGGTGCGGAAATCCTCCAGGCGCGTCCGCATCTCCTCCACGTCGAAGCTGACCAAAGGATCTCCGGGCTTGACCATGGTCCCCGGCGCCACCATGGAGACGATGGTCAACCCGGGGCCTTCCTGCCCGCCGCGGCCCATCCCCATGCCGCCCGGGCCGCCGCCGACCCGCCCCACGCTGACTCCGCCGCCGCCTCCGCCGCCGCCCCCACGGCCGCCCATGCGGGCCGCAGTGGTCACCTCAGCCCTGACTTCCCCCAGTGAGGTGCCGCGGCCGCCCCGCATCTGCGGCGTCGTAATCAAGGCAAAATTGCGCGCCGCCGTCGTTCCGGTCAGCCGGATCGTCCGCGTCAGATCGGTCACCACGGCCGTGCTCGTCGGCACGCCCAGCGCCGCCCCGCCCCCGGTGGCCGGCTGCGGCTGCACCGCCCGGAAATAGTACAACGCCGCCGCCCCCGCCGCCGCCACAACCGCCACGGCGATCCACCACCTCCGGCGGGGCTTTACCGGCGGCGGCGCGACCGGCTGTGGCCGCAAAGGCCCACGTTCAGGACGTGGCGCAGGAGCAGGGATTCCACTCGTCATATCGGGGCTTTTCGTGGCCGCAGGCGGTTCGCGGGAAAGACTCCCTCCCGCCCGTCTGCAACCTGTCCTCAGCTTATAAAGACGACCACCGCTCCTTAAAGGTTATCCCGGTGGGACTTCCGCCCCCCCCCAGCCCCCTCTAGCTGCTCATCGCCGCCAGAAACTCTGCGTTGTTGCGGGTCTTGCTCAGCTTATCCAACAACAGCTCCATGCACTCCACAGGGGACAATGGACTCAATACTTTACGAAGAATCCAGACCCGGTTCAGCTCTTCCTTCGGTTGCAGCAGCTCCTCCTTGCGGGTGCCGCTCTTGTTGATGTCAATGGCCGGGAAAATCCGCTTGTCGACCAGCTTCCGGTCCAGATGGATCTCCATGTTGCCGGTGCCCTTGAACTCCTCGAAGATCACGTCGTCCATGCGGCTGCCGGTGTCAATCAACGCCGTGGCGATAATCGTCAGCGACCCGCCCTCTTCAATGTTCCGGGCGGCGCCGAAGAACCGCTTCGGCCGTTGCAGCGCGTTGGAGTCCACGCCGCCGGAGAGCACCTTCCCGCTGGGCGGCACCACGGTGTTGTAAGCCCGCGCCAGGCGCGTGATCGAATCCAGCAGGATCACCACGTCCCGCTTATGCTCCACCAGCCGCTTGGCCTTCTCGATCACCATCTCCGCCACCTGCACGTGCCGGCTGGCCGGCTCATCGAAGGTCGAGCTGATCACCTCGCCCTTCACCGAACGCTGCATGTCGGTGACCTCCTCGGGCCGCTCGTCGATCAGCAGCACGATCAGCGTCACCTCGGGATGATTGATCGTGATCGAGTTGGCGATGCTTTGCAGCAGCATCGTCTTGCCCGTCCGCGGCGGCGATACGATCAAGCCCCGCTGGCCCTTGCCGATGGGCGTCAGCAGGTCCATCACCCGGCCCGAGTAGTTGTCTTTGGTCGTCTCCATCCGCAGCCGCTGGTTGGGGTACAGCGGCGTCAGGTTGTCGAAGAAGATCTTGTTGCGGGCTTCCTCGGGCGGCTCGAAGTTGATCGCATCCACCTTGATCAGCGCGAAGTACCGCTCGCCTTCCTTGGGCGGGCGGATCTGGCCGCTGACCGTGTCTCCGGTGCGCAGATCGAACCTCCGGATCTGCGAAGGCGACACATATACGTCGTCCGGTCCGGGCAGGTAGTTGTATTCCGGCGCGCGCAGGAATCCGAAGCCGTCCGGGAGGCACTCCAGCACGCCTTCGGAGAAAATCAGGCCGCTTTTTTCCGCCTGCGCCTGGAGAATCTTGAAGATCAGCTCCTGCTTGCGCAGCCCGGCGGCGCCCTGGATGCCGAAGTCGCGCGCCAGCTGGTTGAGCTGCTGAATGCTCATTTCCTTCAAAGCCACCAGGTCGAGCGTGGTCGTTCCCGAGACCGTGATTTGAGAATTGTTCTGGCCGCCCTGGCCGGAGCGCTTGCGCTGGCTGCGCGGCGGCGTGGCGGCTGCGGGCGTCTCCGGCGACGTTTCGGAAGACTTTGCCTCCTCAGCGGGAGGCGCAGCCGGAGTTTCGTTGGGTGTGGGTTGTTTGTCGAGTTCGTTTGCCAAGGTAACCTCTCTCGCCAGCCCTGCGGGCTGGTTTGCGTAAGCCGTATCCGGCGAAAGGATTAATGTAACTTCTCTTCTTTACGTGGCGCGGCGGTTTCCGCCTGCGCGCCGGCGGCGGCCACCGGAAGCGATCCAATCTCGCGCTCCAAAGCCACCTTCAAGACCTCGTCCATGGACTCCACAAAGTGCAGCCGCATGTCCTTGCGGATGGCCTCCGGCACGTCGGGCAGGTCCTTTTCATTATCCCGCGGCAGAATCGCCTCGTGGATGCCGTGCCGGTGCGCCGCCAGCAGCTTCTCCTTCAGGCCGCCGATCGGCAGCACCCGCCCCCGCAGGGTGATCTCGCCCGTCATCGCCACGTCATGCCGGACAGGGATCCCCGCCAGCGCGCTGCAAATCGCCGTCGCAATGGTGATGCCCGCCGAAGGCCCGTCCTTGGGGATCGCGCCCTCCGGAACGTGCACGTGAATGTCCAGATGCCGGTAAAAATCCTTGGGCAAGCCCAGCATCTGGGCCCGGCTGCGGATGTAGCTCATGGCCGCGTGGGCCGACTCCTGCATCACATCCCCCAGCTTGCCCGTCGTGGTGAGCTTGCCTTTGCCTTCCATGATGGTGGCTTCGGTCGTCAGGATCTGGCCGCCCACCTCCGTCCAGGCCAGCCCTACGGCCGCGCCGATCTCGTTCTTCTTTTCGGCCATCAGCTCCCGGAACTTCAGGGGCCCCAGGAAATCCGGCACCAGCTCGGCGGTTACGATCACCGGCAAGCTCACCGGCTTGCCGTTCCGGTGCCCGGTCACCACCGCCCGCGCCACCTTCCGGCAGATGTTGCCGATCTCGCGCTCCAGGTTGCGCACGCCGGCCTCCCGCGTGTAGTACTGAATCAGCGTGGTCAGGCCCTCGTCGGTGAACTGCACCTGTTCTTTCGTCAGGCCGGTCTGCTGCATCTGCTTGCGCACCAAAAAGCGCTTGGCGATCTCCAGCTTTTCCAGCTCCGTATAACCGCTCAGCCGGATGACCTCCATGCGGTCTTGCAGCGCCGGCGGAATCGTATGCAGCACGTTGGCCGTGCAGATGAAAAAGACCTCGCTCAGGTCGTACTCGACATCCAGGTAGTGGTCCACGAACATGTAGTTCTGCTCGGGATCCAGCACTTCCAGCAGCGCCGCCGAAGGGTCGCCCCGGAAGTCCACCGACATCTTGTCCACCTCGTCCAGCATGAAGACCGGGTTGCGCGTGCCGGCCTTCTTCATCATCTGGATGATCTGCCCCGGCAGCGCGCCGATGTAGGTCCGCCGGTGGCCCCGGATCTCAGCCTCGTCCCGCACGCCGCCCAGCGACATGCGCACGAACTTGCGTCCGGTGGCCCGCGCAATCGACATGCCGAGCGAGGTCTTGCCCACGCCCGGAGGCCCCACAAAGCACAGGATCGATCCCTTGGGATGCTTCACCAGCCGCCGCACCGCCAGGAACTCCAGAATCCGCTCCTTGATCTTTTCCAGCCCGTAATGGTCCTCTTCCAGAACCTTCTCGGCGTAGTTCAGATCCCGGATTTCCTTGGTCTTCTTCTTCCACGGCACCGCCAGCAGCCAGTCCAGGTAGTTGCGCGACACCGTCGACTCGGCCGACATGGGCGGCATCCCTTCCAGCCGCTTCAGCTCCGAGATGGCCTTCTCTTTGGCCTCCGGGCTCATGCCCGCCGCTTCGATCTTCTTGCGCAGCTCGTCGTACTCGCTCTTCTCGCCCCGCCCCAGCTCCTTCTGGATGGCTTTGATCTTCTCGTTGAGGTAATACTCCTTCTGCGCCTTCTCCATCTGCCGCTTCACGCGGCCCTGGATGGTGCGGTCCACGTTCAGCTTCTCGATCTCGATGTCCAGCGTCTCGGCCACCCGCGTCAGCCGTTCGATGGGATCGAAGATCTCGAGCAGCTCCTGCTTTTCCTCGATCGTCAGTTGCAGGTTGGCGCCCACGGTGTCCGCCAGCCGCCCCGGATCGTCCACCCGCACGGCGGCGATCATGGTTTCGTAGTTGACGTTCTGGCTCAGCTTCACGTACTGCTCAAACAGAGACGTCACCCGCCCCACCAGCGCGTCCAACTGCGGCCCCGGCTCCACTTTGTAGGAAACCGTGCGCACCACGGCCCGGAAAAAGCCCTCGTCGTCGCTGACCGAGACGATCTTGGCCCGCTCAACCCCTTCCACCAGAACTTTGATGTTGCCGTCCGGCAGTTTCAGGCTCTGAACGATGTTGACGACCGTTCCGACTTGGTAAATCTCATCCGGCCGCGGCTCGTCCACCGAGGCGTCATGCTGGGTGGCCAGGAAAATCTTGCGGTCCCCCGCCAGCGCCTCCTCCAGCGCCCGCACGCTCGACTCCCTGCCCACCACAAACGGCGTCATCATGTGCGGGAAGATCACCACATCCCGCACCGGCATCATTGGCATCCGCTTTGTCTCGGACCGTTCTTTCGCCATGCTTAAGTTTTCCCTACCCTTCGATCCGGCCCCGGTTCGCCCCTGGCTGCTGCATCCAACCCAAGCCTTCTGCTGGATGGCCCGCCCGCTCGGCCCCGCTGGCTCCCCTTCCCGCAGGCCCGCCTTCCGTTCGGCCGATGCGGAAATTTGCCTCTCTCACTGCCCCAAAGTAAGCGTACCGCCAGCCGCCCCAGATCGGCCCGCGAATCAGCCCGCTTTTTCCAGCAAGGCGAGGTTGATCTTCTGCGTCATGACTATCTCCTTGGTCACCAAAAATTCACGGACCTTCCGGTAGCTGGGGAGATAATACATGAGATCGAGCATCAAGTCTTCGAGGATCATGCGAAGGCCCCGGGCGCCGACCTTCCGTTCCAGCGCCAGGGTGGCCACCGCTTCCAGCGCTTCGTCGCTAAACTTTAGTTTAACATTCTCGAACTCAAACAGGCGCTGGTACTGCTTGATGATCGCGTTCTTCGGCTTGGTCAGGATTTGTATCAGCGCTTCCTTGTCCAGGTCGCTCAGAACCGAGACCACCGGCAACCGGCCCACGAACTCCGGAATGAAGCCGAACCGGATCAGGTCGATCGGTTGCACCGCTTCCAGGATTGAGGTGTCGCGCCGGCTGCCGCTCCACTTGGCCCCGTCGGCGTGGTCCTCTTCCTGGCTCAGGAAGCCCATGGTCTTGCGGCCGATCCGCCGCGCCACCACCTTTTCCAGGCCCACGAACGCCCCGCCGCAAATGAACAGGATGTTGGTCGTGTCCACCGGCGTGAATTCCTGATGGGGATGCTTGCGCCCGCCCTGCGGCGGCACATTGGCGATCGTCCCTTCCAGGATCTTCAGCAGAGCCTGCTGCACGCCCTCGCCCGACACATCCCGGGTAATGGAAGGATTCTCATCCTTGCGGCCGATCTTGTCAATTTCGTCGATGTAAATGATCCCCTGCTGGCAGCGCTGCACGTCCCAGTCGGCGTTCTGCAACAGCCGCAGGATGATGTTCTCCACGTCCTCGCCCACGTAGCCGGCCTCGGTCAGCGTGGTCGCATCCACGATGGCGAACGGCACGTCCAGGATCCGCGCCAGCGTCTGGGCCAGCAA
>Ga0209809_1002416_pt1 | contig 13167 bp, 17 predicted proteins | sample YNPMSTMetaG_FD_186172 | JGI IMG/M metagenome (GOLD analysis project Ga0209809, IMG submission 186172) | Anoxygenic and chlorotrophic microbial mat microbial communities from Yellowstone National Park, USA - YNP MS-T MetaG (SPAdes) (version 2) ... | reverse complement strand
GCTCCCGATTTGGATAATATCACCCAGCAGGTGCGCATACGGCGTGCTACGACCGTCCATATAGAGTTTCCCGTTGGTTAAGCAGTGTCCCGCAGTGTACCAGATCCCACTTGCGGAACGCGCGGCGGAACAAACAAAATCGCCGCGCTCATCAGTCACTACAGCATCGCTACGATCACTCGACAAGACCGCTGTAGGAAACAGCGCGATGACCATCCACGCTCGGAACCACCGACGCATCTCACTCTACCCCCATTTGAAAAATATGACGACGCACGCTAACCGTACCGCTCGCGGGACGGTGCTCATAAAACAGCACCCGCTGTGCACCGTACCGTTCCAGCTTCTCTCGGATTTGATCCAGTGCGCTTGCGACTTGCGTATTCGACATTGCAGGTACATGGAGAACGACGCATTTCTCGGGATCTTCCAAAGTCTTCTTCACTGACTGTTCAATCTGCGCAATCGTCGAGGCGGGCAGCAGTTGACCGCTTGACCAGAACCAACGCCAGTTTTCATAAATTGCACCGTCTGCAATCTCTAAAAAAGCGTCTGCATGCACACCGCCTTGATACACATTCCCCAGTACAGGGACATCCGCAATACTGCGCAGGCACTTATACATGACTTCCAGCTGTTCTTGGAACCGTCGTTTGCTGTTCCCGAAATGACGATACCACTCTGCAATATTGTCAATCATCCAGTAGCGGACATGCTTTGGGATATGCGGGCGCCAACGATGGATAATCTGGTCAACATCCACGCGCGTCCAGTTAATCCACCATCCGCGGAACCAGCTCCAGCGGAACTCGCCCCATGTACGCGGCAGATCACCACCATACGAATCGAACAAGTTCCCGTAGTTTGCGAAGTCCAGCGGACGGTTCGTTTCTGTAGAGACACCACAGAACGGCACAGTATAAATCACGCTATACATGTGCGGATAACGACGAATAATGGTATCTTGTCTACGGTATCCCCTGTGAACGACCCCGTGAAATCCTGACCAGTCCCCATCTACGGGTATATCGTGTCGGTGCATCGCCCACCACTGCGTTTTCTGCAAATCCATTTTTAGTATCCCCCATTCCCACTGCGCGTTTTTTTGTGCATTTACGCATTATCCGAGCTCTGCATACACTCGGACAAGTGATAGCTCTGGCGCGGGATCACTATTCTGCTCACGACGAAATGTGATGCGGTACTGGTCATACCCCAACGCGCCTGTAAGCGAGCTGGGTAAAACGAACCGCAACGGTATTTCTTCTATTGAGCCGCCTTCGGCAGCAGTAGCTACCTGGCGCCAGACTGTGGGTGTACCGTTGGGTGCAAGCAATCTCCCCCACAGCACGCAATGGATATTTACATTGGTTGTACCGCTTCCAGAGCGATTGCACAATATGATGAATCGGCGGATACGCCAAACATCTGGAACCACAACATCTGCACTTGTGTTCCCCACAGCGATCCCGATATTCGCACGCGAACTATCCGTGTTGCCGAAAATATCGGTGTGATTGGGAATGTTCATTAACCCTAGTGCGGGTACAAATGGTGCAGTATTGTTCGCTGCGACCGACCGTGCATCGCGCACGATTACTGGGAACGGTGCGTCTATTGATACGGGCGTATCAATGCTACCGTCCGTAAACACTGGATGTATATACGGAGCGGGGATATGAAGTTTATGTATGTTCATTGTTTCTTACTCCAGACACGGTCTAGTTCGTCAAATGCGCGGGTGCGTACTGTTTGATAGACAGTATCGACCAGTTCGGGAGCGACCCCGAATTGTTTTGCGAGTTCTTCGCGTTGTTTCTTAGAAACATACAGCACGCGCGTATCGAGCCAGCGTTTTATCTTCGGACGCGCTAACTGCAGCATCGCTTCAGTCAACCCGTGCTTCAATTTCTCTATCATCCCATAAAAAAGTATCGCGCGTGGCGGGTATACTCTGGTCATGGAATCTGATGAGCTGATAGAGGAAGAAACGCTTTGGGACGCGCTTTTTGCGATGCCGGAATCACTTGCGCTACTAGAAAAGTTAGCCGAGCAGGCGTTATCGGAATACTTAGCGGGTGAAACCGTACTGCTGGACGAACTGCTTGAACTTTCCGAGGAGAGCGATAAACCATGCGAGTAATTCACTTTTCTGATACGCATCTTGGTTATCGCGCGTACAATCGCACCCATCATGGTGTGAACCAGCGTGAACGCGACATGTTAGAAACATTCCGTCGTGCGCTGAGCAGCATGTTGGAGTACGATGCTGAGGTGATTGTCCACGCGGGCGATTTTTTTGATCGGGTGCGTCCGAGCAATTACACATTGCGTGAGACGCTAGATATTATGAACTCGTTCCAGAAGCAGCGTGGTAATCGTCCGTTCCTGATTGCAGCGGGGAACCATGAATGTCCGCGCACAGCGGATACCATTTCGCCGTTGGCACTACTACGGGATGTACCGGGCGTCGTGATTGCTGCTCGTGGGATTGAGCGGTACAACCATAACGGCTACCACTTCACACTGGTTCCCGATAATCCGTTCTTGTCGGACACGCTACGCAGCGCAGTGGAACCCGACCCGTATGCGCGTGGGAACATCTTGGTCGTACACGGCGCGTTGCAAGCGTATTTACCCAACGCGGTACGCAAGCTCCCCGAACGGATGCTGGATACGAACCGATGGAACTATATCGCGTTGGGTGATTATCACATCGCGACGGAGGTGAGACCGCGCTGCTGGTACAGCGGCTCGCTGGACTATTGTAGTAGTGATATCTGGTCAGAGTCGCGCGGTGCTGCGAAACGGTTTCTTGTCATCGATACGGATGACGGATACGCTGTGCACACCCACTGTGTGCAGCCGTCTCGTGTTGTTTATGATTTGGTTATCGATGCGGGTGCGTATAGCTGTTTAGACTGCTTGCACGGTGCGATGGAACGCGAGTTGGTTCGTGCGGAACGGGACTGGATTGTGCGTCTTGTGATTGAGAATGTACCTGATGATTGGTACAAGACCGTGTTGTCCCCGGCGATACAAGCGTTGCGCAGCGAACTGTTCCACTGTCAAGTGATTGTAAAGCGACGGCGAATAGCAACTGTTTCTTTAGGTACTGGGCAAGTCAATCTACCTGATTTGATGGATGCGTGGGATCAGTTTGCGAATCAGTTTGCGGTTGCGCACTCTTTAGAAAACTCGGATCGCGAAACACTGAAACAGCTGGGTCGCGATTATCTTGAAAGATGCGATGAACGGGTATGATAATCGTGCGGTGCCGCGCTGGCACAGTTGGATGTGCGTTGAGCATGCACGGACGCGTGCAGCGCCTATCCGCGTAATCAGGAGGAGGAACAATGTCGATTAGGAACTTCAACGAAGCGCGGGACTATCTCTTGCAATATCCCCCGAAGTGGGCGTTGTATATCCCGCAGCAGTATGCGAGTTTTGACCGTGTCAACGAACGCGGCGGGAGTAGTCATCCGAATGAGCGGAAGAACTATGTGTTACCGTACCGTGAACTCGGTTATTATGATGTCGTGATTGACGGTCGGGATTGGCTGAACCGTATGGGACAGCGGTTTACACAGCGTGGTCAGCGTGTGCCACCGCAACAGGTATGGCTGCATTATATTCTTCCCGCTTATCGTGCAGCGGTCACTGGAGGAAACTGTGAGACTGCTGCACCGAACAGCGGTACGGGATACCCATTTTCAGACGGGAACTTGTTTGTATTGTTTAGCACGGCAGCGAATTTGTGGGCGCGTCGGTTTGATTGGGGCGGGAACTTAGCATTTATACAAAGAGATGACCCGGACGCGATGGCGTTCATATGCTGGGTCAGAACATGGACTGAGCGTATCTACTATGTTCGTTGGTTAGACCATCCCGACAGTTTCTGGGACGCTATTTTGGAAGTGTTATGTCAGCGTTCTGGTACAGATGCGCCGTGTTGCACGGAGCACTTGCGCGGGTTCTATATCGATGGCTGGAACGAGTGGCACAGAGTGGTCACGGGTGGTACAGCTATGGGCAGTGAGTATCATACGCCGATTGCTACGAGTTCACTTTATACACCAGTGCAAGCAGTGGAAGCGTGGCGTCAGTTTTATGTGCAGTTGAAACGGATTTTGCGTGAGCATGATGCGGTCAAGACGGATCGCCCGCCCGACTATGCACCGGAGATTTGTAGCAACACTTATTCCGCGTGGGGATTAGAAACATCGTTTGATCCATCGGCGTACGCAAACCCGTATGTTGTTCCATCGGATGGTTATATTACGCGGACTGTTTATGTGAATCGGGATCACTGGTCGTGGGACTGGTACACGAGCTCGAACCGTCGCACAGATAGTATCATGGTAGAAGAATGGTACTGGAGCATGTATGAGACGCAGCAGGTCGCGGGTGATATTTATCGGAGCGTTGTGACGGGTGCGGACAACCGTGATGCGCGGATACTCACAGCGCTTCGACATGGACTAACGGTCTACCTTCAGGTGCCGCATGCAGTTTCGCGGGACGACTATGAAGCGAAAGTGGTTCGTATTGCGCAGTTCTGGAGCAAGTACCGTACCGAGTTTCCTGGTCGTATCTTCTTTTCGGAACGGAACCATCGCGAGGTGCCGCGGTATCCCAGCGGGAACCGTATCGATTTCGTTTCGTATAATGGGAACCCGTTAGATCGTCGTGCGGGTTATCCGCAGCCTGTGAGTCGGTTATTGCGCTGGAACTATGATGCGAACCCAGAGTTTCGTCCGATTAAGTTGACGCTAAATCACGGAGAATCGCAGTGATCGGTGGAAGCGTTTCATACAAGAGATGGGTCTGCGTGCGGCAGCTTACAAATGCGTCGAACGCTTCCAGCACTTCTGGGTAGCGCGGGACAGTCAACACAGCAGTTTCGGTCACCCATCGGTCGTGTTGACCGTGTGCGAGATAGACAATATAGTATCGCTCGGCATCAGTCTCGTAAGTGTGATATCCACGAATGTATTGCTGAGAAAGCACCCAGTAGTCTAAATAGTTTCGGTAGAACAGTACGGGTGTCCGCATATAGCGAATCCATCGTTTTTTGTAGTAGCGCAACCATTTGAAAAGCTGAACAGTTGCGATATCGTAGACGCTGTAGGTGTATGGTTTATCTGGTGGTTCGAAGAGACTGACCCGTGTGTACCAAGTAAGCGGGTGTTTACTTTCTACTCCGTAGAGCGGGTTATGATAGATTGAGAGTTGTGCGCAGATAAGTTGTTTTGTCGGCATGCAGATGAGTTGATAGAGGTTCATCCAGCGCGATGGTGTATAGATGTCCGCTGCAGCGGTTGGGAACCCGCGTTGCGGTTCCACATAGAGTTCATCATTCCGCGAATCCGCTGTCATTGTCATTGTCATGGAGCAGTTGTTCAAGCGCGGTATCGATTTCCAGTTCCTGTTGAAGCTGAGAGAGCAGTTCGCGATACTCGCGCATCATGTACGGAGGATATTTCGGGAACCGCTGTTTCGCTTGTTCGTAAGCATCCGCTTTAGACGGTACGGAATAGATTGCATAGAGCAGCGCGGCTTGTTCCGCGAGCAGTTCCAATGTTTTGCGGAGCTGTTGCGATAGTCGCATGACTTGGTCAATTGCATTTTCTATCACGGGCTCGCTACGGTCGGGGATAATCAGTGCGTAAAGTTCCAAATCACGCAGCTGCTCCAGTTGGCGCTGTGCATGTTCTTGCAAGATACGATAGCGTTCGCGTTTGTGGATATAATGCTCCACGGTCAGTTTTCCTCCCGAACAAGATGGTTCGCAGCGGTCGTCGCGTCCATCGTAACCAGTTCCGCTTTACAGTTCCGACTGGGATAGAACAGATAGTAATAAACAGGTTCCGTATCTATTGAACCATAGTTGTTTTTCACGATGGTCGCTTCAATAATACGGTCTAACCGTGAATGCTTCTGGATCTGACGGGGTTGCAGTTGCACAATCTGTCGTGCAAGATTAAAAAACATGCGTGACCCGTAGGGACCGATTTTGGCACGCGCACGGACATCCTCTTTAGCGATATGACTGATGATAACGACGGTCATTCCCATCAGTGTCCAAGCGTGTACCATCTGCATATGTTCGCGTGCGACGGTCTCATCGTTCAAAGACCCGTAAATCGCCATGCTCGCGCTATCGATGATGACCAGTTTCGGGTTGAGTGCTTGTAAGTTATCTGTGAGCCGTGTATAGCTGCTGCCGAGCGGTGCATAGACGGGGATATAGTACCCGCGCAGGACAGCTTCTTCTAAGATTGCACGATCCAGCAGGATATGTCCGTAGCTGTTCCAGAGCGCGTCGGCGATTACCTGTGTGCGGTAGTAGAAATTATTTTCGTTTTGGTTTTCCCAGTCCAGATAGACCCACGAAACGGGTTCCGATAGCGTTGAAGACCACGGTACGGTCAGTTGTCCACCCAGAACAAGCGACCACAAAATTGCAAGTGCGGACTTACCGACCCCACCGTCTGCGCTGATCATCGTCACGGAGTTTTCGGGACACCAGTTTCCTATTAGGAACCGAACGGGTTTTGGTGTGACGCTTTGATCTGTTGCAGTATAGACACGGAACGGTTTCTGCTCTAGTTGTCGGTATCCTTCGTAGCATGCGCTGAACCAGTGGTGGATCGTTCTATGGTCTTGACCGAACCGTTTCGCAATAGTGCTTGCGAGTTTCAAGCGGTTCTGTTCGTAGTCTAGTATTGCACGGTCACGGAACGGGAGCTGCTCAGTTCCGTTATAAACGATAATCTCGTGCGCAGGTTTCCCAGGATCTTTGCGCCAGATCATCCGAAGCGGATGCTGCTCGCTTCCGAACTCAATCTCGATTGGGATACCAATCTCAGGAACGGCTCGTTGAATATACGCAAGCGTTTTCATAGTTGCTCTCTTCATAGGGTATTATACCTAACATGGAAGCGTTTGTGGACTATATGCACAGCTACATGCGAGACGATATGGAGCATACGGATACGGTTCCCGTATCGGATACACGGGACTACTGCGTCGTAGAATATCAGGGTCGTCGGTTGTATGTGATTCCCGTATCGGCGACGGACTGGCTGGTCTATACGACCGATGCAGACGGTCGTATCTTGTCTACCCCATCGTTGGAACCGCGTATTCCGCCTGAGGATTGGAGAGCATACAAGCGTGTTCTGGACTGGTGCTTCGTGAACCGTGATACCGATTTCGTGCTGGAGTTTTTGCGTGTCCCGTCGCGTGCCGTGGTTTATCATACGCTCAAGCATTTGACGATTGCTGCACCTGAATCGCTGATGTTGTACGCAGCAAGTGTGATCCATGATTTGACCGCGCCGAGTAGTCCGTATCACGGTTGTATTGCAACGAACTACTTTCTGCAGTTGCTCCATCATGTCCCGATCAGTAATCCCGAAATATTCCATCAGATGGTCACGCATGCGTTGCTTATCAATGACCGCTCGTATCGCGCACATATCGTTCTCGGACTTGCACGGCAGAAAGACTTGTATATTGAGCGTGTGTTCAAATGGTTGGAAGACCGTTCGGAAGCAGAGCGTGCAGCGACCGCTCGTCTTTACGGGTACATTTTGGAGCTGAGCGGACTACCGAACTATGAAGAGTATCGCGCTTTGATTGGTAATCCGTTCGTTCCACCCGCGCATGTAATCGTTGCACGACTGCTTTCGTCCGCGCTTGGTTAGATCAATCGGGTCAGCGTTTCGCGCGATGTCGGCATCCCGTTGCTTTTGCAAACGCAGCGCGTTTCTTAAGTTTTGGGGACGCGTTCGGGTCGCTGAGCACTTTCTCCGCGTAGCTGCAGGTATCCATTCCTGCACGCTGTGCAGCGCGTCGGAACGACCCGACCGTCCCGCGTTTCTCCATCCGCGCACGCGCTTTCTGTATCCAGCGTTTTTTCATCCCATAAAAAAAGTATCGCGACTGGGTATAGTGAACTACCGTCGGATAAATCCAACAGCTTCTTGCAGGCATGATGTTGGCACAAAACCAACATCCCTGCGGGCTCTTTCCAAACCCAATTTGAGAATCAAAATTGCAGAGTTGGTGTCGCGGTGTGTTGTGAACCCGCAATCGGAACAACGATGCTGACGATCGAACAAGTCTTTCGGCACATGAGCGCCACATACAGCACAGTGCTGTGATGTGCCGTTGGGCGGAACCCGAACCACCACCTTACCAGCACTCCAAGCCTTGTAAGGTAGAATCTGGTTGAGCAATACACCCCAACTGGCATCGTGAACACTTTTGCTGCAAACTCCTTGCGCCAACCCGTCGATGTTCAAGTCTTCAACAGCAATAAGATCGAATTCTCTGACAAGTCGGTTTGCTAACTTGAAGTAGTAGTCTTTTCTTTGACGCGCAATCTTCAGGTGCAGCTTGGCAATCTGTCGGCACATCCTTCTCCATCTTTTAGAACCCTTGACTTTTCTGCTGAGAATTTGCTGTTTGTGAGCTATCTTTTTTTCTGTTTCTTTATACCATCTTGGGTTATCCAGAAGCGTTCCGTCGGAGAGTGCTAAGAGATTTTCCACCCCAACATCCACCCCGACAGCTTTTCCAGTCTTGGGTAGCGGTTTCATCAGTGCTTCTTCGGGAACTTCTAAAGCGAAAGTGACGAACCAACCGTCAGATTTGTGAGTGATCCAGACTTGCTTGATGACAGCACCTTCAGGGAGTGGACGATGCCAGATAATCTTGATCAACCCGACATTTTGGACATACAACCGCTGCTGACCACGCTCATCAGCTCTAATCTTCACACCATTACCGTATGTGAATTCCAAAGTTCTAAAGCGGTGTGGTTTCTTGAAGCGTGGGTAACCTACTTTCTCGCCGTTCTTGAGTCCTCTGAAGAAACGCTGGAACGCTTTGTCTAAACGGCGCAAGATGTGTTGGCATGTAGCACAGTTAAGCAGACCCAGTTCTTTATCGGTTGCTCGCAAATCTTTAAGCTTGCGATTTTGTTCATAAAAACTGACAGTTCGTTGTTCTCGTTCCCAAGCGTCTTTGCGTTCTTGAAGCGCGTCGTTGTAGAGTCGGCACGCTATTTCCAGCAACCGGCACAACGCACCGCTTTGCGTCTTGGTTGGTTGGAGTTTATATTGATAAGCAACTCTCAACCTCTAACGCCTCCTCGTTGTTTCTCCAACATACTGCCTACCTGCTGTAGAATTATACCCCCCCGAATCGGGTATACTATGGGTATGGAAACGCGATCAACCATTTCGAGGCTGGACTTGATATGCGAGACGCTTGGTATCTCGCTGGAGACGCTTGCGGAGCGTGCGAAAGTAGCTCCCGAAGACCTCTACGCGGCACGGGGGGGACGCTGGACCCCCCGAACACTGGCTCGTCTATCAGAACATCTTGGCGTTTCACCCGGCTTTTTCGAGATTCCGACCGAGTATCTGACCGAGCTTCTCAAAGCGTTCTCCGTTGTAGACCCGTCGCATCGGCTCACACTCGTTAACAAAATCTGGAACATTGATACCGTGCTATCTGCTGTGCTGGAAAACCGCATTTTTCTGCCTCTTTCTCCCCCGCGAAACTCGTTCCCGTTTCGCGATGTGCTAGAGGAGTTTCACAAACAAATCGAGACGGGACATCGGAGTTTTGTTGCGTTTTTACGGCAACGGCTAGACGATGCGGATGTAATGGTGTTCTCACACCCGTTTGGAAACAGCGACTACTCCGCGATTCTGTTTGTACCTCACAAGCGTAACAGAGAGTTCAGACATCTTATACCTAACGAGGGTATCATCGAGTTCAGCTATCTCATAGTCAATGAGAACGAATGGTTATCACCGCTCACGAACGCGCTGTACCAGTGGTACGAAGTGCTTCGTTTGCTGTCACGCTGGGGCAACACAGACGACGAAGATGGGTTTTCACTCAATCCCGCAGCGGCATGGAGCGCAATCTATCTGGAGCATGCCGTAGATGGATATTGTCCGCGTCTGAATGAGCAACTGCGTGAGCATCATGCCCTCATAAAATACTATATGGGTGATACCCTGAGTCCGAACCAGTATCGATGGTGTTCAATACTCATCGCGCTTATGGAGGGATTGCCCCCGGCGGTTGTTGCTGAATATCTTTCCCATATACTTAAAATTGATGGTGAAGAAAGCGTCGATGAGATTCTGCGTTCGTTGAACCAGCCGATTCTGATTGACAAAATCGTCGAGCAGATTGTACGGCAGCGTATGATTCCGAAAAGTTATGACTGGGTAATCCCCAGCTATCCTTCGTTTATACAGCGTTTGGCAGTGGACGAAGTTATACGGCAGCGTGTCCCACAGCATGTCATACAAAGCGTACTATCAGCTTCCGAGCTGGGATACAACACACTTTTGAAGAAAGTGGAACAGCTCAGCATGCGTGATTTGTCTATGATGCGGTAGAGCGGAGGAAACCATGACCAACCAGTGCAGGTATTGCGATAACGGTCGGCTCCGTTGCTGGCGCTGTGGTGGATACGGATTGATAACCGATACCAGTCTCTACGGGTACAGAGACGACGATCGAAACCACCCGTGTCCCGAATGTATGCGACGCGGTTGGGTTCCGTGCGATTACTGTACAGGCAAGCGTCCCGATCACGCAAGAACGGGTATACTTTAGGGTATGGAACAGACGATTGCTGTTGTGGAGCATATGGAAGATACGCAGCTGCGCGAGCAGATGTTGTCGTGGTTAGATTCCATCCATGACCCGTATGTTTCTAAGAAGCGTGTTGAATCGCTGCTGACGGAACTCTACCAGCTCTTTTTAGAATACCGCGAGCTGGAACAGCTTAGAGATCGGAACCGTTTTGCGATTGCTGACCGTGTTTTGCAGCTGGAACGACTGCTGGGTCAACCCGCGTACCAGTTTATTGATCGGCTTGCGTCGTACTTTGGGTATCCAGAAAGCTTGTTGCGTCAGCATCTCCGTGTTGCAGAGTTGTTCCCGCCTGAAACGCGCAAGCCGGGACTGCGCTTCTCGTACTATCGTATGATTGCGGAGATGCATCTGGGTACAAAGGACTTTGCCGAGCGTCAAGCGCGTGCGTTGCACTTGTTGGAAGTGGTCGCAGCGCATGTAGAAGCGGGTGCAATCACATCGAACTGGCACGATGTAAAATCGGTTGTTCAAACGGAGCTGCAATCGCGCGGCTGGATTACATCGTCATTACCCGCTGCGCGTTCGGAGACCGATACCGTGATTGATGTCTCGTACCGTGTCGAAGAGTCTTCGCAGTCGGTTATCCCCGCGCAGCAAGAACCCGTGACCATCCCAGAAGTTGTACCGACGGTTTATCCGACGCGCTATGTTATCCATTTCACAGTGCAGTACGGGGTGGACGGGGACAGCGCGTACACAGCGGTCTGCACAGGTGATAGCGCGTTTCTCAAGACGATGGAGATGATTGCCGCAGTAGCGGACACAGTAGCGTACCAGAACGGTATATTAACGGGACTGTATATCGATTCGGACGACCCGTTACCGTTATCGCTGCTCAATCAGCTCAGCGCGTCTGCGCGTGCGTTGCTTTGTGGAGAAGCGCATGATGAATAAGTCATCTGTGGACAAGATTGTGATTCGTACGGCGTCGCGTGAGACCTATTATCTCGCGCACGGGTTCGTTTCCAAAGTAGACTTGATACGCTCGCGTCGTCAGATTCTGTTGGAGCGTACTTTCATGCGTCCCGACGGTGTTGCGGAGTTGAAGGTGGAAGTACAGCAGTATCCGACGGAGCGTGATTGGGACGATGCGCGTCGTACACTGTTGGAATCGCTCGGGCTGTTGGAACATTCATCAAGTTCCATACAATCGTCGAGTATGCAGGAGTCAGCACCGAACGATCATCCAGCTGGTAGACGATTAGACCGTATGCGAAATCCCTGGGCAGGTCTACGCGTGTGGCTAAGTAATCGGCGAAAAGTGGGGTGAACCCGCCTTCGTGATGGAACATACCAATCAGGTCGCTTGGTGCATTGCGCGACCATCTATAGACCCCGCGTTGTTTTCTGGGTCGTGTCCACAACCCGCTCGCAACGAGATACCAAACCATCGTCGAGATTTGGAGCCACGGTTCCACCAGTCGGTACAACATCGGCAGCTGGTAGGGATGGTATTCTTCCCAACCTGCAGGTGTATATCGGTAGCACCGCTCCGAGTTAATGTTATAAAGTTGTTCCCATCGTCGTCGGAGCGCGCGTTCAGGGATGTTATAGTCATAGATGCGTCGCGTATCGGTACTTGTGATTTTCAAGCGATGGTATCGGTACGGAACACGCAGTGCACGGATGTGCCAGTTCCGTTGCGATGTCGTACGCAACGGGAAATCCCAATAGCTCGGACGGCACAGCAGCAGCATAGTTGGAGTATACCATGGCGCGCCGGTCGAACTTGAAATTGATAGTGGAGAGTGAACGCGAGTTCCAGCGCGAAGTGATTAAGATAGCGGAATCGCTCGGCTGGTTCGTCTTCCACGCGCTTCCCGGTCAAGGTCGCAACAAGCATCTGACGCTTTTTATTGGGAAACGCGGGTTTCCCGATCTGGTCTTGTGTCGTCCACCACGACTAATCTTTGCGGAACTCAAATCGGAAACGGGTAAACTCTCTACTGATCAAAAAGAATGGTTGGAAGCGTTGCGTGCGTGCGGTGTCGAAGTATATGTCTGGCGTCCATCCGATTTGGAACAGATAACAGCGATACTTTCCGATGGGATCGATGATCACTCGTGATAATTACGCGTCTAATGTGCGTGCGATGGCGGAGCGGTTAGCGTTTACGACGCCTGTGGGCGGTTGGCAAATGGTGCGTGCGTTCCAGCCGTGGCTCCATACGGTTGTTCCCGCATGTCTTTATCCGACCCGCACGGATTATCGCTGGTGGTCGTATCGGTTCCTGTCGCCTGTTGCGGGTGCATCGACCCGTACGCAGTTGGAATGGTTCGGTCAACTGATGCATCGGTTAGGCTACCCGCGTCGGTTAGCGACTGCGCTGGACGGGTTCCCGTACCGTTCGCTCTACCGTTATGATCGATCTCCGCAACGGAACTGGCAGTGGCTCTGTCGTGCTGTTGAAGAATACACGCAGCGTCCGTCATATTTAGTGTTTATCGGTTATGGACACCCGCAGCATAGTT
>Ga0209809_1002412_pt1 | contig 13175 bp, 9 predicted proteins | sample YNPMSTMetaG_FD_186172 | JGI IMG/M metagenome (GOLD analysis project Ga0209809, IMG submission 186172) | Anoxygenic and chlorotrophic microbial mat microbial communities from Yellowstone National Park, USA - YNP MS-T MetaG (SPAdes) (version 2) ... | reverse complement strand
CAAGACCCAATATAAAATCTTCGGCTTCTAAAATAATGGAAAGTTTATCTTGTGTATTGGCTTGAAAATACTTTTGATAATCAAAGCCAAAAAACATATTCTTAACTACTTCGTATTTTTCAAGCATGATGTTTACTGCTTCTTCCTGCAGTTTGGCAGGATCTCCTTTGCCACCGCTTTCTGCATAAAAGGTGAGAGCTTCTTTTAAATCGGATGCAATGCCGAGATAATCGACAATCAACCCTCCTGTTTTATCTTTGTAAACTCTGTTTACTCTCGCGATTGCCTGCATAAGGGTGTGCCCCTTCATAGGTTTATCGATATACATTGTATGAAGGCAAGGAACATCAAACCCTGTTAGCCACATATCAACGACAATTACCAGTTTTAATTCATCCTCCGGGTCTTTGAATCTGTCGGCAAGCGTTCGTCTTTGGTCTTTCGTGAGATAAAATTGCGCGATATCTGCTTCGTCGGATGAAGCCACAGTCATTACCAGCTTTATAAAACCTTTTTTCAGATCATCACTGTGCCAATGGGGTCTAAGGTTTATGATTTCTTTATACAACTTAACGGCAATTTTTCGGGTCATGGCTACAAACATTCCTTTGCCGTCTAATACTTCAAGCCTCTGTTCAAAATGATTGACTACATCCTGGGCAATTTGCTTGATTCTTTTATCTCCGCCGATGAGATCTTCCAATTTTGCCCATTTTTTCTTTGCTTTTTCAATTTCCGATAAGCCCTCTTCTTCAAGTTCTCTTTCAAACTCTTCTATCAGTTTTTTACCTTCTTCTGTAAGGTCTATTTTTACTAATCTACTTTCATAATAAATGGGAACAGTAACCCCATCTTCTATGGCACGGGATATATCGTAAATATCAATGTAGTTTCCAAATACTGCGGGTGTGTTTCTATCGGTTTTTTCAACAGGAGTACCAGTAAAGCCAATAAACGTAGCATTAGGGAGAGCATCTCTCAAGTATTTAGCAAAGCCATATGTTATCTTTCCTGTTTCTTTATCAATTTTTGCCTTAAAACCATACTGCGTTCTATGGGCTTCATCTACAATAACTATAATATTATCTCTTTCTGACAAAGTTTCATAAGTATCACCATCGTCAGGCCAGAATTTATGAATTGTACTGAAAACAATACCTCCTGCATCAACTTTTAAAAGCTTTTTAAGGTGTTCTCTGTTTTCGGCCTGTACAGGTTCCTGTCGTAAAATCTGAGTAGATGCGGCAAAAGTATCAAATAATTGATCGTCTAAGTCATTTCGGTCGGTGATAACAACTATCGTTGGATTGGCAAGTTTTTGAATAATTTTAGCTGAATAAAACACCATAGATAAAGACTTGCCCGAACCCTGAGTGTGCCAGATAACACCAGCTTTTTTATCTCCTTCTGGTTGCGTTTTCACATCCGGCAAACCATAAGATGCAGGCGATTCTTTTACTTGCCAATTATCTTTGTTTATTCCTATGGCCCTGATTGTAGATTCAACAGCTTTATTTACAGCATAGTATTGATGATAGGCGGCAATTTTTTTAGTGAGTTTTACGATGGTCTGCCCTGATTCATCTTCTGCCTTTGATTTATCAAATACAATAAAAAATCGCAAAAAATCAAGAAAGGTATCTTTTTTAAACAAACCTTTTATCAATATTTCCAATTGTGGTAATATAGAGACGCCATGCACGGCGTCTCTATAAATATCATCCATCGATTTCCATGTTGTAAATCTATCATAGCCAGCTGATAAACTACCTATTTTTGCTTCAAGTCCATCAGAGATGATTATCATTTCGTTATAGCTAAAAAGAGAAGGTATGGTTTGCTTGTAGGTCTGAATTTGATTGTATGCCGATCGTATCGTTGCGTTTTCATCGGCTGGATTTTTGAGTTCAATCACAACAAGGGGTATGCCATTCACAAAAAGCACAATATCGGGGCGTTTGTTGATATTGTTTTCGATAACAGTAAATTGATTGATGGCGTGAAATTCGTTATTTTCTGGATTTTCAAAATCAATTATTTTTACAATATCTCCCTTTTCTTCACCATTTTTCCTGTATGTTACGGGGATGCCTTCGGTAAGCATCCTATGAAATGCTTCATTGTTTGCCATCAGGTTTGGAAATTGGTTTGGGAGATTAGAAATTGCTTTGATAGCATCATTTATAGCATCATCCGGAATTTGTGGATTGATAAGTTTTAAGTTCTTTTCTAATATATCGATCAATAGGACATCCTCAAAAGATTTTCTTCCGGCAACGCCAAAATTAATTTTTTCTGCGTCAGGTGCAATTTCAGGTCCAAAGACATATTCCCAGCCCAAGGATTGGAAAAGATCCAGGGCAAACTGTTCAATGGAAGATTCGTTGAGGTTAGGCATAGGGGCTGTCCTTATTACATTTTAATATTGTATTTTTTTCTCTTTTTCTGAAAGCATCTTTGCCACCTTCTAATATTTTACATACAGAGTTAATAATTTCAGAATTTTCAAGAGAACCGGAAGTATAAGTCAATGTCTCATCTTTATTATTTGCGACAATAACCTGTTCCGCATCTGCTGTAACTACTAAATTAGCATTGTGAGTTGAGATTATGATTTGCCTATATCGTTTTAGTTCTTTAAATAATCCAACAAGTTCTAACGTAATAAATTCATTGTCTAAATCATCTTCTGGCTGATCAAAAATCAATGGTGAAGAAAATGTATTTGTGGCAAATTGAAGTAATAAATATAATGTTCCTCTTTGACCAACAGACAATTGATCAAGTGTTTTATTCATAAATTTTATTTTGGGTATAACATAAAGGTAGTCCTTTCTTTCTTGTAGATTAAAAAATAAATCTTCTAATTCTTTCTTTGTTTTTTCTTTTTCTTTTCCCTCAATAAAATTTTTTAATGTGTTTTTTATAAAATTCCAATAATCATCTACAGAATTTATTCCAATATCCTCAGATAGATTTTTATATGTCCTAAGGTCTAAGTATTCTTTTAATTTCTCATTAAATGCTTTCAAATTAAAATAAATTTCTCCTTCTATTGAAATTTCTCTTTTTTCTAAAATTTTACTTACTACTTTTCTTTGTTCATTTGAGAAGTTATTTAAAAGATTATTCCATGCGTTATCAATTTCTTTTTTTTGTCTTTCATATTCCTCTTTCAATTTATCAGCTAAATTATTACGCTGTTGAAGTCTTTCATTAAGTTGTTTTTCTCTTTCTTCTATTTCTTTTAACTTAACTTCAGCCTCTTGAATGTTCTTTTGATATTTTTCAGCATTACTCAGCAGTGTTTCTAAGTCACCTTTATAACCTTGTTTTTCAAATTCTTTTTTTATTTCACTATTTTTCATCTTTTTTTCTTCAATTACTGTGATTAATTTTCCTTCAACAGATTTAATAGCAACGATTTGGCTTTCAAAATCCACACTTGGGATTGATACATCATTAATTTTTTCCTTTTGAATATTAGTATTGATATTTGATATCGAATTATTAATATCTGCTTTAAAATTTTCTAAACGATTCTTAATGTCTTTTAGTTTTGATAAAATATTTTCACAATTATTTATTGATTTAATGTTTGAAGTATAAATTTCTAATTTTTGCCTATTATCTACTGTTGTAATAGTTTTAAGTAGATTTTCTGCTTCCTGTTTTTTACTCTCATTAAACTGTCTATTGTTAATTTTTTCTCCTTTTTCATTTTTGTATTCAAACCATTCTTTTAATTTTTTGAGATCATCTAATAATTCTTTTATTTCTTTATCAAAATTTTCATCAAATTGTAGATTATCTATTTTAAGTACCTTTTTAATTTCATTAGCTAATATTTTGTAATCAGATATGTTTTTCAGTTTTCCTTGTTCAATAAAAATGAAATCTAGGACTCCTTTATCTTTTGCATTAAATGTTATTTTTTCTGATTGGGGAGTATTACTTTTTTGCCATTCAATTGCAAAATGTTCTGATTCGTTAAAATGAACAGGTTTATCCTTATTTTGATAAGCAAGGATGGGTTTTTTGAATGTATTTGCAATATAGTTCAATAGCAGACTTTTACCTGTTCCTCTTCCACCTATAATCGTTATTAAATTTTTATTAAGCGGTAATTCAGTTTTGTTGAATTTAACTTTTTCACCATTAAATATTTCTAAAGGTTGTGTGATAATAATCTTTGAAAAAGTTGGTTTGTCAAAATCGTATTCTGGATTATTTTCTTGTATTCTAACCCTTTCTTCAGGTTCATAAATAATTTGTTTCAATCCTTCAAAAGTTGGATCCGCTTTAATCCATGTAAAACATTTACCAATTCTATCTTTTTCTTGGCTATCCGAATTATAATGGGCATCGCTACAATCTAATAACAAATCATTTACATTTTGTTCTTTTAACTTAGCTTTTGCCTTTTCAAAATCCTTAATATCTTTAACAGATGTAAAAACTACATTGGCTTTATTTATTATATCTTTCTTTATTGCAATACTTTGATCATTCCATGCTAGACTTTCCCACTCAGTTTTACCAATAGCAATTAGATATTTATCTTTTAAGAAGGTATTGTTTTCTAGATGTTTAAGAATGTAATCTTCGTCAAAACAAAGGTTGTTAAAGCCTTCTTCCAAATCAGAGCCGTAATCAGCTAATTTGTCTTTTGGTACACTTTCTTTAATCTTCTTTCCAAAATCCTCTAAACTTTCTTTGCTAATAACACCACTCCATTTAGTTCCGTTTATACCTGGTGTTAATTTAAAATGATTTGTAATGGCATCTAAGAATTGTTTTTGTATAATATCAGGACTAAGTTCGTTGGAAAATATTACATGCAAATTTACTTTCTTAAATTCTTTATGACCTGCAAATTTTTCTATTCTAAATTCAATAACTGGTAAAAGCAATTCGATGTTTTTTAATCGTCCTTTCTCTTTATATTCTAGCATTTTTCTATATCCATCTATAAAAAGATAATCGTTTATGCCTAAAACCTTAAACTCTGCAGGAAGATTTTCTAAATCAGAAAGAAACTTTTCCCATTTTTCATCGTTATCTTTTCCTTTATAATGATTTACAATTGAGTATGGCGTATGCACATGTAAATCCCATTTACGCCACTCTGAACCTTTAGGATAATTGTTTTGTCTCATAACTTTAAACCTCCTTTTTAAAATCTCACCCTCACCTCTCCGCTCATTAGTTTTGGTAATAGTGTGTCGCGGAGTTTTTCAAGGGATTTGATTTGGAAAAAATTATTGTCAAATTTTTCATATAAAGGTGAAATTATTTTTTCAAATTTTTCTAAAGCATGACTAGGTGGGACAATGATTTTAATTGCTCTTAAATGCGTAGGCCCAAAGTTAGCTTGGACACTACCATCTGCTGAAGATTCCAAATATTCTTTAAATTCCCTTGATTTTAAATACAAATACATAAAAATTCTATAATTTTTATTTTTTGGTCTAAATCTAATGATACTTGTATTTAGCAATAATGGTAAATGATATTTTCTAACGATTGCATATTTTCCAAGCGTTCCCGAAGTTGAAATAACAACATCTCCTTCTTGTAAAAGAAATTTTTTATATTTTCCGAAAGCTTCTTCTTCAGATATAAAATTTGCATTCTTAATATTTATCTCTCCATTTTCAATCAATCTAATATTAAGAAAAGGAATTCCTCTTGTTGAATATTGCCAATTACGAATTCCCGGACCTTCAAGATAATCAAATATTTCTCCCAAGCCTCTCTCTTCCCACCCCTCTGGCAATCCATCTTTGGTTGGTTCAATAAACCACTGCTTGAACAAAGTCATCGCAATTTTTTCCAGTGTTTTATTTTGGCGGTGGAGAAGGTCTATTTTGTCATCAATGCTGGAAAGAACTTCGGCTATGGCCTTTTGCTCGGGGAGAGGGGGAAGGGGGAATTCAAATTCCTTTACAACTTCATTCTGAACTCTTTGCCTTCCTGAGCTACCTGTCATTGATTTAATTGCAACATCTCTAAAATCATTTGAAATTGCAAAATAATATACAAATTGTTTATCAGTTATTCCGCTTTTTTCTCTTAAAACAATAAATTCTGTTGAACCGAAACCTATTTCATCATCATCTAATAAATCAACATATACTGTTTTTCCGTTCTCCAAACTTGGAGTAATTCTTGCAACTAATGTATCACCATTTTTAAATTTTACTCCACCATTATATTTTTCAAAAACAAAAAATTTTACTTTTTTTGTAAAAGGATGCAATGCTTCCATAGGAACTTTCTTAGCAATAATTCCTTTTTTTAAAGTTTCATTGGGATTAATTATTACTGCATCCCCCAGCTTTACCCACTTCCATCCTTTTGGTATTTTTTCACTCATAGTTTAATTTCTGTAAAATTTTTAATCCGTCTTTATTTATTTTAGAAAAAGCAAAAAGCTTTTTTCCTAAATCTTTTAATGATGCGCCAATGTGATAAATTTCATTTTCATCAATGATCAAAAATCTATCGTGAATGTTTTTAACTTCTTTGATTTCAATAGCAGGATATTGACTATTGTGCTTTTCTAAATCAAGTTGAAGTAATTTTGTAATTTTATTTACTATAATTAGCGATTTTACATTTGCATTTCTTTTTGTTAATAGCGCCAAAACAGTATCATCTATGTAATTATCTACCAAAATTATGGATTTTTTTGCAGAACGGATAATATCAGATACAAATTTATAAGCATCAAATATTTGTCCATCAAAGAATATCCCCTGAGAAGAAATTTTCTCTTTATTTTCCAGTGCATTGAAAACTTCATCAAATTTTTTGTCATGTTCAATGAGTTTGTATTCTGCTTTTTCCAATCTTGCGAAAATTTTAGCGTTATTGAGTATAAATTTTCTCATTGCAACAAATGCCTTCATTATTTGAATGCTTACTTCCACTGCTGTTTTGCTTTTTAAAACAGCAGATAGCATAGCAACACCTTGTTCAGTAAAGGCATAAGGAAGGTATCTTCTGCCGCCCCAACTTGAGGTCACAATTTGTGACCTCAAGTTTTCATATTCTTCTTCAGTTAATTGAAACATAAATTCATCGGGAAAACGATCTTTGTTTCTTTTTACGGCTTGATTAAGCGCTCTTGTTTCTACTTCATATAATTTTGCTAAATCTTCATCCAGCATTACATGAACACCACGCAAAGTATAAATTCTATTCGTTATATCTTCTACTTTAACAATTCCTTTTCCTTCCATACATCCTCATTATTCATTATCGTTCTCTGAGTTCGCCAAATCTACTTTTGCCAAATTTTCAAGAATACGTTTATTAAGCATTTCTTCCTCTTTCAATTGATCCATAAACTCAGCTTTTAGTTGGGTAAATCGTTTTTCAAAATCAAAATCATCCTCTTCGTCAGGGAGCCCAACATGCCTACCTGGAGTTAAGACATAATCTAAATTCCTGATTTCTTCCAAATTTGCCGACTTGCAGAAACCCGCAATATCTTGATAATTTCCATTGTTGCCCTTCTGCCATTCGTGGTAAGTGTCTGCAATTTTACGTATGTCTTCAGGTTTTAAAATCCTTGTTCTTCGGTTTATAAGTTCTCCCAAGTCGCGGGCGTCGATAAAAAGAATCTGACCTTTTCTCTTCTTATCTCTATTGATAAACCACAAACAAGCAGGGATTCCAGTATTTAAAAACAATTTGGCAGGCAAATTTACTATACATTCTACTAAATCAGCCTCTATCAAGTTTTTTCTAATCTCATACTCTTCTTTTGTTTTCGAAGTTAAAGAACCTTTGGCAAGAACAAACCCCGCCTTACCTTTGACGTTTAAATGATAAACAAAGTGCTGGATCCAAGCATAGTTAGCATTTCCTGTTGGCGGTATGCCATATTTCCAACGGACATCGTTTCGGATCAATTCTCCGCTCCAATCGCTATCGTTAAATGGTGGATTGGCAATAACAAAATCGGCTTTTAAGTCTTTGTGAGCATCGTTCAAAAACGAACCTTCGGGATTCCACTTCACTTGCGATGCATCGATCCCTCTAATGGCAAGGTTCATTTTGCAAAGTCGCCAGGTTGTTTGATTACTTTCCTGCCCATAGATGGAAATATCATTAATTCTTCCCTGATGCTCTTGTACAAATTTTTCAGATTGAACAAACATTCCACCGGAACCGCAGCAAGGGTCAAAAACTCTGCCTCTATAAGGTTCTAACATCTCAACCAAAAGTTCAACAACGCTGCGTGGTGTGTAGAATTGCCCGCCCTTTTTCCCTTCTGCCAAAGCAAACTGACCTAAAAAATACTCAAACACATGCCCCAGTATATCAGCGCTTCTTTCCTTTGCCTGGTCAAAAGCAATGTTGCTAAAAAGATCGATTAGCCCGCCAAGGCTAATGGGATCGATATTCCCTCTTGCGTAAACTTTGGGCAATACTCCTTTTAGCGATGGGTTTTCTTTTTCGATTAATTCCATCGCTTCATCGAGTATTTTGCCTATTTCAGGTTTTTTGGCATTTTCCTTCAGATATTGCCATCTTGCTTTGGTTGGGACATAAAAGACATTTTCGGCTCTGTATTCGTCAATATCTTCAGGATCAGCACCGCTGTATTCACCTTGACCTTTTTTCAGTTTTTCGTATAAATTTTCAAAGGCATCTGAAATATAGCGAAGGAAAATAAGCCCCAGCACTACATGTTTGTATTCAGCCGCATCAATATTTTTTCTCAATTTATCTGCTGCTTTCCAAAGTTGTTGTTCAAAAGATTCGGGATTATTATTTTTTTTAGCCATAATCAAATCTCCATAAAAATTTTTAAATTTTAGATTAATAATTTCGTATCAAATTTACCAATCAGCCTTGCCATTCTATCTTTGCTCCAAAAAAAATCTTGTAAAACATTTTAAAATTTTTATTCTTTGGTCTTATTCATTTTTTTTCTTTTCCTTCTTATCGATAAAAAAGAAATCCAAGCACATATTGTTTGAAATCCCAACCATCGACACTACCGCGGAGTTCTTCGGCAATACGCCAAATAGTGCGGTGGAGTTCTGCTCGTTCCTGTTCCTTGTTGTTACCATTGGTTGCCATATTTTTTCCCTTGCTTTGTTTTTTTCACAATTGTTGGAATCTTATTTGTAATCCACGTCGCTAGTTTAAATTTTTTTCTTCTGGACTTATTGAGTTTGCAAACACAATATTTATCCTTTAAAATAACATTTAACCAAATGAACCCAAAATTTGAGTTCATTTCAAGCTCAAAATTACACGCAAATTTATTCAATTTTTAAATAGTATCCAAACTTTTTTAGTTTAATATACACATTGCAAATGAAAAGAGCGTCGGGTGGCAACTTCAAGTTTTGATTTCCCTTTGCAAAAGGGTTTTGATTTTGTCCACCTTTGCATTCATACGGCTTTCGGTGCCCCGGCGGTAATCGACTTTGATGGTCGAGTAAATTCGATTGCACTGCGGTTCCAAAATCTTGAAGCATTCGCCAATAACACGGAAAACTTCATCCCAGGACCCTTCGAGAATAGTACCCATCGGTGTCAGGCGATAATTTAGCCCGCTTTTGTCGATATGGTCAATAATCTGCGAAACATATTGGCTAACGCTTTCGCCTTTGTCGGTAGGAAACATTGCAAATTCAACCAGTACCATATCCCCTCCAATTTTTATTCAAAAGCCTTAAAATATTCATAAGCAAAATTAAAAAAATTGATGCAAAAAGCCTCCGAAACCAGCCTTTTAAAGGAAATGCACCAAAAATTCTCTTGTTAAAGTTTTCTCAAAATAAAAGCGATAGTTGAAAAACCTCTCTTTTATGTTTTTCATAATTTGGCTTATAAAACAAGATTGCCAAAATTTCACAAAAATTGTAATTTTGGCATAGATTTTTAAAAAATTCTAATTTATCCTTGACAAAATTACAAAATAACTGAAATTTTGACATACAAAAATCGTTTGGCACACTTTTTCTATTATTTAAAGTGCATTTGATTTTGAATGTATGTTTAACAAAGAAAGGAGGTAGCTATGGCAATCATCAGATTTGATCCTTTCCGAAGCTTTGAAAGCCTTGCTCGAAGAATGAGCGAAATGTTCGAAGATTTCGAAAAAGGAATTACGGTTACTCCGAGCGACTTCTCCCCGCGAGTCGATATCTCCGAGGACGAAAAACACCTTTACGTGACCGTCGAGATTCCCGGCGTTAACAAGGAAGACGTGAAGGTTACGATTAATGACGATAACATCCTTGTTATCAAAGGGGAGAAGAAGCGCGAGTTCAAGACCGAAGACAAAGAGCGAAATTTTATACGTGTCGAGCGAAGCTACGGCTCATTCCAAAGGTCGTTTATGTTGCCCGACAATGTTAAGAAAGACAACGTCTCGGCTAAATTTGAGAATGGCGTATTAACAATTACTTTGGAAAAAATCGAGCCTGAACCACCGAAACAAATCGAAATACCAATTAGCTAAAAATTTCCTGCCCACTTCGGGCAGGAATCTTTTGTTTTTATTAACAAAATATGGAGGATAAAATGAAAATGCGAAGATTTAATCCAATGTGGGAAATGGAAAATATGTTACGAAACATCTCGAATCTTATAGATTCGACAATAGAAAAAGATGTCGACATTTCGGCAGAATTCACTCCGATTGTCGATATTTGGGAAGATGATGTCAATGTTTATTTCGAGTTCGAGCTTCCCGGAGTCAAGAAGGAAGACATTAAGATAACAATCAACGACGACAAGGTATTGATAGTAAGCGGAGAGAAGAGGATTGACCCAAATATCGACAACAAGACTTGCTGCCGAAGCGAACGAATTTATGGACACTTCCACCGTGCGTTCCAATTGCCCGATGACTTGAACACAAGCAAAGTTAAAGCACAATTCGAAAATGGCGTTCTAACAATAAGCATTGCAAAATCCGAAGTTAAAACACCAAAAGAACGACTTGTTGAAGTTAAATAATAAAGTAATATATTGAAAACAATAGCGTCTATCAAAAATTATAAAGATAGCAGAAGTGTGCGGAACACTTTTGCTATCGTTTTTGAAAAAGAAAATTATGTTTCATAAATAAGGAGAAAATTATGGGAAAAATTATCGGAATTGACCTTGGTACAACAAACTCTGTTGTAGCAGTGATGGAAGGCAGCACTCCTGTTGTTATAGCCAACAGCGAGGGTAGCCGAACAACACCATCGGTGGTAGCATTTACAAAAACTGGCGAAAGATTGGTAGGACAAGCAGCAAAGCGTCAAGCAATCACTAACCCTACCAATACGGTCTACTCGATTAAAAGATTTATGGGCAGACGCCCCGAAGAAGTTCAAGAAGAAATGAAGATGGTTCCATATAAAGTGGTTCCATCGCCGGACGGCAACTCTGTGCGAGTGGATATTAACGGTCGACTCTACTCGCCGCCAGAAATTTCGGCAATGATTTTGCAAAAGATGAAGCAAACTGCCGAAGATTATCTTGGTCAAAAAGTTACCGACGCCGTTATCACAGTCCCTGCATATTTTAACGACGCACAGCGTCAGGCAACAAAAGATGCAGGAGAAATTGCAGGATTGAACGTCCGCCGAATTATCAACGAGCCGACCGCAGCCGCTTTGGCTTATGGTTTGGACAAGAAAGGACGAAACCTTACTGTTGCCGTTTACGACCTTGGCGGTGGAACATTCGACATCTCCATTCTTGAAATTGGCGAAGGCGTATTCGAGGTAAAATCTACAAATGGCGACACGCACCTTGGTGGCGATAACTTCGACCAACGCTTGATTGACTATATTGCCGACGAATTCCTGAAACAAGAAGGCGTCGACTTACGCAAAGACCCAATGGCTTTGCAAAGGTTGCGCGATGCAGCCGAAAAAGCCAAGTGCGAACTCTCGCAATTGCTTCAAACAGAAATAAATCTGCCATTTATTACAGCAACTGCCGACGGACCAAAGCATTTGAATATGACAATCACTCGTGCCAAGTTCGAAAGCCTATGTATGGATTTATTCGAAAAAACCCTTGGTCCAGTTGAACAAGCCTTAAAGGACGCCAAGATTGTGCCAGCACAAATCGACGAAGTTATCCTTGTTGGCGGTTCAACTCGTATTCCCAAGATACAAGAATTAGTTAGGAACTTCTTTGGTCGCGAGCCATCCAAAGGCGTTAACCCCGACGAAGTTGTTGCTGTAGGCGCTGCAATTCAAGGCGCAGTGCTCGCTGGCGAAGTCCAAGATGTTCTTCTGCTCGACGTCACTCCGTTGAGCCTTGGGGTCGAAACGCTTGGTGGTGTTATGACTGTGATGATTCCCGCAAATACTACGATACCGACACGAAAGACTGAAATCTTTTCGACTGCAACGGATAATCAGACCTCGGTTGAAATACACGTTTTGCAAGGCGAGCGACCATTAGCACGCGACAATCGCTCGCTCGGTAGGTTCCATTTAGACGGGATTCCTCCAGCACCTCGTGGAGTTCCGCAAATCGAGGTAACATTTGATATCGACGCAAATGGAATTCTCCACGTTTCCGCAAAGGATAAAGCCACAGGTAAAGAACAAAACATCAGAATTGAAGCTTCGAGTGGTTTGAGCAAGGAGGAAGTCGAGCGGATGAAACGCGAAGCCCAATTGCACGCCGAAGAAGACCGACGCCGCCGAGAAGAAATCGACTTGAAGAACCAAGCCGACAACTTGATTTACTCCACCGACAAACAACTTAAAGAACTTGGCGATAGATTATCTCCCGAACACAAGAGCAAAATTGAAAATGCACGAAATCGACTCGATAAGGCTGTCAAAGAGAACAACACAGCTGAGATTCGCGCTGCTATTGATGCTTTAAATCAAGCTTGGAGCGAAGCTTCGACCAGAATGTATCAACAAGCTGGTGCAACCTCGCAAACTTCGACTGGAACTTCCGGCTCGGACGGAAAATCCTCGGACCAAGGCAAATCGAACGTCGAAGAAGCCGATTTTACCGTGGTAGATGACAAATAAGTAATCACAATATGCTTAAACCCGAAATATGCAATTAAAAGATTTAATTTTTTGTAATTTTAACAAAAATAATAGGTTGCAGGGATGAAAGAATTAACTAAAAAAGTTGAGCAGTTAGAGTATGAGTTTACAGATAAACAGGTAAGT
>Ga0209809_1002408_pt1 | contig 13192 bp, 14 predicted proteins | sample YNPMSTMetaG_FD_186172 | JGI IMG/M metagenome (GOLD analysis project Ga0209809, IMG submission 186172) | Anoxygenic and chlorotrophic microbial mat microbial communities from Yellowstone National Park, USA - YNP MS-T MetaG (SPAdes) (version 2) ... | reverse complement strand
GGAACAGTTCCCCGTACCCGCATTGTGGATGGCCGTGGACGCACGTTGGTCGATGGTGATCATCGGCGTGGGGGCCGTTCTGGTCGTTTTCTTTCTGTTCCTGGCCATTTGGGCCCGGCGCTACACGAAGGTGGGGCCGAACGAGGTGCTGATCATTTCCGGGCGTAAGCGGAAGGTGGTGGATCCGGACGGCACGGTGCGGGAGGTGGGCTATCGCATCGTCAAGGGCGGCGGTGTGTTTGTCTGGCCCGTGCTGGAGAAGGTGGACGTTCTGAAGCTGGAACTGATGACCATCGACGTGGTCACGCCCGAGGTCTATACCGTCAAGGGCGTGCCCGTCAAAGTGGACGGAGTGGCCCAGATCAAGGTCAAGGGGGACGACATCTCCATTGCCACGGCGGCGGAGCAGTTTCTCAGCAAAGGGGTCGCGGAAATCAAGAACATCGCCACCCAAACCCTTGAAGGCCATTTGCGCGCAATCCTCGGGACCATGACCGTCGAGGACATCTACCAGAACCGGGACGCTTTTGCAGCCAAGGTTCAGGAGGTGGCAGCCGGTGACATGGCCAACATGGGGTTGGGGATCGTCAGCTTCACCATCCGGGACATTCGCGACAATCAGGGTTACCTCGATGCTCTGGGCAAGCCGCGCATCGCCCAGGTCAAACGCGACGCGGTAATCGCGCAGGCAGAGGCCGATCGCGACGCGATGATTCGCAGTGCCCAGGCCCAGCAGGCCGGTCAGGAGGCCAAGTTTGCCGCCGAAACCAAGATCGCCGAGGCCCAGCGCGACTACCAGATGCGCGTGGCCGAGTTTCAGGCCGACGTCAATCGCAAGCGTGCTGAGGCGGATCTGGCCTACGACCTGCAAAAGTTCAAGACCGGCCAACTGGTCAAAGCCGAGGAGGTACAGGTCCAGATCGTCGAGAAACAGAAGCAGATCGAGTTGCAGGAGCAGGAGATCAAGCGCAAGCAACGGGAATTGGAAGCCACGGTGCAACGGCCGGCCGACGCCGAACGTTACCGCGTCGAAACGCTGGCCAATGCGCGGAAGTACCAGTTGGAAACCGAAGCCGCGGGCGAGGCCGCCGCCACCAAGGCCACCGGGCTGGCCCAGGCGGAAGTGATCCAGGCCACCGGCCGGGCCGAGGCTTAAGCCAACAAGGCCCGGGGTTTGGCCGAAGCCGAGGTCATCGAAGCCCAGGGTCGGGCCCAGGCCGAAGCCATGCGCCTGAAAGCCGAGGCCTTCAAGCAATACAACCAAGCCGCGGTCATCGAGCTGATCATGAAGGGCTTGCCCGAGCTGGCCGCCAAGATCAGCGAACCGCTCAGCAAGACCGAAAAGATTGTGATCATCAACGCCGGACCCGGCCCCGGGGGCGGCGCCAGCAAACTGACCAGCGACGTCACCCAAATCCTCAGTCAACTGCCGCCCGTAGTCGAAAGTCTCACCGGCATCAACCTGGAGAAACTGCTCCAACAGGTGCCAGCCCTGCGGCAGGCAACCACCCCCGATTCATCTGGAGCCGCGCCCGTTTCTCCTTCTTCCACAGCTCCCGAGAGTAAATCGGCCAATCCATGAACGCGGTTTCATTTGCTGACGCAACCGGCGGGGCGGCCGTTGTGGGCGCGCTGGCCCTCCTTCTGTTCTGGTGTCTGCTCCTTCTCGTAGGCGCGGGCCTGTTTGTTTTCTGGCTCTGGATGCTGATTCATGCCCTGCGCAACCGGGGCCTGACCGACGGAGAACGGGTTGCCTGGGTTGTGGTGATCTGCCTGACCCATGTTTTGGGAGCGTTGTTGTATTTGATCCTGGGCCGGCCCAAGGCCGCGGAGGCTCCCGCCGGCGCCTCAGGGCCGCTGCCTATGCCTGCTCCACCCGCCGGTCCCCCTTCGGAAGGTGGTCCCGCAGCACCGCCCATGCCCCCGCCGGCCGGCCCGATCCCGCCGGCGGTCCCTCCTTCTCTGCCCGGCAGCGCTGCCGGTGGTGGCTGATGCGCCGGGCGGCCCGGTGGAGTATCGCGGCAAAAGGGCGTTGGCGGGGCGTGATTGGTTGGCGAGCTACCGCCGCAAGGGACATCGGCCCACCAGCCTCAGGGCCAACCTTCGGTGCCTGGGCAGCCCTACCCGCGACGCCCGCAGAAGGGATCGGGATATTCAGTCGCGGCCCAAGGTTCCGCGCGTCACACCCAACTGGTGGATCAGGCGCAGTTCGCGCCACAAGACCTCGCCCCGGATCTCGCCCCGCAGCAACTGCGCATAAAGCGTCAGAGTTCGCACTACTTCGGCAGGGGCTTCATCCAAAAATTCGACCCGGAAATGGCGGACACCGGCCCGCAGCAGTACATGGACATACTCGGCGCCGGTCTGGGCTCGACCGTTGAAGACCGTGTTCCGACATCCTGCATCGGCCCGCACCGGATGCGTTGTGCCGGTCCGGTCCAGCAAATGAACCTGTCGGACCTCGCACGGCCGGCCGCAATCGCGATAATCCCGGCCCTGGGAGAGGAACGCGCAAAAGACGCAATGCTCCATGTGGAACATGGGCATGTGCTGATGGATGGTGACTTCGAGTTGGCCAACCGGCATAGCGCGGGCCAACGCCTCCAACTGGTCGACGCTCAGGTCGTAGCTGGCAGTGACGCGTTCCAGCTTGAAACGGTTTAGGAAATACTCGGCGGCCAGGTGGTTGGCAACGTTGAGGGTGTAGTCCCCGATGCAGCGTTGTCCTGCGAACCAGGTCAACTGATCCGCGTTGCGCACCAGGAAGCCGTCGGCTCCGCTCCGCGCCAGTTGGCGCAAGATCCATTCTTCCCCAGGCTTGGTAATGCGCGGTCCGGCTACCCACAGCGTGGCCGGCGGAGCCCGGAGGCCACGATGTTGGCGGACTCGTTCCACGGCCAGGGCGTAGTGCTTGGGATTTTCAAGCTCGCAATAAATCGTCCGTGCGCCCCACTCCAGGGCCGCTTCCAATTGGGCCAGGGAGCGGACCCAAACGATCAGAGTGGCGGCCTCCTCGGAGGTGCGGGTTTGGCCGCGATCTGCCGCAGCGCCACACAGAGCGGCTTTCGCTCCGCAAACTACGGGCTCGGCACGCACGGTCCAGCGTGGTGGTTGACGGCGCCGGCGCTCGAGCTCTTCCACAGCCGCGCGCCGCAGTCGGTTCAGTTCGCTCCACGGCAGCAACACGTCGCCCTCCAGTGCGGTTTCCAACTCGGCCACGTAAAAGGGCGTACCCCCGAGGCGACCCAGTTGATGCCGCAACTGCTCCGGGCTCAGGGGATGGTGTTGGGCTGGCACCAGGGGCAGGGCGGACGTCAACTCGACGCGGTGTCCGAGTTCATCTTCCACCTCGAGTCGGAGAGGCTCGTGCGCTCGGCCCGTGACACGCATGCGCACCGGCCGTTGAAAGCGGGGATGATCGCCTGCAAACGACAGCCGCCACAGGCGGTCCAGCGCGGGATCGTCCGTCTTCCAGACTTTTTGTCCGGGTCGAACGCGGCTCCAGCGGATGGTCCCCCGACGGAACCGGAGACGAACCCACGGGCCAGCAGAGCCGGAACTCGGGAGGAATTCCACGGCGTAAACGCGGCCGCCCTCTTCTGGGGACTCCGGCTGTCCGGCGTCGAAAACCACACCATCGCCCGGCCGGATGGGGCCGGCCAGGCGCAGCACTACTGCCTCCGGTTCCACATCGGCCACCTCACCCAGGTAGACCCCGCGTTTCTTGCCGAAGCGCCCGTGGACCAGCCTCCGGTTATCGATGCCCCGAAGCCAGCCTGTATACAGTCCGCGCGAAAAGGCCATCTCAAGTTGGTAGCGCGTCTGTGGTTCCACTGGCATCGAATCGGGCCATTCCTCCGGGTTGTCTCCCAGGCTGGCCAACCGGTCCAAGGCCTCGCGATAGGCGCGTGTGACATTGGCAACATACTCCGGCGACTTCAGCCGTCCCTCGATTTTGAGGGAGGCCACTCCGGCTCGCACCAATTGGGGCAACAATTCCAGGGCCATCAGGTCCTGGGGGCTCAGGAGGTACTGGCGGTCGCCCAGCTCCACCGGTTGCCCGTCGGCCAACAACCGGTAGGGCAATCGACAGGCCTGAGCACATTCGCCCCGGTTGGCCGAGCGCTGGCCGAGCGACTCACTTGTCAAACACTGCCCCGAATAGGCCACGCACAAGGCTCCATGGACAAAGACTTCCAAAGGGACCGCCTGCGTCCCGGTTTCGCTCTGGAGCGTCCTTTGAATGTGCGCGATGTCGGCCAGGGAACATTCCCGCGCCAACACCACCCGTTGGCACCCCAACTCCCGCGCAAGTGCCACTCCCGCTGCACTGGTCACCGTCATCTGCGTGGAGGCGTGGATGGGAAAATCCGGCGAAAGCATCCGCACCAGCCGTGCCACGCCGACGTCCTGTACGAGCACTGCGTCCACCCCGGCGGCCATCATCGCCCGCAACTGCAGTTCGGCCTCTGCCAGTTCCTCTTCGAATACCAGCGTGTTGAAAGCTACGTAACCCCGAACCCCCCGCCCATGCAGCCATTCCATCAGCGCCGGCAACTCGTCCAGCCGGAAGTTGCGGGCCCGCATGCGTGCATTGAAGCGTTCCAACCCGAAATAGACCGCATCAGCCCCGTTCTCCACTGCGGCACGCACACAATCCCAATCGCCCGCCGGAGCCAACAACTCCGGCAGCCAGGGCGGGCGCCGCCCTCTGCGAGGAGTCGTTCCCTCGCCTGCCGGCAACGGAGCTCTCATCGAAAGCACGGATTTCATCGTCCCGCAGCTTGGGCCGGGACGGTCTCACTGGCAAGTCGTCGTGGCTGACCCAGACCTTGGACCGAGTTCCGCACGGGTGGGCGGGTTCGCAACCCTGCCCATCGGACCGGGCCAAGTGGGCGGTTGTCCACCGACCGGGCCGCGCAACAGTCCGCTCCACACACCCACGCCCCAGCAGACGTGTAGCACCAGCAGGACCAGCGGAGCCACAGCGGCACTGCGCAGGTCCCAGTCCGCAGGCTTTTTCCCCACACACAACCGGGCGGTGGCAGCAGCCAGGTAGGCGGCGTACAGACTTACCCATCCCGCCGCTGCGGCTTGCCACCTCGGATCCCAAAGCGCAGTGGCGCCTAGGCCCGCCGTCACTCCCACCCACGCAGGTGGGATTACATGCCGAAGCTGCACCGACCGCGGTGCTGTCGCCAGAAATCGGCCCTTCCAATGCCCATAGCGCAGGTACTGTCGCGCCAGGCGGCCCAAGGTAGGCCGGACCCAATACCGGGCGCGAACCCACGGCAGGAGCCACACCCGGCCACCGGCTTGCCGCAGCCGATAGTTGAACTCGTAATCCTCGTGGCAGGGGAACTCCTCCCGAAACAAGCCGACCCGCTCGAAAATCTCGCGCCGCCCCACCCAGAACGGAACACTGTCTACCAGGCGCGCAGGTTCCCGACAGGCCGCCGTCCGGTACCGTGCATTTCCAACGCCCAGAGGAGAACTGACCGCCCGGGCGATCGCCGCGCCCAGCCAACCGCGCCCCACGCAATCCCAGGCGCCGCCCGCAACCGCCAGCCCGGGCTGTTGTTCCAACCACTGAATACACTCCCGCAGATACTCCGGCGGCCATGAGCCATGCCCATCTAACCGGGCAATCCAGTACCCTTGCGCGGACCGCAGACCCAGATTCAACGCAGCTGGAATGATACGCCGGGCGTTGTCCAGCAGCTGAACTCGTGCATCCTGCCGAGCCAGCGCCGCGACCTTTTCTCGCGTTCCGTCGTTGGATCGGCCATCCACGACCCACAGTTCGAGAGCGTCCCGCGGCCAGTCCTGTTGCAGAACCGACCTTACCGCCGACTCGATGGAGTCGGCCTCGTTCCACACCGGCATGATGACGGAAACCCGTTTCACAAAGCGGCCACACCTGCTGACGCCCACCGATTCGGGCGCAACCCGACCTTCAGATTGCTCCGATCTTTGCCTGGTTGCGATTCCTTTTCCTCGATCGCCCAGGGTGCCGACCGGTCGTGGAATTCTCGCTAGAGAGCAGAGGCCAGTTTTCCCCCGCCGGACAAGCCCCGTTGCCCGTGAGGTGGTGGGCCAGAGACATTCCGGCGGTGGTGAGCCTCCTTCCGGGCACCGAAAGCCGGTCGGACAAAAGTCTCACTCGGAATACCAAGACCCGGTAGGGCTATTTGGAATGCCGCAGAAAAGGCCGGGTCAGGTGCGAAAAGTCCACCAAAACAGCCGGCTCGGCGATACCTCTTCGCGACCGTTGGCTTTCCGAGGCTTGGGTCGGCCTTCCGGGACCCCTCACGGCTTGGCCCTGAAAGCTCGGCCTGAAGCCGGCATCTGCAGGCGGCCTAGCGAAGGCTCGGCGGTCTTTTCGGAGCGGCTTGCACTGCGACACCCGCCGAAGGCGGTGCGCCTGTTCGTTTGCCCTTCATCCCTCAAGGCTCCCACCGTGGCAGGGAGTCGACCCTGGGTCCGGCCGCAGGGCAGAGAAGGTCTCGACTGACTCGGCGCCCAAGTTGGGCTTGCGGCCTTGAAAGGTACGTTGACCGGTCGATGGCCCAGCCTGGGCTTTGCCGGCCTGATTGTCGTGCGGACCATGCACGGCCTGCCTCAACGAACGTGCGGATCAAAGCGACCGTTCCACCAGGCATTGTTAGGTTCGCCGTTGGGACTGAGTCGTCGGCCGTCCAATTCCGCGGGGGTCATGGCGCGGGCGTGACCGTCCACCAACACGACATTGACGCGGCCAGCGTTGCGGTCGGAGGGTGTGGCTCGATGCGCATCGGAACCGTCGCTACCGCCCTCGTAATAGGCGTTGCCGGGGCCGGGCTGGGAACTGGTTCGGCGACTGCCCTGCGAACCCAGGGCCACCGACCCCAACGGCGGATCCAGCACATACACCGCCGAGCCGTCGGCGCCATACGGGAGGTCCGGCGAGCCTTTGCGCGCGCCTTTCGTGTCGCCAATGGCCACCGTGGCCGCCGGCACAGCGATGGAGGACACTGAGGCGTGGAACGGCGCGATGCCGCCGGGCGTGCGACTGTTCCCGAGGTATTGGTAATTGTAACCGTAGCCGCCGTAGTAACGGGTCACGCCTGGGGTTTCCACCCCGCCAGTTGCCGTGTGGAAAAAGGGCTTGGTCATGAAGCTCATCTCCTCGGGCCGCAACATCGGGCTGAGGTAAGCGTCCGGGTTTGAAAGGTAGGGAAACAGCCGGTCCGCCCAGCGCACTTTCACATTTCCGCTGCCGGCCGAGGAATGGCCCGGGAAACGTCCCTCGTGGTCGTCGCTATAGAGCATCAGCCCTACTCCGAGCTGGCGCAGGTTGCTGAGGCTGACGATGCATTTGGCCTTGGTTTTGGCGCGGGCCAGCGCTGGCAACAGCAGCCCGGCCACCATGGCGATGATGGCCAGAACGACCAGCAGCTCGATCAGCGTGAAGCCCGTGGTTTCTTTCCGCTTCGCCTGTTTCAGTGTCCTCAGCGTAACAGGTCGAGCAGCGGCTAGCTTTCGGTGGCTTGCGATTTCTTGTCGGTAGGTTGCGGTGGTTGCGAGGGTTGTTCAGCGGAAACGAATGGTTCTGAATCGGGGGTCGGTTGCGCAGGAAACCCATAGGACCCCAAGCCCGGCTTTGCGAACGCCCCGCATCGATGTTCTGGGACGCTGCCGGGAGGTCGGTTGGGCATTCCGAGGGGCTGATGAGGACTGCGAGCTGGAGCAAGGGAGCGGGGGCGGGTAGACAGCAGTGGATTCGCACGCGTTGCCCCCTTGCAGGTGGCCTCATTCCCGGTGACTCCGGTTGCCCCTGACAGCCTTGGGTGGATAAGGTGCCCTCGAGCGTCACAACGGCCATTTCGAGTCTCTATGTCCCTTGCGCCGTTTCTCGTTTGGGGACGCTCCGGGGACCACAAATCTGCGATGGTGGGGCTGGGTGCTGTTGTAGGCAGTGGGAGGCGAGGCGCGAGATTGGTTCGTAACTTCCGATGGTGACGATTCCGCTCCGGGCACTTGAAGCCGACCGTTGCGCACCATGCAGCGGGTGGCCGAACCGGCGCAGCCCGGCAATAGGATTGCGGTCCGAGCCGGCAGGTCCCGGGAGCCGATCAGACCGCCGCACAGTGGGTTGTCCGACGTCCGGCCCATCGTGTACCCCGCGGCACCCGGGGAGCAGCTCGTCATCAAGGATCCGAAGTGGTGGGGGTTGCAAAAGGGTGCAGGGCAAGGTGTGGCGGGTCAGCCCGCCGAACCCGTCCTTCGGCCGGTTCAATCCCTACACGAACGAACTTCGCGGAGACTGGTTCGACGGCCGGGGGCGGGTGCATCCTACGGGAGCGGTGTATTTGGACGGTCACTGGCTGATTGAGGCAAGGTCACTGGAGGAGCTGTTTCTCCCGGACGGGGCGCGGCCGGCCTGGCTGATCCCGCCGCCCACAGATGAGTATCTGCCGAACGTAGCTTAGCGGCACCCGGGCCGGACGGAGCGGGGTCTGCCCCGGGTTCAGGCCTCTGAATTTGTGTCCCAGTCAGGGGTGCAGACAGCTCCCTGCAGCGAGGGTGGGGATTGCATCGGAGGGATGAACCCGGGGGAAGGGGTGTGCTACGAAAGCGTGAATTCTGGTGGGGGCGTGAAAGAGCTGGAATTGCGCGCAGCGGCTCTCCGGGCGAGCGGCCTTGTGGGACGTTCGCCTGAAATCCCCCAGGCGAAGTGCTGGCGGCGATGGAAATTGGACCTACCGAGGGCTGGCCGGTGTTGCGGACGTTTGACGGCCGGCCCAAACGGGTGAGCGGTTTGAAGGGCGTTTGTTTGGTATTCCGCAAGGTCTCAACGGAGCCGGCTTCTCCGTGGGGTGTTGACCAGAATCTTCGGTTTGCGGAACTGGACGAGCGGTGCACCACCCTCGGGGCCCAGTTTCCCGGGGTAGATCCCAACGAACGCCTGGTGGAGATCAACGTGCATCAGACGGTGTTTTACCCGGACCGACCCGGTCGGAACTAGATTGCCGCGCGGGGGTTTGTGTTGGAACAGGCAGCCACGCCCCAGACCCCACCCACGGCCGAGCAGATCGGGGTTAATCGGCACGCATGGGAGCGAAGGCCGGATCATCGAGAGCAGGGTCGTCCGTTATTCGGTATGGGCCGGGATTTCGCTGGGAAAGTACGGAGATGAATTCGACAACACCTCAGCGGAGACGGCCGAGGGCAATGGGGCCGCGATCCGTCGGGCATGGACATTTCGGATCCCTTGGTCGCGCGAGCAGGTCGGCCATCACGTGGTGCGCGGCAACATCATTGCCCATTGCAAACACGCGGGCATTGTGGGCGGTCTGGGCGGAGCCTTCAGCCGAATCGGGAGCAATCGCATCCGCCCCATCCACGTGCGCTGTCCGTTTGGTGAAGCCGAGATGTCGGGGATCAAGTTGCACGGTGCCATCGACACGGGGATCCGGCGCAACCACTTTCATGACTACAGCCGCGGGCTGGGGGGGTGGACTGGATGGCCCAGGGCACCCGCCTCACTCAAAACCTGTTTCGCGACCACGCCCCGTCGGAAGACGTGTCTGTCGAGGCCGACCCCGAGCCGTTCCTTGTGGCTACCAATGTTTTCCTCTCACCCACCAAAGTGCGGGACATCCCCGAAGGCGGCGCGTAGGTCCGCAACCCGTTCGCCGGCAAAATCATCACCTGCCCCGGAACCGGGCTGGGAAACGCCGTTTCACCTGGCGCATTCCACCGCGGTAGCTGGGCTGGCGAAAACGATGGGCGGCGACAACCGGTTTTACAACAACCTTATCATCGGCGCCGGCCAGATTCCGTCAGCGGCCGAGCGGGGCAACCGAACGAGCTGGGCTGGATCAGTAGCTACGCACTGTAGGGCTATGACGGCTGCAAGTCCCCGGTTTTTGCGACCGGCAAAGTGTATCTCTACGTCGCGCAACTTCTCCACGCAGGAAACCCATCCGCTGGCGTGGGCCGAGCTCCACCCTGAGATCCGGCTCGTCGAGGGAAACGGCCCTTGGGGTCTGGAGTTGGCCGTGGGCGGATGGGACGCGTCCGGCACAGAACGCCCTGGTGAGTACCGTACGGTTGGGCACGGCGCGCGTTGCAGGTTTGCCCTACGCAAACCCCGAGAGCTCGTCGCTGCGGATCAGCGCCGACTCTTTCGGCCGGCAGCGCCGTTCGAAACGCCCTGCGCCCGGCCCGGTAGCAGTGCGCGCGCCGTTGCGACTTCGCCTGCCCGCGGGGTAAGCCGCACCGAAACCTATTGCGCAATCGCGAACTGAACGAGTTGCCACCCCACGCGCCGACGCCGCATGCGGTCCCTCACCTCCGAGAAATGAATCACCGCGATGGTCCTCACCAATCCCAACGGCGACTGGCGCTCCCTGCTCAGCCCCGACGAGCGTGAGAGGGCGTGACGCGATTGGAGGAGACGACCCCGCTGCTGAGCATGCCGTTGGCGCGCCCTAGAAACCCGCGTACCTCTCCGTGCTTGCGTACCTCGTCCCGGGTCATTGCGAAGTCATACCACGGCACGGGAGCCGGGTTGCTCGCGGCCAGCAGCGTGGTGGTGAGGTTGCCGACGCGCAGTTGGAGTGCGTTGAGATCGCTGCTGGAATTCTCCTCGAAAAACAACCTGAGCCCGTGGGCGTTCGCGGTCGTGTTGCCCTGGGAGAAAACGAACCGCTGGCCGGTGTTGGTGGCGGCCTCGAGCGTGCCGAACAACAGGGCCAGCGAACCGCAATCGGTCGCGCTCGCATCGCCACCGGCCGGGCCGCCGCGAAATCCGGCGCGTTGCCGGTCGCATCCACCAGGTTGCCAGCAAGCTTGAAATAATGCGCGGGCGACTGGCTCAGGATGCACGCTTGGAATTCAACCAGTCCTTGCGTCCATCCCGGCCCACACCCGCCTGCGCATCGCGCCCAGCGTTCTGCCGTGGCGAGGGTAGGACCCACGGCCGCCGCATGGGGCGTGTTCATCACGTGTTGAAATTATTCAGGGCTCATCCGTCGGAGGAACAGCCCCCTGCCATCGTGTTGGCTTTGCAACCCAGATCAAAGGGCGCGTTTCCGCCGCACCAACCAGGCCGCAGCGCCCATCGCCAGCAATCCCAAGGCGGACGGTTCGGGAATCGGGGACAATACGATGTTGTCCACGATGAAATCGAAGCCCGTCAGCGCGGCGGCCCCGCCGGTGACCAGACCGAATCGTCCGATGTTGTCCGTCGCGCCGTAGAACGTGCTCTGGAACACGCCGAAGTTGCCGTTGGCCGTGGGGCTACTGGGCGGGGCGATGAACGTCCCGTTAATGAACACCGAGAACGAATTCGGGTCGAGTAGCCGGGGCACGAGGTCAGGCCCGGTGTACGGCAGCGGGGGCTCGCCCGGCAGACCCGAATAGAGGAAGATGTCCAGCTTGTGCGTATTAAACGTTGGACCAGACGGTTCGTAGTTGACCGCCGGCGTAATGCTGGTCGAGATCAGGTTACCGCCGGCATCCTGCACGCCGCGCGGCGTTCGGAACTGCCCGTTGGAAAACAACCGGAACTCTAGAATACGATTGGCCTGCGTGCCCTGCCCCAGACCGAAATAACCCAAGGTCACGTAAAAGGCGCGTGTGGTTTCGCTGGACGGGTCCACGGCAATGTCCGCATTGCGGCGGAATGTCAGGGACAGGTGCGCGTGATTAAGTGGACCAAAGTCCTGCTCGACCCGCGCGTTGCCGCCTGTGTCATAATCGTAAAACCACGCCGCCTTGTTGAGCGGGCCTTCATCCACCACGACCACACCACGACCCGTGGGTAGCGGGGTCGCCGTGGTCGGGCTCACCACTGTGAAACCGCTTACGGTCGCCCCAGTGGTCTGCAAATCGAAGTTTTCCGAGAACAGAATCTGCGCGGAGCAGAACGACGCGCAGCCCGCGCCCAGTGCCGCAGTCAGGATGGCGATGGTTTTTTTCATGGCATTCAACGGTTTTTGTTGTTCCGGACCAACGAGCCCTGCGAATCAGCTCAGGGACTTTCGCAACCGATAAAACTTGGCGCTGCCGGTGATGGCGTTGGTGACGTAGAACCGGTCGCCCACCGGCACAGGCGAACCCGCGCTCGTCCACGAGGGCGACGAGAGGCTCGGCGTGGATTCCAGGGTGAACCCGGCGTGGGCCGTCGGCCATGAGAGCACGACGTTCGGCCCCTCGCGCGTCACCGCCAATTGCGGCGGCGCAAGCGTGAGCGCCTGGAATTGCGCAGCGATTTCCGACGCATCCAGCTTCCGATGCCAGATGGCGAATTCGTCCACGTGGCCGCTTCCCGGATTGCCCCAGCGCGCGTTGAAATTGGTGTGGTTACCGATGATGAAAATGTTGCCCTGCCCGGCCCGACTGCCCGGCGCATAGTCGAACGTGCCCGATTCCAGCGGACCGCCGGGTCGCCCCAGATACCACGTCACCTGCCCGTTCGTCAGCGACTCGTCATACACCATCGCAAAGTAATACCACGCGTTCAGGGCGATGTTCGTCGGCCAGAGAATCGGGCGCGACGCGTTGCCAAAACGTAGTTTGAGGGAGCCATAATCGGTCGGCGAACCCGAGGTCCAGTTCTCGATAAAAAGCCCGAACCCGTTCGTGACTACGGTCGAGCCGCCCGCCGAAAACACAAATCGCTGACCCGAGTTGTTGGTTCCGCTCAACATCCGGATGAGACACGAAATCGTGCCCTTGCCCGTGCCCAACGTGCCGTCCGCCGCCCCTCCGCCGTTGAGCAGGTTCATGTTGACGAACAACGCATCCGACGTGGCACTGAAATAATACGCATTCGAGCGACGTTCAAAGTAGTCGTAGCCGAACCCGCCCGCCGGGCCGTTCACGTTCAGCACCGGTGTGCCCCCCATGCGGTTGGTGAGCGACTGGTCAAGCTGGAAATAATACGCTGGCCGCTGACTCATGGCCAATTCACGAAGGGGTTTGGAGGCTGGGTTGGCGGGCTTGAAGGCAGTCCAGTCTCCAAGCCCCTTTCTCATGGGCCGTGGCCTGTCACCTGAATCCTTACCGACAAGGCTGAAGGGTTCACCCGGAGGGTGAACGAAATATCGGTCGGGGCGGTCTAATCTGGCATGGCCAAATTCATCACGCTCCAGCCCCAGAGGTTTTTCGTCGAATTCCGCCACTCCCACCAGGCCAGTGTGCA
>Ga0209809_1002407_pt1 | contig 13206 bp, 8 predicted proteins | sample YNPMSTMetaG_FD_186172 | JGI IMG/M metagenome (GOLD analysis project Ga0209809, IMG submission 186172) | Anoxygenic and chlorotrophic microbial mat microbial communities from Yellowstone National Park, USA - YNP MS-T MetaG (SPAdes) (version 2) ... | reverse complement strand
GTAATGTGCATATTTAACGTTGCCTGAAATTTGAGCAATATAACGGACCATTTCATTTAGAACATGAGCGGATTTAATAAATGGCTCGGCTGCGTGATAGCCTCGTTGCTTTGGCATTGGATAAAGATAATTATTTGTTTGCCCGATTAAGTAAAATTCAAGCTCGCCTAATGCCCAAAGCTCAAGTCCAGTCTTATCTTTTAACAATTTGTGTGCTTTATGTAGAATGTTGTCAGGTGCGAAGTCAGCCCGCTCACCTTTCTTGTTTAAAAATCTACAAACAAAATCAATACTTTTGTTATCGAATGGATTTAAAAAAGCTGTTTTATAAACAGGCACAACATACATATCCGAAGAACCAGCATCGACAATCCCTTTAAATAAGGAAGAGCCATCCACACGTTCGCCTTCTGTTAGAATCATCTCAGCCTGACGCGTATTACAAATTGGTATACGTAATTCTTTTACCTTGCCATCAATACCAGTATAATGAAAAGTGATTCTCTCTAACTCTTTTTCTCTAATGATTTTGATTAAATCTTCACGAGTAAAATCTTTTGGTTCTTTGCCTAATAAAACTGAAATTGGATTACTCAGTGCAAAACTCTCAAATTTAACCGACATAATTTACTCCAATTATATATGTAAAAAGTTTTCTAATTTAATTAAATTTATTAATGTTATCAAATTTTTTCATATTTTTATATTGCGAAAATTTTGAATATTCATAATTATTGACAAATATGGAAGAAATTGTTTATCATACTAATTATAAATTAGAAAATTCATATTGGTGGTTTATCGCAAGAAATCATATTGCAAAAAAACTTATCTATAAGAAAACTGATTTGCAAAAAGGCGATTACATTTTGGATATCGGATGTGGTACAGGTGGTTTTGCACAACTCATTTCTGATAGTTTCATTCCAATATGCTTGGATACATCACGACTTGCAATTGATTACTGCAAAAAACGAGGTATTGAACATTGCTTCGTTTCAACTATCAATGATTTTCAGCTTGACGAATTTAACGTTAAAGCTGCTGTTATGCTTGATGTAATTGAACATATTGAAAATGATCGCGAAATTATAAATGTCGTTTTCGATAAGTTGCCTCACGGTGCTTGGTTTATTGCAACTGTACCTGCATACAAAGCATTATGGAGCCGCCACGACGAAATTCACCAACACTATCGCCGCTATAATAAAATTGAATTCAATAATTTATTACGTGAAGCGGGTTTCAATGTTTGTTATTCATCATATTTCAATACTTTTTTGTTTTTGCCTGCTTTAGCTAAAAGATTCCTCGATAAATTAACTGGTGCTGATAAGAAAATAACTGAGCCAGTAGAGCAGGTTTCGCCCGCTATAAACTCAATTTTTAAAAATATTTTTCTACTTGAAGATAAATTTTTAGGAAAAATTGTTTTCCCTTTTGGACTTTCTATTGTTACAATAGCAAGAAAAATATAATGTTCAACATAAAAATATAGTATTATGGATAATTTATCTTTATTTGACAAAGTTCAGCAAAGTGTCTCGTATTTAAAAGAAACTATTGATTTTCATACAGATATTGGAATAATTTTAGGTACTGGTTTAGGTGAACTGGCAAGTAATATTAAGCCATTGAAAATAATTGATTACTCAGAAATACCATATTTCCCTTTGTCAACTGTCGAAAGCCACCAAGGTAAGTTGATCTTTGGAGAACTCTCAGGTAAGAAAGTCATTGCTATGCAAGGACGCTTCCATTATTATGAAGGCTATTCAATGCAGCAAATTACTTTTCCTGTGCGAGTGATGAAATACCTTGGCATTGATAAATTGATTATTACTAATGCTTGTGGTTCGCTTAATCCATATATACCAATTACAAGTATCGTTGTAATTGATGACCATATTAATTTAATAGGTGATAATCCACTTATCGGTCCACACGATGATCGATTTGGTCCTCGTTTTGTCGATATGAGCGAACCATACTCAAAAGAGCTAATCAAAATTGCTGAAGATACAGCTTTAAGTTTAGGTATTAAACTTCATAAAGGTGTTTATGCTGCAATGAGTGGACCAAGCCTTGAAACACGTGCCGAATATAGATTTTTACGCACAATCGGTGCAGATTTGATAGGTATGAGCACCATACCAGAATGTATAGTAGCACGACAGATGGGTATAAAAGTTTTAGGCTTTTCTATTGTAACTGACGAATGCTATCCCGATGCTATGAAACCTGTCTCAGTCGAAGAAATTATCAAAGCTGCAGGCATTGCTGAACCTAATTTAACTAAATTAGTGATGAAAATTATCGAAAAGCTAAATTAGTTCGAAGCTAAGATATTGCAAACTAAAAAAGGACTGCCCTTTTAAAAGCAGTCCTTTTTGAATTTGGAATGAAACGTTATTATTCTTTGTTTTCTTCAGCTGTATTTTGAGATTGAGTTTCTGAAGACTCGTTTTTTACTTCAGTAACTTCGCTTGGTTTTGGCATATAATCGCTTGGATATTCATAAGTAAATAAATCTGGCTGAATATCTTCGCTTGGATTGTAGGTTGGTAATTCATCAGGCGACATTTCACCTTTCGAGTATTTGTCAGCGTTTGGTACTGGATGAGCAGCGTTATATGCATCAATTACTTCAACTGGTTTATCGCGTAAGCATTCAACTACTGATAATACAATCTTCTTTGCATCTTTATCGAATTCAACAACTTTAAGTGGGAGTGTGTCGCCAATCTTGAAATATTCGCTAATGTTTCTAACTGGCGCAAACGACAATTGAGATACTGGTACAAAGCCATCAACTTTATCAGGCAGTTCAACAATAACACCCTTTTCGATAATTCTTTCAATTTTAGCTTCTGTTTCAGTACCAATTTTGTATTTTTCTTCAAAATTATCCCAAGGATTGTCGTTAATTTGCTTGTGTCCGAGTGCTATTCTTCTTTGTTCTGGATCAACAGAAATTACAACAACTTCAAGCTCTTCACCTTTCTTTACAAATTCGCCTGGATGACGAATTTTCTTCGTCCAAGATAAATCACTAATATGAACTAATCCATCAACACCTGGTTCAAGTTCAACAAATACACCAAAATTAGTCAAATTGCGGACTATACCTTTGTGTTTAGAACCCACAGGATATTTTTTCATTAAATCTTCCCAAGGATCTGGTTCTAATTGCTTCATTCCTAAAGCTAATTTCTTCTCTTCTTTATCTATGTTGAGTACAATTGCTTCAACGACCTGACCCATCGAAACAATCTGCGATGGATGCTTTACGTGTTGAGTCCAAGACATTTCGCTGATGTGAATTAAGCCCTCGATGCCTTTTTCGATTTCAATGAACGCACCATAATCAGTTAAACTTACAACTTTACCTACAACTTTGGTGCCTTTTTCATATTTATCGCCAATTGTATCCCAAGGATGTGGGGTAAGTTGTTTCATCCCAAGAGAAATGCGTTTCTTTTCTTTGTCGAAGTCTAAAACAACAACTTTTACAGTTTGGTCAAGCTCAACAATTTCTGATGGATGAGTAACACGTCCCCAGGACAAATCAGTAATATGAACTAAACCATCAACTCCGCCAAGATCTACGAATACACCAAAGTCAGAAATGGCTTTAACAGTGCCTTCAAGTACAAGCCCTTTATCAAGCTTATCCATAATTGCTTGACGTTGTTCGGAGAGTTGTTCTTCGAGAAGTACTTTATGGCTAACAACAACATTTTCACTTGGATGATTTACTTTAACAACGCGAACATCAATATTTTTCCCAACCCAGCTATCAAAATCTCGAACTGGACGGACGTCTATTTGCGAACCTGGAAGGAATGCTTCGATACCGAGCAAATCAACAACCATCCCACCTTTAATTCGGCGAAGAATTTTAACTCTTGTTACTTCTTGAGTTTCATATAGTCTAAGTATATCTTCCCATATACGCATAAAATCAGCTCTTCGGCGTGATAGGAGCACTCTGCCTTGGCTATCTTCCATCTTTTCAATGTAAACATCAATTTCGTCCCCAATGCGGTAAGATTCTGCATTAATTAATTCAGCCTTTGGTACAACACCAAAAGATTTAAACCCAATGTCCACTAAAACTTCATCTTTAACAATCTTAATAATTTTGCCTTTAATCAATTGATCTTCTTTGATAGTCGATACGTTCTTTTCAAACAATGTTTCAAACGAGCTTTCATCAATTTCAAGTGCGTTTTCGAACTCGTTCTCCAAAATTTTCGAAACTGAATTCAGTAATGAATCTACACTTACATTGCGAGTGCTGGTAACCTCTGTCATTGGGTTTGGTGCTTGTTGCTCAGAAGTTTGAACAAGAGTTTCATTTTCTGACATTAATTCTCTCCAAAAAATTTTTTAAATTAGTTAAACATATGTGCACTTCTGCACGACAATTAAAGTAAAATTAATTTTACATTTATTAAGACTTCAAAATTAGAAAAAAAACATAAAATAACAAAATAAAAATATTATTTTTCAATGATTTATTTGATTTTGTAAAAATTTTTGTAAGTTGTAAAATTATTTAAAAAGGAGTTATAAAATGTTATTACAGAACAAAAATATCGTAATACTTATTGCAGAATTTTTCGAAGAAATTGAGTTTTGGTATCCATATTACCGTATGTTAGAAGCAGGTGCAAATGTAGTATCCGTAGCTGCTACTCAAGGTCTATTTATTGGCAAAAACGGAATGAAAGCTAAATGTGATGAAATAATTGACAATATTAAACCTGAACATTATGATGCCGTCATAATCCCCGGTGGATTTGCTCCTGATTATATGCGGCGCGAACCAAAAATTGTAGATTTCATCCGTAGAATGAACGAGCAAGGCAAACTCACTGCTGCAATTTGCCACGGTCCTTGGCTTTTAGCTTCTGCAAAAATCATTAAAAACAGAACTGTTACAAGCTTCTATTCTATAAAGGACGATTTGGTAAATGCAGGTGCATATTGGATTGATCAAGATGTTGTTGCAGACGGTAAAATTATTACTTCACGAAAACCATCAGATTTACCTGTTTTTTGCAAATCAATTATCGAAAAATTAACTAAGGAATAAAAATAATTTATTTCAAACTTTATCGAAAGAGCTTATATTTGTAAATTATAAAGTTCCTTTTGATTTCTTAAAGAATTTATGGAGGTTTAATGGAAAAGTTTAAAAATTACATCAACGGCAAATGGGTTGATGCCGTGTCGGGAAAGACATTTAAGAATATTAATCCTGCTAATCACGATGATATTATTGGCGAGTTTGCATTTTCTGAAAAAGAGGATGTTGATTTGGCTGTTGCTGCTGCAAAGGAGGCTTACAAGACTTGGCGTCTGGTGCCAGCACCTAAACGTGGAGATATAATTCGCAAGGTTGGTGATATTTTCGCTCGCCGCAAAAAAGAAATTGCTCGTATTATGACACGCGAAATGGGTAAACCAACATTCGAAACCGAAGGCGATGTACAAGAAGCTATCGATACAGCTTACTACGCCGCAAGCGAAACACGCCGCCTCTTTGGTTACAATGCCCCAAGCGAACTTGAAAACAAAATGAATATGTCGTTTCGTGTTCCAATCGGTGTGGTTGGTGTCATAACAGCTTGGAATTTCCCAATTGCAGTTCCTTCGTGGAAAATTTTACCTGCAATTGCTGCTGGGAACACTGTCGTGTATAAACCATCAAAGGAAACTCCTCATTCAGGCGTTGTTTTTGCCGAAGTTATGGAAGAAGCTGGTTTACCACCTGGCGTATTCAATGTCCTAACTGGTGTTGGTAGCATGGGCAATATGATTGTTGAACATCCAGATGTTAAAGTAATCGGTTTTACTGGATCGACAGATATCGGCTGCAAAATCGGCGAAATTGGTGGACGAATGAACAAAAAAGTTTCTCTCGAAATGGGTGGGAAAAACGCTCAAATAATTATGGACGATGCTAACTTAGAATTAGCAATCGAAGGAGCTCTTTGGGGTGCTTTTGGTACAACTGGGCAACGCTGTACTGCTACTTCAAGACTTATTGTTCACAAAGATGTTTATGAACAAGTCCTTCAAATGCTCAAAGAACGTGCTGAAAAATTAAGATTAGGCGATGGCTTGAAGGAAGGTACCGATGTCGGTCCAGTTATCCACGATAAAGCATTAGAGGGCATTCATAACTATGTGCTTAAAGCATTGGAGGAAGGTGGCAGACTCATTTGCGGTGGCGAACGCGCAACTGATGGCGATTTAGCAAAAGGTTCGTTCTACAAACCAACAATAATCGCTGATGTAGAACCTCATCATACAATTTTCAAAGAGGAAATTTTCGGTCCTGTCCTTGCTGTAACAAAGGCAGAATCGTTTGAACATGCAATCGAATTGCAAAACAATTGTGATTATGGTCTTTCCTCATCAATTTATACAAGAAATGTGAACAACGCATTCAGAGCAATTCGTGATATCGAAGCTGGTATTACCTATATTAATGCTCCAACTATCGGCGCCGAAGCACATATGCCTTTCGGTGGAATAAAAGGTACTGGCAATGGTCATCGTGAAGGTGGCTGGACTGTATTTGATATTTTCACCGAATGGAAAACTGTTTACGTTGATTTTTCGGATAAGCTTCAAAGAGCTCAAATAGATAATTATTAATCTTGAATTCTATAGACTATAGACATCCGATGTTTTCAAAATCATCGGATGTCTTTCTAATAATCTGGAGGGTAAAATGAAAAATTTAATTTACTTTGTATTTTTAATGCTTCTTGTTGCTTGTTCTAATCAGGAATTAAAAAATAATGTGAATAAAGAGCAAGAAGAAAGTATTAAAGATGGCGTGTTTATTCATATTACAGCTGGGTATGAAAACCCACACAGAGTGCTTATGCCATTAAAAATGGCGTTGAATATGTCTAAAGATAAAAATGTGCTAATTTATCTTGATATTGAAGCACCAAAATTGGTTGTAAAAAATGCTCAAGATTTAAATCACGGTGATTTTGAAAATTTGAAAACATATTTGAAAATGCTATTGGATGCTGGTGTAGGTATTTATGCTTGTCCTACTTGCCTTAAGTTAGCTGGATATGAAGAAAAAGATTTAATTGATGGAATAAAAATCGCACAAAAGGATAGATTCTTTGACTTTACAAAAGGGAGAATCATTACTTTGGATTATTAATTTATTTCTGTCTATTATTAAACAGGGGCTGCAATAAGTTTATTTTAGGACGTTTCAAATTAATAAATACAATTACCCGCTCGTTTAAAAAATTTTTCCGTGTCAATTTGCAATGCGATTAAATCATATAATTTTCATCGTTTTCCCAATTAATTGGGTTATTTGCAATGTATTGGCGTATTTGTTGCAATTCGGTTTCGTTGCGGATGATGTGTTCATAATAATTGCGTTGCCAAACGGGAACGGCGGGTGTATTTCGGTATTCATTAATTCGTTTTGTGGTGGCGGATTTTAATAATCGAATTATGGTGGGTATCGAATCGGATGTGGGTTTCCCAAATTGTTCGATCGTAGGGGTACGTTGCATTATCGTAGGGACACGTTGCAACGTGCCCCTACGATTGTCATCATTTATAATTATGATGCCGTGTACGTGGTTGGGCATTATTACATATTCGTCCAATTGAACACGTGGGCGAATCGTTTCGGTTTTTAACCATTCATCACGTACAATTTCACCAAATTCATTCAATCGCATTTGGCCATCCATATCATTGCCAAACAAACATTGCCGCCTATGGGTGACAATGGTTACAAAATACGCGCCCGGTGATGCGTAATCGTAATTTTTTAACCGTATGGAACGGCGGTGGTGTTTTTGCGGGTCGTATTTCATTTTATTTTTTTGCCCTTACGGTTTTTCTTCTATTATCCTTACCTCCTCCTCCGTCAAATCGTACAACCTATACACCAGCTTATCTATTTCCCTTTCAAGTTCCAAGGTAGCCGAAGCATCCCTGCTTCGGCTTGTTGTTGTAGCTCCAGCAGGGATGCTGGATTTTAAGGTATCCGAAGCATCCTTGCTTCGTGATTCTCCAGCAAGGATGCTGGAGGTACTTTGTTTTGCTTCTAAAATTTTATCCACCAACGCCTCAATTTGCCTTACAATGGGCTCGTTGGTTGGGGTGATTGGTGGAAGGGGAATTTCTAATACGTGTTGATTCAACCATCTTATTCCTGATGAACCTAACTTTGTACAATACCATTTATCATAGACAATTTCATTGAATTTTGAATTCAGATATCCCAGGACATATTTTAATCTATTTCCGGTCAATATATATCCCGTATTTGATATAAAAAATTCTCCATTAATATCATAAGAAAATTGAGCCCCTTGTGCTAATTCCTGCCACACCACCTTCTCCTTCTCAAACTCGGGGTAGTAGGCAATTTGGTCTTGAGTTTCAAACCATTTATTACCAGTTTTTTTACGAGCATCGAAGCCAAGCTCAGGATATTTTTTGCCAGATTGTTCTAATTGTCGTATATCAAAATTATCAAGAAAATACTTTTTCAATGCTGGATAATCATCAATATTTAGTCTTAAAGCAGGGAAGGTACCAATCACCCACAGCCCTGCCCACTCGTAGTAGTAACGTTTGATATCGCGGCCTCGCAGGATGGGTTTGATAATGGCTTCGGTGCGTTGGCGTTCGTTTAGTCCGCCGATGCAGGATGCATCGGCTACACTGCAGTTTGCCAGTATCTCGTTGCGTTTTTCGGTGGTAATAATAAAGGCTTCGTTTAAGCCGGTTAATACGCCACGGTAAATTTTTACATCCCATTCCTTAAGAGGTTTACCAATGCGTTCTATTTTTTCCTTAAGGCGTTGCTCGGCATCGCTGCCAATGAACCAGGCGTCGCCACTGAGTTTGGTAAGTACTACGCCTTTTTCTTTGACAACAGCAGCAATGTTGGCTTTATCCTCTTTTTGCAGGGTTACCGCCCTCAACCTCAAAGTACCCAGAGCATCCCTGCTCTGGAGTGAACCCAGAGTACCCAGAGCATCCCTGCTCTGGAGTGAACCCAGAGTACCCAGAGCATCCCTGCTCTGGAGTGAACTTTCACCTTCACCAGCAGGGATGTTGGTGATACTTTTACCTTTATTCTGGAATGAACCTCCACCAGCCCCAGCAAGGATGCTGGGGGTACTTTTACCTTTGGGGTTATTTCTAATGTATTGCCTTATGGCTTCGAATGCTTTTTCATTTCGCACTATGTGGTCATACGACTCGTGCATCCATACCTGACCTTTTCTTCCAAGTAATTTATTGATTTCATTAGCTGTGTATGATTTCCAACTGTGTAAAATATCGGTAATGGAATAATTACCAAGAGGTTTTACCAGCACATGTACATGGTTGGGCATAATTACCCATTCGTCAAGAATATAGCGCTCGTTATTGAAATGTAATAATGCATCAGCTACTATTTTTGAAATTTTCGATTCTTTTAAAATGCATTCGCCATAACCTGAATCAAGGAGTTCTTCAATTCGCTTAGTGAATAAACGATAATATTCTATTTTTTCTTCTTTTGATAATAAGCTTAAGTCTTTATCTTTATGCTTCTTTAGCCATATTTCCCGTTCGGCTTTAATCTTTTCTTTTGCATGCTCTGGAATGGAATCTGCAAGTCGGAATGTTATAAAATACCACACATTTTTTTGTTGCCAATGTGGAAGATTGCCCCGATATATTTCAATTTCATTATATGGGTTAAAAAATTCATATATTTCTCCAGCAGGGATGCTGGAGGTACTTTGTTGATTTGCTCCAGCAGGGATGCTGGTGGTACTTTTAGTTTTTTGGATCAGCAGAATATTGGTATCGACGGTAGCATTTTCGAATACTCCGGGTCCCAAGTCGATAAGTAGCAAAGGATTGTAACGGGTAAAAAGCTTCCGTAACTTCTCGCCATAACCTGCCCGCATCCATTTATTGGAGGTAATGTAGCAGAGATGTCCGCCTGGTTTTAGCAGCTGTAAGCCTTTTTCGTAAAACAGGCAGTAAATGTCGCCGGTGCGGTCAAATGTTTCATATTTTTGGTCTTTATAAAAATCAGCGAATTTTTTTTTAGTGTCGGCTGCTTTCTGCAGCTGGATATACGGCGGATTGCCAATCACAATATCAAAGCCATCGGTTACGCCAAACATCCATTCGGGGTCGAACCAGTCGGCTGAGGAATTTTGGTCGAATGGGTCCCAAGATGCTATTTGTTTGGCTTGTTCGCTCTCGAAACCACAATCAGCCAGTTTTTGCTTTAATTCTTCACGAGCTTGTTTTTCTTCTGCTTGGAGTTTTTTCTTTTTGCTTAGGCTGTTTGTAAAGAAAATTTCCTTTCTTTTCAAGTGAAGTTTTCTTTCAGTATCAATAGCTTCGGATGATAAAATTCTATTGTCTTTTTTCAAGCCAATAAGAGTATCGGCAGTAATAAATTTTATTTCGAGATTTGGCAGAGGTTGAATACCACGATTTTCTTTTGAATCGTCAATATCTTGGTCGATAATCAAGGAGATAAAAAATCGAAGCTTACTAATTTGTGTAGCGATAGATTGCTTATCTACGCCATAGATACAGGACTCTATAAGGCCGAGCTTGCGGACATAATCAAGCGATTTATTTAGAAGAGCTTTTTCAGTTTCCTCCCTAACTTCGATAGGTGTGCGTTCGAGAATTTTATTTATCCAAATTTCGTTTTTGGGATCTAATTTATGAAGAATATGAACTAATTTATGCAAAATTCCCATAGGGAAAGCACCCGAACCACAGGCAGGATCTAAAATTTTCAGATTATCAATAGCCGAAATTATTATTTCAATTTCATCCTGTGAGAAATTATGTGGTTCGTCGTTATAAGAAAGTAGATTGCGAAGTTCATTTTCAATATTTTCCTCACTTTCGGATTGGTCAGACATTCCAGTGTAAGACTTAATTTGTGGGTTAGCTTCAAGCAATTTGCTTTTCAGGTATGCGATAAGGCTTTCATCAACCATATAGTTAACAATCTCGCGTGGAGTGTAAAAGCTACCGGAGCTTTTACGAGCTGTGGTTTTGGTTTCTTCGTTATAGCTTGCTAAAAGATTTTCAAAAATTCTGCCGAGTAGTTCTGGGTCTAAGGCAATTTCTTGGTCCACTGGGGTATTTTCGTCGATCGTAAAATTATACTGTTTTAAAATTTCTAATAAACCTCTAACTTTTCGTATTTTATTTTTTGAGAAATAAGCTACCAAGTTAACTTCAATTTCATTTTTGGCAAAGAATAGCTTATCTGGAACTTTTAGTAGTTCTTCATTTTTTTCTTTATCAGAAAAACAATCGATTCTCTCAGTATCTGATTTATCCAAACAATCGAACAATCCACCATTGATAAAAGGTATGTCTTCGAATAATTTCAAGAATTCATCTTTTAATTCTTTTTTGATAAAACGGCTATATCGAAAGTAACCTTGTTGCAAATGCCCATCATTTATATAACCAAATCTTTTGGCATCCTCAACAAATTGACGGCTTTTTTTATCATCTTTACGCATTTTTGTATTTAAAGTGGCAAAAAATAGATTTTGTAAAACAGCTTTGTAATATGAGGAAGCAGTTTTGTCAGTAGTATTAAGATATTTAAAAATATTTTCTTCAAAAAGTTCTTTTGGGATAAGACCTTTTTCTCGCATAAACCACACAAAAATAAGTCTTGTGATTAATCTGATGACGGCAATATTACGACCGTTATCATTAGCTTCGGCATAATCAGGGAATTTAACATTATCGAGCGCCCAGAAATACCAATTTTGGATTTCGTTGTAGAACTCTTCTGTAATTTTTTCGACGGAGAAGGCATCACGGATGGATTCGAAGCTGTTGAAATTTGCAACGCTCACTTGTTTGATGAAGGTGTGGTTTGGTTGGTCTTTGCTTACGAAATAGGTGTATCGGCGGTAATTGCTAAATTCTATAACTACGCGATTATTCATGAGCTTGAAGTCAGAGAAAACAAACGAGAGACGGAAATTGCCTGTGGAGTCGGAGAAAACAAAAAATCCACCGGTATATTCAATGAGTTCATTTAAAATTTTACGAGCAAGTTCGAATTGTGCACGTTTTCCAGAACGTTCCGAAAATTGTTTTTTTGTTTCAATAGCAAAAACGCAAAATTTATGATTGTTGTTGTTTTGTGGCTCTATTTTACCAATAAAAGATATATCTCCGAAATATTCGATGTTTTTACTATGTAAAAAATATTTTTTATCGATAACAGAAAAATAATCGGATTTTTTAAGAAAAAAATCTTTTAAATACTCTAATGAATATTCGTTGATGAGTTTTTGAATTAGTTCTAAGTCCTCGCTCATAATGCCTCCAAATTTTTATTCATAATTGAGACAATAATTTCTTTTTCTGTGGTTTCAGTAAAATTTTGTTCAATATTTTTAAAATAGTCATTTCCCAAGCGTGTTTTGATATCTTCGAGTTCATTTTGTAAATCATTAACATTTTTTAAATTAATATTAGCAATAGAGTTAATAGTAAATTCAGAAAGAGAGCCATAATTGAGAATATCATTTATTAAATTTTCCACTAAACTGTTCAAATCATTAGGTAGTGAAGAGAAATTTTTATTTATAAATATCAAATTATTAAGAGCTTGTTTAGAATTCTTAAAAATAATTGGTTTTGGTGATAGTTTATTATCTTTTTCAAAAGCTTGATTATATAAATCCCAGAAATTTTCATCAAATTGCAATGATTTTTGAGAGGGCGAAGCTTTAATTTTATCTAAGATTTCTTCAAACGAAAGTTCTTTTAGTTGAAGTTTGCCGTCAATAATATCAAAATGTTGAAGGAAAAGTCTGCCTTTGCGGTAAACGACTGTTAAATCATTTGAAGAGCTTTCCTTGATTACTTTAACACGACTTGGGAAAGAATAAATGCGTTCCAAAATATCAGGATATTCTTTTTTAATTTTTTCAAATTCATTATAAAGTTTGGTGTAAAGGCTTTCATCTTCAGCTTCTTCTGGATTTTGGTTAAGGCGATCGAAAAGACCTGAAGGAGTTGGCTCTTCGTCGGGGTCGAAAATTTTAACATCTTCGCCGAGTATGTTGTGTATCATAAACATTTTAGTAGAGGCAATTTCTTTTGCTTTAGCAATTTGTGAACCTTTTT
>Ga0209809_1002402_pt1 | contig 13224 bp, 10 predicted proteins | sample YNPMSTMetaG_FD_186172 | JGI IMG/M metagenome (GOLD analysis project Ga0209809, IMG submission 186172) | Anoxygenic and chlorotrophic microbial mat microbial communities from Yellowstone National Park, USA - YNP MS-T MetaG (SPAdes) (version 2) ... | reverse complement strand
TGCTCACCCGCCGCGCCGAGCCCGTCTACCTGGGCGAACGTCTCTGGCCCCGCGCCATCCCCCAGTACACCCTTGGCCACCGGCAACGCATAGCCCAGGTGCAGGCCCACCTGGCCTCCCAGACGCCAGGGATCTGGGTATGCGCCAACTACCTCGATGGCGTGGCCCTGGGCGATTGCGTGCGGCGGGCCGAGGCGCTGGCGCAGCAGCTGTTGTCCCAGGTCTAGTCCTCCCAAGTGGCCAATGGGTCGCCCCTACACGGCGCTGCTTTTGGTTCCCACGGGCATTGGGGCCCGCGTGGGTGGCTTTGCCGGCGATGCTCTGCCGGTGGCCCGCGCCTTGGCCGCTGCAGTCGACTGCCTCATCACCCATCCCAATGTGCTCAACGGCGCCACCCTGTTTTGGCCGATGGGGAATGTGCTCTACGTGGAAGGGTACGGCCTGGATCGCTTCTGTGCCGGGGAGTGGTTCCTCAGGCCGGTGCGGCAAAACCGCGTCGGGGTGGTGCTGGATGCCGGGATCCCGGAGGATCTCCGCCAACGCCACCTGCACGTTCTGCAGGCCGCCCAGGCCACGCTGGGGCTGGACATCGGCCCCTTGCGCTTGACTCCTCGACCCCTGGGCGTTGCCGTCAGCTTCTCCCCTGCCGGGGCCAGCCAGGGATCCCTAGAGGATCCCGAGGCGCTCCTGGAGGCCGCCCGCGAGCTGCTCTGCGCAGGAGCCGAGGCCCTTGCCGTGGTGGCCCGCTTCCCCGACGATCTGGACTTCAGCCAGTACGAGCAGGGGCAGGGTGTAGATCCCCTGGCCGGAGCCGAGGCCATCCTCAGCCACCTGGTGGTGCGGGAGCTGGGGATCCCCTGTGCCCACGCCCCCGCCTTCTACCCCGATCCCGCCCCTAAGCCGGTCCACCCCCGCGCCGCCGCCGAAGAGGTGGGGTTTACCTTCCTGCCCTCCGTTTTGGCGGGGCTAAGCTATGCCCCCCAGTTTGTCAAGAGGGGGGATCCCCTCCAGCCGGGCGACCTGACGGCCGAGCAGGTGGATAGCGTCATTGCCCCGGCCACTGCCTTTGGCGGCCCCGGCCTGCTTTACCTAGCTAGCCGCCCCCGCCCGCCCCTGTTTATCGCTGTCGAAGAAAACGCCACGGTGATGCAGGTCCACCCTCGCCAGTTGGGGATCCCCCATGTGGCAGTTAGCTCCTACTTAGAGGCCATTGGCGTGGTGGTGGCCCACCGGGCTGGGGTGGCACTATCTTCCCTAAGACTGCAGGTCTAGGCCAGGTTTTGGCCCAGAAACGGCAAGAGACTGATGAGCAGCAGGCCCAGCGTGGCCAGCGACCCGACCAAGAAGGAGAGGGAGCGCCCGATAGGAATGTCGCCAATGTAGAAGAAGTTGTAGAGCAGCCGCGCCAGCAAGAAAACGCCGCAGAGCAGGGCCACCCCTTCGTCGCCGCTGAGCCCAAACAGCCAGGGATCCGGGTGGGGGCCGGTGACGTAGGCTATCAGGGCTGACGGCGCAAAGGTGCCCAGGGCCTCAAAGCCGTTGGCATGGGCCCAGGTGGCCCGCTGGCCGTAGGGAGGCAGCCGGTCGAACATCGCCCGCGGCGCATGCGGGTCATAACCGACGCGGGCGCGGGCATAGCCCACCACGCCCATGGGCAGGTACACCAACAGGATGGCCGCTGCGATGGAGAACAGGGGAATGGCTTGCAGGGGGAGGTTGAACAACATAGGCAAAAGCAGCAGAAGGAAGGGGCTGCACTAGCCCCTTTTCCAGACTAGCGGCTCTCCCAGGCCCTAGGTTGAGACTTCTGGCACCGGCAAGGCAGGGTCCTCAGGAGTCAGCAAGTAGGCGCCAACGGCCTGCAAGCTGGGCGGGTGCAGAAAAGGGACGGTGACAATGGCCTGCTGGGAGAATCGCTGGGGCAACTGGGCCAAGATGGCCTGGTGGCGGCGCCGCAGCGCTGCACCAAAGGGGGTGGCCTCCTCCAGCCAAACCCGATTGAGAACGGCGTAGGGATGAGGGATCCCCAGGGCATCCAGTTCCGCCAGAAGGCGCTCGGTTTCCGCCAGAACCGCCTGCTCCGGGTTGAAGACGGGGATAAAGCTAACAAACTGGGGATCCCGCAGCCGCTGCCGGAGCTGCCGCACCTGGCCTAAGAGATCCCGCAGCCGCTGCGCCCATTCTGGCCGGCCCACCACGTCGCGGTACTTTAGCCACAGCTTCAGGGCCAGGCTGACCCAACCTTCCAGGGCCTGCGGCATCTGCAAAAAGCGCAGGAGATGGCCGGTGGGGGCTGTATCCACCACCACCAGGTTGAACTGGCCGCTGGCCTCCTGCTCCAGCACCGTCAGCAGGGCCATCACCTCGTCCAGGCCCGGTGGAGCCATCTGCAAAAGCTGCCGCCAGGCCTGCGGGTCGTACTGAACCTCCACCCCCGCCGTCCCTTCGCCGGCCAAGATGGCCGCCACCTCTTCCAGGTACTCCTGCCGGAAGCGCTCCAGCACTGCCGCCGCCTCGATCTCCTGCCCCAGCAAATTGGGCAGCAGCGGCAGCGGATCTTGCCCCAATTTCACCCCGAACAGATCCCCCAGCGAGTGGGCCGGGTCGATGGAGACCAGCAAGAGCTGCCGGTCGGGATGGCGTTGGGCCAAGTTCCAGGCCAGCGCCCCGGCCACCGTGGTCTTGCCTACCCCGCCTTTGCCTCCCACCAGCAGCAGGCGGATCCCTTGGGCCAAAAAATCTGGCAGGGCCACCCTTGGGGGGGAGGGGATCCCGCCGACAGGCTCCCCTGGGCTAGCGGGAATCTCTTCCAACTGCAGCAGCACCTCTGGCAAGGGACGAAGCTGCTGCACCAGCTTGTCCAGGGCCGCCGGCCCAATGGGCTCCTCCAGTTGATAGGGACAAACCCAGATGGGATAGCCAGGCAGCTCCTCTTGGAGCGCTTTTAGCCAGCGCCGCTGTTCCTGCTGGCGGGCCAGGTAGAGGGGGGACGGCGGGATCCCAGACGACGCTCTCCCGCTGGCTCCCAACAACACCTGGTTGACCAACAGGCCGCCAATGGGCACCCGGCGGCTTTGCAGTTGTTGACAAAAGCGGCGCGTCTCCGCCACGCTCAACGGCTCCGGGATCAGCACCAGCCAGGCGGCAGTGCTCTCCGGGTCGGTGAGGCGGGCTTTGCCCCCCTCCAGCTCGCTCTGCAAGCGGGCCAGGAAGGCGTCGGCCTCATCCGGTCGATAGGCGCCCGTGAGGGATTGGACAACCTCGCGGTGCTTGGCCTGGAAGGTGGCAAACACCGCCAGCAAATTGTCGAGAAAGTCGGGCAGTTCCAACAGCCGCAGGGTGTGGCCGGTGGGGGCGGTATCCAGGATAACTGTATCCACCTCTTGGCCCGCCAGCAGCCGGTTGACCTCTAAGATGGCCATCAGCTCGTCCACCCCCGGCCAGTCCAGATCCCAAAGGGGCAGGAGATCTTCCTTGGCCAGCCAACTGCCCCGCTCGGCAATCAGCTCCAGAGCCGGGCCGTAGGTCTGCTTGAAATCCTGCAGCAACACCTCGGCCTGGAGAGCCCGCACCTGCAAGTTGGGCCAATCCGGCAGGGGCTGGGGAACGTCGGCCACCGGGATCCCCAGCACATCCCCCAGGGAGTGGGCCGGATCGGTGGACAGGAGCAGCAGACGGCGCTCTGGTTGCGCCTGGGCCAGGTGACGGGCCAGGGCACAGGTGAGGGTGGTTTTGCCTACGCCCCCCTTGCCGCTAAACAGCAGCAGACGCTGGCAAGGAGAAAGGAGAGACAGGCGGAAAGCGCTCCCGCCACAATCGAGTTGAGCAGGCTGCAAAGGGATCCCTTCTGGCACAGGTCACCCCCATTGTGGCCTGGATCTCCCTTAGGGATGCTCCAGATCAGCGAAGTTTCCCCTCTCCCACCACAACCGGCGTCCTCTGTCCCACGCCAGCAGCGCGTGGATCCCAAGCCAAAATCCCGTCCACAGCCAGTTGTCCAGCCAGATCTTGGCCAAGATGGGCAGGGTCAAGCCCTCCGTTCCGCCCAGAACCAGGCCGGCTGCCAAGATCAGCCCTTCAAAAGCAAGGAACCCTAGGATCAGCATGGCTGGGATCCAAAGATAGTTCAGCAGCAATTGCCTTGGCCTAATAGGTTTGGACTGAGAAAACAGAGGTCGGTAGCCGGCAGCAAAAGCGACCCCCACCGTGCCGATCCCCAAGACCAACCCCCAAGCAAAAGAATCAGGTGTACGGGGATAGTTGTGCCAGGTGTAGCCAAAGATTTGGTTGGCCAGCCAAATCATCGAAGCGCTAATAATTGCCCTTTGGCGAGTTAACGTGGTGCCCGCGATGATGCCAACAGTTACAAAAGGAAGCGTGCAGGTATAGGCAATGTTGCTCAGGCAGCCGATGGTGGTAAATAGGCTGGGCCAAAATCGACCTTGGGCTAGATCTCGGCTGGCTTGGATCCAAATTACTTCTGGGATCCCGCGGCGAGGCTTGGGGATGGACTGGACAAGAGCTTGTAGGCTAACCATAGGCTAATCTCCAGGAAAAAGGTGAGCTTTCAAGGGGCAGTTCTTTAGCAGATGCTCCTGGACAATTTGCCGCGCTACTTGGGGGGTAACCCGCTTGTACCAGGTGCGATCTCCGGAGTAAAAAACCACCGGCCCTTGTTGACAGACTTCTAGGCATCCGGAAGTAATGACCTGAATATCCAAATTGGCTTCCCGCAGGGCCGATTGCAGAGCTTCCACAACGGGCTGATAGTGGCGAGAAGGATAGCAGCGGCTGGAACGGCAAACCGCCAAATAGGGCCGCTTGAGGGGGTTATCTTCATACGGGATCCGCTCTTTTCCCTCGACGTAAATGGCCCGCAGGCGTTCATAAAGGGAGAGCTTCTGATAGTCGGCTTTGCCTTCGGGCAGGTAGTCTTCTCCTGGCCCCAAAAAGGGACTGGGCAAAAAGATCTGCAGCAGCGATTCCTCTGCTCCGTTCCAAAATTGGATCCCCCATTGGCGAGGCTGGCCCTGCGGATTGAGGCGGCGATAGAGGGCGGCGCGGCCGACCAATCTTTTGCGGCGCAGCTCAGGTGGAGTTCTGCTGTAGGGGCCGCCCTGGTGCTCTTCTAGACACAGGTGCAAATGCCAAGTTTCGGTGGCCACGGTCAAATAGCCGTCGTAGAGCACACAGAGAGCAGGGGGATCCTTGAAGGCCGCCTCCAGCACTCCTCCCTCCACCACCTGGCCCACTTGGATCTCGGCCCAGCGCTCCTGAAAGAGCTCATAGAGCAATGGCCCAAGACAGTCGATGTGAGCCGGGATCCCTTCGTAAACGGTTGTCCAGCCGGTGGGGGAAACCTCTTGCCAAGTCTGGTTTAAGGGCGTGATCCAGGGACTGAAAGCGGCCATAGGTTGCTCCTATTGGATTGGCGGAATGCGGGCAATCACCCCCTTTTTGATGGGGCGCTCTGCCCAGGGCAGGATCCCATCGGGCTTTGTCAAATACAGCTCCGCCGTTTGTAAGATTGGCTCTACATCTTTTGGATCGAGATCGCCAAAGACATAGGTCATCTTCCCCGGGGCTGCTAGGGCAATCACGCAGGCATGGCTGCAGCCGCTCATACAGGCAACTGGCTTCAGGTGCAATTGGGAATTGAGCACTTGCGATTGCAAGGCGGCCAGGAGCATTTCTCCTTTGCTAGTCCCTTCTTTTTGGCCGTTCACCCAGCGAGATCCGCAGGTGGTGCAGATCCAGAGGTAATGTTCGGCCTCAGCTTGAGCCGAAGTTGGCGATGGAGAAAAGTTAGGAGATAGAGAGTTGGTTGAGATCGCCATAAGTTGCATCCAAACTAAACCGTAAAGCAGACAATCAACTTGGAAAGTTCTCGCTAAAAGTGGTCAGCCGGAGAGTTAAAAACAGCCTGGGATATCGCTAAAATTGCCCCCGCAAGTTCACCCTCAGCGTGCGGCCAACTCCGGGATAGCCGGGGAAAACTTCATACTGCTCATCCAGCAGGTTGTCGATCCCCAACTCTAGGCTCAGGGCCTCAGCCAACGGGATCCCGCCGCGCAGAGCCACGGTGGTGTAGCCTGGCAGGGATTCCGTATTGGCATTGTTGGTAAAAAAGCTCCCAATGTGATGGACCAAAATCGAGCCGTACCAGCCCTGCTCGTGGCGGTAGCTTAGGCCTAGATTGAAGCTATCGGCTCCTACAAAGGCTAGCTCTTTGCCAACTGTGGCCGGGTTAAGGGCAGCGCGGATGATGGGATCATTGAGGGTATAGTTGGCAAAAAGCGTCCAGTTTTCCCCCAAACGCAAATCTAAAGCCGCTTCCAGGCCGGTATATTCGACCAGCCCGATATTTTCATAGGTTCCCCGGCGCGGCCCAAGGCTGACAAAGGTGATGCCATCGCGGATGCGGTTGTGGGCAAAAGTTAAGCGCAGCAGGCCAAAATCTCCCAAGGTTTGATCCAGGCCGATGTCCAAGCTCTCCCCTCGCTCTGGGCGGAGATTGGGGTTGCCATCCACTTCAAAAAAGCCGCGCAGCCGAAAGAACAATTCCGAGATCAAGGGGGTGCGAAAGCTGCCGGCGTAGCTGGCCCTCAAGGTAGTTCCCTCGGCAACTGCCCACCGGATCCCCACAGCCGGCGAGGTGGCCGAGCCGTTGGCCAAACTGCTGAAGTCCTGACGGATGCCCAGGTCGAGGTGGAACTGGGGATCCGGGCTGTAGTCCAGGCGGGCAAACAGGGCCCCCTGGTTAACCGTATCGTCGTAGTTGATATTGGCAGAACCCCTGGCAAAAGAAAAAGTCGTATTGCGGGCTGAGATAGAGCGATAATCTGCCCCCAAAACTCCCTCTAGGTTTTCGCCGGCCTGCCAAGCATATTGAAGCTGGGATCCCCAGCCATTGCGCAAGATGACGTCGCGGGATCCCTGGCTTTGCGGAGCGCTGAAGCGGTAGTTGAGATCGTCCAAAAAGACTCTTGCCTGCAGGGATCCTGTTTCCTGAGTCCACAGCCAACTGAGATCCAGCAGCAGATCGTTGGTGTTTTGCTCTGCGTCGGGAGAGGGAAACTCTACACTGCCGGGCACGCGAAAGGCTTTGTTGAGGTAGAGGGCGTTGGCTGTTAGGACTTGATCTTCGGCCAGTTGCCAGGTGAGCTTGGCCTGCAAGTTGTGGTACTCCACCGCCGAGTTTTCCCGCCTGCCTGACTTGCCCAGCCGCTCAATGGCAAAGGGAAAGTCGTTGTTACTTTGCAGACGGCGATAGCTGAGCACCCAGCCCAGATCCTGGGCTTGGCCGCGACTTTGGATCCCTTGCTCATTGAGACCGTAGCTGCCGACCGCCGCTTCCAGCACCGTCTCCGTTTCTGGCTGCGGCTCCACCGTGACGATGTTGATCACGCCGCCAACGGCGTCTGAGCCGTACAGGGTAGAGCCGCCGCCGGGGGAGACTTCAATTCGCTCGACGACATCGGCGGTGATTTGGGAGAGGTCAAACCCCCCGAAAAAACCCAGATCGTTGAGAGGGCGGCCATCCAAGAGCACCAATACCTGCGCCGTTCGCGCCCCTCGCATGAATTGAGAGCTAAGAGCTCCCAACTGAGTTCCCGCTGTGCCATCGCTGAGGATCCCGGGCAAGTAGCGCAGGGCTTCCTGCACCGTCCTTGCCCCTTGCTGGCGCATCTGCTGGCGGGTGATGACATAGACGGGGCGGGAAGACTCTCGCAAGAGGTCGGGACGGCGAAACGGGGTGGTGACGGGTTGATTCAAAATCTCGGCGCTGAGGCCGGTATCCAAGATTGCCTGCCCCCAGGCCGGGATCCCCAAACTCAAGATCCCCAGCCCAAGGCTGAGACATACAGTTACTTTCATCCGGTTGCTCCTGCTTCCGTGCGACGCGGAAGGGCTAAGCTTTGAGCCAAAGCCGCAGGCGGGCATCCTGACTGAGGGCCTCAGCCCATCACAGTTGCGGCACAGCGCCGGATTTGCACCGGACTTTCCCCATTGCTTGCCCTGGCTGATCCCCAGGACAACCTGACGGCACGGCTTTCCTCCCCATTGCTCTGGAAAAAGCCGTGCTAGGCATCATACATTCCCTGCTGGGGAGTTCCTATCCTGCCGGGGGGGATCCCTGGGCAGTGAGGTCAACGGAAGATCATCTCCGCCACCGCGTCAAAGCCGGCGTCCAACAGCCGATCCAAGACTGACTGGGCCTGGCTGCGGCTGTCGTAGAGGCCGGCCTGCAGCACCCTCCTGCCGTTGAACACGGTCTCCACCGCTTCGGGGAGGAGCTGCCGCAGCCGCTGCAAATCGTCGCTGCCCTTGGGGGTCACCAGCACACGAAAGCGGGTGGCCGACTCTGCTGGGGCTACCGCCGGTTCTGGAGCCGCGGCAACGGGAACAGGGGGGGTTGTTGGGCTGCTGCCCGCTTGTCGGCGAGCCGGGGGTGGCAGGAGGGTAGTAATATCCGTGAGAGGAGCCACAGATTGCTGGCGGACGGGAGTGGCAGGAGCAGGCTCAACCGGTTGGGCAGGCGTGGTGGAGCCATCGGGGGTGAAGGGGACGGCAACAAACTCCTGGGGTTGAGCGCCTGCCGGCTGAGGGGGGGCACTGGGCAAAATGCGCCCTCCCGATCCCGCTGCAGGAGGGGGAACGGGGGCAGTCGATTGGGGCACCGTCACCACCGGCAAGGTGGGAGAGGCCGCCGCCGGCTGGGGATCCCTGCTGGGAGCCGGAGGCTCGGCCTGCGGAGTTGTGGGCAGCGTCAAGCCGCCTGCCGCAATGGGTGGCGGGGCGTTGCTGGGCAGCGCAGCCACCGTGGTCTGGCCGGCCAGATCCAGCTCCCCTTTGGTTTTGCCGGCCAGTTGGTTGCCATTGGCGTTGAGGCGCAGGCCGCGGGTGGCGTTGTGGATGTCGTACTGGCCGTTCCCCTCAAAGATGTTGTTGCCGGGATCCGAAGCCGTGCCCAAATCTGGCTGGGCGGTGGTGATAGCTGTCAGGCCAGTCTCCAGGTTGCGGGCAATGAGATTGTTGCGCAGGATGGGACGGGCGCTGCCGCCGACCACAATGCCGGTGCGGTTTTGCAGGATGCGGTTGTTGCGCACAATCGGCGCCGAGCGCTGGTCGATGGTGAGGCCAAAGCCGGTCTCTTGGAAGAGGTTGTTGACAATGGTGGGCTGGGAGGTGCCCAAGACGGAGATGCCGTTGGCCCCGTTTTTGTAGAAGCGGTTGCCTTCTATCCAGGGGTTGGAGGCGCCGGCGATGAAAATGCCGTCGTGGATGCTGCCCACAAAGCTGTTGTTGAGAATGCGCGGGGAAGCCGATTCTACCCAGAGGGCGTAGCCGCGCCGACCCTGGTTGCGCAGGGTAACCCCCCGCACCTCTGAGCCGGTCTCTGCCAGCAGGGCAACGTTTTGCCGGGCCAAGGTCGGGCTCATGTAGGTGCCGCCGCCATCGATCAGGTAGCCCTCTCCCAAGGTGGACTCGTCCCCGCGCAAGATAAGGCCGGCCTTGAGGCGGATGGGGAAGACTTCGCCGCTTTCTGCGCTGTACACCCCCGGCAGAAGCTGGATGATGCTGCCGGCTGGCGCCCGGCTGATGGCATGGGTGATGGTCTTGAAGGGGTTGTTGCGGGATCCATCCCCTTGGGTATCGCTGCCATTGGCGGCATCCACAAAAATGGCGGGGCGGTCGTCCGGCAGCGGCGGCGCTTGGGGCAGGGCCTGCTTCTCCAAAAGGCCGGTGTCCAGGGAAGTTTGCGCCCAACTGGGATCCCTTCCTGCCGCCAGCAGTAAGCTGGTGCTCAACAGCAAAGAGGTGGCCAGTCGCGTCAGCGTCGCGGAGCCGTGACGCTGCAACCGCAAGTCAGGCAGGACTGCTGTAAATTGGTGTTCGCCGGATTTCTGCAGACGGATGAACGATAAGGAAGAGATCATAGGAGTCATCCCCACACCAGGCTGGGCCAGAGAAGGAAGGAGGGTCGAGGCTATCCTACCAAACCTGACAGGCAGGATCCTGCCCTCTTCCCCAACTCCAAATACGGACTGATGCAGGCTTCTTTTTGTAGATCCAACGCTACCCCTAGAGTATACCCTTGCCATGACCGACGAAGCCCTTGCCCGCGAAGGCTCCTCCCAAGAGTTGCCGCTGGCTTCCCTCTCGTCTGGGCGCCCCCTGCTCAACCTGCTGTTGTTGGGGATCCCAGCCCTGCTGCTGCTGCTGGGCCAGTGGGCAGGGCAGCCGGCCCTGGGCTGGGGGGCGGTGCTGGCTTGGCTGGGCCTGGCCGGCTGGTGGGGGCAGCCGCTCTGGGTGCAGATCGGGCGCGACCTCTGGCAGTGGCTGACCACCTGGCCCAGCCTGGGGTGGGCGGCAGCAGCTCTCGGCTTGGCGGTGATGGGAGGATTGGTCTGGAGTGGAGCCTTCTCGGCCCTGGGATCCCTGAGCTGGGAGGCCATCGGGGCTTTGGGCGAGGTGTTCGGGGCTACAGGTCAGATCCTGATCGCCCTCCTGGCCGCCTACATCGCCTGGCGGCAGTACGTCATCTCCCGCGACCTCACCATCCAGCAGAACATCATCACCCAGCAGCAGACCATCGACGCCTACTTCGAGGGCATCTCCAACCTGGTTCTCTCCCCTGACGGGCAGTTGGACGACTGGCCCCTGGAGCGGGCCATTGCGGCCGGGCGCACGGCGGCGCTCCTCAACGGCGTGGATCGCTTTGGCAAAGCCAAGATCCTGCGCTTCCTCTCCACCGCTAACTTGCTTAGCCCCCTGCGCCGCGACGAACACCTGGGCCGGCCCATCCTGGACGGCAAAGGCGGCTACCAGCGGGATCGCCTCAACGGGATCCGGGTGGTGAATCTGGGCACCATGCTGGAAGGGGCCGACCTGCATGGCACCCTGCTGCGGGGGGTGGACTTCAGCGAGGCCAGCCTGGAAAGAGCCAACCTGCGGGATTGCGACCTCAGCCACACCAACCTCTGCGGGGCCAACCTGCGCAATGCCGACCTGCGCGGCGCCGATCTCTACCGCGCCCTCTTGTTTGTGGGATCCCTGCAGACGGCTTCTCCGGCTCAGCCAGGAAAAAAGCCCGATTTTAAAAGCGGGGCCTACGCCGGCGCCATCGTGGCCGGCGCGGACTTTCGCCGGGTGCGTCGCCTTTCCCCCGAACAAAGAGCCTACCTGGCCGCCTGGGGAGCCAAGCTGGATCCTGAGCCCCCGCTTCCCCTCAACTCCTCGGCCAGCCGTTTGGATCCCGGCGGCGAAACCGAGCCCTTACCCCCTCCTGCCGAGCCGCCGGCCTCCCGGAGGCCTTGATCCAGAGCCAATGGCCGGCAAACCTGGGTTCAACGCCAGCGCTGCCATGGTCATGGCAAACAGCCATGAAACAGCTTGTGAGTTGATCCCAGCTCCCCTCTCCCTCTGGGAGAGGGGCTGGGGGTGAGGGCCTGCCGGAGAACCGTTCAAGCTAGCCTGAAATAGCCCCAATCCCTCAATTGTTGGACATGGCCCGCTTGCTCACCAAGTTCTGGCTGCTGGAGCGCTACCTGTTTGGGCAGATGCTCACGCCGGTGCTGGCCGGTATAGCTGGGGGAACCCTGCTGCTTTTGGCAGGCCGGCTCTTTACCTTGGCCGAGCGGCTGGTCGAGGGATCCGTGCCGCCCCTGACGGTGTTGCGCCTTCTCATTTTGGATCTGCCGGAGATGGTGCTGCTGGGCATGCCCATCGCCGCTTTTTTTGCCACCATGCTCACCTTGGGCAAGCTGAGCGGCAACAGCGAGATTACCGCCATGCGGGCAGCCGGGATCCCGTTTACGCGCATTTTTCGTCCCCTGTTGCTGGTGGGGCTGCTCATGAGCCTGAGCGCTTTTTGGATCAGCAACGTGCTCCTGCCGGCCAGCAAACGAGAAATCCGCCAGATCGACCAGCAGGCGCTCCTGGCCCGGGCCACCACCCCGGTGCAATACGACGTCTTTTTCAGAACCGCCCGCGTTGGCGGGACGGAAGACAACCTCTGGTTTTTCATCCGCCAGGTGGATCCGCGGCTGAACACCATGCAGGATGTCACCATCTTGCAGGTGGATCCCTTGCCGGGGGGCAAGTACCAGTTGGCAGAGGTGACCCTGGCGGCCCAGGCGGTGTGGAATGGCCTGGACTGGACCCTCAGCGAAGGGGTGACCCACCGCTACGGCCCTGACGGCCTCAGCCTGGCCGAAGAGCCCTTCGACCGCAAGCCGCTAGAGGTCTCCCAAGATCTGGCCGCCCTGATGCAGCCGCCGGTTCCGCCCAACGAGCTGAGCCTGCCGGAGCTGGCGGAGCGCATCTCCCGCCTGGCCCGCTCCAACCTCAATACCCAGCCCCTGCGCACCGAGTTCCACATGCGCTTTTCCCTGCCCTTGGCCAGCTTTTTTGCCGTCTTGATCTCCCTTCCCCTGGGATCCACCACTGCGCGGCGGGTGGGCCGCTATGGGGGTGTCGTCTTCGGGATCCTGTTGGTGTTTGCCTACTACGTGGTGCTGAGTGTGTCTCGCAGCCTGGGCGAAGCAGGAGCCCTTCCCCCCTGGGCGGCAGCCTGGAGCTTCAACATCCTCTTCGGCGGCCTCGGCCTGCTGCTGTTGGCCCGCTTCCTGCGCTAGGGATCCCTTCTGGGCAGAGCAACCCCCGACCTAACCAGGGATCCACCGGATCCCTATAGTTTCCGTCCCCTTGCGGGGAAAAGGTAGGGATCAACTGCCGATAAATCCGACGCCATGTCCATTTGGATGGCGTCGTTTCCGTCCCCTTGCGGGGAAAAGGTAGGGATCAACTTCTGACCACTTCATCGAGGCCCACCCAGATTGGGTGTTTCCGTCCCCTTGCGGGGAAAAGGTAGGGATCAACATTACTTGAGTTACTGACAGTAGAACACGAGTTGAGAGAGTTTCCGTCCCCTTGCGGGGAAAAGGTAGGGATCAACGCTGCGTTGCGGCGGCAGCTCAAAGAATTTGGGGTGAAGCCCACTGGTTTCCGTCCCCTTGCGGGGAAAAGGTAGGGATCAATCCTACCCCCGGAAAAGGCTGAATCCATAAGGTTTTCAAGGTGCGTTTGCGAGGGAGTACGGAGACTTCCCGAAACAGATATTAACACTGCTTCGCCGGATAAGCGCAAGTCGGGAAATTCGCTGTTTTGAGGGCATTATGTCACGTTTTTGGGTCAATTTGGGCAAGCAGTTCTAGATTC
>Ga0209809_1002401_pt1 | contig 13226 bp, 8 predicted proteins | sample YNPMSTMetaG_FD_186172 | JGI IMG/M metagenome (GOLD analysis project Ga0209809, IMG submission 186172) | Anoxygenic and chlorotrophic microbial mat microbial communities from Yellowstone National Park, USA - YNP MS-T MetaG (SPAdes) (version 2) ... | reverse complement strand
ACAGGCGCCTGCACCACTACCGGCAGAGATTACACCGCGACCGGTACCGGCAGAGGGTCTTCCTAGTCACTCATATCCGGTCGTTACGCCGCTTGGCAAGCTTCGTCTGTTTGTTACCGAGTTAGACGGGAAGCCGTTTGAAGTGTTTGCGATCATCGGGCGCGCCGGCAGCGATGTTACTGCGTTCACCGAGGCTATCGGGCGGCTGATCTCCCTGGCGTTACGCTGTGGTGTACCGGTGAAGCTCATTGCTGAGCAGCTTCGCGGTATCGGTGGTTCACGTTCGGCAGGATTCGGTCCTGATCGGGTCCGTTCGGTTCCCGATGCTATCGGGAAGGTATTGCTTGATCACTATGTGAAGAATGGGAACGGGAATGGAAACGGCAACGGATATGGCTACGATACCGGTAACGGTGAAGCCGAGCAAGAGGATAAGGTTCGGGTAAGCGAGCCAGCGCCATCGCAGGCGGTTGCCTCTCTGCACACTGACCCACATCACGCTTCGTTAGAGGCTGCTGAGATCTGTCCCGAATGTCAGAATGCAGCGATGTTCAACGAAGAAGGATGTCGGAAATGCCATGCCTGCGGTTATAGTGAATGCTAGCGCACTTGTTGTAAGGGTGCTGAACGTTTTTCTAGTTGCCTACCCCTCTACTCCCCACCCCCCGTAAGTGGAGGTACCCCCCTTCCCCCCGTCTACGGAGGAAGGGGGACAGGCCCCTCCTAATGCCTGAAATTGCCCTTCGTTTCCTCCCCGTCACGGTCTGCAAGATCAGAGCCTAATCAAAAACCCGGCTTTCTCATCGGGCACGTACCGTACTCGTGTGACCGTTGCGTGATGAGTTGCCAACATTCTTTCGCTTCCGCCCTACCCTCCCCTTCCTCTTTCTTACGGGTAGAGGAAGGAGGCTGGGGGGAAGGTGAGGGCCGCCAGGCCGTGCTCCGTAGCACCGGCACTGAACCTGTTGCAACTTGAAAGCCCCTAGTCTACAGATCAGCATCATCATATAGCTTGTCTGAATCTGGTATACTATCAATACAGGGTTAATATAGATACAGCAGACCCTACGATCAAGCTTAATTGCTGCTGAGGAGGTCTTTCGCATCGTTCCATTTTCACTATCAGAATAGACCATTCAAAAACGAGATACGAGCTAAAAGCATGTTAAAAAGTTCTGAAAGTCTAAGGTTTTTGCAATATGAACACAACAGGAGAAGAACGCAGCGAAATGCGTTGGATTCGGGTTGATTTGCACCTGCACACACCAGCTTCAGAGGATTACGCTGAACCGAACGTTTCTTACCTTGACATTCTACAAGAAGCCGAGCGTCGTGGTCTTGAGATTATCGCTTTCACCGACCATAATACAGTTGCAGGCTATGAGCAGTTTCAACGCGAACTTGAATTTCTGACCGTACTAGAAAAGGCCGGTCGCCTCACAGGTGAGGAAGCCACGCGACTGGCAGAATATCGGCGTCTGCTCGAAAAGATAACCGTTCTGCCGGGTTTTGAGTTCACGTCACATTTTGGCGCACATATTCTCGGCATTTTTCCACCTAATCGGCCTTTGAGTCTGATCGAAGCAACGCTGTTACAACTCGGTATTCCAGCCGAAGTGCTTAAGAATGGTGTATGTAGTGTGGCTAATACCCGCCATGTGACCGAAGCCTACGAGATTATTCATCGCGCTGGTGGTATTGTTATCGCTGCCCATGCCAATGGTCCAAACGGCGTCATCACCGAAACGCTCCGTTTAGGGACGAGTGGTCAGGCGCGGGTGGCTGTCACGCAAAGTCCGTATCTGCACGCGCTGGAGTTTATTAATTTCTATACCGATCACGAAAAGTTTACATCGCCTGGTTTCTACAACGGTAAAACCGAGCACTATGAGCGCCGGATGTTTTGCATCCAGGGTAGTGATGCCCATCGTCTCCGTCGGCTACCCGAATCAGAAGCGCAAGCACTCCATCGTCACGGGATCGGTGATCGGTATTTCGAGGCGCTCCTACCTGAACGGAGCTTCGAGGCGCTGAAGGCGCTCTTCTCCAGCCAGGATTTTGATCGGGTGCGTGTACCGAAACGCGACCAGAAACAGTGGTCAATCGATGTCGCCCGTTTCAGTGGGAACAGCGAACGTCAGATACTACGCGCCGTTAGCGATGCGGCTGCCACGGCGTCACTCTGGCCCGACATTGCTGCGTTGGCCAATATTGGCGGCGGTGTTCTGATCATCGGCTGCGAACCGGGCGGCCAGGTGATTGGTGTTGAGCGCCCTGATCAGGTGACGGAAGCACTCCGCCAGAGTATTGCCGAGCATCTTACACCTCAACCCTATCTGTCATTTGAGCTGATGCACTACGAAGGTCGTGATGTCATTCGGGTAGAGGTTAAGATGCAAGACCCGCCCCCCTATGTTGGCAGTAACGGCGCCATCTACATCCGTCGTGATAATGAGACTGTGGTCGCCAATCGGAGCGAGATCATTCAGCTCTGCCGTCAGGCCATAGCGGTCGGGGAACCTTCAGCGCTCGACAATGGTGAAACGCTTGAATTGCCCCGTTCTGGCGTCGAGATTGTCAGTAGTCAGCGACGTGGCGGATCATGGGTGTACGAAGTACGCGATCTCCGTACTACTGTTGGTGTCACTCGTGATCGGGCACAGGGGTTGTGGGCCTACGCGATTGGCCGCCACGAAGATCTGCGGGAGGGTAGGATTGATCTCCAAAGCCAGGTACGCTGGCGCGGGAGACTCGGTCTCTGGCGGGCCTATCGGCAGGGATCACGGGTGAAATATGATCTCGTGCACCGCGACCAGAACGGTGTGATTGACCATATTTTCTACGGTGTCAGTGATTGGGGTCTCGGTGAAGCCTGGATGAGTCTCTTACAGGAGGCAGGCGCCCGCATTGAGACTGATACTGCCGATTTCGATCAAGAGGAGCCGCTCGAGCCAGTACCCCCACCTGACATTGAAGCCTGGGGTGAACGGCGCATCCGCTGGCGCGGTCGCGGCGGAATTGTCCGCATTACTGTTGACAATGATGGTCAACCCCGGTTCGACCTGGTGATGAAAGACAAGGATTCAGGTGTGGTACAGGAATATAATGGCGTCCCACGTGAGAAGCTATCAGATGCTTGGCTGGCGCTGATTCGGGTACCACGCCCGCGCACCGGGATTGAAGTCGTGAATGCCGTTCGCTCAGAAGATGGCGACTGGCTTTACACCTTCCGCAATCTGCGCACGGGCGATGTGAGTGGCGCTCCGTGGCGTTTACAAGACATCGAGCCGGGTACGGTGCGCGAATATGCAGCACGGATGTACCACCAGGATATTCCGCTCGATGAAGATAAGGTGCGATGGTGGGGAAACATTGGCTATCTGCGTCCAATGCGTTCGCAGGTCGATCTGGTATATATTGATGAACAGGGAGCAACCCACGTCTACTATGCAGCCCGCCGCGATGAGTTGACCGGCGAATGGCGTGAGCTGCTCCAGTTGTACGGTGAGTAGGGAGCACAAGCGGAATGTGTTCGCCCGTATTGGTAGCATGGGCAAAAGGTTTGCCACCCATGCACGGCTAGATCGGAGGCACCATGAGTAAGCCGATAACTATCTTACTCGCCGACGACCATACCATGTTCCGACAAGGCCTGCGCGAGATTCTTGAGCGTAAGGGTGGGTTTCAAGTTGTCGCAGAAGTACGCGATGGCGCAGCAGCCGTTGAGGCAGCTAAAACCACCTCTCCTGACATTGCCCTGCTTGATGTTTCAATGCCGGTGATGACCGGTATCGAGGCTGCCCGCCAGATTGCGCAGGTCAGTCCTCAAACACGCTGTGTCGTCCTGACGATGCACCGCGATGAGCAAACAGTGCTCGAAGCACTGCGCGCTGGTGCAAATGCCTACTTGTTGAAAGATGCTGATGCAACCGAACTGATTGAAGCCATTCATGTAGTACATCGTGGTGAAGCAGCATTGGCCGGTAGCGCTGCGGCACGTGTCCTCGAACTTCTTCGTCGCAATGATACAATGCCGGCACTCAATGAAGTACTGACACCACGTGAACGTGATATTCTGGCCCTGGTTGCGCAGGGTGATGATAACCGGGCGATTGCACTCAAGTTGAGTCTGGCCGAAAAGACGGTTGGTAATCGTCTGAGCGAAATTTTTCAGAAACTAGGCGTAAGCAACCGTACCCAAGCGGCCATTGTCGCGGTGCAGCGTGGTCTGGTTCCACCACCAGAACTGCGCTAGCATGCCCCACGTGAAAGCGAAAATTCATGCGACAACTTATCGGTCTTCATCACGTTACAGCTATCTCAGCCAATATTCGACAAAATTACGCTTTCTATACCCGCATCCTTGGGATGCGGCTGGTCAAACGCACCGTTAATCAGGATGACACTAGCGCTTATCACCTGTTCTACGCCGACGGCGCAGGTACCCCCGGTAGTGATCTGACCTTCTTCGATTGGCCATTGCCGCCTGAACAACGTGGTACTCGCAGTATTGTCCGTACTGGACTGCGAGTCAACGGAGCTAAAGCTCTGATGTGGTGGGCTGAGCGTCTGCGCACAACAGTGGGATGGGTCGGTGAAGTTGTGCAACGTGATAACCGTCTGACTCTCGACCTGGAGGATCCCGAAGGGCAACGGCTAATGCTCATTGATGATGGCGAGACTGGTGAGTTTGTGCCGTGGCAACACAGTCCGGTGCCTATTGAATATCAGATTCGTGGCCTGGGACCGGTGTTATTGAGTGTGCCTCGCCTCGAGTTGACTGATGCCATGCTCCGTGTGGTATTTGGCATGCAGCACCATCGCACATATGTGCACCCCGACTTCTCTGGACAGCCCGTACACGTTTACACGATGGGGGAAGGTGGCCCGGCAGCCGAAGTTCATGTTGTTGCTCAACCCAGTTTACCGCCAGCTCAAGCGGGCGCTGGCGGTGTTCATCATGTTGCCTTTCGGGTCTCTACCTTTGCCGAACATCAGGAGTGGGCGCGCTGGCTCGGTGAGTTGCGGATTCCCAATAGCGGGATCGTGGATCGCTATTATTTTCGCAGCATCTATGTTCACGAACCCAACGGCATCCTCTTTGAATTGGCTACCGATGAACCGGGTTTTGCTGTCGATGAACCGGCCGATGCGCTTGGCGAACGATTAGCACTGCCACCTTTTCTCGAACCGCGACGATCACAGATCGAAACAGGGTTGAAACCGCTAGATGAGGAGTGACTACACCTCAGACGAGGGCTGTTAAGCAGAATTGTGGAGGGTTTTCAGCGCGATCAGCTTTGGGTCACCTTCGCTGCCCAAGCGACGCAAACGTAAAGTGACACCGACAAATATCCTGTACCCGCAGCCGATCACTCTCACCCTATGCAGTTACCGGGGTACGCGGGCTCAGGCTTGCGTCGGGCAGCAGATGGCTAATACCTATCGGTTGATACATCAGTACCTCTGTATACCCTCGATCGTGGGGGCAGGGGGTAGCCAGCGGAACGTGCTATTGTTCGTCTGGGTAGCGGAGGATGCGCGCCTCTGGCTCGTACACCGGTTTTCGCGGACAGGATTGGTATGACGTTTACCTAGGATCATAGACCTCTGATCTGAACCTGCATCCTGCGGTCGGCAGCGGTGGCGGATTGGGAAGCTCCATTCACCTCTCACCCTCTTTTCTCCCTCATATCGGGAACTTCTCCCCACTCGGTTAGGAATGCCATCCCTTGGTTTATGCTTTATAGAAAGTTATACTAATAACGAGTGCAAAAAATCCTGATAGGGATAGTATATAGATGTGGAGGAAGTACCATGACAATGTTAGTAAATAGCCTGAAAACTGTTGGTTTGCTTGGCCTGCTCACCGGTTTGTTCATTGTAATCGGTGGCGCAATTGGCGGCCAGGCCGGTATGATTATCGCTCTTGTGCTGGCCGTCGTGATGAATATGGGTGCCTGGTGGTTCTCTGACACGCTGGCACTCAAAATGAGTGGTGCCCAGGAAGTTTCACCTGATGAGGCGCCAGAACTTCATGCCATGGTTGAAGAACTATCACGGCGTGCAGGTATTCCCAAACCGCGTGTCTACATTATCGACACCGATGCACCAAACGCCTTTGCTACTGGTCGCGATCCCGCTCATGGTGCAGTTGCAGTGACAACTGGAATTGCGCGATTGCTGACTCGTGAGGAACTTGCTGGTGTAATCGCTCACGAACTGGCCCACATTAAGCATCGTGACACCCTTATTTCTTCAATTGCAGCTACCATCGCCGGTGCTATTGGTATGCTGGCCGATATGGTCATGTGGGGGATGATCTTCGCCGGTCTTGGTGGTAGTGACGAAGAAGAGGATGGTGGCATTGCTGGTCTGGTCGGTGGCATACTAACAGCAATGCTGGCGCCAATCATGGCTCTGATTATTCAGATGGCTATCTCACGCTCGCGAGAGTACATGGCTGATGCAGGTGGTGCACAAATTCTCGGTAATCCGCTACCGTTGGCCAGTGCTCTCGAGAAGCTAGAGTGGGCAGCAGGTCGTATGCCTATGGAAGATGTGCGTCCAGCAACTGCACACATGTATATTGTCAATCCGGTCCTTGGTGGCCTGGCCAGTCTCTTCCGCACTCACCCTGAGACCCATAAGCGTATCTCGCGTCTGCGTGCGATGGCGAACCGGGGCAACAATACTGCTGTGGCAATCTAGCAGCCAATAATGATAGCGCGCTAACACGGGAAATCCCCCTTCCTCTCCTCGACGGGCATGACTCAATGGCGAGTGATGCCCGTTTTTGCGATCTGTCATTGAGTATCGCGCTCATAGCGTTGCATGTGTTTCAGAGGCCGCAGTGAAGACGTATTGGCATACTCATACCGAATGAAGAGATGACCTTCGTGATCGAATCCGGTACCACTCTGGGCAACCGAACAACAACCCGGCTTTCTCATCGGGCAGATACCGTGCTTGTGCAACCATTTGGGAGGTTACCAATATGCTTTCACTCCCGCACTCCACCTTCCCCCTTCCTCTCTCCGTGGGGAAGCGGAGAGGGGTGAGGGGAAAGGTGCGGGGCTCCCATCCCCTCTTCCTCTCCCCGTGGGGGCGAGGAAGAGGGCTGGGAGGAAGGTAAGGGCCGTGCGCCGCAGCACCGACGCTTCAACCGTCGCAACCCTGTTCCAGCGCGTCGTAGAGACGTATGCGTTGTCCGCCAATGTTCCTCTGACCATTATGGCGCTGTCATGGTTAAGACTCATCAACAGCCCAGGTTTTTGATCATGCTCTAGAAGTTTGTCTAAATATTTCCTTCAGGATGTGGGGGGTTACGGGTAGACTGCTGAAGCCACGCTTCAGCAGCACCTATCAAAACTCAGGTGAGAGGATTATTTTCAGCCACAGGCTTACCATCGAAAGGAGGTAGCAGCGCTGCGCTTTTATTTCACCATCGTATTCGTGTTGCATTGTGCGCGAAGATCACCCATAATGATGGTGATAACGGCAACATACCACTATGGTAAGGGTTCCCCATCCTCTCTCCTGTTGATTAGGAATGAACTAAAGGTTGTTATGAAACGCAATATCCTCAGCTCCCTTTTTCTCATTCTCCTGGTACTAGTAGGTTGTATGGCGCCGGTTGATCCTCCGCCGGTAGCACCCACTGCCGTATCGAAACCGGTCACCGGCTCAACGAATGCCCCTCCTCGCCCGGCCACCGCTGGAGTAGAGACCACTCCCGAACCCCCTGCTCAGATCGATGAGATCGCCTTGCTCGATGCTGCTAGGCGCCTGCCGCGTGATCAGGTAGAGCTGGCGCGGCAACTTGGTAACTGTCGGCCTGCACCCACTGAGTGCCCAAATGTGGCTCGGACTGAACCACTCGAGGTACAGGTTGGTGAGCGTCGCACGTTTTTTGTCACCGATTTCGGTACCGACACCCAATACGAGATTACTGCCGAACTACGCTACGTCGGGCCAGTGGTTCTGATGTATGTAGAGACTGGTGTGCCTTACAATCAGGCCGCACTTGAGCGTGCTGCCCGCACGTTTGAAACTGAGATCTACCCTCGCACCCGCGAGATTTTTGGTAGTGAGATTCAGCCCGGTGTTGATGGTGATAACCGGATTACCATTCTCAATGCTGTCGAGCGGAGCCGGCAGGTTCTCGGCTATTACTCATCGAGCGACTCGCTACCCCGTCAGGTCAACCGCTACAGCAATGAGCGTGAGATGTTCTTCATGAACATTGAGCTGATGCCATTTGAGAGTGATACCTATCTCGATGTGCTTGCTCACGAGTTCCAACACATGATCCATCAGAATGAACAGCCCGGTAGTGCACTCTGGTTCAATGAAGGAATGTCACAGCTCTCCGAAGATTTGAACGGATTCCAGAGCGAGGGCTTTATTCCACTCTACCTGCGCAACACCGATATTCAGTTGACCGGTTGGGGATTTGCACCCGGTCAGTCAGGTGGGCATTACGGTGCAGCTCACCTCTTCATGCGCTATATCTACGCCCAATATGCCGGTAAAGAGCAGTTACGCCCTCTGATTCGGGCTGATGCCGGTAATAATTTGGAAGCATTTGTCGAGTTAGCGGCCAAAGTACGCCCTGATATTGGTCATTTCCGTCAGATCGTCGCCGACTGGGCCGTTGCGAACCTGATCAATGATCCACGGGTTGGCGATGGGCGATATACCTACGATACCGGCACTGAGCTATCCAATCTGCTCCCGCGTAAAGTACGACCGACACCGATTGGCAATCTCTATCGTGATGACGTTGTTCAATTTGGGATCGATTATCTCGCTCTTCCCCGCAAGACGCGAACAGTCATATTTCGAGGCGATCAGACGGTGCGTATTGCGGGTCAGATGCCACGTGGGCGCTACGCCTGGTGGAGCAACCGTGGCGATGACAGTATTGCGACCCTGACGCGGGTCGTTGATCTACGCAACGTAAGCTCGGCAACGCTCACATTCGATACCTGGTTTGAGATTGAGGATGATTACGATTACGCCTTCGTGACCGTCTCAACCGACAATGGTCAGACCTGGGAGACACTACCTGGTAAATGGACAACTGACTACGATCCGCAGGGAGTGAATTATGGTCATGGGCTAACCGGTGTATCGGGGCGACCAGACGCAGATCTGGAGGATGGTCTGCGTGGTATGTGGGTTACCGAGCAGATGGATCTTACCCCCTTTGCCGGTCAGGAAATTTTGTTACGTTTCTGGTCGGTTAACGATCAAGGTGTGCATGCACCGGGTATGCTGATCGATAATATCGCTATTCCTGAAATCGGGTTTCGTGACGATGTTGAATCTGGTACTGGAGATTGGGATGCCGTTGGGTTTGTACGGATAGACGGCGACTTGCCCCAACTGTGGGAATTACGACTGGTTCGCACAGCCTCCGACGGTCGCATCACGGTGGAAGCACTTGTTCCAGACGCCACTGGTGCCGCTACCGCAACGCTCAACCCTAACGAGCGAGGTGTCTTGATCGTCATCGCGGCTACGCCGCACAGCAGTGAACGGTCACAATACGAAGTGATCTGCGCGGAATAGTGAGATCGGAAGACGGGAGCTAGAATGGATCGGGAACTAAAAACCCGCTGGCTGTTAGTACTTCATATGACAATGTTTGTTCATATAGGCGAATCAGCCACCGCAAGAATATGAACAACAATCGTGCGCTCCGCCAATCCTCGTATTCCGTAGTACGCGGGTAAACTCCATCGCAGCGGTATCACCACGCTAGGCGGGCTAGGTTCCAAACCTGCCTCTACGGTGTGGTGATAACCAGGGTGGGCGAGAATGACCGCAGATAGCTATCGCCGTAAGAATAGGCAAGTATTCTCTCATTTTTTATATTCATATTGTTTTTGGATTATGTTGAACTACGATACCAACACTCTGGTAATGGCAATGCTTGACCCACAGTATTATCAGCATCGAGTGGATGCGGAAAGTCGCTCCGAAATCGGTGTTCTTTCAACCGATCACGTCGCAAAAAGGTAAATTCCATTGTGCGCGGAATAGTAATACTGCCAATAGTGACTGCGCCTCGTCGGTTGTTTGGATGAATGTGAACACAGGCATGTGTTTGTAATAATTTCTCAATGGCATGACTAGCAAAGAGAAAGAACCATTTGTTCCACAATTGATCGAGATGATGAAATTCAGCCACAATAATCCGAAAACGGTGTAGTAACTCGACTGGTGTTGCCAGAATCACCTCATACTCTGCGCCCTCAATGTCCATTTGTAGCAAGAGATCACCGGTTTCCTGTGCCGGTAACGACTGACTAACCCAATCAGCCAGGGTGATGTATTGACCATTCGTGAACGCACCGATAAAGCGCTTGCTAAACCGAAAGGCCGGATGTGGATAGGGCGGCCCCTCGACAGAGGCGTCGGCCATGAAGACGGTCATCCCCCGACGGGCGCAATCTTGCTCGAAATCGGCAATCTGACCAACGCCGGGTGAGAAGCAGACGGTGATTCCTTCCAGATCGTCAGGTACAAGATACCCACCATCACCCAATGGGCCAAGGCGAGTAAACGGGGTTGATGGGGCGAGCGGATGGAGCTGCTCGATCAGAGTCTGAACTTGTGTTCGTGGCGTAAGATTGGTGGGAAACATACGACTCTTAGCCAGCAGCTTAATCGCCTGTTGGAGAATTGTTTCTTTTACCATAATGCCCGTGGCCTTTGAGCGGTTATTCGGTGAAGCTATTGTAGCATTCTAACTATTATCGAGATCAATGAATCTTTGATGATTAATGGACTTCGACTTTTGACAAAAGATTCAAAATAATGACCCCGACAATGATAAAACCAATGCCAATCATTGCCCATAGATCGAGACGTTGGCCGTAGAGTATCCATGCTGTAACCGTGATCAGGACGATACCGATCCCCGACCAAACCGCGTAGGCAATGCCTACCGGAATGGCTTCGAGGGCCAGTGACATTGCGTAGAACGAGATAGCATAGCCAATTACCACAATTAGTGAAGGTAAAACACGACTAAAGCCGGCGCTAGCTTTGAGCGCCGAGGTAGCAATAACTTCGGTAAGAATGGCAACGAGTAAGAAAAGCCAGTGTTTCATAAATAGTCCTTCATGTTGGCAAGGAACGGTCAGTGGTTTCTGGTTCTGACGAAGCATGCTTCGGTAATACCAGGCCTAATAGAGGGTTAGGAAACCGACGTGCCAGCGTGATTGCACAGAAGGTCTCAACGAGGTCTGGCAGTTCGGCATATTCGACCAGGCTACCATTCTGTAACTCGTCTTTCACGACAATCGGTGGAATGACCGCCAGTCCGTGATGTTCGCGCACTACCAGACGGAGCATCGCCATATCATCGATCTCGGCAACGATCTTTGGTTGGATGTTCAGACGATGGACAAGTGCATCGAATCCCGTTCGAATTGTCGATTCCTTTGAGGGCACTATTAATGGCTCACTGCGTAACAATGCCTCTAACGGTTGATGGTAACGATCTGGATGCGGTTGCCCGATCAAACCGACCGGCTGTGTATCAATGACGTGGACGATCCAAGGTGTAGCTTGATCATTTATGTGAAACCCTGTTGCCAGGACAACATCTAGATCGTATAGCTTGAGACTGCCCAGCAGTTCGTCCAGGGTTCCCGAACGAACGATAATCTTGATTTCGGGATCGTTAAACAACGGACGCAGAAAGCCCACTTGAAAGTTGCGTGAGAGCGTTGCCAGTGCACCAACGCGCAGCGTTTTCTGGTGCGATTCGCTCAGGCGGCCAAACGTTCCCAGGAGTTCATCTCCTTTGGCAAAGATGGCATCAGCAAAGTCGAGCGCGATGTGTCCGGCCTCAGTTAAAACGAGCCGCCGACCGACCCGTTCGAATAGTGGTTGCCCTAGAAATTCTTCAAGCGCACTGATCTGCATCGAGAGGGCTGATTGAGCAATGTTGTATTTCCGTGCAGCACGGGTCAGGTTACCTTCGTGGGCGACAATCCAGAAGTAGCGGAGATGGTGATAATTCAACATAATTCATCCCGTATGACGAAGGCTTACAGGGCTTCCTAGACATGGGCCTGTTCTCGTGCATTTCCGTTCTAATACTTGCTGTTCCACACTGTTGTTCATAAGTATGCCAGATGAGATAGCTTTGTGCAATCTACACGGGCATTCTTAGGGCTTTTCAAAGTTCTCACCCAACCTGGCAGACGTGATGAGAGAGGAGAGGCGCGGGGAGTGAACGGAATGTCCGCAGCGTGGGTAAAGATGCGCTGCGCTCCGTGTTGAGGTGGTCTCCGGTTCGGTCCCTGGTCATACGCCGATGATGTGCGTGCGCGCTTGGTAGGGGCGGGTTCCCAATCTGCCCTTCTCGCATACTCTTGCGAGGGCACAGCTCTACCGCAGCCACTGCTAGATGCAGGCTGCCAGCATGCGCCATCGCATCAGAGATCATCGTGATGACAGTAGGAGCGACGTTCAGCGGTGAACATGACCGAAAACTAAGTTACCTGGGTGCGCGGGCCTCCGGCCCGCACGTGCGGTATACGGCGGGAAACCTGGTGATCTCCCCTCTAAAACGCTATTTGGTGTGAGCGTCCACCCACCCCAACCACCCCCTGCCTCGTCTCGTTCGGGAGCGGCAGGGGGTGGGGGGAACCCACCTCTTCCACTTCCCTCTCTCCTCACCTCACCACTGTCGAGGAGAAGGAAAACTTTGAAAAGCCCTGGTCATGTTCTGGTCGCTATGTACTGCTGTTCGTCCGGTGTTAGTCATCCTCTGACTCGCGTCGAGCCGAATAATTGGACCGGTCTTGACCAATTTGTTCTAACAAATAGAACAATTATTGAAAATACATATATTTTTCTGATTGCTTTTTGCATGGTACTATCGAAACGTCGAATTCATTGTGAAGGAGGAAACAAGGGTATGAATGAGGCGTTGGTCCAGAATACCGCGCTCCTGGGGTATCTCCCGTCACTGTTGCTGATAACAGTGGCTCTTCTGGCAGCGGTCAACCTGCTGCGATCAGTTGATCTGACTTTTCAGCTTGGTCGGCTCATCGGTATCGGTTCATTTCTGCTGTTACTCGGTATTGGGATGGTTGTTCTTACGTCGGGGCCGATGGTGAGTCCGATCATTGGTAGCGGTGAGATCGGTCTTCAGATACGTTTTGATGCGCTGAGTGTCTTACTATCGTGGCTGGTGATCT
>Ga0209809_1002399_pt1 | contig 13230 bp, 14 predicted proteins | sample YNPMSTMetaG_FD_186172 | JGI IMG/M metagenome (GOLD analysis project Ga0209809, IMG submission 186172) | Anoxygenic and chlorotrophic microbial mat microbial communities from Yellowstone National Park, USA - YNP MS-T MetaG (SPAdes) (version 2) ... | reverse complement strand
TTTTTTCGACATTGAAAAACAAAGTTTTTCCGCAAATCCTATAGATTTAGAAAAGAAGTTGTCAGAAAAATCTAAAGTCGTCATCCTTCAACACACTTTTGGTATCACACCAAGCCAAAGAGAAAAGATACTTTCTATTATCAGAAAACATAATTTAGTGCTAATTGAGGATATAGCGCATGGAATAAATTCTAAATTTGAAGCACGAAATTCTAAACTTGAAAAAAATCATTTTTTTCTTTTATCATTTGGCCGGTCAAAGAGCCTTTCTTCGGTTTTTGGAGGAGCGATTGTTACCAGCAACAAATTAATTGCCAAAAAACTTGATTCTTTAAATCTTTCTTATCCTTCCTATAGTCTGATTTTTAAACTCCTTCTTTACAAACCTATAGCATTTATAACTAAATCGACCTATAACATATATTTGGGTAAAATTCTTCATTTTTTTAGTCAAAAATTCAATCTTTTAATTCCGGAAATTACTAAAAAAGAGAAGGCAGGGGAGTATGATCATTTTTTTGATAAAAAATACCCCAATGCCTTAGCAATTTTACTTTTAAATCAACTTAAGCGCCTTGAAAAAATCCAAGATAAAAGAAAAAGAATAGTTAATTTTTATTTAAAAAATTTAAATAACGTTACAAGTTCCACCACGTCAGACGTGGTTATCAAGTTACAAGTTACACAATCAATTATTCGTTTTCCTCTTCTTATTGAAAATCGTGATAAAATCCTTCAAAATTTGGCAAAAAGAGGCATATTTTTGGGTCGCTGGTACGATAGTCCCGTTGCTCCAAAAGGGTTTCCTTTGGATAAAGTAGGGTATAAGTGGGGAAGTTGCCCAGTAGCTGAAGAAGTTTGCCAAAAAATTATTAATTTACCCACCAATAATATAAAATTAAATGAAGTAGAGAAATTAACCAAAATATTAAACGACGTCATATATGAAAATCAAAATCATAAATGAAAAAAATCTCTGGCAAAAATTTTTCAATGATAATTGCTCGTCTTCTTTTTTACACTCATGGGAGTGGGGAGAGCTTCAACAATCTTTAGGCTATCCAATAATAAGATTAGGTTTATACAACAATAAAAATCAATTAGAAGCTATTTGTCTTGTGATAAAAATAAAAAGCAAGCGAGGAAATTTTTTGTTTGTGCCACATGGACCAATAACAAGTCAAAAGTCAAAAGTCAAAAGTCAAAATCAAGTCAAACTTGATCAAAAGTTAATATTAAAATTAATTAGAAATTATCTTTTAGATATTTCTAAAAAGGAAAATTATTGGTTTATAAGAGTTGCGCCGGTTTTGGAAGATAGAGAAGACTACCAAAAGATTTTTACTGATTTAGGCTTCAAAACCGCCCCAATTTATATGCATGCCGAAACCACCTGGGAATTGCCACTAATTAATAAAACCCACGATGAACTTCTTTCTGCGATGCGCAAAACCACCCGCTACCTTATCAAAAAAGCCGCCCGTGATGGAGTTTCCATTGAAAAAACAGATGACCCCAAAGCCTTAAAAGTTTTTTATAACCTTTATCTTCAAACCGCCAAAAGAGAAAAATTTACTCCTTTTTCCTTTGATTTTATCAAAAAAGAATTTGAGGCTTTTTCAAAATCTAAAAATGCGATGATTTTTTTGGCAAAGATCGCCTCTTCTAATTCTAACCAGTTTCAACCAATTTCAACCAGTTTCAACTATCTTGCTGCCTCAATCATCATTTTTACTAAATCCGCTGCCTTTTATCATCAAGGTGCCTCAATCCATACCAAAATCCCAGTAACATATTTACTCCAATGGGAAGCGATTAAGGAAGCTAAAAATCGTGGTTGCCAACTTTATAACTTTTGGGGGATTTATGATGAAAAAAGGCCACAAAGAACTCCCAAATCATGGCAAGGATTAACTTTGTTCAAAACCGGATTTTGCGGCCAAATTAAACGCTTTCTACCTACTAAAGATTATGTGATTGCTAAAAAATATTATTTGACTTATCTTTTGGAAAAAATTTTGATGTGGAAGAGGTTGAAATGATAACATAAATTTATTTATATGTTTAATAAAATTAAAGATAATAAACTAAAAACAAATCTTTTTAAAATAAGCTTGACTTTATTAGTCATTGTTTCTTTATTTTTTGTTTATAAATATAAAAAAACTCATCTGCTTAAAGTAGTTAAACAAAACAATAAAACAAAAATAATAATCAAACCCAATATTACTAATATAACTCCTTTTTATCAATTAGAATCTTCTCATCAATCTAAAAAAATGTTTTTTACTTTTAAAATAGAAAATATTAATTCTCAAAATAAAATTCTTTATATAAATTTAAGTGGAGAAGAAAATTTAAGTGATGCTATCGATTTAGAACTAGAACTTGACAATAATATTGAAGTCAAAAAAATTATTGAAGGTGACAGCTTCAATTCTTATCCCAGAAAAATTATTAGTCAAAATAATATTATCATTACCGGAGCCGCTTTAAATGAAAACGGAGAATTAAAACTAGCCAAGCCTAAATCCAATTTTATTAAAATATATTTTTCCCTTAAAAATACCAATAAAAAATCTTCAATTAAATTAAATCAAATAAAAACAAAAATATTTTTTCACGGAGAAGATATTACCGATATTCAAAACTCTTTTAAAGAAATTAATTTTAATTAATAAAAAAGCATGAAAAAATTATATAAAATAAAATTTAAAAAACTAAAAAAATCATTAATAACAATAATTACCGGCATCATTATCTTTAGTCTTTTTCTATTTTCACGCTCAAAATATTTTCCTAAAACAAAAGCTCAAATTAATGAATTTAATTTTAAAATAAAAATTCAGGGCGATTTTCATAACAAAAAAAACGTTAATTATAAAACTTTAGTTTCTTTTTACACTCCATATGAAAAAAAATATGAGTTTAAGGATCAAGAATTTACTTTAGTCAAAGATAATATTTTTTCCACTAAAATTTATATTTCTGATTTTGACAAAAACAATATCTATTCATTTTTTATAAAACCCGAAAAATATTTAGGACGTTTTTTTTCTAACTATATAATTGAAAAAGATACAATTGATATTGATTTAACTAAAGATTATTTTTACGGTGGTGATATTTTTCCTTACGATGGCGAAGTTTCGGCTTATGATTTATCAAAAATTTTTAAAAATTTAGGAAAAACTGTCAATGAAACAGATGTTAATCAAGATGGAATAACCGACACTCAAGATTATTTAATAACGTTATATACACTAAAAAATAACTTAAAAGAAGATACAATTAAGCTTTTACCTAAGCCAACACAAACCCCAACCCCAACTTCAACCTCAACTCCAACCCCGATTCCAACTTTAACAAATACTCCTACTCCAAGTTTAACACCAACGCCAAATCCTATTAACACCCCAACGCCAACAAATCAAAATAACAATCTTTGTTCACAAATGGATAACGGCCTGCCAAATTCAACAATGCATTATCCTAACGGAACAACTTCTTTACCCAAAACCAATAACAAAATTTGTGCTTATAACAATCTTTATTATTCTCTTCCTTACCGCAATCCTAACTGCGAAGTAACAGAAAATGCTATTAAAAAAGCCTACGAAAGAATGAGAACCTATTACCCAGCTTATTTTCCTCAAACTAAGCTTTTAGAACAATGGCAAACAGTAAGAAAATATGCTAAAAAATATAATTTTAATCCATTATTTGTTATTGCCTTATGGATTGAAGAATCAGCCGCTGGTGGAGCTACAAACGCTCAACAATTAGGATGTTTATATCGTCGCAATAAAGATAATAGCTTTACTTTCCTTCCTGCATCATCAACTATTTGTGATCAAATGGAATGTTTATTTGGTTCAACCGCTGTTGATCCCAATGATTTTGGCCAATGGGCTTGTCGATATCAACATGGTGTAAAAGCATGGCAAAATAATACCTGCACCAAAACTGTTACTTTTACTAAAGGAATTGATTTTTGGTACAATTTTATGGCTGAAAATTTACCTGACAGTTGCAAAACTAGATATTACTTTTCCTGTCAATAATTTGTAAAAAAATTACAGATTTTAAATAAATTGATTTTTCCTATTCACGTTAAATGGAATCTATACAAAATAAAGAAGAAATCAAAAAAACAACTGATAGTTTTAGAAAGTATTTATATTACCGTCAAGCTTGCCAATGGTATCAACGCCGAAGAGTTTCTCCGCTGGAGTCTTAAAGAATACGACGGCCCAATTTGTACCTTTGTTCCGTTAGTAACCACTTCAGGTAGTTTTTATACTGAACAAGAAAAAGATTTTCATCGCGACGAACTTCGTCTTTGCTTAGGCTTACCTGAAGATCAAATCCAAGAAGCAATTAAAGCTTTTGCCGATCAGCTTCGCGCTTTTATTAATTGCTCTTAAAACACCTTTACCAATCCTTTTTTTGCCAAAATATAGTCAAAACTTTTTTTAAGCCAGATTAAAGAAAGAATTAAATAAATAAAGCTTAAAATTAAACTTGTCAAAACTTTTTGCCAATCTAAAACACCGGTACTGATTACCTCCCGGCCTGCTTCAAAAAGGTAGCTTGTTGGGATCAAAGCAGCCACTTTTTGCGCCCATAAAGGTAAAATCGATAACGGATAATAAATCGCAGAAAAAGGGGAAAGTATGGTCACCCCAGTCCAGGCTAAAGTCTGAAACTTGGTGCCATAACGAAAAATCACTCCCGCCACCAAAAACCCAACCCACCAACCATTAATAATCAAAAGACCGACTAACGGCAAAAAAGAAAAACTATATGTAAAAAGATTGACTTTATAAAGTAAAAACGCTACTAATGAGGCAAAAACAAAACTGACTATTCCTTTGATTAATCCCACCAACAAAACCGCAGCTGCCCATTCCCATAATGTAAGTGGCGAAACAAAAAGATTAACTAAATTCCTATTCCAAAGTTCCTCTAACAAATTAACGGTTATCTCATACTGACCCCGCCAAACCAAAAGCCAAAAAACAATTCCGGAAACAATCATTAAAACTACGGCTGATCCTTTAGGTAAATACTGACGAAAATAAACACTAGTTAAGCCCCAAAGCAAAAGATCCATCGTTGGCCAGTAAAACGCGTCTGACATCCGATCAAGACTGTGACGAAAATAAAAAAAATAGCGCAAAAAAAGCGCATAAATTCTATTGATTTTCATAAGTTTTTTTGGCGGTTAATAAAAAATAATCTTCTAAGGTTGGTTTATCAATGGCGATTTGATCATAACTAACACCTTTTTCCATCAAGGTTTGCAAAAATTGGGGAATTTCTTTTTCTTTTAAATCAACGATAATATATCGTCCTTCAAGTTTATAATTAATTTTTTGCTCCCGACAGAACTCAATTGTCCGTTTCAAACCATCAGCAACATTAAGCTCCACATGACACGTCTCAATTTTTCTGGCCAAATTTTGCGGCGTATCATCATCGATGATTTTCCCGTGATTGATAAAAATCACCCGATCACAAACTTCCTCAACCTCAGCCATATTATGCGAGGTAAAAATAATTGAAACTTTAAACTGCTGCCTTTGTTTTAATAAAAAATGGCGGATATATGAGGCGGCTTCTGGATCAAGTGAGGCCGTTGGTTCATCTAAAAGTAAAATCTTTGGGAAATTAATCAACGCTTTGGCTAAATTCACCCGGGTCAACTGCCCGGATGAAAGTTCCTGCAGTTGCTGATTTAATAACTTTTCCAAGCGAAAGATTTTAACTATCTTTTCAATTCTTTGTCTTCGATTTTTTATTTGATAAAGATAAGATAGGTAGGTCAAATTTTCTTTTACGGTTAACTCCCAAGGCAGATTGGTATAGGTTGAGGAAAAGTTAACATTTTCTAAAATCTTTTCCCGACTTGATTGAAACTCTTTGCCAAAATAAAAAATTTCGCCGGAGGTTGGCGTCAAAACCCCCAAAAGCATTTGAATGGTAGTTGTTTTTCCCGCCCCATTTGGACCCAAAAAACCCAAAATCTCTCCCCTTCTTTTAAACTAAAAGAGATATTGTTAACCGCCAAAAAATTGCCAAATTTTTTCGTTAGGTTTTTCACCTGAAGAATATCCATAATAAGAAGATTATATCAAGAAAAATTAACTATTTCTTATAATTTTCAATCACCCCAATCATTGTCTTTGGCGTAAAAATACCGGGTCGAACCCGCGAAAGATAAAAAAGATTTTCCTTGGATTGAATCATTGAGGGGATGACCGAAACGGCTGCCTTATATCCAGCTTCTTTGACCAAATTAACGGTTTTTTTAGAAAAAGCCCCATACGGATAGGCAAAAGTCTAAACTTTTACTTTAAACTTTTCTTCAAGGATTTTTTTACTCTCAAAAATTTGTTTTCTAGCAGTACTTTCTGGGGTAAGTTTTAAATACAAATGATCAAGTGTATGGGAACCAAGCTCAACCAATCCGCTATCCAAAACTTCTTTAATCTCTTTTTCATTCATAAAACCACGCCTGCCAATAAAATCAACGATGATATAAATGGTTGCCTTCATTTGGTATTTTTTCAAAAGTGGGAAAACAACGGTATAAAAATCCTTGTAGCCATCATCAAGTGTATCAAATTATTTAAATTTTTATTTTTTAATTTTATATCTCTTTTTTATTTTTTAATTTTTATTTTTTTATCTCTCACCTACCACTAAATAAACTAGGGTAGAGGAGTAATTTAGATTTTTACAATAATCTAAAACTTAATTTTACCGGTAGAGAAGACAGACAAAATCAAGCCAAAAGTACCAAAGGCAACCAAAGAGAAGAATGAGAGCTTTTTTAAAAATTAATAAAAAAATAATTAAAAAAATTTGACAAAAATTAAAATTTAGCGCGTAAGAAAAATAAAATACCTCCCCTCTCGCGCGCTCTCCATAACATCGTAAAAGATACAATTTACGACGTTATATCCACCTTTACTCTCTACAATATCTATCCATATAACTGTCATTCCTGACTCCGATCAGGAATCTATATAATTGTCAATTTGAAATTCATCCATTACAAATAAAAAGAGGAATAGATCTTTTGCCTCTTATCTTATTTCTTTAATTATTTCTATTTTTTTCCTTCTTTAATTTCTCTTTAATTTTTCAAAAATAAACAAAATTAACTTCTTCTCCGGCAAAATAAATCCTTTTCTTTAATGTGATTTAATTTAGATTGTTTTATTAATCTAAATTGATATTTTCGAGGCTAAATCTGAAAGATTAGTCAATAAATATCTATTTAATTTAGAGCAATATAACAATCCATAATCTAATTTTTGAAGCTGTTTTTAACTTTCTAAGCACCCATTTTTTATTCAATTTAGATTGTCAAAATAATCTAAACATTAAAAATCAAGGCCAAATTATTCTTTGATGCTGCCAGAAGTATATTTAAATTTAGATTGTTTTGACAATCTAAAAAATAATTTTAGCCTTGACTTTTATCAGTTATCCACAAAGAGTGATATAACTCTTATACTTGAATTTACAAATTCATGTCATTTATGACTTGTTCAGGAATCTATAAAATTGTATTGTCAGATTACATAGATTCCCGCTTTCGGAGGAATGACAATAAAGTGTATATATATAAATTTGGATTGTATTAACAAGCTAGGTGTTAATTTTTAGCCTTGTTTTTTATATTAATTAGAAATTAGGAATTAAAAATTAGAAATTTAATTTTATAAATACCCTATAGTTTTTTATTTATATCCTATAGTTTTATTCACGTCCGTATCTTTTATATTTCTTTTTTATTTTTTAATTTTTCTCCTCCCCTCTTCCCCATCTTCTCTACCATCTAATCGACAAAAACACAAAAACTAAAATTAATCCTAAAACTAATAAAAATTCTCTCACTGTTTGAGCAAATAATCTTTTATCAATAAAGTGATAAATCAAACCAATTAAACTATAATAAATACCGGTTGGCAGTAGACTAAAAACTGTAATCGGCACCGGTAAAAATGAAAAAACAATAATTATCTGCGCCACCACCAAAGCTAAAAATAAACTATAATAAAAAAGTTGTTTCTCAATTTTCATTTTTAAATGGACACTCCATAAAAGCTGTAAAGCGAATAGAAAAACAATTAGTAGTCCAACTAGTCCATTGACTAAAAATCCTTGCCGAAAAGAAAAAAGGATATTAAAAATAAAAAAAAGAATAATTGTTTGATAAAAAAAATTAATCGAAAAAGCCGCCCGATATAAACTTAAGTTCTTCTCTACTCCAACATTAAAAATATTTGAAGCCAGTAAAATCGCATAAATAGAGATCGCATAAAAAATAATAAACGGTAACCGCGTCAACCAACGACCAGGAAAAAGAAAATAAAATAAATAAAAAGCTGTCGTTAAAAAAATTGGCATCAAAAAAAGCATCAACCATTCAATTTTTTTAATATCTTCTAGAAGAGAAAAATAAGTAAAAAAATAAGTGGTGATAATTAAAATTGGAAGAAAAAACCAGGCTTTATCGAAATAAAAAAAAGTTGAAATTAAAAGTAAAAAAGAAAGACTAAAAACAGCTATAGCAAATCTTAATCTTTTTTCTATCTTTATAAATCGCTTTTCAAGAATTTTATTGATTTTGATAAAATTCATAGGGAATTTCACAATTAAAATAAACCCTTTGAATATCATCAAGGTTTTCCAAGGCTTCAACTAAATCAATAAGGGTTTTTGCTTTTTGCTGATTATTAATTTTAATTAATGTTTGAGGCTTATAATCAATCTCTATCGAATCAGGTTGTATCTGGCCAAAAATCTCTTTTACCCGACCTAAATTTTCGAAAGGAAAATAAAGATAAAAAGCCTCATCATCTTGATCGATATCAAAAGAAGAAAGCTTATCGGCTAATTCGAAAATCTTTTCTTCACTCACTTTCTCTTTTTTAATAATCACTAAGCCACATCGTTTAAATAAATAAGAAACTGCCCCTGGTGTGGCTAATTTAGCATTAAAATTAGAAAGAACATTTTTTACTTCACTGAAAGTTCGATTGGGGTTGTCAGAAGAACCTTCAATAATCAAAGCCACTCCTTCGGGTCCAAACGCTTCGTATGTTACTTCTTTCAAAGAAGAGGCATCAGGTTTGGTAGCTTTATCAATCGCCCGATTGATATTATCTTTGGGCATATTAGCTTGCTTGGCTTTTTCAATCACCAAACGAAGCTTAACATTCTTTTGTGGATCGGTAATGCCGCCCCCAGCAATAACCGCCAAAGTAATCATTCGGGAAAGTTTGGAAAAAATCTTTCCCCTTTTTTTATCTTCCGCTTCTTTTTTTCTTTTAATGTTTGCCCATTTAGAATGTCCGGACATAATATTTTAAAAATCAAAAATTAAAAATCAAATATCAAAATTACATATCAAAAATCAAAAAGAACCATATAAAAAAATTTAAAAAAATATTTAATTTGCTCATTATTCATTTTTACTATGTCATTTTGCATTTTGCTTTTTGATATTTGCATTATTTATTATACTTGACTTTTTTAAAATTTAACATATACTTTTTAAATAATTTTTAAACATATGGAAAACATTAAAAAATTAGAAAATCAAGCTGTTGAGGCAGCTTTTAATAATGATTGGGAAAAAGCGATTAACCTTAATAAAAAGATTTTAAAAATTGATAAAAATAATCTTGATGCGATTTTGCGCTTGGGTTTTGCCTATTTTCAGAATCAAGAATTCAAAAAAGCAAAAACTATTTATCAAAAAGGCCTAAAAATTCAACCCAATAATCCGGTAATTTTAAACTACTTAAAAAAAATTGAGATTATTGAAAAAAAGAAAAAAGAAGATAAAAAAATTAATAGTTTCTTAGCCAATCCAGAACTATTTTTAGAAATTCCTGGAAAAACTAAATCAGTGGCTCTTGTTAATTTAGGCCAAAAAGAAACTTTAGCTAAATTAAATATTGGTGAAGAGGTTAGTTTAACGATTAGAAGAAGAAGAGTGGTGGTTAAGACAAAAAACAACGAATTTGTTGGTAACTTACCTGATGATATTGGAAAAAGAATGATAATTTTAATTAAAGGCGGCAATCAATACTCAGTTTTTATCAAAGAAATATCTTTGAATAATGTGGTTGTTTTTATTAAAGAAGAAAAAAAATCAAAAAAACTACAACGCTTTATTTCTTTTCCCTCATTAACTACCAAAAATTTATTAGAGATAAAAAATGAAGAAGAAAAAAATGACGAAGAAGGTGAAGAAGAAATCTTAAGCGATGATTTAGAAAAACTGGCCGAAAGTCTAATTGAAGAAAAAGAAGATTATCTTCCTTTTGATTCTTCATTAAATGAAGATTTTGAGGAAGAAGAGATAGAATAATGAATAATTTTATTTTTCAAAAAAACAATGGTTCCTTTTATTCTTTTTTGATCAATGAGTCTAAAAATTTCTTTTGGTAAATTAAAATCACTCATCGACCATAAAGCTAAGATAAAAGAAATTAAAAAGATGGCAAAAAAAACAATCACCATAGTTTTTGATTACCCACCTCCCAATCTTTTTCCAACTTTCCTAACTTAATTATTATATCAGATACTGGCGTTTCCCCCGATTCAAAACTGCAAGAGAAAAATTGTTTTATATCTTTTACCGTCTGAGTTTTAATTTTTAAAGAAGTGACTATCTGACAAGATTTATTTGAATCAAGTTTTTTTTGACTTAAATCAACTACTCTAATCCCCTCCCCTTCTAAAATTTGGGCTAATAATTTAGCGGTTTGATAATTTCTGTTATAAAGAATTTGGACTGTTAGATTTTCCTGACGATATATTTTTTTATAAAAAGTGCCGATATTGTTTTTAAAAAAATCGTTTTGATCAAACTTTTTTTGATTAGAAATAGAGATTGTTTGATAAAAACTTGGTTTTTTCAACCAAAGATAATAAAAAGTCAGTAACCGATCGATAAAGTTGGCGTTTGATTGATTAAAAAAAAGCTCTGTCAATGTCGGCCATATTTTTTTATCATTCTTTTCATCAAAATAGATTTCGTCTTTTTTAGGATAAAAATAAAGATCGATAAAAAAACTATTACTAGCAGAAAAAATTCTTTTAAAAAGATTGGGTTCTTTTTCCAAAAAAATAAGCTTCCCCAAAGCACCAACTCGATAAAAACCATATCCACCAGGCACCAACAGTGAAAGATTAACCGGATAATAAATAAGATAGGTTAAATCATTGTTTAAGCTTAAAGAATAAACAACAGTTTTTGGGCCATAAAAAACAAGGTTTACTCGTTCTTTTTTATTTAAAAATATTGATGATTTAAGATTTAAAACAATAAAAAAAATTAGCCAAAAAAAAATAATTAAAAATTTAAATAATTTAAATCCCTTCATATTCTAATCTGATTCTTTTAATTTTATTATTAATTTCTTCCTTATCTATGCGATGAAAAAGATAGATTTTTTTGATAATAGAAAAGGCGGCTTCCAATTCTGGCTGAACCACAATATTGACTCCTAAATCTTTTAAGCGACGATTATTTTTTTGATTGTGACTACGGGTAATAATTAAAATTTGAGGATTTAATCTTTTAGCTTTTAAAATAATATCTTCTTGATCATAACTATCAGGTAGGGCCAAAATTAACATTGTTGCCTCTTCAATTTGGGCGAAATCTAAAATATCAGGATCAGTGGGGTCGCCATAAATAATATTAACACCTTCTTTTTTGGCTCTTTCAACTAAGTAAAAATTATAATCAATTGCCAAAAATGGAATATTGGCTAACATCAATGATCGACCGATAAAACTACCAACCCGACCATAACCACAAATAATAATATGATTTTTAATCGATAAAACATCAATTGGTGATTGATCTTTATCAATTTTACTGGCAATAAACTTTTCTAAAAAAGGTAGGTTTTTTTTCAAAAAATCACGCAAAGCTTGATAAATCTTCTCTTTATTTTCAATCATTATTGGCGTAATAACTAAAGTCAAAAGAACCGCCGTGATGATGAAAAGATAAGTTTGTCTATCTACTACGCCATTGGCAAAAGCGGTTGACATTAAAATAAAAGCATCCTCATCGATTTGAAAAAGATAAAGTGCCAAAGAAAAAGCAGTTTTTGAATGAAAATGAAAGAAAATAAAAATTAAAAGGATGATCAAAGCTTTAGTTAAAACTAAAAAAAAAGTAAAAAGGAAAATTTTTGGTAAAAAAGAAAAAACCGCCGATAGTTCGATATGACTGCCAACAAAAATAAAAAAAATTATCGCCAAAAGATCACGCAGTGGTCTTATCTCTGAAAAAATATGATGATGTTCTAAAGTCTGAGCCAGTAAAACCCCAATGACAAAAACCGTAACCAGAATTGGCAAATGAAAAAACAAAGAAAAAGCAATCATCGAAAAAATAAAAAGAATCGTAAAAAAATTTAAAAGCTCTCTTGAGATGCGACTGATTTTATGAAAGACTAACGGCAGGATTTTTTGGCCAAAGTAAAAAAGTAAAAAAATGATTAATCCTGCCTCAATCATCCCAAAAATAATTTTTGCCGAAACATCAAAAAAAGAAAGCGTTTTTGCTGTTAAAGAAGTAAAAATAATCATAAAAGGAATAAAGGCCAAATCTTGAAACATTAATATTCCCATCGCCAACTCTCCCAAAAATGTTCCCTCCTCTCCCCTTTCTTCAACGATTTTAGCAACTAGTGAAGTTGAGGAAGAGGATAAAGCAATTCCAATAAGAAATGACTCCAACCACGAAAAACCGAAAATAAAAGATAAAAAAACAATAAAAAAAATTGAAAGAGTAATTTGCAAACTGCCCCCAATAATAATCAATCTTTTTAAAGAAAAAATTCTTGAAAAATTAAGCTCTAAACCGATGGTAAATAAAAGAAAAATAATTCCAAAATATGCTAAATTGTTGATTGTTTCAACAGAAAAAAATCGACCAAAAAAATTAATTAAAATCACGCCCCCTAAAAGATAACCGACAATCGGTGAAATTTTGGCTTTTTGGATAAAGTAGGAAACAAGAAAAGGAATGCCTAAAAAAAGAACAAAATTAAAGACAGTTGTTAAAGGAATATCGGTCATAAAAAAAGTATATATAATGAGTTTGAAATTATAAAGAGAGAAAAAAATTCATTTATTAAATACGCAGTTTCCTCTCACAATCAATACAATAAGCCGATTCCG
>Ga0209809_1002396_pt1 | contig 13245 bp, 17 predicted proteins | sample YNPMSTMetaG_FD_186172 | JGI IMG/M metagenome (GOLD analysis project Ga0209809, IMG submission 186172) | Anoxygenic and chlorotrophic microbial mat microbial communities from Yellowstone National Park, USA - YNP MS-T MetaG (SPAdes) (version 2) ... | reverse complement strand
TGATATTAGAAGTATCGGGAACAGGGGGACTGGCATATTTTTGCGTTAAAGCCCGAAATTGATCAAGTAGGTTATTATAGGCGGCTTGCCAGTCTTGTGGTTGACTGGTGGGGGATACCTGAGCGCTTGGGGGTGCCTGAACGATTGTTTGGGGGGAAGTAGTTGTAGTGGGTATTCTTAAAACGCTACCAGCATAAATTAAATTAGGATTAGTAATTTGGGGATTGGCCGCTAATAAAGCCTGCACCGTGGTGCCGTATTTATTAGCCAAAGCAGATAAAGTATCACCCTTTTGAGTTGTGTAATTCAGGTAAGATGGTTGCGCACCTCCACCACTGGTTAAAGCAGACATTGTTTGAGATGTTCCACCCGAGCTGGTGCTGGGTTGTACAGGTGATAAATATGAAGCTGCTTGTTGAACAGTTGTTTGGGGGGTAATGGCCATTCCAGCTTTTTGGGCGGCTGCCACGGTATTAAGTTGATTCTGTATCTGTTGAGCCTGTTGCGCTACCTGATTTAATTGTTGCGCTACCTGATTTAATAAATTTTGTTGCTGAGAGGTTAAAGTTGCCATAATTTTTATTATTTAAGCCCTAAATTAATAATGGTGTTAAAATCACATCGTTGGTTGAACCAATTCGGGTTGCCACATAAAAGAAACCATTATAAGTTATACCACCCAGAAACGTCGATTCCAAATATGGTAGGCTCCTCCACAGTGTACCATCTTTTCGAAACATTCTCAACACGCTATCGGTGCTATCATAACCAATAAAATATTTACCATTAAAAGCGGCCAATTTAGAAACACTAAACGATAGGGTAGTTGTCGAAACAGTAAAGCTTGTGCCCGAGATAGTTATTTTATAAAAGTTATTACCATTTACTGTGTATAAATAATTACCATCAGAGGCTAATCCGTTGATGGCAGCAATGGTTCCTGTTAGGGATGTGACAGAACTAAAATCTAATGGCATTCTGTATAAACGATTAGTAGCCCCAAAATAAACATAATTATTATCAAGGGCAATACCAGAAGATTGATAGGTAGAATTATAAGTTGCTATTCTATCCTTTATCGGAAATTCCTGATACATCACAAACCCATCAATTGTTTGTTGCGTGGTTCCACTTTCGGCTACAATTAAATCAGTGGCCATCTTGTTTACAGCAGAAGAAACCTGATAGGGCACACCTGATAAATGAATTATATAGGGAGAGGCCTTAGCTTTTTCTGCCAATGAACCACGAGAAATAACGCCAGCATCCACATTAGAAGCAGCCTTAATAACATTTCTGCCAAACATTAATTGTTTGTAGGTTAATGGCTCCTCGGCAAAAATAGGAGCGCCCCTTTTGGTTCCATTTCTTTGATAGCCAAAATTCTCGTAGGTAATTTGTTGATCTCCTTGATTAATCATATTAGCGTTTAGCAAATTTATGGGGCATTAGGTTAGAATCCTCTGGCACAGACCCGTTTACTACTATTTCTAAAATAGTTGGACCAGGGGTTTTAGAATACTCGTGAATTCTGAAGCTGAAATCCATTGCTTGTGGAAATATACTTTGCACCGTTTTATCTTTTGAAATGGCTTTCTGCGCCACTGCCACTCGGCGCCAATCAGAGTTATTTACTGACATTTCAATTGTAATTGGAGCATAAGCGTCATAAGCCATTCTCCAACCAATGCTTTCTAATTCTATTGGTTTTAGGGGATCTCCTACTTGATACAGCAAACTGGTATATTCTAATTCAATATCCTCACCACCGCTACCATCAGAATTAGCTTTATCAGCATTGCCCTCCCACAAGAGCCAAACAACACCGTTAGAATCGCCAAAATATTGCCTTAAAACATTTTGAGAATTAATATAGGGCCTTGCGGATTGAACATCTAAATTAGAATCATAGGCAAAGTAATCTAATACCGTATCGTATAAAAGAACACAATGTTGATAACCATCTATTGTCCCAACATATAAATGATATAAATCACCATCTTCCCAAGCCACAAAGTCATTTGAATTCGAAACATTGTTAAATATATCCTCCACCCGATAACTAATCTTTTCTGGGGTAGAACCAGAAAAACCATAAATACCCTTACGAGAGGCAAAGAATAAAACGCCATTTACTATCCAAACGCTCCTAAAAGAATCAGTTCCAATGCCATAGGCAACTGGTTTTAATGATAGTGGCTGGTTATCAGTATCCACGTTATAAGACCAAATAGAATTGTGCTTAAAAATCATTAAACTATCAAAGTAGGGAGATATTGCTGTAATTTCATCACCGTCATTTAACCCCACAGAAAAACTATTAAAAGCGGGCCAAGATTCAGCGTTGGCTACATCAGAAAAATACACATAACTGTCCTTAGCGATATAAACCCTATCTTTAAAGGTGGCTATTGTTGTTCCATTTGGGGGATTACCACCCAAATTACTTAAAGTCGTGCCGTCCCACTTCAAAACATTATTTGCCGCATTAACCATTATAGCCAAATTAGCATAGGTTGTGCCATCAATATTACCAGTGGATTTTAAGGTATTAGAACCAGTGGCATCTACCCAAGTATTATTTGTTTCGTTAAGATAATAAAACTTACCACCAGAAATTCTTAATAACTGGTTAACGGGCGAAGCGCCAGTTTTATAAAAAGCATAAAGAAACCTAACGGGATTGGTGTCTGGAATGTTTCCCACCTGCTTATATCCCAATCGTTTTTGAATTGCCCCAATTTTGTTTAATCTGATATTTCTAACAGTGTAAGCCTCATCGGGTCTTGCCAATAGGGGCGAAACCTTTCTATTCATTCCTCCAGCAAAAGATTGTAGAGTTAATATATTCATTTAGAAAAATCTATAATCGTTAAAATCCCCTTGACCCTCAAACATTGGATGCACTGTATCGTTAAAATCTGTTGTTCTTCTGGACAGTGAAGCCAACCAAGCACTAACCCCATTTTCATATGCCTGCAAGAAATAACTAGCCCTATCTGTCTTATAGGCCTTTTCATAAATACGAGCCACACAATAATCCACTAGTAATTTAGAGGCATTATAAGATGAGGGTAATTGTATCTTGTCGGTGGCTAAACCCAATAGAGTGGGTTGGGGGGTATAATAAATTCTTAATGTTTTATTGGCGGTGGGAGCGGGATTAATTTTAATGTTATTGCCTATAAGAATATAAGAGGTATCTGAAATTTCGTTTTCCGTTAATAAATCATAGGGCCTAAGAAAGGTTTTGTCTTCTAAAATTTCTACCCCATCTAGTTTTAATAAGTCATTGGGTAGGGCATAGATGGCAACTCCAGCCGTTAAGGGAATATCTTTGTAGGTCATTAAATAATTTCCCTTTACTTCGGCTAATCTTGTCCATAAATCAGCATATCCCTCGTTTAAATAATTCATTATTGTTTGGCTGTCAGGAATAAATTGCTTGTTTGGATCATTATAAATATCATAAACCCTATCTACTATTGCGCCTGCGGTATCAAAATCTAGCCCAGCACCCCGCAACGCTTCTGATAAAGCGCCCTCTACCCCAGTTATTGAGTTATAAGAAGCAACCCTAAACAAAGCAGTTCCAGAAGCCGATGAAATATAAACCGTATTAATATCATCAACCTGAATGGGTATTGTATCTGCTACATTATAAGAATTACCGTTGTCATAAGAAATATAAATTCTAAACTTATCGTAGGGCATCAATCTTACGGGAGTGTTGGCTGAATGGGAAAACTTCAAGCCAGCTTGCAGGGTTATTTGGGTAGTGGTGGGGGCAACAGTGGAGGAAACATAAGCTATTTCAGAGTTCTCGGCCCCATAATCACCAACAAGTAAAATATCACCCTTATTAAAGTATTGACCAGATAAAACATTTAAGACAGTAGCACCAGAAGAAGCCGCCTGCGACAGGGCTGTATATCCCAAATCCTGTAATGAGGGATTTTCTATGGAGAGATATATCACGAATTTATAAATTAAATTTTATGACCCCGCTTAAAAGAATTTTTGTTTTGTGCGGAATTTCATTTGGGGAGCCGCAACAAAGACCCTGATTTTCTGATATAAAATAACAGCCAAATTATAGGGGGCAGATAAAACCCTAAACACATAACCCCGTTGGCAAAAAGAGAAACCGCTAAGCCTATAAACGGGAAATCTGGTTCTTGTTCCATTATATGGTATTTCATTGAATAGGGCACTATTTAACATATTTTTCTTGTATCCTTAAACCCACCACCAAACCAGAACGCCTACCCAACAATTTAATTATCCACCCTAATAATCTATTATGACACTCAATATAAGGCACTAATTCCAGTCCAAAACCACCACATAATTTCTGATATTTTTTAATAAACCCCTTGGTTTTAGTCATAATTAGTTATTAAAGAAAAGAAAGAAAGGGGAGGGATTAAAGGTTTCTTCACTTCCAGCTAAACTAATCGCTGGTTCAGGGGAAACATATTTGCGAATTCTAATCCAATCATAATACGTATGTTGAATATTATAAGTATTATTCCTGAGAAAACTACCAAGTTTAACGTATTTCAAGTTTTTGTACCATGTAATTCCAGTTCGTGTAACCATAGCCGTTCCATTTCTCCACAATTTTACCTCTCCACCCCTAACACTTATTCCGGTTGTGTACCTAACATCATTTGCAGCAGCCCACTCAGCAGATTGATAACTAGCAACATTAAAAGAACTAGAAGCACCGTTCCCAATCGAATAATAAACTGAAACGGTATTTTGTCCCCTCATATAAAGTATTGTAGCATCCGCATTAGCATTGCCACCTTCAGTGTAAGGCGAAGAAGCCACTGAGGGAAATACTCCTCCGTGGTAATACCCATGATCAAAGTGAATAACCGAAGTTTCTGCTATATAGCCATCCTGAATATTGAAAGAAAATGCAGAAGTCCTTTCTATTCCTCCTTTGGCTACATTTAAATGAGAATTAGAAACTCCATAGTCGTCAGAATAAGCAACCCATGTATTTGTATCTAAACTTGTTCCCAAGAAATCATCAAAGAAAACAAAAACAGCATCTCCATTGCTTAAGCTTGTTGCACCTGGGCTCCCATAGTAGCAATAGATATTTTGATCACTTCCTAAATCTGCTGAAACCTTAACCCAAATATAGGCAACTCTGTTTGGGGGGGTTCCAGTAACTTTTTCTACCCAAAAATCTTGTAGGGTAAGCCCATCTGAGGCGGTAAATCTTATATCAGCAGGAAAATTTGCAGAACGTCCATCTAATGTTAGTCCCCTTCTAGCTATCCACTCAGTGTTTCTATCTATCACGATTTCTCCATCAGTTGTGGGCCAAGTGGGTTCAGACCCCCAAGAAACCCCACTATAAATGCATTCATAAAAAAAATTATTACTTCCCGCCGTTGGCTTAACTAAATTTCCCACGCTATAATGAGTATTTGCTCGCCAAGTAGAATAACTTTCACCAACTTTTAAAAGAACCGGGTAATTTGTGCCTGCACCTGAACTGCCAGATATTGTTATTCTTTTTCTATATCGCCAAGAGGGATTATACCAGTTCATAATTATTTAACTAACCCTGTTGAACCACTGCTACACATTGCCATTGTGAAGCAGAAGCGTTATAAATTAAACCAATATAAACCCATTTATTAGCAGTAGTGTTTGTGGGTAGGCTTGGCCCCACTGAACCATAGGCGTTTCCCCAGGTAATTGTTCGAGCTGTCCCATTATCTTTAATTCTAATGATTAACCTCTGTCCATCATTAGGAGTACCAGTAGGATTATTAATAGTTAAATTACCAGCTAAAGCATTAATATAAATTTCTTTATCAGTAGCAGCGTTAGGAGTTAAACTGGTGATAGAGGTATAAACCGTTGCCACCCCCTTATTTGTTTGAAACTGATTAATAATATCAGCTGTTATTCTTAATTCCACAATTGCCCCCGCTGAATGGGCAGCGGCAGTAGTGCCCTCAACCCCCCTCGTAAGAGAGGAAAATGTGTCGCCAGAAACCGCCCCCACCTCTATTATCTCGTTATCAATTGATATTCTAAAAGGGGTATTGGAGGGAAATTTAGAACCCTCACCAGTTGCAACCGTTAAAGAGGTACCAGATGCGCCAATGCCCGATGCCAGTGTTGAGCGTGCGTTATTTTTAACCTGCAAAATTGCCATTGTGGTAATTTATTTTATTTTTCACGGACCCTAAATTTAACCTTAAATTCATTAAAAATTGATTTAGTGGCATTTTTTATACCCTCCAACAAGTAATCAAACAGCCCAATCCTTGATATATAGCCCCTAACATTCCAAACAAATAATCCAACACTAGAGATATAATTTCTAATTTTTAATTCAAATAATCCAATCCTAGAGAAAAAATTCCGCAAAGAATAAGCGTATAAACCAATTCCAGAAACAAAATTTCTAATCATGTTAGAGAACAACCCCCCCCGTGATGTAGAAGCCCTGCCGTTATAAATTGTGGAGTTAAAGGTATAGGTATTTAACATAATTAACTAGTTTCCCCCTGAGACTGAATGGCGGCCGTATTATTGCCTACAGCACCCGCACCAGATGGAACCATGAGCCTACACCATATTCCAATGTTGGCACCCGCCCCAACATCACCCACTTTTATTCCTGTAGAATAACCCGAAACGTCACCACCCTCAGCGTCAACTATCGTCTGGGCATCATTTACCCTTTTGCCAAACCACAAAAAAGAACTAATTTCATTTGGTCCAATTGTTCCCAGGGTAGAACCACCGCTTCCCTGTTTTATTGTTATAGTATTATTATTATCAGTAGCACTTGCATAAGCAAGATATAGTTTAGAGAAGGTATTAGTGCTTAAAACCTCTGTTGTCCCGTTTAGGGAAACATTTTCACTTATTGGATTTCCACTGGTATCCAAACCCCTTAAGGTTACGGTTCTTGTATCGTTTCCGCTTGAAACTAGGGCAATTTGGACATTAGATGACATTGCCACCATATTCCCCTGTGTGGCATCGGCATCATTGCTATTATCAATTCCCAGTCCAATAGATAAGGCAGAATTAGTTGGTTGTTTGGGAATAAATAAAACCACATTATACCAAATATCGGTAGAGGAGGTGTTTTTTCTAAAGAATTTTCTATAAAGAGTTGAACCGCTACTGGCTTGAGCCGCTGTTACATCTGGGAATAAATTATTCTTTTTACCCACTGGGGTATTGATTGCATAGGAATTATTTAAACCAGCAAGAAAAGTAATTGTATTGCCATTAATCCCTGAAATTACCCTCTTTTCTCTATTAGTGCCGTCATCAATTACTATTTCGTCATTAACGGCAAAACCGCCAGCATCATAAACTGTAATTGAGGTATCATTAGCGCTTGCTGCTACCGATAATTGAGTAGCCGCTATTTGGGTAGATGTGATTGCTCCGCCCGTCGAACCACTTGCGGAAGAGTAATAGTCTTTTAATTCTGAAATTTGTATCATATTTTATTTTTTAAACCCCTTTTAATATCCCGCAGATATATTAATAATAAAAATAACAAATCTTCTGTCTTTAAATCAATGGTATTAGGATTTTTACTTTCCTGAATTTTTTTCTGAATATCTTTTAAAAATCTGATTTTTCTATACTCTATATATTTGTCTAAGAATTCATTGTAGTTCATATTTTTAGTTATAAAATCTTATATGTTTTGAAAGTGACATATGGGTTTTTATGTGCCCTGAAAGTGATATATGGGTTCTTACTGCTTGCACCCCTTGCGACACTAATTTACCAACCGCTGTTAAAATTCCTTGACCTACAAATATTGCTTGAGCAAACATTGTTTTTATTCCATTTGCAACTAAACTTCCAGTTCCAGATAAAGTCGCAGACGCTATTTGAATTAAATTCCCAGTCGCAGATAAAATTCCTTGTCCAATTAAATTAGCTTGACCAATAATTGTTTTTATTCCAAAAGCAGTTAAAGAACCTAATCCCGATAAAGTAGCACTGGCTTGTTTTATTAAGGTTTCTATCGCAGATAATACTCCCTGTCCTAATAATTGAGCTTGTCCTAATATAATTTTCACACCACTTGCCACCAATTGTCCAGCTCCACTTAAAACCGCTGAACCATAAACATAAGTAACACTAATAACTTCTCCCACAACTGAAAGCAATCCTTGCCCCACTAAATTCGCTTGTCCTTTTATAATTTTTATTCCTTGTGATACTAAAGAACCAGGTCCCGTTAAACCTGCCTGCCCAAATATGGTTTTTATCCCTTGTGCTGTTAAAGAACCAATTCCAGATAAAGTAGCGGTTGCTTGTTTAATAGTATTACCTATAACCGATAAAATGCTTTGACCAGCTAAATTAGCTTGACCAATTAAAATTTTTATTCCTTGGGCAACTAAATTTCCATCTCCTAATAATGTGATAGCGGCTTGTTTAATGGTGTTGCCACTAGCTGTTAAGGAGCCTAATCCCGATAAAGCGGCAATTCCCTCTTGAATTATGCCCGCTAAACTACCTGTTGCTGATAATAAACCCTGTCCAACTAAATTAGCTGAGGCGATTATTGCGTTAATAGCCGTAACTGTTAAAGAACCAATTCCGCTTAAAAGAGTTGTGCCTATTTTATACAATAGTGGAGTTGCTGATAAACTTCCTAATCCAGTTAAACTCGCTGCTCCTATAACTTGTGGTGCTGGTGGCGTGTAATCAACCGTAATTTTTACACAGTCAATGTAAAAAGAAGAAATCCGAAATAGGCAGACACTTGAAAATTTTTAGCAGGAGTAGCTGTAGCATAAACACCATCATCAGCATAAGCATTAGATGGATTCCGATAACCGTATATTAAGGCTATATGAGATGCAGCATATTTAGAAATAGTTGCCATAATTCGAATTTCCTACCTTAATTAATCTAATGAAACTGTCAAGTTGCCAGCGGGGATTTTAAAGATATCTCCGCTATTAACTGTTTTACTGGTTGTCAAATTACCATACCACTTTGTAAAACCAAAGTCTTGGATACATATTTTATATTTATTTTTTGACCATCTTTGTTTTGGGTTTTTTTTCAAGTCCCCCCTCAACCACTTTTTCAACCCTCTTTTCTTTAGGGGGAATTTTAACTATTTCGCCACAGCAGGGGCATTGAATTTCCAACAATTCATTACCCTCACCGTCCATTACTTTTAATTCGTCTTTATGGCGAATGGCCAGAAAGGCAACACTAACTTCTGTGCCCCAAAATTCCCTTGAATCAATTGAATAACCAGCGGGAATTTCTAGTAATCTGCCAAATAAATTCTCTGAAATTGTGTGATCTGTAATGTTTTTTATTTTCAGGCTCATGTTTTTATTTATATTTAGATTTTTCTATGTCTTTTAGGGTTTCTTGAGGGGTATAGCCCCTTGCCTCTCTGCGGGCAAAATAATCCAATGTTTCTTTTGCCCCATATCTAATTCTATCAACCATTTGTTTTTCGACCCCCTTCGAATAATTATCTTTTGATTTTTCTATTCTTCTTAAAATCTCTTTTTGATCCATATTTCTACACATTACCTTAAAGACCCCTGTTTAGGCTGGGGGGTTCCCTGCCCCCCGTTTAAACACGGTGAAAGACAGGGAAACCCCCAACCAGAAACCTAGGTAAAATCCTAGGCAACTCTTTTTTCTAACCTTGCGTGACTTCTCCTGTTAAACGCCACTAACTGGTAGGAGGTGTAAAGAATGGCCTCCCACTCTGTCTTGCCATAAGCCTTAAACAGGGTACCATCACTACCAGGCAAGAAATCAATCGGAGCAAGCTCAGCTAAAGCCAAATCATCTGGTGTTAAATGGAACACACAATCGCTTGGACAATCATAATCCAAAAGAAAATCGTGCCCCATATAACTTACACCAACCCAACCACCATTGAAAACAGGTTTTTCAGTTACCTGAACCTGTCTATTGGCAGTTAGAAGCGATAAGAACTTGTTATACAAAGTCTTATTCGCAATGGTGTATTTCACTTTACCAAACTGATTAGCTTCAATGTGAGCCTTATCAATATCAGACAAGGTCAATGAGGTTTGAGAGCTTGGACTATCAACATAAGACCTCCATTCTACATAGGTAGTTGGATCAATTCCAGCATAAGTTCCCGTACCAATAGCAACTAATAAACCAGTAAGATAAGTCTGTGGATTACCATCACCGTCGAGAACTGCTATCGGGGTATCATCAGACCAGGTCTGACCAGTTGAAATTGTAAGCGTATTTTTGGCTGGATGACCAACCACAGTTACTGGATTATTAGTTCCAATCTTAATAGTAGAACCAACAGGAATATAAACAGCGTAATCAATATCGCCATTCTCTACCGCCCTGTTGGTATCTATTACAAGAGTGGTGGAGTTTTGATTAGCAGCACCATTGGTATAGAATGGAGTTGTTGAACCATTACCAAACCAAAGACCAAAGTTGAGCATTCTTGTCATCAAGTCTTTTATGCCCTTGGTTTGCATCTCCAAGGTATCAATTACCGCTCCCTTACCAGAGTCAAGGGTAATCTTGTCAATGGAGAATGAGGCAGTTGATTGAACTGGAGAGAATTGTGCAGAAATTGGTTGAACCCTGCCTTTATTTACTGTTGGGGTTCCAGTGGTTCCCCAAGAAGTAAAGCCAGCAGGCAAACCAACTTGCACTGGGACATAAAAGTTATTGTTGACAAATTTCTGGGGCTTGAAGCTCTTTTTGGCCAATTGGTAGATAAGAGTGTCCTGTTTAATCGCCTCAACCAGTGCGGGATAAATATCTTTCTTTAATACTGCCGAAACGGCATTAATATCTACAGTTGCCATATATTTATTTTATTTGACCCAGACCCGATTTTTCTAATCAGACATGTGCGGAGTTTCTAGGTCAAGATCTGTCTCAAGTGCAGTCCTTAAATCAACCTCCTCCTCACTGCTTGGTGAATTCAGTGTAATTTTTTTGGGTTTGGGCATGGTGGCACCCCTGGTTCCCTTGGTAACTGGTGGGGGAGTCGGACCCTTCGCAAGATTCTTAAGGTTCCACTCGTTAAGCTCTTTTTCGTATAAAAGCTTATAACCAGCCAAGGGATCAGCAATGCCATTATTAACACAGAACTGAAGCACCTCTTGGCGATTAAATTTGGGTCTACCATCTGAACCGTCATATTCAGCCTCTAAAGAGGTAAGATAAGCCTCTAATTGTTCTTCCTCTCTATATTGCTGAAGTATCTGGTTCATTTCTTCTTTTGTGATAAAACCCAATTGCCTTAAATAATTAAGTGTTTCAGGATCTGTGATATTTTGTGCATCTGCCCGTTGTTGGGGGGTTTGATTAGACTGCAATTGATTCAGTCTTTCCTGAAGCTCCTGCAACTGCTGAACCAATGGAGCATATTGACGACCTAGGCGGTCGTAATCCTTAACGAGTTCCTGAACCTGGTCTGGCTTTGATAGGTCGTATTGACGACCCAACAAAGTTACGACTGTTTCAGGGGAAGCAACCCCCTGCTCCTTGGCGGCTGCTTCACTACCCTCGTCTGTAACAGGGGCGGTTTCTTTAGAAGTATCTTCTTCAAATTCCGCCTCCTGTCCCTGAACGGAGGACTCTAATTCTTCGTCAAATTTGCTCATATTTTTTTATTTTTAGTGCTTAACTGTACCCATTTTGCCCCAACTGGAGCCCTGACCCGTGAGGGCTGTACCCAGTTAGGATGGGCCCTGGTTAGAGACCGCAATAAAGGTCTCTCCATTAGCCCCCTTCGGTTTGGTAACGAAGGGGGCCAAGAAAGAAATCTTTATCGCCTATACATTGTCTGGTATTCACGAATTCTCCTCAGGGCACCCCCCATACCATAACCAGGCCCAAAACCACCCCCCAGGGGAGTTTGAATATAACCAGATTGGGGATTAAGTTTTTGTAATGCCCTAATCATTGCTTCAAATTGTCCTATTGGTTTAGTATTATTAATGCTGGTCGGGGGGGGCGGTAAATTTATTTCTGCCGTTGGGGCAGGGAAACCACTAATGCCAACAGCGCCCGAAGAATAACCTGCGCCATAACCAGCACCAGTGCCACCCCCCACAGATGTTTTGGCGGGGGGAGTATTAATACCGCCCACAGGAGCAGCCCGACCCGATAAACCGATGCCAGTGCCCACGCCTAAACCCAATCCTCGTCCTGCGCTAGGGGCGGTAAAAGAAAGGGCCCCAGGGGAAACGGCGGGAGAGGGGCTGGTGATAGTATCCCCAATATTGGCGGCCCCAACAACTGGGAAAAAACTTCCTATCCCCCCACGAGAATACGCTGAACTGGACCCCAAATAACCCCCAGGAGAAGGGGTGGGTGGGGGAGGGGTAATATTCGTCCCCGAAAATTGCCCCCCAATATTGGCGGCATGAACACCTGGCGTGAAAAAACTTCCAGGGTCAACCTCCCCACTAGCATAGTAGGTTTTGCCAGTACCCCCAAATAGGGGGTTAACAATGTGCGAAGAAAGGGTAGAGAGTACTTCCCCCATCCCCCCACGAGAATACGCTGAATTGGGCCCAAAATAACCCCCAGGCTGTGGTGGGTTGTATCCCGCAGTAGCCGCTACATTAGCAAGGAGATTGCTAGTATTAGCAACGATGTTATTTAGGGTATTTTGCAAACTCCTTATTAAAGCATTTTTTAAATTACCTAACGAAGATGCCATATTTTATTTAATTGACCCCTATGATTTAATTTTAGATTTCATTGCCGAGACACTAAAGGTGGGCTTCCACCCGTGTTCTATTCCCTGAAGCAACCCCAGCTGAGATAGGGCTTTCGCTTTAGTAGAATGAGTGCCATGCACCTTTCCCGTTTTTTTGTTAATTACCCGAAATTTGTTTTTAACTTTTCTAATTGCGTAGGGCATAGTATATATATTTTAACCCTTTTTAAAAATTCTATTAATACAACCCCCAACATCTTGATTTATTTCGTGTTCCCAAAATCTATAAACATCGAAGCCATTATTTGACCACCATTTTTCACCCTATCACCAATTTTCTTTCTCTGCGATTCTGTTAACATGGTTTATAAAATTTTATAATTAATCTCCTCGCCATTTATAACTTCCCTCGCTTTCTTCTTCCATATCTTTTTCATCCATCGTCTTTTTTCGTGAAGAAGTTTCAATAGACAAAACTATTTCCCCCCCAGAAATATCACTAATTCTTAAAACATCAC
>Ga0209809_1002393_pt1 | contig 13262 bp, 8 predicted proteins | sample YNPMSTMetaG_FD_186172 | JGI IMG/M metagenome (GOLD analysis project Ga0209809, IMG submission 186172) | Anoxygenic and chlorotrophic microbial mat microbial communities from Yellowstone National Park, USA - YNP MS-T MetaG (SPAdes) (version 2) ... | reverse complement strand
CGACCAGCCCAATTCCCACCAGCAATAAGATAGCCCAGCCGATCCGTTCGGCAACCGGTTGGGTGGGCTGACCGTGGAGGCGGCGAAGATGTGCCGTTAGTTCTTGCTGTTGGCGTTGGATTTGGGCCAGTTGGCGGTCGATCTGTTGACGTCGGCGCAGGTTGGCCAACTGCTGGCTTGTTTGGGCCAGAGCGTCGCTGAGGTCTTGGTAGCCGCGGTCGGCTAGAGCCTGTTGGAGTTGTTCCTGGAGGGCTTCGGCGGTTTGACGAGCGGCGGCGGCCTGCTGTTGGGCCTGCTGCACCTGACGCCGAAGCTGCCGGATGCGACCGGCCGGCTCCCGAAGCCGATCCCACAGCCGAGACTTTCCATCTGTATTAATTTGTCCATGTAGTTCTTCCAGTCTCTCCGGTTCGGGCAGACCGAGCTGTTCTGTCTGTTCGGCCAATTTGGCTTCCAGGAGGCGGATTTCTTCCTGCAAAGTGGCCAGACGTTCTTCCAGGGTCTGAAGCCAGGGCAATTGTTGGACCAGGGCCTGGATGGAGGCGGAGTGCATGATAATTTGTTTATCTATGGCCATTGCCGCCCCCTGCTCCCGCAGTTGGGCTAGCTCCGCCCGAAGCCGAGCTCTCTGCGCCTGATGCTCCTGAATCGCCTCCTGGAGGGTCTGAAATTGCCGAAGCATTTCCTCCGAGACGGGTTTGCCCGGAGGCAGGGCGGCCCGTTGGGCGTCCAATTGGTCCCGAAGCCGAATCCGGTCCCGAACCGCCACCGCCGTCTCCAGCAGGCGCATCTGCTGCTGCAACTGGGCAAGCTCGGCCTGAAGCTGTTGGGCCTGTTGGTCGGCCTGCTGGCGTTGGGCCAAAAGGTGGGGATATTGAGCGGACGCCTGTCGGGCCGACTGAATCTGCCGACGGAGTTTTTCCCGCCGGGCCAAAAGATCGGCCAACAGGCATGCCCCATCGCCAGGCGCCAAAATCCGATGCCGGGCCTGCTCCAATTCCTTGGTGACCTCCACCAGGCTAACTCGGTCCATCCCGGCCGACAGGGCATACAGCAGACTGGCCGCCTCCGTCTGGCTAAGCAGGGCCAATTGTTGCAGTTCCCGAAGCCCGATGGCAAAGATATTCTGAAAGACGATTTCATCCACACCGCCCAACCAACCGGCCAACCGACCACCTTCCTCCACGATGCCGTGCGGTCCAAGAATGCGGAGTTGGCCTAACCGGGCAGACCGCTCGGCATGAACAATATGTGACCTAACAGTTGGCCGGTGCGGATTGGGGATGCCGGTGGGTTGGGTCAGGTTCGGCCCGCCGTTGGCTCGGTGCGCAATCGGAATACCGCCAGGCTCCTGGGGGTTCGCAATGGCGATGGGGCCGCCGGTGGGGTTCTGGGGGTTTGGGATGCCGATATGTTGCTCCCGCGCTCCTGGGGAATCGGTTTCCCGGAGCGTTCCGTCCGGGAATGTTCTTGCACCCTCGCATGCTCCTCCCCCCTCCCATGCTCCTGTCCCGTCTGGGCGAAGCGATGCTGCCAAACCGGCTTCCTGAAGCTCCTGTTCGGTAAGCAGGCGTTGAATCCGGAATAGGCCGTCTGGGCAAACTACCTCCAACCAGCCGCCGGCTCGGCCAGGGCGCAGGGGCGGCAGGTACCCCTCCCCAGATAATGTAAATCCGTATAAAACAGCCCGGACAAACTCCAGCAGCGTGGTTTTCCCAGCTTCGTTGGGGCCGTAGATCAGGTTCAAGCCGTCCTGGAACCCCTCCAGACGCAACTTGTGCCAAACCCCAAACCCCTCGACATACAATGCCCTCAGTTTCACCGAGGCCTCCTTTCCTGCTACAGGTTTGCCTCCGAGGCTGTTCTGAAATTGGTAATCCTTTAGGTCCATCGGGCTCGTCAGGTCCATCGGGCACGACAGGCGTGCCCCTCCATTTGGAGGGACCTGCTCGTCAGGTCCATCGGGCACGACAGGCGTGCCCCTCCATTTGGAGGGACCTGCTCGTCAGGTCCGCTTATTTGCCTCTCCCCTGGCGGGAGAGGCCGGCCAGGCTCCGCCTGGCCGGGTGAGGGGGCCCCGTGTCATTCCTGCGTAGCAGGAATCCAGGAAAGAAATCACTGGATTCCCACTTTCGTGGGAATGACATCCAAGGGGGCTTCTCCGTACCGCAGACGTCTCGTCTGCTTTCCCACGCCTGTCCCCCGGTGGGAGAAACCAGCTGAGGGGAGCCGAAACCGGCTGAAGGGTGTCATTCCCGCGAAAGCAGGAATCCAGAAAATATCTTCCCGTTGCCGCTTGCCCAGGAGGAATCCAGCAGCCGGCACAAAGCAGCCTGGATTCCTGCTTGCGCAGGAATGACAGATCATCTATCCTCCATTCTGCTAAAATGGTACGACTTATGTTCCCAAAACCGGCGACGGCTTCTGACGCTTACCATCCTGCCAGTCCTTCTCCCTCCAGCAGATCGGCCCCCAGCAGGCCGACCTCTTGCCAGAGTTGGTTTCGTAGGGTAGGGTCTTCCACGGAAAGTATCGGCCCCAGTTGGCCCGTCCACGGGGAGCCGCTCGCATATGCACTCAAATCGATCTTGTCGGTTTGGGTCTTCGCTTCCTGAACCAATTGAAGCCAGGCATCCCGAAGCGACGGTGTCCCTTCGGTTGGTGCTGGCTGGGGCAGCTCTTGGAGCACCCGGATGGAACTACTCCAACAGACTGGCTTTTCCTGACCGAACTCTCGGCGTAAGGTCTGCAACAGCTCCTCGCCAAGCCGACCTCGCCGAAGCCGATCCACCAATGGCCCTTCACCCACAATCTCCCACTGGACGATCCAATCCACCCCGGGAGCGGTTTGGCGAAGGGCATGGATTCGGCCCCGCAAAAGCGTTTCGAGGGCTTCCCGATTGGTGCGGCTGTGCACGGGAATCCGTTCGGTCTGCCAGCGGAGCGAATCGGCGGCGAAGAAGGCCAACCGAAAACGCCGCTCCGGGGCCCACCAGACAAGGGTACATCCGTGCGCTCCTGGTTCCTCCGGCCCCCGGCCCTGCGGAGTGCCGGGATAATGGATCATGGCCGATTGGCTGCGCGAGGTGGTCCGGTGGTGTCGGCCCCCGAGTGCCCAAAAATCCACTCCCTCGACGTGTAATTGCTCTGGATCCGCCCGGCCGTAGGCAATGGCAATGGTGGGCAATTCCCCCGGCTGCTGACGGAAATCTCGGGGCCGAAGTTTGCGCCCTTTTTGTCGGCTTGCCCCTACAAGCCGAGCTACCGGAATGCCATTTTGTTCATGTAGGCGGGTCTGGGGTTTGCTTCGGCAAAAGCGGTGCACATTTTCGGGCAGCTTGAGCAAGCTGGGCCAAAGTTCCGGCAAGTCAGACCGGCCACCCACCCAATAGACCGAAATGCCGGCCTCGGCCAACCGGCGAAATTGCTCGACCAAAAACAGCGGCCCTCGAGGCCCCGTCCAGGTCGGGTCCAAGATGTCCCCCGAAAACACCACAAACAGCACCCGATGCGCCAGAGCCAAATCCACCACCCGCTCCGCCGCCCGATACGGGGCCTCGAGCAATTGCTCCCGAAGCGCATCGGGCATCTCCAGACTCACGGCGCCTGGTTGTTCCAGGTGGAAATCGGACGCATGAAGAAAACACACCGGCTCCCCGGACATCCGTTGTCTCCTTGCAGAGTAATCTGTGAGCCGAATGGAAGAACACGCCTCTGGCACCCGCCCCCACTTTGTCTCTCCTCTGGCCGTCCCGAAGCCCGCCTGAGCCGCCACCCCGAGGCAGCGGCGTCCAGACCGGCCTGAGTCTAAGGTAGCCCCAAAGCCAAGGCCGACCTACCCTAAGGGAGCGCCGAAGGCCAGCCTGGAGAGGGGGCAAAGAGGTGTGCTCCTCCATTCGGTTAACATGCTACCGGAAATATTTCTCCCTGCTCCGAGAGATTGGGGAAGGTAGATTTGGGTACCCAGCCCAACCCCTTGGAAGTCATTAGGTCTGAGGGCTGCTGACCTGGTGGGCCAGCACCTCGGACCATCCCATTGGGCCGGGCAAAGTGTACCAATCCCAGGCCATTTAATCCACATCAGAATAGGAAAAATAAGAAAGTTCTGCGTGGCATACCCCTCAAAAGATGGGGATTTCTCTCCCATGTTTGGGTTAAAAGCACCCGCTTGGACCACACCTATTGGTGGGCATAGATAACTCTTTTAGTGGAGGGTATTTGACAAAACCCTTGTTTGGCCAGATGATGAAAAGGGGAAGATAGCACACCCGGTGGCCTGGCTCCCCCTTTTGAGGAACTTTTCTCCTCCCCGCGGCGTCTATAGTGTGAAGAGTCCGGTGAATGACGATCTGCGACTGATAGAAGCGGCCCTCCAGGGCGAAAGCTCGGCATTTGGCCAACTGGTCCAAAAATATCAGGACCGGTTGTTCAATAGCTTGGTCTATGCCCTGGGCAATGCCGAGGAGGCCCGTGATGTGCTCCAAGAGGCCTTCGTCCAGGCATTGCTCCATTTGGACTCGTTTCATCAGTCCAGTTCGTTTTATACCTGGCTGTACCGGATTGCCTTTAATGTGGCGGCCAGTTGGCGTCGAAAGAAAAAGTTGGATCGGGTCTCCTTGGACCAGATGCGGGAAACAAGCGGCCAGGAACCGATCGACCCAGACGCTGACCCCGAAGCCCCTCTGGATCGGGACGAATGTTGCCGACAGGTCCAGGAAGCCCTCCAACAACTGCCCGAAGAATATCGAACCGTCTTGGTCCTCCGAGAAATCGAAGGCCATTGTTACGAAACCATCGCGGAGATTTTAGACCTGCCGATCGGCACGGTCCGAAGCCGACTCCATCGAGCACGCACCCAGTTATCCCAATTGCTCAAACAGCGAATCGCCTTACATGAATCCTAACCGTCCCACTCAAGCAATGTTACCCAATCATACAAGGAGCTGGCCGAGGGATAGAGCCAAATACCGCCATAGTCATTCCTCCATCGGAGTGAATTGGGTTTTTTTCTGTGGTAGCCGATTGTTTTCCCAACTGCCGGATGTGCCATGAAGAATCTGCCTGAAGAACTTCTCAGCGCCTATTTGGACGGTGAACTGACCGCCCAAGAGCAAGCGCAGATCGAGCGCCTGCTGGCCGAGAGTGCCGAGGCCCGGCAGTTGTTGGAAGAGCTTCGTCTGCTGAGCCAATCGCTCCAACGTCTTCCGGTACATAAGCTGAAGGAGGATTTGGCGGCCAAGGTTCTTCAGGAGGCCCAGCGGCGAGAAGCGGAATCCCCGGCTGCGGCGGCCAGCCCACCGGCCAGCCTCCCGACCGGATCGGTTCCCACCCCAGCGGCGGCCCAGCTACCCGAAAATATCCCCGCCGAAGGAATTTCTGCCGCCTGTCCGGCTTGCCGACCGATCGGCCAGCCTACGGCGGAGGCCAAGCCTGGAGCCGGTGTGCCGCCGGCAGGAGAGCGGACGGCCCCACCTACCTGGCACCGGCCTCCGTGGATCCGCCGTCTGTTGACCTCCCGAGGGCTGATCTGGTCGGCGGTGGCGGTGCTGGTGGCTGTGGCGATTTGGTGGTTCGGCCCACCCGCACGAGGGCCGATCCCTCAGGTGGCCTTTGCCCCCCGAGATCTTGCCGAGCGGCATCCTCTGGCAAGTCCTTTTGCCAACTTGAGCGATAAGCCAGCAGATAGGGATCATAAGATCACCGAAGAACGGTCAGCCCACCAATCCGCATTGGAACTGGCGAATGCCTCCCGTCCTGGTCCCACTGGGGCAGCGATCCGGGCACGCTCCGACGAGGCAGTCCCCCCAACCTCCCAGGAAAACGCCTTGGCTCTGGCCCAGTCTTCGCCAACGGCCCATTTTGGAATGGCCCCAGCAGGCCCGAAACCTTCTTCCGACCGGGCCGCTGCCACGGACAAACTCCCGTCGGAAGCTTTGCCGGAAGCTGTGTCGAAAGGCCCGGGTCTGCAATCGCCCATGGCCCCTGGGGCCGACGGCCTGGCCGCCCGAAAAGCAGGCCCTGAAAGCATGGAAACCGGGCCAACTCTCGCCAAGCACACACCCCACTGGGAAACAGCCGGGAAGGATCGGCCTGGCCAGGAACAGATCGCCAAAGAATCTCCTCTCCAGCAAATAGCCCGCAAGCAGAGCGAAGGGCAGCGGAACCATCGCCTCGGCCCGGAACCAGATGCCAAGGAAAGCATGGACGCCGGGCCAGCCACTCTGGCAGCGAAGGGTTCGCCTGCGGAAAAGGTGCTCCGTTCGACGGTTCAAATGGGATCGGCGCCGTCTGCCGGGGCAGGTGCCATGCCGCCGGTTTCGGCAGAGCCGCCGGCTTTGGTCGCTCGGCGGGGCATAGGCCGATCTAAAGCCGCTGAATCCCCCCCGGGGGCCAAACCCACTCCAATTGCCGAGGGAACAACCATCGCCCAAGGGGCTCCCATGCCGGGGGCTGCGCTGGCGGCCAAGCAACCTCCCACCACTTCCCTTGCCGAAAACCACAAAGCAGATTTCCTTCCGGAAAGCCGCAAACCAGCCCTCCCGCAGGTGCACGCCTTGCTGCCGGATACCACCCTGGTGGTGGTCTGCGATGTGAGTGCTTCTGCCCTTCGGCAACGGACATTGGAACAAATCCTCTCCGAACACCAGATCCGCGTTGCTGAGGGGGAAGAGGTTCTCGAAGAGGCCGCCGTGGACACCCTGCGAGAAGCCCCCGCTCTGCGGAAAACCTGGCGGCCAGAGGCCGTCGTTTCCGATCCAGGCAAACTGGCCGAAGCATCCGACCTAGCCAAACCGGCCGAAACAGATGCCGAACGAAAACCCGAAGTAGAGAAGAGAGCAAGTTCTAGCCTGCCGCCTGGCCAACCGGCCGAACCTTTGGCCGAAGAAAAAGCGGGTGCATCTCCTTCGGCAGCCGCTCCGGAACGGTTGGCCAGCCGAGCGGAACAGGCCAAAAAATCCCCCCAGCCTCATAAGCCCACACCATCCTCCGGGCAAGCGGCCTCCATCGCCCCTCCTCCGGCTGGCCGAGATGCGGAGGTTGACCAGCCGCAGGCCCCCATCCGACAAGAGCCGAGCATCGCCCGCCATCCGGCTGGCCCGGATCTGGGAGAACGAGGGGCTGCCGAAGCCGGAGCGCCCCGCCGGGCGCCTCCCGGCTTGCCCGCCCGGGACCGGGAGCAGCAAACCGCGGAGTCAAGACCGATGGATCAGATGTCCCCCGGTGGGGCCGGTGGGGCTGGCCCAGGCCCGGAGAGTCAACTTCAATTTCTCTTGCTCGAAGCCAGTCCAGAACAATTAGAAGCCACACTCCGGGCGATCCAGGCTCGCTCGGAGGAGTTCCTGGCCATTTCGATTTCCCCGGCTCCCGCCGATCCGGCCCAACAAATCTATCAACAATATAGCCGGACGTATCGAGCACCGACCGGTCCACCGGCTCCGGCCCCACCGAAGGCTCCCAGGGAATCGGAAATGCTCCGTCCACAGACGCCGCCGGTTGGCCAGCAGAAAACGCTTGGGCAGCAGCAAGCCTTTGGGCGGCAGGAAGTGGATCAGCAGGAACCCGTCGGTCGGCAACAACCCTTTGGTCAGGAGCACGTTGGCCCGCAGCAAGTGGGTCCGCAGCAACCCGGCGGTCCGCAGCAAGCAATTGGACCCCCGGCCGCCCTTGGTCAGCAGCAACCCTTTGGCCAGCAGCAAGCCTGGGCTCGCCGACTCCGGTTGCCCGATCACCTGAGCCGGCAACTGCTCTTCGCCCAGCAAGCTCCCTTCCGGCAACAGATCGAAGCAGACCAACCCCCGATGGCCCTCCAGCGGCGGCAGGCGGCCCCGGACCAGCAACAGGCGGAAGCCCAAACCCGGAGTGCTGGCGGGGCCCCTTTGGCCGCTCAGGCCGTCCAGCCCATCATGAGTTCGCCCCCGGAGGCCGGAAAAGCTCCTGAGCCAAAAGGGCCCCCTTCTCCCGAGCGGATTCGGGTGCTGTTTGTGCTTCGGCCCGCCGAGGCAGCCCCGTAGGAAGCTTCTCCGCTTCGTGGGCCCATTGGAAAGGTGGGCCGATTAGTTTTCTTCCGAGGGGTGATCTTCGGAGCTGATCCGTTTCGTTTGAAGAAGCCTAGGCAGCTCCAGCACCGCCCGCATCAGGTCGATGCTCAGATATCCGGCCAGCAACACCAAATACACCGCCAGGGGCAATGCGGCAGCACTCGCCAGGTACCAAAAACCGGTCCCTACGGTAAAATCGGACTCCGGTTTTCGAGTGATCCAAAGTACCATGCTGTACAGAAGATTCCCTATTCCATGGAGCACCCCCAAGCCGAACAGTACCGGCGTGAGTTTGACCAGCAGTTTGAGTAGGAAGGCCCAAACGCCTAGGGCTTCTTCGCCCGGCCGGGTTTCTGGCGATACGGTAATCTGTACCGTTTCCGGCGCCACGGCTACCAAGGCAGCTAATTCCACCGCTATAAATAGTTCCACCGCTCCAAGGACCAGCAGGTATTGATTTTGCTGGACGGCATAGATGACCACCGCCAGCACGCCCCCCACGCCCAAGGCCAATAGCAAAAGCGCCAGACAATCCAAAAACGCCGTGGAACAAAGCCGGGCTGAAGAACTTTTGTTCAATCTGTCTAAAGCCTGCAAAAATCGGCCTGCCGTGTATTGCAGCACCGCCAGAACAATCAGCCCGGCCAACCCCCAGCCCAAAGCAGCACTCTCCTTCCTCTCTACCCCTTGCATCAACACCATCACCAGCCAGAGGGCCATGGCCCCATAAAGACCGTAGTATCCGAAGAGCGAAAAGGCCTGGCAGGTCCCCTCGACCAAGACCGCCGGAAAACTGCGGCGAAACAAATCCAGGAGAAAATCGAATAGGTGGGCACCGGTTCCTTCCCTGGCCCGATAAAACGCAGTCAGGGACTTTTCAAAGCCCCGGGGTGTCGGTTCTGGCGTTCGCACCGGCAGGGGAAAAGCCGTCTCGGCCACGGCAGGGACGGCGGGCGCCTCCGTCGGCATGGCCGAGGCCTCGGCAGCGGGAGCATTCGCCCCGGAACCGGCCGGCACAGGGGGCGATTCCGCTTCAAAAAGTCCTTTGACCCGACGGGCCGGCACCCAGCCATCCATCCCCTCTCGCCAGACTAGGTCTTCCGGCCGGAGTTTGCCCGCATCGGCCAAGGCTTTCAGTTCCGCAGCCGACACCGGCCCAAACCGCTGGTTCTCTTGAGCATAAAACCATTCCACCGGACTCATACCATCCCTTTCCTACATGCCAACAAAACCCTTCCGAGGCCATGCCGATCTTGACTGTATCCCCCCGGAACGATGACCACCATCTGTGGTATTCGATCCGATTCTTAGCCACTACCACGGGTAGGGGCCGGGCCGGGCAGCTACAGTCCAACTCCAGTCAAACTATTGAGCTTCACAAATCGTAGAGACACGAACTCCCCTGGTTTTTGGCCACGTCGTTGTCCCTTGGTTTTCCGAAGACCAATAGGGTGGCAGGTCGTGGCAGGACGGTCCGCCGAGCTAGGGCGGCTCTTTTCTTTTAGCCTCCGGAAAGATACATTGCAGGTAATAGCTCCCAGAAAGCACGGCAGGCAAGCCGTTCCGTTTGGGCTGCATGGAGTGTCGCCCCGTTTGCCAACGGCAATAGCGCCCTACACGGTTCCCGGGACGTGCCAGGTGCTCTTTTTTAGTGTACTTTATCCGGTAGGCAATGCCATCCCCTCGGATGCCCAACCACATCCTGGTCATGAATGGGGTATGGGGAGGGATACCAGAGTCCGGTAGAAAAAGTCGGTTTTGCTGGATTTAGAAACGGGCAACCATGATATCGTGCATCCCGGTCTTCATGACTCACCAAATCCTTTTTGCCTGGGAGGTGTTTTTATGCGAAAGCAACCAGGAACCCGACGGCAATTTTTAAAGCAAGCGGCCGGTGCCGGAGCGGTCGGCTTGACCGGCCCCCTTTTGTGCGGCGGCATCCCCCGGACCGAACGGGCCTGGGCCGCCTGGGCCGACAAGCCTCAAACCCCATGCACCCGGATTTCAGAGCACTTGGTCGTCTTTCATGGCCCCATCCAGGTGGGTATCCTTTTGGATGGCCAGGGCAAGGCGCTGCTTATCGACTGCGGCGATGGCCGGGTTCAGGAAATCCTGCCCAGCCTGGGCGTCCAGACGGTCGAAACCATCCTGCTTACCCATCATCATCGGGACCAGGCCTGTGGGGCAGACCGGTTTATCCAAAACGGCGCCAAACTCCTCGTCCCGGCTACCGAACGCCCCTATGTGGAAAAGCCGGAAACCTACTGGCAGGACCCCAAGCACCGATGGAATTATTACATTTTCCATCCGCATCGGCTGATGTTGGCCGAAAGCCTGCCGGTGGCGGGGGAGTATAAAGAAGATCAGGAGATCACCTGGGGCCCGGCCCGCATCCGGGTGCTGGCCACCCCAGGCCATACGGACGGATCGGTAAGTTTTCTCGTCCAAGTCGATGGCCGACGGGTCATCTTCTCCGGCGATCTGATTTACGACCACGGCCAACTCTGGGAACTCTACAGCTTGCAAAAGGGATTCCGTCGTGGTAAACGTCAGATCAGCGATTATCATGGGTTTATGGGCGCCCAATGGGAACTGAAGGAAAGTCTGGATCGCCTCCGCAAAGCCCAGCCGGAACTGCTCATCCCCTCCCATGGCCGGATCATAGAGAAACCCACCGAAGCCATCGAGGCCCTGATTGCTCGCATGGACGCCTGCTACGATAAATACGTGGCCATTTCCGCACTGCGGCACTATTTTCCGGAGCTGTTCGAGGAGTTTGAGGGTCGGCCGGGGCATATGCCGCTTCGGCCCGCACTGCCTGTGCCGGAATGCCTCCGGCATATCGGCACCACGTGGATTCTGGTGTCCCAGGAGAAGAAGGCGGCGTTGGTGATGGACTGCGGACATCCGGGCCTGGTCAAAACCCTCCAGCAGATGCAGGCCAACGGCGAACTCGGTCCCATCGAAGCCCTCTGGATCACCCACTATCACAATGATCATGTGGGCGGAGTGGCCGAATTCCAGAAAACTTTCGACTGCCCCTGCATTACCGATGAACATTTGGCCGCTGTCCTCACCCAACCGATGGCTTGGCGATTGCCCTGCATCTCGCCGGATGTGATCCGGGTCCACCGGCCCACCAAACACGGCGACTCGTGGACCTGGCACGAATTCAAGCTGACCGCCTTTTTCTATCCCGGTCAGACCCTGTACCATTCCGCCCTCTTGGTCGAACAGGGCAAGTTGAAGATGCTCTTTGTCGGCGACAGCCACACACCTGCCGGCATCGACGACTACTGCGCCCAGAACCGGAACTGGCTTGGCCGGGATGTCGGCTTCGATCGGTGTCTGGCATTGCTGGAACAGCTCCAGCCCACACATCTATTCAACTGCCATGTCGATGTCGCCTTCTGTTTCCGGCCGGAAGATATCCGGTTTATGCGAGCCAATCTGGCGGAGCGGGAGAAGCTTTTCGGTCAGCTGATGCCCTGGGATCATCCAAACTACGGAATGGACGAATCCTGGGTGCGGGCCTTCCCCTACGAGCAAAAGGCCAAACCGGCTCAGGGGGTGGCCTTGGAAGTGGTGCTGACCAATCATTCGGCTCAGGCCCACCGAGCGGCTGTCCGCGCCGTTTTGCCTAAAGGCTGGGGCGGCGGAGGGACCGACTGGACCGAGGGAGAAATCCCGGCCAAAACCGAACAGGGCCTCCAGGTCCGGATAGCGATCCCCAGCTCGGCCAAACCGGGCCGATACGTTCTGCCGATCGACGTTCGGTTTGGCCCCTGGGACCTGCCCCAATTTGCCGAAACCGTCCTCCAACTCGAATAAACGTAACACGTTAGCCGAATGAAGCAACTCCTCTCTCTCTTGGGGGCTCAACTCCGAGTGTCATTCCCCCGAAAGCGCCAGTCCACTCGGGTGTCATTCGCGCGCAGGCGGGAATCCAGAAAGTAGTAGAAGTCCCTATTGTCTGGATTCCTGTTTGCGCGGGAACAAGCCGGCACTGTTGCTTCCGCAGCGGGGGCACCTCCCTGTCCTTCATTCCTGCCCTTCTGTCGGCGAAAATGTTTCTTTTTTTCTTTCCTATGTGCAATTTTTTTGAACTTCAGGAAAAGGGATTGCCCTAAGTGCTTATTAGAAGCGGGGGTTATGGAATTTGGCCCTTTGGGCGGTTTTTGACCTAACTTGTTTTCTGGCAATGGGTTACGACTTTTTTCCCGGGGGAGGGGAAAAATGGGCTTGTCGGCAGGGGCGTCGGTTGAGGGAGCCGGGGTCGGCTTGGCCTACCGAAGAGCGCTGCGAGGCCTGTTTTTCCGCAGCCGGATGCGACTGGGGGCGGTGGGTTTTCGGGCCGCCGGCGGCCCAACGCGGGCCGAATATTTTCCTTTTCGCTTCGGAAGTGGTCGAAAAAAATCGGGGTTGGCATGCTCGATTTTTGTCCATTTTTGGCCGGTTTTGGGTCTTTGGAGGACCTCAGCGGGTTATGTATATTTGTTCATATAATTTTCGTAACCTCAAGACTTCCAAAGCCTTATGTCTTTTTCACCACCCAGGCCCGTTTCCGCCCGCTCCAAGCGCCGCTAAGGCCAAGAGCGAATATTTTCCATTTTGATTCAAAATGGTCGAAAAAAATCGGCCCTTCCCTCCACCGGCCTACGGCACATCGTCTGCTCGTTGATGCGAAATGGTCGAAAAAATCGGCGCTTCCTCTCCCAAGGCCCTGCGCCACATCGTCTGCTGGTTGATCCAAACGGCCCGAAAGAACTCGGCGCTACCATGGGCCGAAAATCTCCCGTGTCCTGTTCGCCGCAGGGGAACAGTGTAGCCGAAGGAAGAGGCCGATGGGACGCTGCTGCGGGAGGAGCAGTGCAGGCTGCTGTGTGCCTGCTTCAGTGCTGCTGGGTAGGAAGCGGGTCCTAGGGAATCCAGCGTCGTTCTGGACTGCCGCTTGCGCGGCAGTGCCACGGGGGCGGTGCAAAGGAGCCTGGATTCCTGCTTACGCGGGAATGACACTGTGGCCCCCTCACCCGGCGGTGCCTTGGGCACCGCCGGCCTCTCCCGCGGTGGGGAGAGGCGTACTGGACTGCTGCTTGCGCAGGAAGGACACTGTGGCCCCCTCACCCGGCCCGGCCTTCGGCGTTGCCTCCGGCCAGGCCGGGCTCTGCCGCGGTGGGGAGAGGCGAAATGTTTCTTTCGGCTAAATGGACTGTATCCACCGGA
>Ga0209809_1002391_pt1 | contig 13286 bp, 18 predicted proteins | sample YNPMSTMetaG_FD_186172 | JGI IMG/M metagenome (GOLD analysis project Ga0209809, IMG submission 186172) | Anoxygenic and chlorotrophic microbial mat microbial communities from Yellowstone National Park, USA - YNP MS-T MetaG (SPAdes) (version 2) ... | reverse complement strand
CTCATTTTTATCACCAATCCACATATTAAGATGCTCTTCTGGGTGAATGCGACCATCTATCGTGCCTATAATCTCTCCTGTTTGTTTTTTGTAAAAGATTATCATAAGATTATTATAACTTATAAATCGACTTTATTTTTATATAACTTCACATAAAAAGTAAAAGTATCACTAACTGAAACAGTATTTAAATTAATCCCATAAATTAAAAGTCTTAAATAATTAGTATCAGTGTATACTGAAGCAAAAAATAAAGCCACATTGCCATATTGACTTGTTTCTTCAGCGATTAAATTAGGTTTAATTTCGTTATAAAAACTTCCTTTTATATAAACTGTATAAAAAGGATAATATCCTAAACCGTGATAAATATTATCAACTGTATAAGTAAAACTTAATGGAGGAACATTTAAAGTTACTTGTTTTGTTTGAATAAGAGAAGAGTATTTTAAAGTTAAATAATCAGAAGAAAAATATAACCGGTGAGGATTAGTCTCGGTTAAAGCGTTATAACCTTCTCTTGAAATAATCATTTTATATGCCATATTTTTTTAAATAAAACTTTCAAATAAAAATATTTTTAAATACACGGTAAAACTTGAATTAATATAATTATTAAAAGAAATGTAAACTTTAGTATTATCAGCTGATACTTCTTCGATTGAATAACCATCTATATATTCGGCTGTATAAGTTCCTAAAGTATAAACATAAATACTGCCGCTTTTTTTTGAAAAAACATACACAGATGGAATATAAGATAAATTATGATTAAAATTAAAATTTTGATTATTTGTATTTGCTGTCAAATTAACAGAAGCCGACAACACACTAACAATTTTAAAAGTATTGTATAAAGAATGAAAAATAAAATTATTAGGATTAGTTTCAGTTAAAACATTCTTTCCACTTTTTGAAACGGCAATAACTTGTGTCATACTTGGTTATCATAAAAAATAATGTAATACCCAGAAATTGATGAACTACCAAAGTTTCTAATATAAACATTTGAACTATTAACTCTCAAAGCACAAGAAACTGAAGGAGACCTTTGACCATATATGGTATATACTTTTGAACCAATTGTAACAAATGCTAAAACAAAGGGCACATAGCCTAAATTATGAGGAATTGAAATTTCAGTGTTTCCTCCAACACTAAAAGTCCCTCTTACTTTTTCTTTTATTAAAACCCAATCTTGGTCAGCATACAAAGCAAAACGGTCGGGATTGTTATCAGTTAAAGCATTATATCCTGGTAAAGAAACTCTAATTGTTTGTGCCATAGGTTAAACATTGCCAATTACTATTCTGGGATGTGAGCCATCGTGTATAATAATCCGATTATTTGCCCCATCAAGCCTTACATATCCTGTTCCACTACCAACATTTACTTGCGCTGTTAAAGTAGAAGTAATAATCTTATCAGCAGAGACATTACTTATTTTAGCATTTGTTATTGCTGCATCTTGTATTTTAGCTGTGGTTATTGCTGCATTTTGTATTTTAGTAGTCGAAACCGCCCCATCTCCAATTTTATCAGTAGTTACTGCCCCATCTCCAATTAAATTTTCCAAAATCCCACCATCTTCAATTACTCCATCCACCCACTGAAGGGAATAGGGGGCTTTAATTAATGTTGTAAGACCGTTATAATATTTCGTCCAATCATAAATTACCATATTATTTTTTATTTCTTAAATAACTTGGAGCGCCATACCAAGCCTTATAACCCTGCTCATCTAATATCATTTTTGCAACTAAAGCATTTTTTAATGGATTGTCCATATCATCAAAAGTATTAATATTATATTTCTTAAATTTCTCTGGATACCTTCTTTTAAAATCATAAAAAGTATTTGAATTTATTTGAAATAATCCCCTATCAACAGAACCATCTTTGTTAATATTAATTGCTTTTGGATTCCAAGAAGCGTTTTCACCTTTTAAAACCAGTCTCATATTATCCGCCTCATCTTTAAAAACATAATCAATAATTGAAGAAATTACCTGCTTTGGATAAGACATCTTTTCTTCATAAGATTTTTTAGAAGGAATATTTTTAACAACAACTTTGTCATTTGGATTTTCAACTACTGGTGTTTTAATATTTTCATCTGGTATCGGACTTATCATATCGTCGTCTGATTGATTAAAATCAAGACTCTCATAAACATCAGACAACCTTTTTATAACATAATCTTTAGCAATATCAAGCCTTCTTAACATATCACCAAATGACATTTGTGATTTTTTCATCATAGTCTTTCCGATAAACTTTTAAATGATATAATAAATCCTTTAAACAACGGTCTTTCGCCAACCCCATTCCATTGTATCTTAAAAGAAATCTCTCTAAAAGCCTCAAGCTCATCGTAATTTATCCTACTGGTTGAATGATAACCTGATATTGACAACAATGGCTTATAACTATTATTATAATCCACATCAGCATAAACTTCAATTTCCTGACCAACATCGGTAAATCCATAAATATTGTCAATTTTTTTATAAACCGTTGGGTCATTAAAGAAGAAATATTTAGTGGTAAAGTAAGCCTGATAAGGAACTCCAGCATCTTTGCTTAAACTCTCATTAAACCGATAAACATAGCCATTGCTTGAACCAAAAAGAAGTCTTTTATCCCCTGATGAATCAACATAGTGACCAAAACAAGTAACATCGTGGGATAAACTCCAAAGCCACATCTCATCAATTAAAGCATCATAAACAAAAAGAGCATTTGTTTTTGTCACACCATCATAAGTAATGTTTCCTAAATAACAATAATATTTAAAATTAACCGCATAAGAAGTAATCTTTGAAGTATCAATACCATTTTTTAATATCTCTTTAATTATTGGATACCAACCAACCCCAATTGGAACGGTCTTTTGTCCATCGGTTTTGAAAAATCCTTCATTGGTTAAAAAGAAGTCTTCTCTTGTTTCCTCCATTGTCGCAATTGAACCATCGTATGGTGATAAGCCAAAAAGAATAAAAACAGATGATTCATTATAACGATAAATTCCCTCTTCTTTATAAATATTTAACCTGTCGTTAATATTGGTTAACTTAATAATATTTCCTTTATAATCCATATCAATTGTTCTGTAATTAGCAGATGAAATATCATCATCAACAATAGTAAAAGGGCTGGCGGGAGAAGTCCCTTTGTTAACATAATCAATTGAACTCCAAGAAATTCGTGAGCGGTGGAAATCTGGGGGATAATAAGAGTTTCCAACATATACTCTTCGGTGATAAGTAGTAATTGTTTTAGCCCGATGAGGAACAACTACGTCTGTGCCTGAAGTATAATTAGTGTTGGTAAAAGTGCTGCCATTGTATTCTATGTAATACGAAGCCGATGATGTTTGGTCAACGATATGAACCTTACCTGCTAAAACTGTTGCTTCTGGTCTATTAAAATTAACTGAGTGAGTGTATAAAGAAGAACCCCAAGAGGAGGCAGAGTTTGGGTCAACCGCATAGATTTTATTTGATGAAAAGCGAATTAACTTTTTACCAAAAGATGGATTGGGAAATTTAACATAAACAAGTGATTTAACAGGAGAGTTATCAGGATTATTTAAAAACACCTCATAACCATACCTTACTCTTTTTGCACCAAGTTTTGGTGAGTAAAAATTTACCAAATCCAATAACTCATCATCTTTTAGCAAAACAGGATTAACTCGGCGGTTAACAGAGCTAAAATTGAAAAATGGATATTTGTTATTGGTTTTGTTACTATCCATATTATTCTACCAACTCAACATTTTGCGGATGACGAGATGATAATCTTTTTATATACGAAATAAATCCTTTTAAAGCTCCATAAGCATCATCTCTCAACGCCCGATAAACTTCAAAGTTTTTGTCTTTTAAATAACACTTTGCCAAAGCATAAGTAACAAACATAACTGAATGGTTAACAAAAGGATAGGGTAAAGTGTCGGTTTCGGCTGATAAAATTGAAACAGAGGGAACATACCAAACTCTTAAAATAGCGCCCGCTGATAATTGTTTTGACAAAACAATTTTTGAGGTAGTGCCATCGTTATAAATAAAATACCCAGCCTCAACAACTGAACCAACTGGCTGACCCATACTATCAACTGAGACTAAGGTTAAAGAATTAGGAAAGGTTGAACCGTTATCATAAGAGATTTTAACCGCTTTCTCCATTAAAAAATCAGCGGGTAAATCATATTCTTTAGCTGTTGTTAAGGTAATATCATAATATTTCAATAAAAATCTTTTAGTTGCTACCGACAACTCTGTTTGAGCAATCCCTAAAAACTCATTTAAAAAGTCAGAAACCTCATCATCTGATACAAACTGTCTTTTGCTATCACCAAAAAGAGACAAAACCCTATCAATCAAGGTTCTTTTTGAGTAAAAAGTAAAACCCGCTCCAGATATTGCATCAGACCAATCACCCTCACTTAAAGCATGGGAATTATAATATCTAAACTTAAAGTAATCACTGGTTGATGCCGTTGTTTCATAATAAGTGACATCATTGTCAATGCTAATATCAAGAGTGGCGGCTAAATTATAAGTGCCGTTTATACCCGTTGTCGACTTATAAATCCTTACCTTATCATACCCTATTAAAGTCACCGGTGTATCAACATTGTGAGGAAATTTGGTGGAAGTAACACCAAAAGTAGATGGAGAAGTAATTGAGGTAATTCTAACAATCTCCGCATTCTCATAACCAATTTTACCGATAACCACCCAGTCATTAACTGAAAATCCAACTGTGTTTTTAACTGATAAAGACGTGGCTGATGAACCTACATCGGAGGCTAAATATGTTAATGGATTGTTTCTTGTTGGCGGATGAGATATGTAAAACTTCATAAATGTGGTTTATAACTTCTAAAAGAAATCTTAGGCTTTATCTCTTTTAAGATTTTAGCAAATATTCCTTTACCTTGTAAAGATATTTTTGGTTTAACATCTGACTCACCAATTTTTTCTGGCTCTTCATCGTATGATAATGAGGTATCATAAACATCGGTTAATGAATCATAAAGATTTGTTTGCTGAGCATAATATGATTCTTTCAATAACCTTCTTATTTCTGGTTTAAAAATCTTTCCCAAAACCTTAACTTCTCTATAAATTCTTTTTGAATAAACGATATCAGAAGAAGATAAGATATCAGCAATAATAAAGTTAACAACAATTGAAACAATATCAGATGAAGAAGTTGTCTCTAAAATACTTAAAAGATTTTTAAAATAAACAGTTTCATTGCCTGAAACATAATCCAATAAGGCAAGATAAACTTTATTTAATATATTTTCCAAAGAAATACCGCTGTCTGATAACAACATTTTATTAAGTATTGATAAAACATCTGATGATAATCCGCTATCGGAAATTGTAAGTTTTATGTTTTTTAAAATACTTTCTGTGCTAAAAGAGGTATCTGAAACGGTCGCTTTAATTTTTAAAACTATATCTTCAAAAGAAGAACTCAATTCAATAAGAAAAATAAATCTTTTTGCTAAAATTGAATCGGAGGCTAATGAGGAATCAAAAATTTTTAAAATAGAAGTTAAATAAATTGTCTCTAACGCTTTTGGTGCGTATGAATTATCATAGGTGTCTCCGGTGTCATAATATGCCTCTTCATCATAAATTCCAAGATTTTCATCAATTAAAATTTGTTTATCAGGCATTTCATTTTTATGATAAGTTTATTTTTAATGTCAACTCCCAAATTTGACCTGATACTTTTGTGCCTTGAGAAGAAACTTTACGATTAAGATTAACTGCGGAATCTGAATTACCATTAGCAATTGTAAACTCATTCCAAGGAAAGTTAGCCTCACCCTCATTAAAAGTTGTTCTAAAAATTATTTCCTCATTTGCCCCATATATTGGATAACCACTATCAACTGCTTTGTATAGTTTATTAGTTGTCGCCTGAAGTCCTGTTTGGGTAGGAGATTCAGAAGTTGTTGAGTCTCCAACGCCAAGATAAGAATTGCTAATATTAAAATGTGTGGCTGAACCACCAGCAACTAAAGTCCAAATGGTATTAATTCCTTCATTTAAAAGAATATTACCTTTAATAATACTTTCCTCATAAAAATTTCCTTTAATATAATCCTCTTTTGAGGCAAACTTTCTTATCTTCCAAATCGCATTCTCTGTTGGACTATCAATTAAATTATTTTTTCCTTTAACAAAAATAGAAGAGTTGGAACTTCCTTTATCAATCATGTTTCTTTATTTAAACTTTTAATATAATTAAAATAATCCCGAAGGCTAATCTGTCTATAAGCAGAAACAGTTGGGTCAAAAAACTCATACTTTTCCTGAAGAATTAAAATATCTAAATTGTTTAATGGTTGACCATTTTTAATTTTTTCCATTACTTTATCAACCATTTGTTTTTTAAATTCATCGTATTCCATATAGTTCTCTATAAAATTTATTAACATCGTATTTAACTTTTCTCTTTTTTTCTTTACCCGTTGAAATAAAAAACGTTACTTTTTTACTTTCATCTGGCTTTGTCCATTTTGGTTTATAATACCTTATTACATCATCCGCTTTTTTAAAAGCATCTTTTTGATCTTTTGCAATCTTTTTACCTGTATAAGAAAAGTAATCTTTTAAAATAATTCTTTCCTCATCCGATATCCTTTCAATCCTTTTTTTCGGTCTTAATTTATTTTCTCTTTCAATTGTTTCCAATACCTTCTTATTATGCTCTACTAACTTTCTTTTATCCATAGTGATTATGTGCCTTACACCAACCTTGCGGTTGGTGTAAGAAACTAATCACTGCTTATGCAGTTGGATTAAACGTCTTATTTCTTAAAGCAAAATGAGCACCACGAGCCAAAGTAGCAAAGTTACCAGCCCAAGAGGCAGTAACCTCATAGTCTAATTTCTGATTAATCTTTAACAAAGTCCCTTCCGTTCCTTTTTCAAACTCTAATCCCCAAGCCTGACCAAAGACCAAATCTTCAGACGAAAGACCCAAGATTGTGTCATCTGGACAATCATAATCTAAAACAATCGTAGCGTTACCACCATCATAGGCTAAACCAATCCAGCCTCCAGTCAAAACTTCTTTTGGAGTAAATCTTACCTTATCAACCAAACTATTACCATAGGTTCTGTAAGCAGTAGCATTCATTACAATAAAGTCTACCTTACCAATAGAATTGGCTCTTAAGAATAAAGCGTGGATTTTATCGCCAATATTGCTTTTGGTAATTGTCTCTGCCGTCTCATCAGTTGGCGATGACCAGACATAAGCCGATGAGGCGGATAAATTTTGATAAGTTCCGCTGCTTCTTACCATTGCCCCAAACCCATCAATTTCAGAATTAACATTTCCATCACCATCAACAAGATAAATATTAGCTCCAGCAGACCAGCTTTGAGCATCCTCAATAGTAATTTGATTCCTACCTGTTTGAGCAGCAACTTTTGTTACTGAATTTGTACCGATTCTAATCCTTGCGCCAACTGGTAAATAACGAGCATAATCAATATCACCATTCGTTGATGGTTGCAAATCAACAGTAGTTGTTGATGAACCAGCCGATGCTGTTTTTGCAACCACTCCTGAACCATCTTGATAAGCCTGTCTATTAGCCTGCATCGCTAAATCATAAGCCAAAGTTCGAGAATATAAAACTAATGGCTTAACAACCGCTCCTGCCTCACCTATTTTTAACACTTGCTTAGGAATCGTAAAAGAACTAACAAGAGTTTTAAACGACTGTTTAGTCTCATTCATTGTGGTCTTACCATAGTTATAATTAGCCCCAACATTAATAGCCGCATAACCTGAATGATAAGAAGTTCTAATTGGAATATAAAACTCGTTATTTTGAAAATCCATTCTGCTAACATTAACATTTGCTTTTTCTGCCACCTGTTTCTCAGCTGACCAACCACCAACTAACTGCCACATTGGTGCTCTTTCATACATTTGAGATTCCACTGCTGGACGAATGACTTTAGTCAACGCCGCAGATAAATTGGTAAAATCTACAGTTGCCATATTATTTAAAAAAAACTTTTAATATTATTTGCTTAATAATTCAGTTAAAGCTCTCTCTACTGTTCCATCCTTAAATGAAACTCTGGGGGTTGGTGGATTTGGTGTTCCTCCTAATCCTTGACTTTCTGTTTTTGGCAGACTTTCTAAACCTCCTTTTTGAGCCAAATTTTTGGCTACCTCATACCTAATAAAATCATCGCTATAAACTATCTTTGCAATCTCCAAAGGTGATTTATCAATGGATGGATTGTCTCTTATAAACTCCAAAATTTTGATTCTATCAACTTTTGGACGTTTGACAACCATACCATTGATATTTTCCTCCTGTCCGCCAAAATCTTCTTCTAACTCATCCAAAGCCTGATTCAAAGCAGCTCGTGCTGATGCTGTTTTAACCGCATCGACAACTGCCTCTTCTTTAACCTTTTTCAAAACCTCTTCCAAATCCTCTTTTAAAGGAACTCCTAACTTACGCAACTCCTCCTTTATTTTATCCGCTGCAGGAATAGGTTCATCTTGTCTTTTTTCTTCTTCCTGCTTTGGGATTGAGGTTAGTTGCGCCTCCAATTCTTTTACTCTCTGCGACCTTCTCGTAAATTCGGCTTCCAGCCGTTTATATTCCTCATACAATTGGTCGGGCGATAACTCTCTATTCCCGACTTTGTATAGAGGCGTGGATTTGTCGCTGTCACCCTCTTTTGCTGGTTCTTGAGGTTGGTCTTTGGGAAAAGAATTGTCATCGGTTTTTTCTTCAATACCATCACCGACTAATTCTTTTCTTAAGGACTCCTCAAGTTGCTGCTCGGTCATTTTAGGCATTTTACTCACCCCCTTACCTACATAAAACTTATAATACCATTTTAATCAAATAAAAATTTATTGTCAATAGTTATTTTAACTGACTTAATTTTTTATGATAACTTGGTTTTTTATGCCATTTCTCAGACCCTGGTATTCCTTTATTTATTGAAGCATAAAAATACTCTTCTCCTTTTTTATCACCATACCTTTTTTTAAACTCTTTTAAAACTTTTTTTCCAATTGCTGTTAACGGCATACTATTGCTGAGGTGGCTCAGATTGAACTTCTAACTGTTTTAATATCTCCTCCTGTTCTTGAGCATCCATTTCTTTTACTTGTGGTGAAACCCGACCAAGAAGTCTTGAAGTCGTTGTTAATGCTTGCTGTTCTTCTTTTGATAAACTATCAAAGTTTTTAATCAAAGCCTGAAAGTCTGGCGTTTCAATTGCCATCTTTTCATCAGCTTCAAGAAGATAAGCAGTTGAACCTAATTTAAATATATTTTTAACCACTTTTTTATCAATTAACCCAAGCTGTGCCAGTTGAATAGCATTTTGCTTTTGAGCATCAAGAGTGTAACCCAAAGCATTGTCAATCTCAACATCAAATCTATCATAACTATCAGGAATAAAAACAATCTCATCTTTATCGGTTTTTGAAACATTATCCTCATATTTTTGAGAAACAAACTTTACTCTTCTTAACTCCTGACCAAGAGAAGTAATCGTTAACTCTTTTGGTGTCTTCCATAAAAAGTATCGAAAGTTAAAAATATCACGCAAAATATTGGTTAAAATATTTCTAAAACTATCAATGGTGTTTGAATAATTTTGATACGCCTGAGAAACCAAACTTTCAATCATATCTTGTGAACGAACATTAGAAGATTTCATTGGTAGCTGACCAGCAATAATGGGGGTTATTCCAAATCTTTCAGTTAAAGCAAAAAGATTAGAAAACCAAGTGGCGATAAAAGGAGGAATATTTGGCATCTCAATCTGGTCTGGTTTTGTTGCCGAATATCTTATTATCTGCCCAACCTCCTCATTTAAAGAAGCATCAATATCCTCCTCCTCCTGAACCAACCAACCACCTTTTGCCAACCTTAAAATCATATCGTTTATTCTTTTGGCAATTAAATCAATCATTCTGTTTAATGGTAAAAGCCTGTAAGCAAAAGACGGCTGATACCAACTGCCTGAGTAAATAGTAAAAGGATAGATTGGAATGTGGTCTAAAGTATCATACCTATTATCACGATAAACATTACCACCGCCATCAATGGTTGTTATTCTTAAATTACCATCATCTAAATAAAAACACTCAAATAAAATAATCTCGTCTTTTTTTAATGCTGTAATATTAAAGTTATACTTTTCACTTTCAAATAAATCTTTCCAAGTTGTATAATCGCCACTGGCAATTTTTTTAGGAAGGTTATAAAGTTTTGATTTGATTAAGTCTTCTTTTTTCTTTTTTATTACCTTAACCACCAGTTTTTGATTTTCCCAGTCTCTTATTCGTGGGTCAAACAAAATCTCATACATATCCCACACCTTAACATCAACATCGTTTCCCTTCTCATTAACTGCTACCTCAGCAAAAGAAATATTGTCAAATAAAGCAAACTTAACTAAATTAGAAAGTTTATTAGTCTTTTTTAACTTTTTGTAATCATCTCTGGCTAAAATACCAAGATACATTGATGCTTTAAGCGCCGCCTCATCTGATAAAAGTTTTGGTACTAAAGTAAAAGAAAAGTTGGTTGAAAGAATAAAGTTTTCAAATTTATCAACTTGGGTTGCGCACTCTGGAAGGCCATATAAATTTTTAGCAGGTTCTTTTGAAATAATCCGTCTTAACTCTCTACTCCAGTAAACAAAATGCTGACCCTCATATGACTTTCTCGATAAAAAACCGATTGGTTCGTGAGGTTCACGAAGTTTGCGATATTCATTAATATAACTTAGAAGACTGGATGAGTCCATATCAGATTATTTTTTTATAATTTCATCTAACGAAACTTCAGTTAAATCAGTTAATTCTGTTTTATTTTTCTTTTTTCCACCAAAGATTTTTTTTATCTCCACTTTTGGTAGTTCGCTAATGTCCCTTTTTTCTTTGGAAAACATATAAAAGAAAATCATCCAGATGATGTTGTTAAACAAAAAAATCATCATATCCATATGCATAAATATCAGTATAACTGCTATCTTTTTCTTTGTCAAGCAATCTTTTATACTGCCTTGTTCTTCTTAACCAAAAATCAGGTAAAACATTGGCTGCTTTTTCAATTACTTTTTTCTCAGGAAAAGGGTAAGAGACAACAATATAACGTAAAGCATCAAGAGCGTGGTTAAATCTATCAGTCTCTGGTTCTTCCTCCAGCCCGTCTACTTTTTCAATATAACGATAGTTTCTAAATTCATTTAAAATATTTTTTCTATCTTTAAAAACATACAACCTGTTTTGATAGATAAGATTTCTTACTTTTGCAATCCCAGAAAACAAATCACGATTTAAAGCAGGAGTAATATTGATATGAGCTGCTCTTGATACTTCTTGAAGAAACTGTTTGTTTGATGGGTCGGCAAAATAAGCAACAATCTTGTATTTTTTACGAAACTCATTAATCACTCGAACAATTAAATCAAGCGGCATTTTCTCCAACATAAAATCTTCTTGAACATAAAGATTTTTAAAGTTAGTTAAAGTCAAAACAACAATTGCTGTTGGGTCATTCCATCCCCAGTCAAATCCAACAAAAGATTTATCAGGAACTTCTCCTTCTTTAAAAGAGGAAACCACGTGTTTGTTAAAATCAAAAAACGGATATACTCTTCCTGAGTACTTAGTAAAAACTGCCTCATAACGGCGTTTGAAAATAAACGGGTCAATCTCTTTTTTTAACGCCTCCCACTCTTCTTTAGAAAAAGAAGGATTGTCTACAGACCGCCAAGAGATAACATCAATATCCTGTGCTTCACTCATTTTCTCCGCATACCCACCAAGCCAACCACCATCGGCTAAAGAAGAAGTAATAAGAAGTCTACCTCCTGTTGAACCAAGCCTGCCTCTAACTACCAAATATGCTTTATAACTTACCAAATCCCCCTCATCAATCCACGCCCAAGAGGCAGTAATTCCCTCAACATACTTTGGGTCTTCAAGTGGTCTAAAAAACACCTTTCCACCAGTTGGCAAATAAAGAGTTTTTTCTTTTTTAACAAAGTGTTTTTTGTAAAAAGGGAAGGTAGAAAAAAACTTTTCAATAATTACGTTGCTTAACTGGTCGTGAGACAAGCCACAAATTAAACCGTTTTTATCAGGATTGTTTTGAATCTGAAGTTGTGACCAATAAATCCCAGAAGTAGTCTTTCCACCCTGAACTCCAGCAATAACAATAATGATTCTTTTGGTGGAGGTAAAAACACGAGCTTGACGTTCAAAAGGTTCAAACTGAATTACCTGTGTTTGGTTTTTCTCCATTATTATTTAAAATATTAACTTGGGTTAAATTTTTATCCGCTTTATTTGGCATCTTAATCACAACAGTTACTGGCAAACTATTAGATTGAGAGTGCGCCCCTGCCTGAAGCCCAGCCCTATTTTGAATATCCTGTGCCGCCTTTAAAGCCGTTTCAACAGGAGTGTTTTTTGAAAGCATTATCTCAGTCTGTCTTACCAAAGCCAAAGGAGAAAGTCGTAAATACAACTGCTTCATTATATTAACAAACCGATTAAAATCTTCATTAGTAAACATCCTCTCAGCAAAAAGAGAAGTAACGCTTCTTTCATCCCCCAAAATCGCCCTAACAAATTTTCTTTTTTCGTAAGAAGAAGAAAACATCTTTCTAAAAAACTCCTTTGAGCCCTGATTCATATCAGATGCCTCAATTAACTCCTCAATCGCCTGCCTGACCTCTGGTGAAAAAAGAAGTTTATTTAAAGTCATTCCCTTAAGAAGTCTTACACCGTGTTTTCTTTTTGGTTTTTCAAGCATTTTTTTCTTAACAACAGATGTTGCCGCCGCAAGCACCTTATTTACTTTTGACGCCAGTATCTCTTTTTTTTCTTCTTCCATATTTTTTATCAATCAAAATTTCTAACCACTTTAAAGTAGCAAAAAGCTCATCAAGAAGAATAAACATATCACCAATTGCTTTATCAATTTTATCTCTCATAATTTTTATGATATCAAAAAATTAATTACTAATCAACCCACTTTTTTATCTTATTGAAATAAAATAGCAAAGTGTTTTTTATATATATCTTAAAATATATATAAAAATTGGTTGGGGAAGTAAAAAAAAAGAGAAAGGGATTTTTTAATTTCGGGGGAGAGGAGAATAGAAAAGAGAAAACTGAAGTCAAAACCCCCAGCGGGGGGGTATTCTAAAAGTCGTGATGGCTTTTGGTCTAATTGTAAAATAACAATT
>Ga0209809_1002385_pt1 | contig 13322 bp, 15 predicted proteins | sample YNPMSTMetaG_FD_186172 | JGI IMG/M metagenome (GOLD analysis project Ga0209809, IMG submission 186172) | Anoxygenic and chlorotrophic microbial mat microbial communities from Yellowstone National Park, USA - YNP MS-T MetaG (SPAdes) (version 2) ... | reverse complement strand
GCAGCAGTGCTGTTGCAACTTGCAATCAGTCGTTCAAGAGAATTTATGGCTGATGAAGGTGGGGCAAAAATTTCTGGTAAACCACTTTCACTTGCATCCGCTCTGAGTAAACTTGAACAAGCTGCTCAGTTAGTTCCAATGCATAATGCTAATCCTTCTACAGCACATTTGTTTATTGTTAATCCTTTGAGAGGTGGTGGAATTACAAAATTGTTTTCAACTCATCCTCCAATTGAAGAGAGAATTAAGAGATTGAAATTAATCGCTCAGGGTCGAATCTAATCTATATCTGATGACTAAATACTTTTTAATTCTTGTTTTTTTGCTGACAAGTTTGTCTGTTGCTCAATCAAATGATGAATTTCAAATCCTGAACAGGCTTGTTGAAAAATCTCTGATGCCAGTTCAGGATTTTTTTATATCTGATACTATAAAAAATCTCAGAGTGAATTTTATTTCTTGCGGAGAGAAAAACTTAGTAGATTTAATCAGAATTAAAATTTTGAAAAATATTGAAGAAGATACAAATTCAATTTATTCTCTCGATATTTTAGTAAATAAAAGTGAGATAGTTTTCCCTCGAGTGGTTTCTTATCCCTTATTTGGAGAAGAAAAAATAGAGAGAGTTACAAGTCTTGAAGTGTCTTATCTTTTTTCGAAGAGTGGTTTAAAGATTAGAAATTTTGATTTTGTCGAGACTGTAACAGATACTATAAAACTTTCACAAGTTTCGGATTTTTTTTCGAAGACAACTTCTAAAATGCCAGAAGTTCCAGTCTATCGTAGATTAATTGAACCTGCTTTGATTTCAGTTGCAACGGGAATTATTGTTTATCTTTTCTTTATTACAAGGAGCAAGTAATCTTAGTTTTTAACTCGAATTAAATTTAAATTTGTAAAATGAAAGCAATTCAATTATTTCTAATAATTTTTCTATCTCAAATATTAATCAGTTGTTCAGGGTCAAAGGATTTATCTTCTCTCAATCCAGAAGAAAGATTTCTTTTAGCAAAGCAGAAATTTGACAAGAAAGATTATCTGGAAGCAATTTCAGAATTTGAAAGTATTATGATACAATATTCTGGAACTGGAATAGTCGATGATGCCCAATTTTATCTTGCCCTTAGTTATTTCAAACGAGGTGAGTATATTAAATCAGCTTATGAATTCAGCAAATTAATCAGAGATTTTCCGACAAGTGAATATGTAAAAGATGCTCAATTTATGTTAGCTGAGTCTTACTACGAACTTTCGCCTCATTATACACTTGATCAAAGATTCACCGAAAAAGCTATTGAGGAATATCAGGCATTTATTGATTTTTTTCCGGATGAACCAAGAAAATCAGAAGCAGAGAAAAAGATTAAAGAATTAAACGATAAACTCGCAAAAAAAATTTTTGAAACAGCAGAGCAATATCGTAGAATGAAATACATAAAATCGGCAATTATTTATTATGATTTATTGCTCGAGAAGTATCCTGATAGTAAGTACTCATCTCAAGCACTTTTTACAAAAATCAAATTATTAGTTGAGAGATCAAGAAATAAAGAAGCACTAGACGAAGCGAAAAAATATTTACAAAGATATCCTAATGGAGAAAATATTAAGGAAGTTCAAAAGATAATTGAAGAACTTCAGAAAAGTTAATGATGAAAGAAATTATTGAAGAAGGAAGACCTTTCAAGTATGTTTCTGAATCAGAAACAATCATGACAGAACTTGTACTTCCTAACGACACGAATCAACTAGGTAATTTGCTCGGTGGAAAATTGATGCATTGGATTGATATTTGTGCTGCAACTGCTGCAGCAAGGCATTCAAATAAAGTATGTGTAACTGCTGCAGTTGATAAAATTGATTTTCATCATCCAATTAAATTAGGTGAGTTGGTTATTTTGAAAGCATCGGTAAATCGAGTTTTTAATACATCAATGGAAGTTGGTGTAAAAGTTTTCGCTGAAAATATAAGAACAGGTGAAATTAAACATACAAATTCTGCTTATCTAACATTTGTAAGTCTTGATGAGTATGGGAAACCGTGTCTTGCACCGCTTGTAAAACCTGTAACAGATGATCAAAAACGAAGATATGAACAGGCTCTCATCCGTAGAGGCTATAGAATCGAACAGGCTAAAAAGAAGTGAATTATTATTTCTTATCTGCCTTTCGATATTGATTTGTCCTATTAACATATTCCCTCAGGCTGAAAAAAATCTTGAGAGATTTAATTTGAATGGATTTGGTCGATATATTTTTATTGATAATAAAGTAAGACTTGCATCACTCTCAACTTATGATTACGATGGTGATGGTATAATTGATATTGGTGGATTAGATGAAAGCGGAAGAAATTTTTTTGTTTATTTTGGAAAAGGCTCTAACAATTTTTCAAGTCCAGTTAAATATTCATTTTCAAAAAGTTATTCAGGTTTTATAGTAAAAGATTTAAAAATTGATGGAAGGACAAATTTAATTCTATTCTCTCGGTTAGAAGGATTAATTAGCATTTATTCTTTTTATGGAAAAAGTATCTCCCGTTCAAATAATATATTAATTGGTTGTTGTTTCTCGAATGTAATTGCTGTCAATTTGGATTTTTCACCAGAGATTGAGCTTGTTTTTTACGGTTCGAATTTTAAAGGATTTGGAATTGTCTCATTTAAAAACTTTTATGATTATACATACAAAATAATCGGCGAAGAGTCTTTTAGTAAGTTATTGCCAATTCACTTAAATTCTGATAACAAAATTGACTTAGTTGGATTTAATCCCTTATCAAGAGAACTTGTATTGCTTAGAAATAATTCTTTGTTTAACTATTCAAGAAATGTTTACAGAAAATTTGATATTTCAATTGATGAAATTTTAGAAGGAAATTTTGATGATGATTTTTTAAATGACATTGCTCTAATTTCATCTCAAACAAAAAGTCTTTTTTTACTTTTTGGAAACGGAATTGGGGGTTTTTCTCACTGGTCTAGTTTCAGATTGATTTCAAACAATTTATTGACAGTTGTTTTTGATTTTAATCGAGATTTAATTGACGATTTTATTATTTATGATAAGTCAACAAAAAAACTAATCTTAAAAAGTAAGTCCCAAAATGAACAATTAAAATCTTTATCCATACTTGAAATTGAAAAATTATATTCAATGAATATTTACCGAACGACTACAACAAAGGGAATAATTATTTCTTCAAGTGAAGGTTTATTTTTAGTTGTTCATTCAAGTTTGAGCTTTAAGTCTCAACAATTTGCAATATCATCAAATCCAGTTGACATTAACACTTTTAGATTTTCAAATGAATTATATCCAAAAATAATTTTTATTGATAGAGATAATTTGAAATTGAACATTTTAGTTCGTAATGAATTTAATTCACCGCAAGATTTGTTTTCACTACCAATTAGTTATAAATATGAAAAAGTTAAAATCATTCGAGCAAATGACAATGAACTTCACATTGTTTGTTATAAGCCAATGATTTATAACTTCGATTATTTCATTATAAGTCTAAGGGAAGGTAATTATAAAAGAGAAATTGTTACCGTAGATGGATTAATAAAAGAAATCAACTTTGAACCTTCAACCGTAGAAAAATTTTTGTTAAACATTATTGTCCAATCGAAAAATGAATTAAGAACGATTGTTTATAAACCTTTCGATGTTAATAAAATAATTTTAAATGAAAAATTAACCTTGATAAATTTTCTTGACTATGCTTACGATAATAAAAATAGAAATTTGTTCACGACTCATCGTGATGTGTCAAGTAAAAGCATAATCGTGAAAAAATTTAGTTTTGATATAAGTTTTAAAAAATTTGAAGTTATGGATTTAATAAAAATCAAAGACCAAGATTATTTATCAACACAAGTTTTTTTCTGTGATAATTTCATAGACACAAAATTTCTTTATTTAATTCTTTCAAGTCTTTATAGAAAAAATTTATTCATTATTCCAGTTGAAAAACCTTTACAAAATTTTACTCTCAACAATGTTTCGATAGAAGATAAAAGCAGTTGCAAGTGCGAAGAACGGTCAACTAATTTGATGAAAAATTTTACTTACTATAATTCGATTTCAAAAAATATAGAACTGATTCAATTCCGTGGAAGGAGTAGACCAGTAAATATTCCTGTAAAAAATTTGCCTTTTTCTGGTAGTTACGCAATTGATTACACTCTTAAGGGTGATATTGAAATTGTTTATATTTCAAATTATTCTATTATTAATATTGAACAATTAAAGTTATGACAATCTTTTTTATCTTTTTAATTCTTCTGTTAAATCTGAACTTATTTGCTCACAATAATTCAGATAAAAATTTCGTTCCGTCTGATACAAACTATATTGCATTTTTGCGGGTCAAAGGTTTGCTTGGTGAAGAGTATGATTCATATATCACTGACCGTAAATGCGGATTTCATTTGATTAACTCAGTGAAATTAAATATTGACAAGTTCACGCCCGATAAAAGACAGGTAATTCAATCGGTATTGCAAAGGCCTACCAAACAAAAATACATAATCTCACCGAGCGGACGATTTAAAATCCATTACGATACGATTGGAGCTCACGCTGTCCAATATTCAGTTATTGAAGTTGCTAAAGCAATTGACTCTGTTTATAACTTCGAAGTAAATCGCATGGGTTTTCCACCAGCTCCTGAAGATTTTGGTTTAGGTGGGGATAATAGATATGATATATATATTCACAATATTAGCCCGCTCTATGGTTATACAGAGTTTGAGAATTTTCTTGGCTCAGACCGTTATACATCTTATATAGTGATTGATAATTCTTATCATGAAAATCAATACTACACAAAAGGTATTGATGCGGCTAAAGTAACGCTTGCACACGAATATCATCATGCAATTCAAGTGGGAAACTATAGATATGCACAAAATGATTTATGGTTCTATGAGCTAACTTCGACATCAATGGAAGAATTTGTCTTTGACACAATAAATGATTATTACGCTTATATGCCAACTTTTTTTAATAGTCCTAATAAAATTTTCACTGGTTTTGACGGTTACTCTCAAGCAGTGTGGAATATTTACTTGCACAAAATCTTTGATAATGATTTCTCAATTTTTGTTAGGCAATGGGAATTGATGAAAAACAATCCCGCTTTAGAGTCTATCAGAAAATCAATTGAAGAGAGAGGAAAAACTTTCAAAACAGTTTTCTCTCAATTTTACCTTTATAACTATTACACTGGTTACAGGTCAAAGCCAGATTTATATTATGAGGAGGGTTCAAATTATCCACTTGTAAAAATTAACTATACCATTCAATTTATTAAACCGAGTAGAACAATTACTGGAAATTCGCAAGCTTGTGCAGGGCAATATTATACAGTAGTAGATTCAATCTTGAAATTACCTTATTCACCAGACTCAATTACTGTTATTGTTGTAAATGCAAATGTAGATTCTGCATTAAAATGGACAGATATTTCTAAACTATTTAATTATACTTTAAGGTTCTCACATACTCAATCTGATCAGTCATTTGAAAAAATACCAAGTACAAATTTGTTTTCGAAATTAGAGGTTATTGATCCTTCTAAATGGAGTGTAAATTACATTGTTAACGATACAACTCCTGTCGTCCCGATTAAAGAATCTGATAATTATGCTTTTCCAATGCCAGCAAATCTAAGCAAGCACAAGTTTATTAATATTCCTGTTCCAAAGGAATGGAAAGGTGATGTTGACCTTTACATTTATTCATCAGGAATGAACCTTGTATACAATGGAAAAAAAATACCCCAGCTATTAGACAATCGCTTAGTCGTTCAGTGGAATGGTAAAAACAATTGGAATGAAAAAACATCATCGGGAGTTTATTTTTATTTCTTGACAAATGACGAAAATCAATCAATGGGAAAAATCGTAATCCTAAATGAATAAAATTCAACTAAGAGTTAGAGAGCTTAAAAAAACTTTTAACAATCGCCTCGTTTTTAATAAACTGAATTTTGATTTAAACTCAGGTGATAGATTTGTTGTCACCGGAAAAAATGGTTCAGGAAAATCTACACTCATAAAAATACTTGGGGGAGTTCTTACAGAGACAGCTGGCGAAATCGGGTATTTTGTGGATAATAAAAAGATTGACCGAGAAAACTTCTATAAAATTGTTGGACTTGTTTCGCCATACTTGGTTTTATATGAAGAGTTTACTGCTTTTGAAAATTTAAGTCTATTTTCAAAAATCAGAGGATTAAAAATTTCAGAAACACAAATCAATGAAATATTAAATCGAGTAGGACTTTTTGAAAGGAGAAATGATTTTGTTAGAACTTATTCTTCAGGAATGAAACAGAGAATGAAATATGCTTCCGCAATTCTCCATAATCCGCTGGTGCTTTTGCTTGATGAACCAAATTCGAATCTTGACCAAGAAGGAAAAAACTTTGTTGATGAATTGGTTTTTAATTTCAGAAAAGATGGTATTGTTATCGTGGCAACAAATGAAACGCAAGATTTTAAGTATGGCGAGAAAATTATCAATCTTGATGAATACAAAAACAGCAACAAAACTTTTTGAAAATCATTAATGGCTAAATAATGAATGAGTTTAAAAGAGTATTCTACATATTTTATAAAGATTTTTCGTCAGAACTTCGGATGCGTTTTGCATTAAATGCATTAATAATGTTTGTGATTGTTGCTGTGAGTACAATTTTATTTGCGATTGGAAGTGAAAGGGCACCGCAGAATGTTTACGCAGGTATGTTCTGGGTTGTTGTTTTCTTTTCAGCAATGTCTGGACTTTCTCGTGCATTTGTATCAGAAGAAGAAAGAGGGACAAATTTGATTTTGTCTCTCCTTGCAAATCCAATTTCAATCTTTCTTGGAAAATTTTTATTTAATCTTATTTTGATTTTTTTCATTAATTCTATAATTGCAATCTTATATCTAACTTTATTTAAAGATTTTATAATTCAAAACTGGAATAGTTTTTTACTTGCTTTTATTCTTGGAAATATTGGTATAGCCGGGTCTTCGACTATAATTGCAGCAATTATTTCAAAGGCTAATGTTAGAGGAACTCTCTATCCAGTTCTGGCTTTTCCTGTTCTTCTGCCTTTAATCTTAATGTTAATCGAAATTACGAAATCAGCTATTGATGGAAATCCTGTTAATGATGTTAGTGCTGAGTTTATGGTTCTTATTTCTTATGATGTGGTGATGCTCACAGCTTCGATACTTGTCTTTGACATAATCTGGAGAGACTAATTATATCATTGATTAAATTTGTATTAAAAAATATTTTGGAACAAATATGAATAACTTTTGGAAAATATTATTATTTGTCTTGATGACAATTGTGCTTTTAGCAGGCATTATACCACCAATTGTTGATAATCCGAAATCCTTTTTTGAATTTCCATTAATTCCTGGACTTGAAGACAAAGCAAAAATTATTTTCTTTCATGTGCCTACAGCTTGGTTGACTGTAATTGCTTATTTAGTAGCTATGTTTTATGGCATTAGATATTTAAGGAAAAAAGAAATCTATGATGATATGAAATCTGTTTCCGCAGCAGCTCTCGGATTGCTCTTTTGCATTTTAGCAACAGTAACAGGTTCTGTTTGGGCTAAGTTTAATTGGGGTGCATTTTGGCATTGGGATCCGAGAGAAACAAGCATTTTCATTTTACTTTTAATTTATGGAGCTTATTTTGCTTTGAGGTCTGCACTTGAAGGTGAAGAAAAGAGAGCAAGGCTTTCTGCTATTTATTCTATTCTGGCTTTTTTGACAACTCCATTTTTTATTTTCATTATGCCAAGATTGATGATTGGATTGCATCCAGGTGCACTTGAAATTGATCCATCAACAGGAGAGATTAAAGCTAGCGCAAATCCTGTGATTAAATTTCAGATGGCTTCTAATATGAGAATTGTTTTCTTCATGTCTCTGACTGCATTTACTATTTTATTTTTCTGGATTTGGAATTTAACTCATCGAATATTAAGAATTGAACATAAAACTAAACAAGAATTGTAAGGAGAAAAAATTGTGGAAAGTTTATATGATTTTTTAAATCAAAATTCACTTTATATTGTAATGCTAATTGTTCTACTTGTCTGGATAGGAATCTTTCTATTTTTGTACAAACTTGATAAGAAAGTGAAAAAAATAGAGGAGAGAACAAACTTATGAAAGCGAGATATTATATCGGCGGTTCGATTATTTTAATCTTTCTTGGTTTATTGTTTTATAATTTTACTCGAACAAATATTGAATATGAAAGTGATTTCGTCAAAGTAATGCAAAGCGGAAAGGTCTGCAAAGCATCTGGTGTTTGGGTGAAAGAAAAGTTTTATCAAGAGAATATTCAAGATAGAACTTTTGTGTTTTACATGAGGGATGCAAAAAACAATGAAATGAAAGTTGTTTACAAAGGAACAAAACCAAACAACTTTGAAATTGCAACAAACATAGTTGTAACTGGCAAATTTGAGAATGGATATTTTCATGCAACTGATGTTCTAACTAAATGTCCATCTAAATATGAAGGTCAAAATGTTAGTACAAGTGGTTCTTAATCACAGGAGAAAATTATGATTGGAAATATTTTAATCTCGCTCGCCTTCATTGGAGCTGTGTTTTCTGCTCTGATGTATTTTTTGAATTATCGCGGTTATCAAAATACTTTAAGTTTCGCAAGTGTTGCATTTCATACTATGGCAACCTCAACTATTCTTGCAAGTATATTTTTATTGTATCTAATTCTTACTCATCAATTTCAATACAAGTACATATACAGTTATAGTGATACTTCACTTCCATTGGGACTATTAATTTCAACTTTTTATGCTGGTCAGGAAGGAAGTTTTCTGCTATGGGCATTATGGATGGCGATCATTGGTGTAATATTGCAACAATACACATCAGTTCGAGGTGACCTTGAACCGAGAGTGATGGCAGTTTATTCTCTTGTGCAAGCATTTTTACTTTTTATGATTACACCAGTTGTAAAAAATCCATTTGCTCTCATTTACGCTGAACCATTTATGGCTTCTGCTAATACAATTAATCCACAATTACTAAATCTACCTTTTCTTGCAAATTATATTTTCTCAGATAAATCTACTGGGCAAATGTATGTAAAGATTGACCAATCACTTGTTGCTGGATTACAAAGTGCTGGAATTAGTTTGAGAGAATTTATTATTAACGGTCGTGGTTTAAATCCATTGTTGCACAGTTTCTGGATGCAAATTCATCCACCAATATTATTTGTTGGCTTTGCTGCGATGAGCGTTCCTTTAGCTTTTGCATTTGCAGCATTAATTAAGAATGATTATCGTGAATGGGTTAAACAAGCATTTCCGTGGCTACTTTTTGCTGCAATGGTTCTTGGATTAGGAATTATGCTTGGTGGATACTGGGCTTATGGAGTTTTGGGTTGGGGTGGATACTGGGCTTGGGACCCAGTTGAAAACTCTTCTTTGATTCCGTGGATAATTTCAGTTGCGGCCATTCACACAATGATTGTTCAGAAAAAAACCTCAAGTGAAAACAGTATCGGTGCATTTGCTAAGACAAATCTTGTACTTGTAATTCTTTCCTTCATTCTTGTTCTTTACTCAACATTTCTAACCAGAAGTGGAATTTTGGGCGATGCTTCTGTTCATAGCTTTGTTGACCCTGGTTATTTCGCTTATTTATTGCTTTTGATTTTTATGGGAACATTTCTTTCTCTCGGCGCTGGTATGTTGATTTATCGCTGGAAATATTTACAACAAATTACGCCACCACAAAATAATCTGCTTTCGAGAGAGTTTGCTTTATTCACTGGGGCTGTTATTCTTGGTGCTTCAGCAATCGTAACTTTCTTAGGAACTTCGGCGCCTATTTTAGGCAAGGCAGTGCAAATTGAATTTTATAACGAGATGAATTTACCTCTCGGGATTTTAATTGGTTTAATTAATGGATTGAGCCTTCTTATGAAATGGAAAGAATCTGATGGTAAAGAACTTTTGAAGAAATCAACTTTCTCTCTTCTGTCTGCGCTGATTTTGACAGTGATAATGATTTTTGCTGGTGTAAAAGATTTCAAGATGATTTTATTCGCCTTTGCTTCCGCATTTGCATTCTTTGTTAATGTTGAGATTGCATTTAAGATTATTCGAAGAAATATCGAAAAAGCAGGCGCCTATATTGCACACATGGGATTGGCCATATTGTTTATCGGAGTTATTGCATCTTCAAAATATGATAAATCAATTGATGTTAATCTTGTGAAAAATGAGCCTGCAGATGTCTTAGGATATAAAATGGTTTTCACTGGTTATTCACCAACTGAAGACGGTAAATATGCTTTTAATATTTTAATTGAAAGGGAAGGAAAGAAATACAAAGCCTCGCCCATAATGTATTACAGCGATTTCAATCAAGGAATTATGCGAAATCCTGATATTGTTCCTTTTGTTACAAAAGACATTTACATCTCTCCAATTTCTTATGACGATGGAACTTCTTCTTCTAGTTCACAGGGAACAACACTTCAAATAAAAAAAGGTGAAACAATAAAATACAGTGAGTCAGAAATTGAATTTGTCTCTTTCAATTTTCCTGCTGATGCGATGCAGAAAATGATGGCTGGTCAGGACTTTGATATTGGCGTAAAATTAATTGTGAAAAACTATGGTACTAAATATGAAATTGAACCTAAGTATGGGATACGAAATGGTGAAAAAATTAATGAGCCAGTAAAAATCAAAGATGCAAATCTTCAAATAAGTTTAGTCTCGATGAGTGCTGACCAAGATATGGTAACTTTATCTGTTGAACCTGTTTCAGCCGAAATAAATAATGAAGTTGCAGGGAAAGAAGTATTAGCTGTTACAGCGAGCATTAAGCCATTTGTTGGACTTGTATGGTTAGGAACGATTGTAATTGTTTTGGGATTTTTCGTTTCGATGATAAGAAGACTGAAAGAATCTCGTATGTAAAAAATTAATGTTATTAACTTGTTTAAAAGCAAAAAAGCCAGACTTTGTCTGGCTTTTTTGTTTAAATGATATTTCTAAAAATTTTAACTCTTTGGTTTGATGTATTTTTCTGGATTTTCCTTGAATTTTTTCACACATTTCTTACAACAGAAGTAGTAAGTTTCACCTTTATATTCCATTTTTAATTTTGGGTCAGCTTCTTCTCCGGTAACTGCACAAATAAGTTTTTCAGCTTCTTTTTGTTTTACCTGTGTTTCGCTTTTGCTGGATTTAGTAGTAGTTTCTTTCTTTGTCTGTTTATCCTGAAACACATTAGAAGAAATTGCTTGAGTAAAAATTCCACCAAGTAAAACTAAAACCAGAATTGATGAAAGGAAGAATTTTGCTTTTTTAAGTGATGCTGTCTTCATTTTAAACTCCTTTTTATTGTTTGTGATTAATTACATCACCTTAACAAATAAAATGTTGATAAAAGTTCTATTTAACAAGTTTTGAAATCGCCTTAAATTCTTCCGAACGGCATTCTTCAAGTAGCTCAAATAAAACTGATTCAGTTGAAGTGATAATTGCACCTTCATTACTAAATCTTATCACTGCTGAATTATAGTCCCATTCTTTTCTTGAGGAAATTGCATCAATTGGAACATTAACTTGAAATCCATTAGCTAATAAATCTAAAACAGTTTGCATAACGCAAACATGGGATTCGATTCCACAAACAACAACTTGGTCTAATTTTTTATCTCTTAATGTGTAAAATAGATTATCCGCTCCATAGCAACTAAATGTTAGTTTTTGAATCGCTTCTTGTGGTTGAAGATTTGGAAGGATTAATTCGGTTGTTGGTCCAAGTCCTTTTGGATATTGCTCAGTATAGAAAATTGGAAGTCTAAGAATTTTAAAACCATTAATCAGTTTATTAATATTCTCTACTAATTGTTCATAATTTCTCATAACCTTCAAGATTTTTTCTTGAACATCGATTATGAGAAGGGCAACTCTCGTTTTGTTAAGAATTTTAGGATTTCTAATCATAAAGCCTCCATTAAATTTTATGTTTTACAAGCTCACTTGAATATGAATTTTTCTAATCACATCATTTAAGATAAGGGCTGAAATCAAATTCAATCTTTTCTTCGCAATAAAAAGGTTCACCGTATTGTTTGCCTATTTGAAAACCGTAAAATTCAGCCCGAGCTTTGAGATAATTTAAAAATTCAGGTCTTGAGATAAATGTTTCAGGTTCTTTTGATTGTGGATTATAAAATTGACTAGAGTAGGCTAGCACTGCTTCCATTTTCAATTCAAAGTAAGGTGAAATATCATAAACAAAAGTTGGCTCAAAGGGATAAGTTTGCATAAAGTAAAAAATTTTGCGTGGTCGATAAGGTTTTGACGATTGCCTCGTTTTGTAGTTTTTTAATCCTGAAAAGAAAACAGCTTCTCTTATTAGTTGAGCAGAATTTTCATGGTCAGGATGTCGGTCTATGAAATATGGAGCAAAAACAATTTTAGGTCTATATTTTCTAATTAAATCAACAACTTTAAAAATAGAACTTTTGTCAGGATTAATTTGACCATCTTTTAATTTTAAATTTTCGCGATGATGAATGCCTAAAATTTTACTTGCTTTTTCTGTTTCTTTATTTCTTGTTTCGATTGTGCCTCGTGAACTTAATTCTCCCTGAGTAAGGTCAATAATTCCAACTTTGAAACCTTTTTCAACTAACGATATGACTGTTCCTCCCATCGAAAGTTCGACATCATCAGGATGCGCACCAAAGGCAAGAATATCAAGATTTATTTGTTTCATTTTGATTCCTGTTTTTAGTGCAATTTAAAAAATCCATTAATGTATTAATCGCTTCAAACATTTTTGATTCTGTTACTGGATGAAGTTTTGTTCCAAATTCAAAATTTATGGCGGGAATTTTTAATGCATAAGCTTCTGATTTTTTATTGAATAGTTTTTCAGAGAGATTAAGCAATATTTCTGGTGATAACGAATGAAATGTGTTTACTTCACTGTGATTTTCAGATGATTCAATTTTAATTAGCTCAACTTGATGTGTAACATTAACAGAAGCATCAACAAAAATGACTAAATCGAACTGTGAAATTGTCTCTGCTAATTCAGGAATTAATTGATGTGAAGTTATAACTTTGACTTGTGAGAATTTTAATTTTTCAAATTCACGGGCAAGATGAATTGCAACGCCATCATCGGAGCGTATCTCGTTTCCAAAACAAATTAAGAGTGTCCTTTTATTCATTTATTACTAAAAGATTATTTAAGCTCATAATTTGAATTAAATAAATGAGCTTAGACTTATT
>Ga0209809_1002374_pt1 | contig 13437 bp, 8 predicted proteins | sample YNPMSTMetaG_FD_186172 | JGI IMG/M metagenome (GOLD analysis project Ga0209809, IMG submission 186172) | Anoxygenic and chlorotrophic microbial mat microbial communities from Yellowstone National Park, USA - YNP MS-T MetaG (SPAdes) (version 2) ... | reverse complement strand
ATTCCAAGTGGTAGAATAATTTGCATTAATGTTCCACCGAGAAACTGAACAAATTCACCAAACAAACCAAAGATTAAGTGACCAGGCTCATGAATAAATAAATCAATTAAATCTAAAAATGTGTAAGTCCCTCGATTAAGAAGGAAATAAACAGCGGCAATTGATAAGATATAACTAAGAAAATAATTTTTGAGATGTGATTTGATGGTTTCAATCATAAAGAATTGAATTATTTTGTTGCAAGTTTTTCATAATAATTTTTGTATTCAACAATTGCTCTGAAAATAGCTTCTGCAATTTGTTGTTGTCCTTTTTCACTTCTCAAATAAAGCTCGTCCTCAGGATGATTAATGTAACCAGTTTCAATTAAAACACTCGGCATCGAAGCACCAACAAGCACAAAAAATCCGGCTTGCTTAACTCCATTGTTTTTTAACGGCAAATATCTACCAAATTTATCTGCAAGTATTTCGGCGAATTTCTCACTATGCTTTACATTTGCTGTTGATGCCATTGCGGTTAAAATAAAATTTTCATCACTTAGATGTTTGTATCTCTCTTGATAGCCTTCCTCAAGTTTTATAACGCTGTTTTCTCTCTCGGCAATTCTAATTGCATCTTCTGTTCTGCCAGGTCGTAGCAGGTAAACTTCAAAACCTTTACTCGTTCCAGGTCTTTCATCAGTTGAATTACAGTGAATTGAAATAAACAACTTTCCATTATTTTCGTTTGCAATCTGTCCACGACGATACAATTCAACAAAGCTATCATTTTTTCTTGTGTAAATAACTCTCACATCTTTTAATTTTTCTTCTAATAACTTTCCGAGCTTCAGTGCAATTCCAAGGTTTACATCTTTTTCTTTTGTACCTTTGTATCCAATTGCTCCAGGGTCTCTTCCGCCGTGACCTGCATCAATTACAATCACATCGAGATTTGAATTTTTGTTTTTAGCCTCCAATCTCTTTTTATTCTCTTCTTTTATCTTTTTAATTATTTCTGGTGAAACATGTAGAAGCAATAAAATATCATTTGTCCTTTTTTCACTTACAATTTCCTGCGACTGAATTTTATCTCTCAATGTGATTTTCAAATCAGCATTGTTCCCATTCTGTATTGAATTTACCGAAGAGATAATTCCTGTGTTTAATTCTGTATTAAATCTTTCTGTATCAATTGTGGAATTTGGAATCCTTAGATACAAAAAATTGCCTGATAGATTTTTTGAAACGCTTTTTATTTGCTTTTTTGATTTAATTCTGAAAATGTATCCATTTGCTTTTTCTTCTATTGTAAAATCATAAAGATCAAAATTTGTTCTTGTCGTTTTGATTGTTTCATCAGAAGTCTGTGTGGAGACATTCGTAGTGATATCTGATTTAGAAGTTGTCGCAGTTGTTGATGAAACTTTCTCATCAGACTTTTGAACTATAATTCTTCTATCTGACTTATTATATCTGATGTTAATCAAGAATGTTTTTTCATTAATATCAATTTGAATTGATGTGTACTTGTTCAAAAAATTTGATAAACCTTTTGCTGGAACAAATAACTTTCCATATCTATAATCAACATTTTGAAGCATCTGATAGGAAATTTTATTTCCGTTTGCTTGAACAAAAAATAAAAACGGATTATAAGCTGTAATAAATAAATCGCCTTCGTTAATAAAAACTTGTCCACGAAGAATCTCTGCATCAAATTTAAAAGGTATCTCAAGAATGTTTAATAAATCTTCAATTGCTATGTAGGTCGCGTTCGATTGATAAGCTCTAACCATTGATTGCGAAGGTTTCCCATTTAAGTTGACAGAGAAAGAATAAAGCTGTGCAAAAAGATTTACATTCAAACAGAAAACTATCAAAATTGGTAAGATTGTTTTTTTCATTTTTAATTCACTCCAAAATTCTGAATTAACTCTTTTGCATCTTTATTCTTTTCTTTTTCGATTATAAGAATAATCTCATTTAAAAACTTGCGTAAAACTTGCATCGATTGAAATGCGTTTATAATTTCAACTTTAAATTCAACCATTAGAATGTCTTTAATTTCTTTTATCTGAACCTTATCTCCATAATTTTTCACAATGAAATTTAAAGTCTGATTAAAATAAAGATCATAATACTGAGTCTTATATTTCTTTGGGAATGAGAGAGCAATTCGATTCTTTTGAATTATAACTTTTTCAAAGAATGCATTTTGAGCAAGTAACCTAATTTTTGCAATTTCAAAAAGATTGTTAACACTATCAGGCAATTCACCAAATTGATCTCGCATCTCATAAGAAATTTCATCAAGCTGTAAAGGATCCTTTGCTGAAAAGATTCTTGAATAAAAATTAAGTCTAATTTCTTGATCTGAAATGTAATCATCTGGAATAGTGTAATTGAAAAACACTTCGAGAGTTGTTTCAATACTTTCTTTATCAAGGACTGGTTTTAAAATATCAGAGAATTCCTTTTGTTTGATTTCATTCACAGCTTCTTCTAATAATTTCATATACATATCAAATCCAACAGCGTTGATAAATCCACTTTGCTCAGTGCCGAGTAAATTTCCTGAACCACGAATTTCAAGATCTCTCATTGCAAGTGAAAAACCACTACCAAGCTCTGAGAATTCTTCCAGTGCTTGAATTCTTTGAATTGCATCTTTTGTGATTGTTTTTAATGAAGGAACAACAAGATAAGCATAAGCTTGCTTATTTGTTCGCCCAACTCTTCCACGAAGTTGATAAAGCTCTGCAAGTCCAAACTTATCTGCACGATTTATAATGATAGTATTTGCATTCGGAATATCGAGACCCGCTTCAATTATTTTTGTGCACACCAGAACATCGTATTTTCTTGATAGAAATAAATGCAAAACTTCCTCAAGCTTAGAAGGTTTCATCTGACCGTGAGCGACAATGAATTTTGCTTCTGGAATATTTGATTGAAGATAATCAGCCATTTTTTGAATTGATTTTATTTTATCGTGGACGAAAAACACCTGACCGCCTCGGCTTATTTCATATCTTATAATTTCCTTAATTCTATTAATATCAAATCGCATAACTTCGGTAATAATTGGTAATCGATTTGGTGGTGGAGTTGTAATCAGTGAAATATCTCTCAACCCACTCAATGCCATATTCAATGTTCGCGGAATAGGTGTAGCAGTCAAATAAAGAGTATCAACATTCGATTTCATCTTTCTAATTTTTTCTTTTGCAAGCACTCCAAATCGATGTTCTTCATCAATAATCAAAAGTCCCAAATCCTTGAATTGAACATCCGATGAAAGTAATCTATGAGTGCCAATGACAATGTCAATCTGTCCTCTTTTTAACATTTCAACGATTTTATTTTGTTCAGATTTTTTTACAAATCTAGAAAGCATTGCAATCTCAATAGGATATTTAGAGAGCCTATCTCTGAAAGTATTGTAATGCTGTTCAGCTAAAATTGTAGTAGGAACAAGCACCGCAACTTGTTTACTATCCATCACAGCTTTGAAAGCTGCTCGAATAGCAACTTCAGTTTTACCAAAACCCACATCACCACAAATTAGCCGGTCCATTGGAAAATCAGACTCCATATCCCGTTTAATTTCATCAGTAACTTTTATCTGGTCCAGAGTATCTTCATAATAAAAACTTGCTTCAAGTTCTTTTTGCCAAACAGTATCACTTGAAAATTTATATCCTTTCGATGCTCTTCTTTCAGCATAAAGTCGCACAAGTTCAATGACAGCATCTTTAATTTTTTCTTTAATTCTTTCTTTTGTGTTTTTCCATTCAGCTGTTCCTGGCTTAGATAATTTCGGAATTACACCATCTTTTGAAGAAAATTTCTTGACTTTATTAAGATAATTTATATTAACATAAACAATATCGTTATCTGCAAAAGCTATTTTAATTACTTCATGAACAGAATCATTAAATTTTACTTGTTCAAGCCCTATGAATTTACCAATTCCATAATCTGCATGAACTACATAATCACCTTTTTGAATTGTCTTTAATAATTGAGTTGAAGAAACTTTAGGCTTCCTAACTGCTTTGGATGCTATGAAGAACGGACGGTCAAAAATTTGATGTTCAGGAAAGATAGCTACTTTTTGTCCATCAAGAATGAAGCCTTCAAGAACTGGAACGACTTCAAACTTAATAGTTCCATCATCTATTTTTTCAAGCAAAAATTCTGAATATTCCATCAACAATTCTTTTAATCTTGTCAATTGTGATAATTGGTCAGCCACAATTGTAATCCTGAAATTATCCTTAATTAACCTTTTGAGTTCATACTCCAATATTTCCAAATTTTTTTGGATGGTGGGCAATGAACGAACTTTGAAATCGATAATATCATTTGAATGAAATTCTTTTTCAATGATTAAACGAAGATTTCTTTTCTCAAAATCTCTATCAATAATAAAAGCTTCTCTAAGTAACAGAACAGGTTTGCTAACATATTCAAAGACATGACTTTCTCTGTTCACAATCTCGTTCAAAGCGGATGAATAAATTGGATATTCCTCAACAACTTGGAATGACCTTTGGCTTTCCGCATCAAAAAGCCTTAGAGAAGAAATTTCATCTCCATCAAATTCAAGTCTCACCGGTGTTGTGTGAGAATAAGAAAATATGTCAATAATTGAGCCTCTAATAGCATATTCACCTTTTGCTTCTACAAATTTCTGACGATTATAATTTAATTCTTCAAGCAGTTGAATTAAATCGTTATAAGTAAGTTTTGTTTGCTTATCAATGATAATCTGATTTTTTTGAAATGTTTCTATTGATTGAACTTTAATGTCTAATGTCTTCTGCGTAGTTACAATTATGAAATTCTTTTTCTGAATTTCGTTAAGAAATTCTTCTGTTTCTAATGAGTGGATATCTTCATGGTCGAATGTGAAAAGTATAGATTCATCTGCTAATCCAAGTAAATCTAATTCTGACTTGACCTGTCGAGCTTGAATAAAATTTTCGCAGATTAAAAATGGTGAATAATTTTTTTTGAAAAGTTCTATGGCAAGATAAGTCTTTAAACTTAGCGGCAACTTCGAAATTAAAAATGTATTTTCCCCTTCCAATCTACTAAAGATTGGCTCAAAGAGAATTTGATATTTTGTAACCTTTTTAATAGCGTCTAAATATTTCAATCTTTAATCAAATTTACCTTCAATTGCTTGTCTTACAAATCCTTCACTTAATTTCAATCTTCTAATTGCTTCTTGATATGTTACATTTGCAAGAATCATAACAAGAGCAGTTTTAACATTTCCTTTGGCTTCCTTAAGATACTTTTCCGCCTCTTCATAACTGACACCAGTAATAATCATCACAATTCTTTTTGACCTCTCGACTAATTTTTGGTTTGTCATCTGCAAATCTATCATCATATTTTCATAAACTTTACCAATTCGTATCATTGCTGTTGTTGTAATCATATTTAAAATTAACTTTTGAGCTGTTCCGCTTTTCATTCGCGTTGAACCCATTATTACTTCAGGACCAACTTCTGGACAAATAGCGACATCAGCTTCTTTAATATTAAATTCTCTTCTCGGATTTGATGTAATAAAAACAGTCTTTGCCCCAAGTTCTTTTGCCTTCTTAATTGCACCAACTACATAAGGCGTTCTACGACTTGCTGCAATTCCAATAACAGTATCTTTGGAATTTACATTGGCTTTTAATACATCATTAGCACCATTTTCTTCCTTATCTTCAGCTCCTTCTTGAGCAACAAACATAGCTTCGCGTCCACCTGCAATGAAACCCTGAACCATTTCGTGAGGAGTCCCAAATGTTGGTGGGCATTCTGCAGCATCAACAACTCCTAATCTTCCACTTGTACCAGCACCAAAATAAAGAAGTCTTCCTCCTTTCTTAAAAGAATCAACTACAAATTCCACGGCTTGAGCAATGTATGGGATTTCTTTTTCAACAGCATAAGGGACTTTCTTATCTTCTTCATTAATTATTCTTAATATTTGAAGAGTATTTTTTGAATCGATGTCCATAGTGTTTGGATTGCGTTGCTCAGTCAGAAGATTTTTTATCTCATCAAATACTTTTTTACTTCCTTCCATTTATTCTCTCCACAATTACTGCAAATTTTTCATTGATGTTATCGGGATTATCTGGTAAATAGATTAAAGGGATTTTTTGAATTGTAATATAATTAAATCTTTTTTTTGCTTTTAAGATTTCTTGTTCAAGCTCGTGACCACCTTTCATTACTGCTAATTTAGATTGACTATCTTTAAGAAGTGGGATTGCATATTTAATCAAACTTATCAAATCAGCTGTTGCTCTGGAAATTACTAAGTTAAAATAATTTCGATAATTTTTAATGAATTCTTTGTCTTCGGCTCTTGTCCAAATAGTTTCGACATTGTCCAATCCAATTGATTGGACAATTTCTCTTACTACCATAATTTTTTTGTTACTTGAATCTATCAGTGTGATGCGGGATTTTTGGTTTACTATTGCAAATGGAATCCCAGGTAATCCTCCACCCGTCCCAATGTCCAGAACATTACCCAAAAAACCTTTGAACAATGTTGAAAAAATTAGACAGGGAATTAAATGCCGTTCCATAACATATTCTTCATCCTTTCGAGAAATTAAATTTATTTTTTTGTTAAAAATTAATAATTGTTCAATATACAATTGAAGATAATTTAATTCACTAATTGATAAATCAATCGAATTTAGCTTAATTATTTCATCTAATTCTTCGTGCAAAGTTTTCACATGAAAATTTACTTTAGATGGACTAAAAGGATTGATAAATCGGTTACTCGAATTCCAGAAATTCTACTTGCCTGCCCAAGCGATGAAGGTCTAATTTTCTCAAGTTTTTCTCGGCTTTCCATTGATAGTGCTTTGATTTTGGAATAATCAAAGTTTTTAGGAATTATTATGTCTTCATTCTCCAAGAATTTTTGAATTTCTTCATTCTGTCGTTTAATGTAACCCTCATATTTTAATTCTATTTCTGCTTGAAAAATAGCTTCTTTTTGTATTTTTTCATTTTCTAAATTTTTATAGCCTGACCTTCTTAATAATTCAATCAAATTTATATCTTTTCTCTTGACTAACTTGGAAATAGTTTCATTTTGTTCTATTTCACTCTGTTTAGTTAGTCTTAGTAAATCATTAACCTGCTCAGGCTTAAGATAAATTTTATTAGACCATTCAAGGATTCGTTGAATTTCTTTTTCCTTTTTTACAACTTCATCATAAGCCCACGAAGGTATTAATCCCAACTGATAACCATATTTCATTAATCTTCTATCAGCGTTATCCTGTCTTAAATTTAATCGATATTCAGCCCTAGATGTAAACATTCTATACGGCTCGTCTGTCCCTTTATTCACAAGGTCATCAATTAAAACACCTATATAAGCTTCATGTCTTCTAAGGATTAAAGGTTCGTTTTTTAAAATCTTGAGTGCAGCATTTATTCCCGCCATTATACCTTGTGCAGCCGCTTCTTCATACCCAGATGTTCCATTGATTTGACCAGCAAAATATAATCCTTCGACTAGTTTAGTCTCGAGAGTTAAATCTACCTGATAAGGAGGGAAGAAATCATATTCAACTGCATAACCAGGTCTAATCATCTCTGCTTTTTCAAGTCCAGACACAGTTCGAATTGCTCTCAATTGTATATCAGCTGGTAAACTTGAGGAAAAACCATTTACATAAATCACATCTGTATTCAATCCATCTGGTTCAAGAAACAAATGATGTCTTTCTTTATCATTAAAGCGGTAAATCTTATCTTCAATTGAAGGACAATATCTTGGGCCAACGCCTTTTATAATTCCTGTAAAAAGCGGAGAATCAACAAATCCCTGACGAAGAATATCGTGAGTTTGTTGATTGGTGTAAGTTATAAAACATGAAACTTGTGGTAATGAATATGAAGTTGTCTTATAAGAGAAAAATGTTGGTTCTTCGTCACCTTTTTGTTCTTCCATAACCGAAAAGTCAATTGTTTTTTTATCAAGTCGTGGTGGCGTTCCAGTTTTTAACCTCCCACTAATAAATCCAATTTCTTTCAGCATTTCAGTTAATCCAGTGACTTTTGGCTCACCGTATCTTCCACCTTCCGTTTGCACTCTACCCGTAAACATTTTACCATTTAGGAATGTCCCTGCAGCTATTATTACAGCTTTCGAAAAAATTTTAATTCCATTTAACTCAACCCCTTGAACTTTATTATCTTTTATTAAAATTTTTGTTATGATTCCTTCCAAAATTTCAAGATTTTTAATCTCAGAAAGAATTTGTAATGCAACCACAGAATAGAGTTCGCGGTCATTTTGAGTTCGTGGAGACCAAACAGCAGGCCCTTTTGATTTATTGAGCATTTTAAATTGAATTGCTGTCTTATCAGAAATTTGTCCAATTAAACCCCCAAGTGCATCAATTTCCTTAACAAGGTGGCCCTTTGCAGTTCCGCCAACAGCCGGATTACAGGACATTCGACCAATTGCATTTTTATTCATTGTAATTAAAGCAACCTGAAGTCCCATATTAGCACCTGCTGAAGCTGCTTCAATCCCTGCATGACCACCACCAATTACGATTATATCATATCTTTCTTTCATATTTTCCTTAATTATTATATTTTCACGTGAAATTTTTGTAAATCTATTTACCTATACAAAATTTCGAGAAAATTGAATTAAGTATTTCCTCAGAAGTAATCTCGCCAGTCAATTCTTTCAAAGAATTTGCGGCTTTTCGAAGGTCAATTGCTACAAATTCGTTAGACTGATTATCAATTAAACTTTGTTTAGCATTTATTAATGATTCCTTCGCCGATTTGAGTGAATTAAGATGACGAATATTTGAAATAACTGCAACATCTTCAGAATAAACCTGCTGGTCAATTAAGTAATTCTTAAACATTTCAAATAGTTTATCAATTCCTTCGCCCGTTTTTGCTGAGATTTTTATCATCTCTTTTTGAGTTTCGACAAAATCCATTTGGTTTTTTGTTAACAAATCAGATTTGTTCAAAACCTTTACTATTGTTTTATTTTTTGTACTAATCCCAAAATCAAGTAAGTTCTCATTAAAATAATCAAATTCAACCAAATGAATTATAATATCTGATTTTTCAATCAAGTTTTTAGCTCGCTTTATTCCCTCTTCTTCAATAACATCGCTCGAATTTCTTAAACCAGCTGTATCAAAAAACCTAAAAAGCGTTCCATCAATAAAAATTTCTTCTTTTATAACATCCCGTGTGGTTCCTGGAATATCACTTACAATTGCTCTTTCATCATTTACAATTTTATTTAACAAACTAGACTTTCCAACATTAGGCCGACCAATAATCAAAACATTAATTCCTTCATAGATTAACTTACCTCTCTGAAAAGTTAAAAGTAAATTATCTATAAGTTCAATAATATTTTCAACCTTATTAATTAGGACAGTTTTATCAACTAACTCAATGTCATCTTCTACAAAATCAAGTTCAAGTTCTAATAGTCCAATGATTTCGACCAGGTAATCTTTAATTTCCCTGATTTTATCGGATAAAATTCCGTCCAACTGTTTTCGAGCGCTTTGGACAGCAATGTCGGACCTTGATTGAATTAATTCAGATACAGCTTCTGCTTGCAATAAATCGATTTTACCATTTAGGAAAGCCCTCTTTGTAAATTCACCAGGCTCAGCTAAACGGGCACCGTTTGCAATAATTAATTGAAGAATTTTCTTTGTAATAATAAAATTACCATGGTGAGATATTTCTATGGAATCCTCTCCAGTGTATGAATTAGGCTTTCGAAATACTGAGACTAGTACATCGTCAATATTATTGATTAAACGGCCATAATAAATCCTGTGAGTTGGTGAATCAGATAATTTATGTTTTCCTACAAATATCTTATCACCAATCTCTAAAGCTTTTGGACCGCTTACTCGAACAATCGAAACTGCTCCAATTCCATAAGCAGTTATAGCAGCACAAATAGTATCATTATTTTTTATCATACCGAAATCAAATTTAGTAAATTATTTAACTTTTGACATCAGTGCGTTTTACTTTAAATTGCAAATCCAAGCTCCAAAATTTTGGAAAGAAATTCAACAAACTAAATTTCCAACATGAGTGACGAAAATCTTTATTTCATAAAAGTTGACGATATAACTGTTAGCAGCACGGTTGTTGATGAATATTTTCAGTGTGATTTGGACAAATGCAAAGGTGCTTGTTGTACGATTCCAAACGCTTATGGTGCACCAATAACTTTTGAAGAAGCAAATATACTTGTTGAAATTCAGAATAAACTTTATAAGTATCTACCTGAAAAGCATGTTCAAATTTTACAAAAGTATGGTCCTTATGAAGTTCATAAAGGATTTTATCACACAAGAACTTTTGAAGATAAAGAATGTATCTTTGTTTATTATGATGGTGATATCGCGAAATGCGCAATAGAGAAAGCTTTTTTAAATGGAGAAATTGATTTCAGGAAACCAATTTCTTGTCACCTATTCCCGATACGAAAAATTAATTTTGGAAATGATGTTCTAAGAGCAGAATTTTTATCGATTTGTGAATCTGCAATATCTCGTGGACTTGATTCGAAAATCCCTGTTTATGAATTTTGTAAAGAATCATTGATAAGATTATATGGTAAAAGATGGTTTGAAAAACTAAAAGAAGCAATTAAACAATTGAGCAAATGAGTTATGTTATCACTAAATCAAAAGTTAGCACAGCAATTACAACTTCTTCCACAGCAAATTCTTTATCAGAAGTTACTTCAACTTAACAACCTTTCTCTTGAACAAAAGATTAGAGAAGAATTAGATTTAAATCCTGTGCTTGAAGAAATTCCCATTGAAGAAACTATACAAACACTTGATGAAGAAAAGACATCTGCAGAACAAGAAATTGCTTTAGACCAAGCCGATGGTCAGATTGAAGACATTGAGTCTTTCTCGATTGAAGACTTTATGAATGATAACCCTGAAGCATTTTTACCGGAATATCAAGGAGATGATGAAGAAGTTACCGAAATTCCAAGTCCAGAAAAACAAAGTTTAAGTGAACAATTAATGTCGCAATTAAGATTACTTAATTTATCACCTGAACTTTTTAGATTAGGTGAAGAAATTATTGGTAATATTGATGAAGACGGTTATTTAGCTGTAAATCTTGAAGATATACTGAAAGACCTTGAACTTTTTGAAAACATAAAGATATCCTTTGAGCAAGCGGAACGGCTATTAAAACAAATTCAACATTTTGAGCCACTCGGAATTGCCTCAAGGAATCTTCAAGAGTGTTTATTGATTCAACTTGAAGAGAAAGAGATTAATCCAAAAATTAAAAACATCACAAAGAAAATCTTAATTGATTATTTTGATGACTTCACTTCTAAAAGATATGAAGCTTTAGAAAATAAATTAAAAATCACTCGCGATGAGTTGAAAGAAGCCCTTAATGTAATTCAACATTTAAATCCTAAACCTGGTGAAGGAACTTTAACAAATACAGATGTTCAACAAATTACTCCTGACTTAATCGTAGAAAAAATTGATAACAAGTTTATTGTTTATCTTAATGATAGAAACATCCCACAAATTCGCATTAATCCAGAATATGAAATCATATTTAAAAAGAGATTAAAAAAGATAAAATCTGGGGATGATAAAGAACTTAAAAAATTTATCAAAGAAAAATTGGATTCCGCTAAATGGTTTATTGACGCAATTCAACAAAGGAAGATAACATTATTGAGAGTAATGAATTTGATTGTTGAGAAGCAAAAAGATTTTTTTGAATATGGTGAGAAACATCTTAAACCAATGATTTATAAAGATATTGCAGAACCGCTAAACCTTGATATTTCAACAATAAGCCGAGTTGTAAACGGTAAATATGTCCAATCACCTGTTGGTATTCATGAATTGAAATACTTTTTCTCAGAAGGACTTGAAACCGAAACTGGTGAATCAATCTCAAACAAAAATGTTAAAATTAGAATAAAAGAAATAATCGAAGTCGAAGACAAAAGCAATCCTTACAATGATGATGAAATTGCAAAAATTTTAAATAAAGAAGGTATCAAAATCGCTCGTAGAACGGTAGCAAAGTATAGAGAGCAACTTGGTATACCTGTTGCAAAACTTCGAAGGCAAATTTAATCTTAATGCAAATACTCTTTGAAATTTTAAAAATCACTTTTCTCTTCTCTTTATTTGCAATTCCACATTCATTACTTGCAAGCTTAAAGCTCAAAAATTGGTTCAGGAAAAAATTTGGTGATTTGATTGCGTTTTATAGACTAGGTTATAATGTTATTAGCTTATTTTCATTTGGATTATTTTTTTATTTTTCGCCCAAGCCTTACCAAATTGTTTATGAGATACCTTCACCATTTGACTTAATCGTTTACTTATTTCAAGTGCTGTCTTTGATAGGTTTAATGTGGTCAATTAAAGTAATTGATTGGAAAGAATTCTTAGGCTTGAGTCAAATAAAAAGATTTTTATCCAAAAGTTACAATGAAGAATTTGATGAAAATTATAAATTTAGGATTGATGGTCCTTACAAAATATCGCGACATCCAATTTATCTTTTTTCAATCCTATTTCTTGCGCTGAGACCATATATGTCGGTTTTCTATCTTACGACATTATTGTTAATTATTTTGTATTTCTATATTGGTTCAATATTTGAAGAGAAAAAACTCGAAAAATTATTTGGTGAAGTTTACAAGAATTATAAAAAAGAAGTTTCACGCATCTTTCCTTTTAAATGGTTAGTAAAAGGATTTGTTATGAAGAGAATATTTGGACTTTTGATTTTTACAATAATATTTTTTATAGGAAATAAAATTTTTGCCTATCCAAAAGATTCAATCCTTGTAGATATGGGAAATAAGGTAATAACTATAGATGAATTCGTAACTCGATTTGAGTTCACACCATGGCCAAGAAGAAACATCCGATATATCGACAACGAATTGAAACTTGAATTTCTTAAAACATTGATAGCAGAAAAGTTGCTCGCTATTTATGGAAATGAAATTAAAATCGATACAAGTTTTGAGCTTAATCAAGCATATAAAAATCTTGAAAAAATGATTGTGCGTGATGCTCTTTATAGAAAAGAAATTATGGGCAAAATTAAAATTGACCAGAATGAATTAAACAATGCAATTGCGAAGAGCCTGACTACACTTTATGTAAAATACATTTTTGATACGGACTCATCAGAAATATACAATATCTTTTACCAGCTTCTAAATGGAGCAAATTTCGATTCCATTTTAGCAACAAAAATTATATCCGAAGACCAAAAATATCCAATGCAAGTAACTTATGGAACATTGATAGAAGATTTCGAAAATGTTGTTTATCAGACTCAACCCGGCGATTTTACACAACCACTGAAATCAACACTT
>Ga0209809_1002364_pt1 | contig 13478 bp, 12 predicted proteins | sample YNPMSTMetaG_FD_186172 | JGI IMG/M metagenome (GOLD analysis project Ga0209809, IMG submission 186172) | Anoxygenic and chlorotrophic microbial mat microbial communities from Yellowstone National Park, USA - YNP MS-T MetaG (SPAdes) (version 2) ... | reverse complement strand
GAGAGCTTGGCTCATGCTCCCGGGCGCGAAGCTGTTCTTCGCTGCGGTGATATTCTGCACGGCACTGGCCATGAGTGCCGACCTTTCCGGGTTCGTTCCGTTCTGGGCTCTGAGACTTAGGGTCTGGTTGTTTCGAGCGCGGACAGTGGCCTGAGGCGGGTCCGGAAGTGCCGGGGGTTCAGGGCGCCGTGGTTGTCTCGAGGCCGGGGCTGCATTGGACGAACACTTGAAAGGCGCGGCCCAGGTGTTCGGGGTGTGTGAGGGTCTGGAACTGCCGCAGGCGCGTCGTGTTCCAAGCAGGGGGGCCCTGAGTGCGCGCGATCCAGCGTTCGACCACGCGGATGAGAAAAGACTCCTGTCGCTGCCACCAGGCGGTGACCAGGCCTGCACTTTCTCCGGCTTTTTGGAGGGCTGTGAAGAGGACGTGGGCGGTCAGATCCTGCTGGCCGGGGTTTGCCAGGGGATCCGGGACCAGCCGGTGTTTGCGGTAGCCCCGGAGGGTACCGGCTCGGCGATGTGGTTGGAAGCAGTCTTCCGCACGTAGGCCGTAATCCAGCGTCATGAGCCAGCCCTCTTGAATACAGCGGGCCGCCCGGTGCCACCATTCCATGGCTGCGGGACTGAGGTCGAGGGTGAATCCGTCGGGCAGAACCGCCAGCAGTTCTGGAGGCGGCTGGAGACCGCAGGCGTGTAGGATTTGGTTGCGTTCCTGCACCAGCGCCGGGTCGTCCGGAAGGCGCACGAAGACGAACCGGTTTCCGTCCCAGTCCACGCCCCATTCGGACCACAGCCGGGCCTGGGCATTCCAGCAGAACCGCCGGACGGGGAAGGCGTCGAGGAACTCGTTGCAAAAGATGACGCCCCGCACGCTGCGTTCGGGCAGCGGGAGCCAAACCGAGGGGGCGTCGGCGGAAAGATCGGCCGGTTCCCCGGGCCATTGGACCTGCGGGGTCCAGGGGCCCAGGGTGGCTTTTTGCCAAGCTCTGCGTCGTGCGGAGGGCTCGAGGATGACGTACTGGATTCGGGGGGCCAGTTCCGGCCGGTGCTGCGCGAACCATTCAAGGATTTGCCGGGCCAGCCGACCATCATGAGCGGCGGCCTCGACGCACTGGAGTGGTGTGTTCGGGTTGCGTGCCGCCAGTGTGCCCAGCCAGTCGGCCAGTTGGAACGCAAGTAGCTCTGCGAAGAGCGGGCCGACGGAGACGCTGGTGTAGAAGTCGCCGCGGCGGCCCGTAATGTCCGGTTTTTGTTCATAGTATCCAGAACCCGGACAATAGAGGGCCAGGGCCATGAACCGGTCGAAGCGGATCGGGCCGCTTTGACCAATCGATGCAAGAATCGTTGGGACAACCGTGCTCAAGGTTTGCAGGAGTCCGATCCCTGGGTTACCTGGGGCCGGGGCGCTGAGGGCTTTATGGCCAAGATCGACGCATTTTTCAATCTGATGTTCGAGCAGAAGGCCTCGGACCTGCATCTTTCCTCGGGCAACGTCCCGATGCTGCGCATCAACGGGGAGCTGCATCGCATCGACCATCCGCCCTTGGACCCGGATGAGTTGAAGCGGATGCTTTACGAGATTACGCCCGATTACAAGATCAAGGTTTTCGAAGAGACGGGGGACGTCGATTTCGGCTACGAGATTCCCAACATCTCCCGGTTTCGGGCCAACTACTTCATGCAGAAGAACGGCATCAGCGCGGTGTTTCGTCAGATCCCCACGCGGGTGTTGTCGTTCGAGGATTTTGAGAAGATGGACGCGCCTCTGCCGCCGGTGCTCAAGAAATTTGCCATGTTGGAGAAGGGGTTGGTAGTGGTGACGGGTCCCACCGGCTCGGGCAAGTCCACGACGCTGGCGGCCATCATTGACTATGCCAACCGCAACCGGCGCGACCACATCATCACGTTGGAAGACCCGATCGAGTTTGTTCACGAGAGCAAGAATTGTCTGGTGCAGCACCGTGAAGTGGGCGTGCACACCAAGTCGTTTGCGGCGGGGCTGCGGGGGGCGCTGCGGGAGGATCCGGACATCATCCTCATTGGCGAGTTGCGCGACCTGGAAACGATCGAGCTGGCGCTCATTGCGGCGGCCACCGGCCACCTGGTGTTTGGGACGCTGCATACCCCCAGCGCCGCCAAGACCGTCGACCGGATCATCGACGTGTTCCCGGCCGAGCAACAGAACAAGATCCGCGCCACCCTGGCCGAGGCGTTACGGGGCATTGTGGCGCAGAACCTGTTCAAGCGCATCGACCGCAAGGGACGGGTGGCGGCCCTGGAGATTCTGGTTTTCACCACCGCGATTGCCAACCTGGTGCGCGAGGGCAAAACTCACCAGATTCCCGGCATGATCCAAGTAGGCAAAAAACTGGGGAACCAGCCGCTGGACGATGCCATTATGGAGCACCTGCGCATGAAGCGGATCTCGCCCGAGGAGGCCTACGAAAAGTGTTTGGACAAGAAGCGGTTCCGTCCCTTCCTGTCCCATCCGCCCGATGACGAGGAGGTTTGACCGATGCGCCGCCCCGAACTTGACTACCTTTTAACGACGATGCTGCAGAGCCAGCCGGAGGTGTCCGACCTGCTTTTTACGGTGGGCAAACCGCTACAGGTGGAGTCTTATGGCGAGCTCAAACCGGTCCAGACCGATCCGCCGTTAGGGCCTTTGACGCCCTTTCAAACCGAGACGATCGCTCTGAACCTGATCGGGGACAATCCCTGGCACTTGGAGGCATTGTTGCGGCACGGGTCCTGTGATGCGGCTTATACCCTGGGGGATCTGGCGCGGTTTCGCATCAATGTATTTTCGCAGCGTGGACATTACTCGGTGGTGTTGCGCAAGCTCAACACCCGGATTCCCACCCTTGAGGAACTCCGGTTTCCCGAGGTGATGAAACGCATTCCGGAGGAGAAGACCGGACTGGTGCTGGTTACGGGAGCGACCGGCTCGGGCAAATCGACGACGCTGGCTGCCATTCTGAACGAGATCAATCGGACCAAGGCGGTGCACATTGTGACCTTGGAGGACCCGATCGAGTTCGTGCACCAGCACGACAAGGCCACTTTCAACCAGCGGGAGCTGGGGACCGACTTTGACACCTATGCCAATGGTCTGCGTGCAGCCTTGCGCCAGGCACCCAAAGTGATTCTGGTGGGGGAGATGCGTGACCAGGAGACCGTGAAGATCGCCCTGAGTGCTGCTGAGACCGGCCACCTGGTGCTCAGCACCCTGCACACCATCGATGCCGGCCAGACGATCAACCGCATCTTGGGCATGTTTGAACCGGAGGAACAGGACCAGATCCGGCCTCGTCTGGCGGATGCGTTGCGGTGGGTGGTCAGCCAGCGATTGGTGCCCCGAATCGGCGGGGGACGCTATGCGCTGCTGGAAATCATGGGTACCAATCTGCGCGTGCAGGAGACCATTCGCCTGGGCGAAAGCGAGGGCAAAACCTTTTACGAGATCATCGAGGCCAGTCAACCTTTCGGCTGGCGCACATTCGATTACTCCTGCCTGGAGGCCTTTGAAAACGGGTTCATCACCGAGGAAACGGCCATCCAGTACTGCACCAAACGCAGCGTGGTCAGTCGTGGCATCGACAACATCCGCAAGGCACGGGGCGAGCCCACCACTACGTTGACGGGCCTGCGGCTGAAGATGCCCCAGGATGGTTCGCAGCCCGCGCCGGCGACAGCTTCCACCCTCAAACTCAAACTCTGAGCCATGGCCCAGACCTTCGAATTCGTCAGTGCTACCGACAAGCCCGCCCTTGTGGCCTTTTCCACCCCGGAATGGTTGGAAGCGGTTCGTACCGCGCTTCTGGAGCTGGGCTACAAGGTGCATACGGCGGCCACGCATGGGGATTTTCTGGCCCGGTTCAGCCAGATTCGTTATCAGGTGGTGGTGTTGGAAGAGTTGTTTGCGGCCAACAGTCTGGAAGAGAACCTGAGTTTGAAGGCCCTGCAGCAAATGCCCATGAATCAACGTCGCCACGCCACCGTGATCCTGCTGGGCGACTCGTTTCAGACCTTCATGCCCTTGCAGGCGTTTCAGCAGAGTGTGCACGCCGTCATCAACAGTGCCGAGATGTTCCTGCTCAAGCCCCTGTTGGAGAAGGCGGTGGCGGACAAGGAACTGTTCTGTCATGGTTACCAGACCACCCTCCAACGGGTGCTGGCCTCGCCCGGCGTGTCGCCTCTCTGAGTCGGTGGCTACCGTGAAACCAGCGGGGGCTGTTCGTCTGGACCAGGCCCTGGTTGACCGGGGCCTTTGTTCCAGCCGTCAGCAGGCCCAACGGGCCATCTTGGCTGGACGCGTTCTGGTGAACGGGGCGCCGGCGTGCAAACCCGGCCAACGGGTGCGGGCCACGGACACCCTCAGCCTTCGGGAGCCTGAACGTTACGTCAGCCGCGGCGGCTACAAGCTGGAGGCTGCGCTGGCCCAGTTTCGGATCGACCCTACCGGCTGGCGCGTGTTGGATCTGGGCGCGTCCACCGGCGGGTTTACCGACTGCCTTCTGCAGCATGGCGCGCGGCAGGTGTATGCGGTGGACGTGGGGCGCGGGCAGTTGGCCTGGAAACTCCGACAGGATCCGCGCGTGGTGGTCATGGAAGGCATCAATGCGCGGCATCTGACACCTGCCATGTTTCCGGCGCCTTTCGAGCCGGTGGACATGGTCGTGGCCGACTGTTCCTTCATCTCGTTGAGACTGATTTTGCCCGTTGCCGTTGCTTTGCTGCGGCCGGGGGGTAGAATCGTGGCGCTGGTCAAGCCGCAGTTCGAGGCTGGCCGGCAGGAGGCCAGCCGGGGCCGCGGGGTGATTCGGGACCCCGCCGTGCACCGCAAGGTGCTGGAGGGACTGCGCAGCTTTGCCGCCGAGACCCTCCGGCTCCGGTGGCAGGGCGTGATCGAGTCGCCTCTGCGCGGGCCTGCGGGCAACCTGGAATTCTTGGTATTGCTTGAAAAACCGTGCTGAACGCATCCGCTGCGTGGGGCTGCTGGGCAACGTGGCAAAGCCGGCCTGTGCCCGGGTCGTGGCGCAGGCCGCGCGCCTGATCCGGGGGGCTGGACGGCAGGTGGCCACCGACGCGGCCACGCATCGGCTGGTGCGGACCGATGGGGCGGTCTACCCGGACGCCGCTACCCTGGCCCGGCAAGTGGATCTGCTGCTGGTCTGCGGCGGGGATGGTACCATGCTGCGGGTGGCCAGGGAGATTGCCGGCCGGCCCACCCCCATGTTGGGCATCAACATTGGTGGCCTGGGCTTTTTGACCGCGGTTTCTTCCCGGCAACTGGCCGGGGCGCTTGAGCGTGTGTGGAAAGGCCAGTTTTGCTTCGAACAACGCACCCTTCTGCAGGCCACCGCGCGACATGCCGGCCGGCGGTATCACTGCCTGGCGCTCAACGATGTCGTCATCAGCCATGGCAGTGAGTCACGGTTGATCGATCTTGAGGTTCGCATCGATGGTGATCCTGTCACCTGCTATCGCGGGGATGGGCTGGTCATCAGTTCGCCCACCGGTTCGACCGCCTATTCGCTGGCGGCCGGCGGGGCCATTGTTCTGCCTACGGCTGCGGTCATTGCCCTGACCCCCATCTGTCCGCACACGCTCAGCAACCGGTCGCTCATTTTGAACCACAATGCCCGCATTCAGGTGCAGGTTTTGACCCAACGGCCCACGGCCGTTCTGAGCGCCGATGGCGAGGGCATTACCGAGCTGGTGGCGGGCGATCAGGTGGTGGTACGGCGGAGTCGTGCCACCGTGCGGCTGATGCATTTGGAAGGCAGCTCGTTTTTTGAGGCGCTGCGCTCCAAACTTCATTGGCGGGGGACCACTCTTTGACCATGGTGCGGCTCAAGGACATCGCCCAGCGTGCCGGCGTCTCGGTCATGACGGTTTCCAAGGCGCTTCGGGACGCGCCCGACGTGGCCGAGGCAACCCGTGCGCGCATTCAAGCGCTGGCCCGTGAGCTGGGCTACGTGCCGGACTCTTTGGCCCAGGGTCTGCGCACCCGCGCCACGCGATTGTTCGGCGTCATCATTCCCGCGGTGACACATCCGGTGTATGCCCGGGTGTTGCTGGCCTTGGAAGAGCGAACGCACGAGTTGGGTTACGATTTGCTCTGTGCGCACACGTTGAACCTGCTGGAACGCGAGGAGTATGCGATCCGCCGGATGCTTTCCCGCCGGGTGGAAGGGCTGTTTCTCTGTCCCGTGCCCCGTTTGCAGGCCGAGGCACGCATCTATCAAGAATTGGCCGTCAGCCGCACTCCGGTGGTGTTGCTGAGCCAGCCCCCTCCGTACTGCGCGCAATTCCCCAGTGCGGCGGGGGACGATCTGACGGGCGCCTATTTGGCTACCCGGCATTTGTTGGAATTGGGCCATCGCCGGATTGCTTTTCTGGCCGGGCCCATTGCCGCTCCCTGGGCTCAGGAAAGGCTGGACGGCTACCGGCGGGCCCTACGCGAGGGGGGTATCGAGCCGGACGATCGCCTGATTTTTCCCGGAGGCACCACGATCGAGGACGGTGCCCAAGCCGCCGAACAACTTTTGGCAGAGGCACCGGATGCCACCGCGGTGTTCGCCTCCAACGATTTGACGGCCATCGGCTTCGGGCATTCTTTGCTGGATCGGGGTGTGCGAATTCCCCAGGAGGTGTCTCTGGTGGGCTTCGGGAACACCTTGGCGGCCAAATACTTCCGGGTGCCGTTGACCACGGTGCGTCAGCCCAAGCGCCGTTTGGGTCACGCGGCCATGAACCTGATGTCTCAGTTGTTGCGGCATCAGAGTGCTGAGTCGGTGCGGCTGCCGGTGACCTTGGCGGTGCGCGCCAGTACGGCGCCGCCCCGAACGGGCCCTCTTCCAGTGGGTGTCTGAGCCCTGGCGGTTTGTCGCGGGATTCGCCTCGTTGGCGGTGTGCGTCTTGAGTCCGGGCCACCAGCAGGGCTCACGGTCACTGGTGGCGGCGCATTCCTGGGAAGGCTCTGTTCCTTCGAGCTATGGCGCTTGAGGAAAGTGTAAGGCACCCCGGATCGATGGCCGGTGGCGAGGGAGCTGAGCCTGCTGGAAGGGAGGCAGCGGCGGGGGCAGAGGCTGGCGAAACGGCACTGTCTCGGCGGCACATGGCTTTGTGGCCGTATCGGGCGCGGCGGCCCTTCCCATCCCAAGGTGGACCGGTCAGGCGTTGGGACTTTGAAAAATCCTTTTGTCCGTTCGTAAGTCGGAGCGCTGGAAGCTAGCCGTCTTGCCCACCACTCGACGCTGACGGAGCGAGCTGTTGCCGTTGGGGGCTGCTGCCCTTCTTCCGGAGGTTGCTGGACGGACACCAGCTGCCCCTGGCCTGTTGGCCGTGCCGGCTTCGCCTGCCGCAGCCCGCACAGCCTACCCAACGAAAGGGGGCGCCCTTGAACGTTGCTGTTTCGAGCCTGATTCCGGGCTTGGATGATTGGGATCCGGAGGCCTACCTGTGGTTTCTTCCCGTCGCCACCGTTGGACCTGAACGCTGTCTTGGAAGGCACGGGCGGGCTTCTTTTCACCCGGGTCGGTTTCGGGACTGGTGGACAGCACGCGCGGGTGGTGGCTCGACACTGCGCGCCATATGGTCCATGGTGAATGTCCCCGCGTCGGAAGAGCGCGGAGGTGAAGGCCGCCCCAAGGCTATGAACGAACCGCCTGTCCTGGAACCAAACCCGACCCCTACGGGGTCGTCGGAACCGGCATCGTATTCGGTGCTAGCGCGCATGGTGAACGTCTTTGCCGTGCCGGGTGACGTGTTCGAAGACGTGCTTCGGTCCCGGCCGAATGTGGGCAACTGGTTGTGGCCGGCCCTGTTGGGAGCCTTGGTGGGCTTCATGGCCGGGTGGTTGTTGTGGAGCCAGCCGGCGATCCGGCAGGCGGTTCTTCGCCAGCAGGAACAAGCCCTGACCTCACAGGTAGAGTCAGGCCGGCTGACACGGGAACGCGCCGATCAGGCTTTGGAGCGGATCCGACGAATGTTGGAGTCGCCGGCGATGCAGGTAGCTGCGGCCGGCATGGCGGGGCTGGGCGGGGGAGTACGATTCCTCGCTTGGGCAGTGGCGCTGTGGGGTGTGGGCCGGTGGGCTTTTGGGGCTATGGTTCCGTTTGGGCGGGCTTGCGAGGTGGCTGGGTTGGCCAGTCTGGTGGGGGTGCTGGGGAACTTTCTGGAGCTGATGTTGTGGGTGCCGTCCGAGGGATCGCCCGGTCCTGTGGCGGACCCAGTGTCGGAAACGCGGCCGGCGGGTGGCCAAGGGCTTACAACCATGGTTGTGCTCCAGAGCGTCTTTGGATTTTGGCAGGTGGCGGTCATGTCGGTGGGCCTATCCAAGCTTGCGGGAGTGCCCTGGGTACGCGGGCTGTGGGTTCTCATGGGGCTTTGGCTGTTTTGGATGTTGGCGTTGGCAGTGTTGGGCTGGGCCAGATGAGGTGTGGCCAGCTTGGGGAGTTCCGCTTTGAAACCCGGAGGTGGGGGAAGGCGTAATTTTAGGAAAGGGATTCGATGCCATGGGTGGACAAGGGAGCAGACGGAAATGGTGGTGGGCGGGTGGGTTGGCTCTGGCCCTGGTGGGATTGGGGACAGGGGGCTTTTTCTGGCGTCAACGGCCACCGGTCTACCCGGTCCATACGGAGAAGGTGGCGCGTCGGGACCTGACGGAGGTGGTGGTGGCCAACGGTCGGATCCAGCCCGTGGTGCAGGTCAAGATCAGTGCGGAGGTCAGCGGTGAGATCGTGGAACTGCCGGTCAAGGAGGGGCAGAGTGTCCGAGCTGGTGAGCTGGTAGCGCGGATCAAGCCGGATGTGTACCTGGCCAATCGGCGTTCGGCGGAGGCCTCTTATCAGGCCGCTCGTTCGGCACGCGACCAGGCCGAGGCGAACCTACGCAAGGCGGAGTTGGAGTTTCGGCGACAGGCGCAATTGTATCGGGAACGTCTCATTTCCGAGTCCACCTACCTCGAGTACCAGACCGCGCTGGAGGTCGCGCGGGCCCAGCTTCAACACGCCGACCATCAGGTAGAGGTGGCGCGAGCAGCCCTGGCCCGCGCCGAGGAGGAACTGGCCAAGACCACCATCTACGCACCTATTGCAGGCACCGTCAGCAAGCTGAACTTGGAACGGGGCGAACGTGTGGCCGGCAACACCCTGATGGCGGGGACCGAAATCATGACCATTGCCGATCTGGACAACATGGAAGCACGGGTCGAAGTGGGCGAGACGGATGTGGTCCTGCTGCGTCCCGGCCAGAAAGCAAGACTCGAAGTGGACGCTTTCCCTGGGCGGACCTTCCACGGTTACGTCACCGAAATTGCCAACTCCTCACGCAATCTCAATCAGCCCCTCGGCTCCCAAGAGGCCACCAAGTTCGAGGTGCGCATCCGCATTCAGGAAAAGGAGCCCTTCCGGCCCGGCATGTCGGTGACCGCGGAAATTGAGACCCGCTATCGGACCAATGTCTTGACCGTTCCACTGGCCAGTGTCACCACGCGTTGGCCCCAAACCAACGGGGTCCAGCGTACGCGACAGAATCCGGGCCCGGCGAATTCCGAACCGGCTGTGGCCGAACTGGTCGGCTCTGGGCGCAGGAGCCGGGACAGTCAGAAACCGTTGGAGGTGGTCTTTGTCGTGGAAGGCAACCGGGTTCGCATGGTGCCGGTCAAACTGGGGATCAGCGATGCGGATTACTGGGAGATTGTGGAAGGTTTGCAGGAGGGCCAAGAGGTAGTTTCGGGAGGTTACAAGGTCGTGCACCGGGACCTTCAAGACGGTGCGCGGGTTCGGGTGTTGCCGCCCGAACGCACGGCCAGGGCAAAAACGGGATGAACCGCCGCCTGCCGACCGACTCCGGTTTGGATGTGCAGCCGTGGCCACAGGCTGCGGAGCAGCCCGGGAAACCGCGGCCCGTTGCGGGGGTGGACCCCACGGGCCCAAGGGGGTTGGGGCCATGAGTCTGATTCGCTTGATCCAGGTCAGCCGCTGTTACCGCATGGGCAGCGAAACAATTCACGCCCTGCGGGAGGTGGATCTCGAAATTGAGCGGGGCGAATACGTGGCCATCATGGGCCCGTCCGGTTCCGGCAAGTCCACCCTCATGAACATCATCGGATGCCTCGACACCCCCACGTCCGGCCGGTACGAACTCAACGGCATCAATGTCAGCCAGATGGACGACAATCAACTGGCCGAAGTGCGTAACCAACAGGTCGGGTTCGTATTCCAGACCTTTCATTTGCTGCCGCGCTCCACGGCGCTGCATAACGTGGAATTGCCGCTCATCTACGCGGGTTACCCGGCTGAAACCCGGCGCCGGATGGCTTTGGAGGCCTTGGCCCAAGTGGGTCTGGCAGACCGGGTCCAGCACCGGCCCAACGAACTGTCCGGCGGCCAGCGCCAACGCGTGGCCATTGCCCGGGCCTTGGTCAATCGCCCGGCCCTGCTGTTGGCCGACGAGCCCACGGGCAATCTGGATTCCAAGACCGGTGAGGAGATTCTGGCCCTGTTTGATGCCCTGTGGCGGCAAGGACATACCCTCCTCATCGTGACCCACGAGGAGGACGTGGCGCGACATGCCCGGCGCATCGTCCGCATTCGCGACGGACGGATTGCCGCCGACGAACGGTTCCCCGGCGGATGAAACTGGCCACCGAACTGGCGGAAGCCCTGCGCATGGCGGTTCAGGCCCTGGCGGCCAACAAACTGCGGGCCGGCCTGACCACGCTCGGCATCGTCATTGGCGTGGTCACCGTCACGCTCATGGGTACCGCCATCGAGGGTCTGAATCGGTCCTTCCTGCAGAGTGTATCCAAGATCGGGGCCGACGTGTTGTTCGTGGACCGCATGGACTGGTTCATCGAGTCGCGCGAGGTGTGGCTGCGGATGCAGAAGCGACGCCCCATCGATCTGGCTGATGCCCGCGCACTGGCTCGGGAAGCCGGCTTTGCCATGGCTGTGGCGCCTGTGGCCCGGGCCAATCTGCCTGTCACCTACCAAAACCGCCGTTCCAGTCGTGTGTTCATCATCGGGACTACCGAAGAATACCAGCAAACGGCGGGTGTGCGCGTTTCCCTGGGCCGGTTCCTGAGTGCAGCCGATGTGGCCGGGGGCCGCCCCGTCTGCGTTATCGGCACCGAGGTGGCCACCAATCTGCTGCGGCACGATCCCCCCTTGGGCAGCCGACTCAAAATTGGGGGGCGCACCTTCGAGGTGGTCGGTGTGCTGGAACGGCAGGGCACCTTCCTGGGCGCATTCAGCTTGGACAACCAGATCATTTTGCCGTTGTCCAGCTTTGTCGCGGCCTTTCAGAGCCGGCCCGAGCTCCAGATCCAAGTGAAGGTGGGCAACGTGGCCGGGCTGGAAGACGCGCGGGAGGAACTGCGTCAGGCCATGCGGCGCGTCCGCGGCCTGGCCCCGGGCGAGCCGGACGACTTCTCCATCAACCAGCAACAACAGTTCGTGCGGGTCTTTCAGCAGGTGGGCGGAACCATCGCCGCTGTGGGGCTGTTCATTACAGGTCTGTCGCTGTTTGTCGGCGGCATCGGCATCATGAACATCATGTTCGTTTCGGTGGCCGAACGGACCCGCGAGATTGGCATCCGCAAGGCCGTGGGCGCCAAACGTCGGGCGATCCTGATGCAATTTCTGTTGGAGGCGGCCGCCATCTGTCTGATGGGGGGACTGCTGGCCCTGGCCGTGGCCTGGCCGTTGACCTGGATCATGCAGCAGTTCCTGCCGGCGGCCCTGTCCCTGCGTGTGGCTGTGTTGGCCCTGGCGGTGGCCGCGTTGACCGGGCTGGTCTCGGGGTTCCTTCCGGCCTGGCGAGCTGCCCGGCTGGACCCCGTCGAGGCCCTGCGTGCGGAGTGACCATGGACGCGACCCCACCCGTTCTGGATGCCATTCCGCCCGGGCTCACCAAGCATTCGAGCCGGCGTACTCTGGCTTGGTCCTGGGCCGAGGTCAGCGAGAGCTTTCAGATGGCCATGGCGGCAGTGGCTGCCCACAAGCTTCGTTCCGCGTTGACCCTTTTGGGTGTGTTGGTGGGCGTCTTTTCCATCATGGTCACCATGACCGCACTGCGCGTGTTGCAGCGCAATGTGGAACGGGAGATGAGCCAATTGGGCGCTCATACCTTCGCCGTTCGCAAATGGCCGGCGGTCTACTTCGGCGGACCGGAAGGCTTTGAAAAGTACTGGCGGCGCAAACCGATCACGCTGGAGCAGGGCCGGCGCGTGGCCCAACAGGCGACTTTGGCCGCCAGCGTCGGCGTGGAGGACGAATTCTGGGCGGGCGAAGCCTCCAGTGCCTACAACCGCACTCCCCCGACGGTCCGGTTGCTGGGGGTGACCCCAGAGGTTTTCCCGGCTCGGAACTGGATCGTGGCCGAGGGGAGGGCTTTGACCGAGGCGGATATAGACAACGCCCGCGACCTTTGCGTGCTGGGGGATGCACTGGCGCGGACCCTGTTCCCGCACGGCTCGGCCCTGGGCCAGACCATCAAAATGGACGGAGTCCCTTACCGGGTGGTCGGCGTGCTCGCGCCCAAAGGGACCACCCAGGGCGGCGACCAGGACAATTTCGCGGCGGTTCCGTTGACCACTGCACTGAACCGCTACGGTCGGATGGGGCGGAGCTTGACATTGCTCGTGCAGGCGCAAGACGCCGCGGTGTTCGAGGATTGCGTGGAACAGGTCCGCGGATTGCTGCGCCTGGCGCGGAAGGTGCCCCCGGGCGCGGAGGACGACTTTGAAATCTTCTCCAACGACTCCCTGATCCAGCAGTTTCAGGCCTTCACCTTGGCGGTGCGGCTCGGGGTGGCCATCATCAGCTCCATTGCCCTGTTGGCGGCCGGCGTGGGCATCATGAACATCATGCTGGTGTCAGTCACGGAGCGCACCCGCGAGATCGGCATCCGACGCGCCGTGGGGGCCAAAAAACGACACATCTTGGTGCAGTTCATTCTGGAGGCCATTGTCCTTTGCAAACTGGGCGGTGTACTGGGGATCGTGCTCGGCATCCTTGGAGGCAACCTGACCGCCTGGTACTTCAAGGTACCGCCTGCGATTCCGCTGGACTGGCCCCTCATTGGGTTGCTGAGTTGCTCGGCGGTGGGGATCCTTTTCGGCACCTATCCCCCTGAATCCTTACCGACTTTGGTTGGAGCCTGTTCCGGGCCGGGAAATGGTCGCTGCTGCTCATCGGTTGGAGGTTTTGACCCCTTGGGAAGGCTCGGCAGAGCGCCTCCATCCCTCCGAGGCAAGCCTCCGCCCGCCTTAACTCCGGCTTCTCACACCCTCAACCACCTCGCCAAGGCACAGCGCCCCCTTCGCCTCTCACCTAGGCGCGCCTCTTGGAGAAATTCTTCGGCCCAACCGACCCCTTCAGCCGCTGTCCACCGCTCCCACCCCGCTCAAGACCCGACACCGCGGCAGCAGCTCCTCCAACAGTCCCCGCCATCCCGCCACCCAGCCCGCC
>Ga0209809_1002363_pt1 | contig 13480 bp, 14 predicted proteins | sample YNPMSTMetaG_FD_186172 | JGI IMG/M metagenome (GOLD analysis project Ga0209809, IMG submission 186172) | Anoxygenic and chlorotrophic microbial mat microbial communities from Yellowstone National Park, USA - YNP MS-T MetaG (SPAdes) (version 2) ... | reverse complement strand
CGCAAGCAGCCCATCCCGCACGACCCAACGCTCTACCGACAACGCCACCGCATCGAGAACATGTTCGGCCGCCTCAAGGACTGGCGGCGCATCGCCATGCGCTACGACCGATGCGCTCACACCTTCCTCGCAGCCATCACCCTCGCCGCAACCGTCACCTTCTGGCTCAATCAATGAGTCCTGAGCCTAGCTTTTGCCATCAGTCCATGGGTGGTCGGCTGCTGTTGACACACTGTGGGGTGGAGACCTCTGCGAAACGCCTGTTGATGGCATTGATGAGCGTGCCGGCCTTCAGATCTTCCAGCTCGGTGGATCCGGGTCCGGTGACGGCTCGGGGCCCGGCTCCGGGCCTGGTGGCGGTCGCTGCCGCAGCGCCTCCGCCGCCTTCTCGGCCGCCTCAAGAGCCCTGAGTTCCCGCCGCGCACGCTCGGCGTCCTCGGCGGCCCGCTTCCGCCACCGCGCCCGCTCCTCCCAGCGCTCCTGTGCCGTACGCGCCTCCGCGCGCGCCTCGCGCAGGGCCTCTTCAGCACGCCGGATCTCTCCACGCCGCAAGAGCCGGGCGAACCACCCTTGCGCACGCAGCCGCTTCACCTCGCGCTGCGCTTCCGCGCGCGTCTTGCTGATCCTCATTCGCTTGGTGCGGGCCTCCTGCTCGGCCCGCGCCGCCTCGCGCAGCTCCTCCTCCGCGCGCTGCGCGGCGGCGCGGATCTCTTGCGAACGCCGCAGCAGCTCGGCCCGCCGCGCAGCCTCGGCCCGCTGCTCCTCGATGATCGCGGCCTCGACCGCCGCTGCCTCGGCGCGCAGCCGCGCCAGCTCGGCCTCGGCCACACGACGCTGCTCGAGCAGCGTGCGAACCTCGTAGAACGCCACCAGATCCTGCCAGCGCTCCTCGATCTCAGTGCGCACGCCGCGCCGCTCCAGCGCCGTCGCGCCGGGCCCACGATGCCAGGACGCCGGACGGTCAGTGATCCCCTGCTCGACCAGGCTCCGCCGGTCGATCCGGGCATCCACACCAGCCGCTGCAAGCGCACGGTTGGCCATCTCCTCCCACGCCACCCGCATCGCCTCGATCTCCGCAGGCCCGGCGGCCCTGTCGTCCAGCACGCGCAGCTTGGCTCCGAACGTGCCGTCCGCGCCGATCTCGCGCGTCGGCATCAGGATGTGGGCGTGTACGTTCCGCTCGTCCCCGGCCGGATCAGGCGCGTGAACAGCCACATCGACCGCCGTCCGGTAGCGCTCCGCGAGCCACTGGGCGTACTGACGGGCGAGGTCTCGGCAGGCCTCCGCGTCCAGCTCGGCCGGCAGCGCGATCCGCACCTCCCGCGCGGTCCGCGCATCCTTGCGCCGCTCGGCCGCCTCCGCCGCCTGCCAAAGGCGCTCCCGATCAAGCGCCGCACACCCTGGGGGGGCGACGACCTCGGCCGACAGCACACCCCCCCGCCGCGTGTAGTCGTGCACGACACCGGTCCGCTCGTCACGCAAACAGGCTCCCGCGCGATACGCCGCCGCCGCCACTGCACTCCGGCCGGTGCTGCGCGACACCACTGACACGGACAGGTGATAGATCGCCACGACATCACCTGTCCGTGTATCCCGGCCCCTGAGGGCAGGGTCCGGCCCTGAGGACTCGGGGGGTGGGAGCGGGGGTGCAAAGGCGCAGCCTCTGCCGCACGGGCATTGCGGGGCAACTATGCGTAAGTGCGCTATTTGTCAAAATTTCTGGCTGCCTCGTCATGACGCTATGATAGCTATCAGGAAAGACAGTGACCAGAGGTGACGAACATGCCGACCAGGATGGAAAGACTGACGGCCAAGCTCGATCGGCTACGTGCCGCAGAAGCCAAGGTCAAGGCAGAGATCCAGGCCGCAGAGGCCCGACAACGCGCACGCCACAGCAAGGCCAAGCGCGCCGCCGACACACGCCGGCGCATCCTGCTCGGGGCCTGGCTACTCGAGCGAATGAAGAAGGACGAGACCCTCCGTGCGCGCCTGGTGGCCGAGCTCGACGCGTGGGTGACCCGCAACGACGACCGTGCCCTGTTCGGCCTGGAGCCACGATCCCACGACGCTGGAAGCACCCCAGAGGCCGCTGCGACGGCTGGAAAAAGGGCGCAGCACGGCTGACGCCAGGCCGCGCTACAGAGCCGCGGTGCAGTCCGGCTGCGCCGCACCCATTTTCAACAGCGAATAGGACACAGCCCCACGGTTGGCGGATGTGCTACTCTTGCTTACAGCCTTGCTTGCCTCCTTTGGATGCGACACCCGGAGCCTACCGGCTCAAGGCGGGTAACGCCGCCACTCCAGAGATCGCGACATCCCCTTCCTTCCCGAGCCTGTTTGCACGCTCGTGATAGCAACCGCCGCTGTTCGGCGAAGCTCTGATGCCGCTGGGTAGCGAGCGCAAGTTATCCACAGGCGTCTGTCGTTAGAGGAAGTTAGAATCAGTTAGAAGAGGTTAAGGCGCGCGACGCGTCGTTTTCTGTCGGTTTTCCAATGGTTTGCAGACCACCCTCGTTCCTGATGTCCCGAAGGAGCGTTCCTGATGTCCCGAAGGAGCGTTCCTGATGTCCCGAAAGAGCGTTCCTGATGTCCCGAAGGTGGTCCCGAGTCCTCCACAGGGGTGGAGCGTTCCCGATGTCCCGAAGATCGAGGGGGAGGCCGCGGCGCGCCACCCGACCTTCGGCACCGAGCTGTCGGGACATCGGGAACGCGGCCTCGGCCTCAGCCGCGTCGTTGCGCTGCGTGGTGACGGCGCAGGAAGCCGAGGAAGGCCGCCTCGTAGTCCCTGGGGGCGCGGCTCGCGTCGGCGCCGAGCCAAGTGTCGAACTCCCGCTGCATGGCGTAGACGTCCCAGCCGGGGCATTCCTGGCGGATGCGGGCGAGGATGTCGTCGCTCAAGGGACGCGGGGAGGCCTTGAACAGAGGCAGGGCGGAAGGGTCGGTCGGCGCGCGGGAAGGCGTCCTGGGGGGTCGCGCCGCTCCTTTCCCGGCGTGGGCGGCGAGGGCCGCGTCTGTCGTCTCGGACGGGAACTCGCGGCTTACCATCCGCAGCAGCGACTCGCCCCCCGCGCGCTCCTCGAGGCGCAGCAGGAAGCCCGGCAGGGCGTTGTCGCGAACGATCCGGGCGATCTCGAACTTGAAGCGCCGATAGGTCCCTTCCGCGCCGGATTTCTGGAACAGCGTGTCGAGGGCGATGGCGAAGCCCTCCTCCCCCGTCCCGCCCGCGTGCTTGCGCGCCACCCGGTAGAGCCAGCGTTCGCGTCCGCCGGCGATCGCGAAATAGGCCGGGTCGATGGCGAGCAGCCCGCCGCTGCTCATCACTCCCTCGTAGAACCAGTCGGAGAGCACGATCCTCATGCCAAGCGGCTTGCCGCTCTCGGCGTCGGAGAGGTCGTCGTAGGACTCGATCCAGGAGAACTGGCGCTCCTTCTTGCGGGTCCGTTCGGCGCGGATGTTGGTGAACACTGTGGTCGCCTGCAGCCGACGCAGGGCCTGGCGGAGCAGGGCATACTCCCGCCCGCCCGTGTCGCGGTGAATGGTGCGCAGCAGGTCGTAGGGATGCACGGCGAGGGAGCGCGGGATGTGATTGATGCCGCGGTTCCGCATGTCGTTGATGTGGGAGGCGGCCCAGATCAGGATGTCGGCGTCCCAGATGGTCGCCATGCCGAGCTCGGCGTTGGCGGTGACGCGCACGTAGACGCTGCCGTCCGGGCTGACGTAGTCGATCGGTTTGATCCGCTTGTTCTTCGACAACGAGAAGAAGGGGCGCTCCATCGTCTCGCGCTGGTCGCGCAGCGGCACATCCGCGACATAAGGGATGAAGAGATCGAACTGCGGGCTGTACAGGCGCTGGCGCGACATCGCCTTAGGCCTTGGCGATCGGCGGGCGGCGGTGTTTCTCGAACAGCAGGTTCAGCGCCTCGGCGATGAGCGCCGCCTGGCTCGTGTCCTGCTCGACGGCGAGGATGGCGAGCTGCTTGCGCACCGCGGGATCGAAATAGGCGGAGATGATCACCTTGCCGCGCCGGTTCGGCTGCTCGTAGCGCACGGTGCCGGGGCTGCTGGCCTCTGGCGGCGCGGGGCTTGGCCGGCTCGGCTCGGCGGTCGTCGGCGCCCTCGCGTCGCCGCTCTCCCTCAGTTTGCGCAACCCTTCGGAGAACCGACTTGTCATGACGAGCCTCCCGATCTCGCGGCGTGATCACATAAGTGATACTGTGCTACAGTGCGCTTGTCCACTTTGCCTCTTGTGATGTAGCGGACGATCTCCCTGACGGACGAGTAGGGGTCATGCGACACCCTCCGGTCGCTTGGGCCCCGGCATGACGGTCTGGCGCAGAAGCGCACTCACCCACTCTCTCGCTTGTGCGACCTCCTGCGCGGCTCTCCCCCCAGGCTCGATCTCCTGGGCGGCCTGCCCGGTGATGAGGCAGCGGTTGAAGACTACCCGGTCGCTGAACCGGACCGGGGCCACGGGCAACTGGAAGTCCGTGGTGATGGTCTCGGCTGCCTCGTCGGCGACCGAGCCGCGGGGGGGGACGTTGTTGAGGATGGCATAGGCCGGCTTGCCGACGAGGCGCAGAAGGTCCGCCGTCTTGCGCATCGCGCGCAGGTCCATGATCGTCGGCTGGCACGGGACCAGGATCAGATCCGCCAGCCGTGCCGCCTCGAGCGAGGCGCTCTCGCTGTGCGGCGCCGTATCGAGGACGACGAGGTCGGTGCCGATGCGGCGCGCCTCCTCCATGACCTTGGCCAGCCGTGAGGCCTGGATGGACAGCACCGCCGGCAGATCGGCCTCGCGATGGTCCTTCCATTCCGCCGCCGAGGCTTGCGGATCGAGATCGAGGATGAGGGTGTTGCGGCCGCTCGCCGCGAAGGCTGTCGCGAGGTGGATGGCGATGGTCGTCTTCCCGACCCCGCCCTTCTGCGCGATGAGCGCAATGGTCTGCATGCGGCAGCCCCCGATGCAATCCGCCTAGAGCGACAGACCACTAGCACGCTGGAAGAGGTGCGCGCCAGCGCCATGAACCACTTCCTCACTTTCGCGCTTTCGCTCTAGCGCGCTTCCTTCCGCGCTGTGTCTGCCGTCCGAAGCGCGCGGTTGCCTTTGGCGCTGCCGCTTGGGCTGGGGCGTTCGGCGTATCGCCGCGGAGATCGGCTGCAGCCACATGACGATGCGCCGGTATCTCGCGGCGGGTGGGCCGGTGGCCTACTGCGCGCCGGAGCGGTCCTCGGTGCGCGTTCCGTGCTCATCCGGTCGCGGATTCCGGGACATCCGATCACCCCGGCCCCGGTCGAGGCCAGCGTCGCTGGGTGATCGTGTGGCGGAATAGCCTTGCGTCCCCCGAACCCGCCGGCTGTCTCGCTCGCTATCCTCCTCCTCCCGCCGCCGGGCCGCCCCTGGCGTGGTGCCATGCCCACCGAATTTTCCCCATTTCACGAGCGAAAACATGGGCTTCACACTTGTCACTGTCCCGGTTGGTCCAGAAAGACTCGCGAGAGAAAGATTGCTCCGCGCGGTGCAGATGCACCGATAGAAGCGGCGTCCAGCCGTCGCCACCGAGCAAGCGAACGGCCTCGCGGCGCGCTTGTCGGTGCTGAGACTGCTCCGGGCGTTGCATGTTCTTGATATGTTCTCATGCTTGTGCCATGATGGCCCCATGTCGGAAACCCCTTCTGCGCCCGTCGGCCTGACGCCGTCCGAAGGCGACGCCGCCCGCGACACACTGTCGGTTGCTGCGAATGCCTACGCCCGTGCCCGCCACGCCGAGCGCGATCCGAGCCAGGCGAGGATGCTCGCCGCCGACGTTGTGCGTGCCCTCCATCCAGCCTGGCCCGAAGATCGCCGCGAGCGCAGCCGACGTCAGCGATGCGCCACCCCGCGACGAGCGGACCACGCCGCCCAATCCGGCCCTCCGTCCTGCGGATGCCGACATCGTCACCGCCGTTCTCGCCCATGCGCTGCGCTTCGGGCTGGATGGGAAACCAAGGCGCACCGCCTCCGACTTCCTCGCGCCTATCGCCGCCGAGCAGATCTACCAGCATCTTCGGCGAGCCGGCCTCGTGGTCTTCCAGCGGCCCGCAATCAAGCCACACCCGGGCATGGGATGACCCTCTCTCCGCTCACCCGGCCGCCAGCAACTCGCGCAGCCTGGTCCAGCGGCGGGTTCCCGCCTGGTCCCTGACCGCGATCGCCAGCGCCCGCCTCTGCCCGACCAGCACCACCAGCCGCTTGCCGCGGGTCACGCCCGTGTAGAGCAGGTTCCGCCGCAGCATCGTGTAGTGCTGCGTCAGCACCGGGATCACCACGGCCGGATATTCCGACCCCTGGCTCTTATGGATCGTCACCGCGTAAGCGGGCGCCAAGGCGTCGAGCTCCCCGAAGCCATAGACGCGCTCCCGCCCGTCGAAGGCCACCGTCACCTCGCCCTGGTCGGGATCGACCCCGGCAACCAGCCCGACATCGCCGTTGAACACCTCGCGCTCGTAGTCGTTGTCGAGCTGCATCACCTTGTCGCCCGGGGCGAACACCCAGCCGAAGCGCTCCACACGCGGCTCGCCGGAGGGGTTGAGCGCTGCCTGCAGCGCCAGGTTGAGCGCCCGCGCCCCGGCACCGCCCCGCTGCATCGGGCAGAGCACCTGCACCTCCCGGATCGGGTCCAACCCGAAGCGGCGCGGGATCCTCTCCTTGACCAGGGAGACGATCCGGTCCGCCGCCGTCTCCGGGTCCGCCGCCTCGACGAAGTGGAAGTCGCTCTCGGGCCCGGCGCGCGCCAGCTCCGGCATGCGGCCGGCATTGATCCGGTGCGCATTGACGATGATCCGGCTCGACGCCGCCTGCCGGAAGATCTCCGAGAGCCTGACCGTCGGCACCGCGCCCGAGGCGATCACATCGGCGAGCACCTGCCCCGGACCGACCGAGGGAAGCTGGTCCACATCCCCCACCAGCAGCAGCGCTGCCTTGGCGGGAAGCGCCTTCAGCAGGGCGTACATCAGCGGCACGTCCACCATCGAGGTCTCATCGAGCACCAGCAGGTCCCCTTCGAGCGGATGCGCCTCGCTCCGCCGGAAACCGCCGGTCCTCGGGTCTGTCTCAAGCAGACGATGGATGGTTCGCGCCTCCATCCCCGTGGTCTCGGAGAGGCGTTTGGCGGCTCGTCCCGTGGGGGCGGCGAGCAGCACCCTGACCCCCTTTGGCGACGAGGATGGCGAGGATCGCGCGCATGAGGTGGTCTTGCCGACCCCGGGGCCGCCGGTGATGACGAGCAGCCTCGAGCGCAGCGCCGTCGCAACGGCCTCCCGCTGGCTGTCGGCGAGGGTGAGACCGATCCTCGCCTCCGCCCATGGGATCGCCCGCGCCGGGTCGATCGCGCTCCAGGGCGGGTCGCCCGCGCTCAGCGTCCGCAGGCGGGCGGCGATGCCGCGTTCGGCGGCATGCAGACCGGCGAGAAACACGCAGCGCCTATCGCCCACCATGTCGGCGACGACCGTGCCGTCCGCGAGTTCCAGCGCGAGCGCGGTCTCGACCAGCTCCGGGGCGACCCCGAGAAGCTCGGCCGCGAGGCCGCGGAGCTCCTCCTCCGCCAGGCCGCAATGCCCCTCGTCCATCGCCTCCGACAGGGCGTGGCTGATGCCTCCGCGGACCCGGATCATCGCGGTTGGTTCGACGCCAAGCCGCATGGCGATGGCGTCGGCGGTCTTGAAGCCGATGCCGCGGATGTCGCGGGCCAGGCGATACGGGTTCTCCGACATCACCTGCACGGCGTCGACGCCATAGGTCTTGAAAATCCGCACCGCGCGCGAAGTGCCGACGCCGTGGCCGTGCAGGAACACCATGATCTCGCGGATGACCTTCTGGTCGGCCCAGGCGCGGACGATGCGCTCGGCGCGCATCGGGCCGATGCCCGGAACCTCCCGCAGGCGCTCGGGCGCGCGTTCGATCACGTCGAACACCGCCTGAGCTGGCCCTCTTTTCCTTGGACATCCATTTGTCGAAGGACGCCCGAGGATGGATGCTTCCGAGATGCCGAGACGAGAGACCCCGGAGCGGGGTGATGGGGCTGAGCGGCGCGCCGGCGGCGGGGCCGCTCGCGCCGGGCCAGCGCTGGAGCGTGGCGCGCAAGCGCGCGGTGGTGTTGCGCCTGATCGCGGGCGAGCCGGTGGAGCTTGTGTCGCGCGAGATCGGCGTGCCGGTGTTCAAGCTCGAGCGCTGGCGCGAGCGAGCCGAGGCCGCGCTGGAGGGGGCGCTCAAGGAGCGCGAGGCCGACGGCGAGGGCCCCGAGCTGGCCGCCGCGCTACGTCGGATCGGCGAGCTCAGCATGGAGGTCGAACTCCTGCGCGCGAAGATGGGCCAGTCCCCCGGCCCTTTGGCCCGGAAGCAGTGGCGGTGCCGGCCGCGCCTACGGCGTGGCGCGGGTGTGCGCGGTCTGGGGCGTGCCGCGATCATCGTTCTACCTGGCCCGGCAGGCGGCGCAGGGCTTGGCCCCCGCGCGGCCGACCGGCCGCCGCGGGCCGAAGCCCGCGGTCCCGGACACCGCCCTGCTGGCGGCGATCCGGGCCGACCTCGCCCGCTCGCCCTGGTCGGGCGAGGGCCATCGCAAGGTCTGGGCGCGGCTGCGCGTCCGGGACGGGCTTGGGCATCGCGCGCAAGCGGGTGCTGCGGCTGATGCGCGAGAACGCCCTCCTGTCGCCACACCGCGCCCGCCCACGCCCCGCCGACGACCATGACCGGAAGATCATCACCGACGCGCCGAACGTGATGTGGGCCATCGACGGCACGCAGGTCGCCACGGTGCGCAACAGCAAGGTCTGGCTCTTCGCCACGGTGGAACACTGGAACGCGGAGGCGCTCGGCTGGCACGTCAGCAAGCGCGGCACGCGCCGCGAGGCGCTGCAGGCCATGGGCATGGCCGTGCGCCAGCAGTTCGGCCATCTCGGCCGCGACGCCGCCCGCGGCGTCCAGCTGCGCCATGATCACGGCAGCTGCTTCATGGCCGAGGACTTCCAGAACCAGACACGAGCCTGGGGCATGACCCCGAGCTTCGCCTTCGTAGGCGAGCCCCAGACCAACGGCGTCGTCGAGCGGTTCTTCCGCACACTCAAGGAGCAGATCGTCCACGGCCGCGTCTTCGAGACCCTCGAAGACCTCCGCGACGCCGTCCGAGCCTTCATCGCCCGCTACAACGCCCAATGGCTGATCGAGAAAAACGGCCACCTCAGCCCACACGCACGACGCCGCCAACACGAGCTCGCGGCCATGCCCATGGCCGCGTAACTCAACCGAGTGTCCAAGGAACCGGGTCCGGTTCACGTCGAACACCGCCTCGCGGAAGGCGGCCACGAGCTTCTTGGCGTAGACCGGCCCGATACCGCGGATCATGCCGGAGGCGAGATAGCGCTCGATGCCCTCCGCCGTGGTCGGCGCCGAGGTGCGCAGGAAGCGGGCCTTGAACTGCGGGCCGTACTGGCGGTCGTTGACCCAGTTGCCTGTGGCCGTCAGCCACTCGCCCGCCGAGACGCTGGCGGCATGGCCGACCACGGTGACGAGATCGCGATGGCCGCGGGCCTTCACGCGCAGTACGCAGAAGCCGTTCTCGGCGTTGTGGAAGGTGACGCACTCAACGGGGCCGGCCAGGAGTTCCGATGCCGGTGCGTTGGCCGCCGAGGCGGGGGCTCGGTCGGTGGCGAAGGCGCGCATGAGGTCATGATACCAAGTAGAGCCTCAAGGCGAGGGGCGGTGTCCCGATCTCTGTTGAAAAAGGGAGGGGGCGGGGCTGCCCGCTTGATGCCGGCAGGCGCGGGAGGCGGAATCCACGAGAGGCAAGCACCCCCGTGAGGAGAAATTCTTATCAGCCGAAGGTGTCGTCTCTCCCTTGCCGCAACCGGCGATTGCCTGCCCGAGGCGGCGCAGGGCTCCCGGCGCGAAAAGCCAACTCCCACAGTTGCGCGCCGCCCTCCTCGCCTACCAGCGGAAGTCCTCCCGGCCACCCGCGCTTGCTCAAAGCCCGCATGCCGCATAGTCTCAATCACCGGCACGCCGAACACGCTTTTCAACAAAGGTCGGGACATCCCCTTTTCCTGGGCAGTGTAGCGTCTCCGGCGCTCGCGGCCGCTGATGATTTCGACGCGTTCGATGGGCTTCGACATAGGCGTACGCCTAGGCTTGCGCCTAGGCCCTCCGGGCTACGCCGAGTGTCCGGTTGAATTGGGGGCCAATCCAGCGCCTGCCCTCGCTGACCACGGCCCTATGCTTAAGGATGATCGATCGTCTTCATGCTGGACATCATCGTTCCGGTCTCCCTCTGACAAAATGGATGTTTGGAGAAACCGGGGGGGCAGCTCACGATCCTCATCAACATCCAGAAGCAGGGTTACTCGAGGTATCCATATGCGGGGGCTTCTGCGCGATCTACCACCAGAGCCAGGGGCCGGAACCCTTTTCCAGGTTGGGGTTCGAGGGGAGTGGCTCGCACTTGCCGGCTTCGCGGTTGCTGAAAGTAGTGCATTGCACTAGATCCTGCCCATGAGACGGACCGTTTCCGCCGCCGAAGTCAACCGCTCGTTCTCGCGGCTGCTCCGCGAGGTTCGAGAGGCGGGCGCAGAGGTGATCGTCACCGCCCATGGCAAGCCGGTCGCGGTGCTTGCGCCCCTGAAAATGGACGTGGCTGCTCGGATGGCGGCGCGCGAGGCGCTTTGCCGGCGCCTCGCCGCGCAGCCTGCGATCGACGCAGGACAGTGGACGCGGGCTGAGCTCTACGACCGCTGATCGGGCGCATGCGGGTCGCGCTGGACACCAACATCCTTGCCTACGCCGAGGGGGTGAACGGCGAGGAGCGCAAGGCCTCGGCGATTGCGCTCCTTGATGCCCGTGCTGATGACGAGATCGTCGTGCCGGTGCAGGTGCTCGGCGAACTCTTCGTCGTCCTCGTTCGCAAGGCGGGTCGCGGCGCAGGGGAGGCGCGCGCAGCGATCATGCAATGGTCCGACAGCTTCGAGGTCGCCGAGACCACCGTCGACGTGCTGTTCGAGGCGCTGGAGATAGCGACCGCACACCGGCTGGCGTTCTGGGACGCTGCAATTCTCGCCGCTGCCGCGCAAGCAGGCTGTCGGCTTCTCCTGTCGGAAGACCTCCACGACGGCTTCCTCTGGCGCGGCGTCACTGTGCACAATCCTTTTATTGCCGGCCGCGAGTGATCCGCGCCTGGCACAGGCTGGGGCGAACCGAATGACGGATATCCCGATGCCGGCCGGCGGGCTGCTGTGCGGCGCTATGACCTGGATGCGCGGCTAGACCGCGATGCCGCAGGCGAGCACGGCGGCGAGGCGGTCGCTGCTTCCGAGTTGAAGTCGACCCTCCCGTAAGGTGGGCGGAGAGTTGATCGCCGCGCGGATCGCCTCTCATCCTTAGCGATGGATGACATCACTTCTGCGGGCTGGTTCTGTGCGTAGTTCACACAAAGTGCACACGCGAGAGTCCAAACACAAAATCAGTTCACACATCTACGCAATGCGATTTGCCCAAGATACTGGTTTCGTCCATGGAGAGCACGCTCTTCGATGCCAGCCGCGTTTTGAAAATCCATCAAAAATAAAGGCAGAATAAATATTGCCCCGGCCACACCAGCTACAATATTTTGCGCAACCTTGGCACCGCGCTCCTGAGCCAATTGGGAAATTCGTTCGTTATTGGACCTGATTTCTGCTTGTATCTGATCACAAGACAAATTCTCATCACCTATTTGTGTGACATCCACTGGGTTCGGCGCTCGTCCAGCGCATGAGGAAACGGACAAAGTCAATAGTATCGCTGCGGCGAGCTCCAGGAACGGCGCTTTGATAATATTTCCATTCGTATCTCTCCGCATGTCTTTCTCCCATGTGTGGCAAGGTGGCGTGATGCGCCTTTGGTGAGAGTCTGCATATCAGAACGTATCGCGTCGCGCCGGGCCAGCGCTGGAGCGTGGCGCGCAAGCGCGCGGTGGTGCTGCGCCTGATCGCGGGCGTGCCGGTGTTCAAGCTCGAGCGCTGGCGCGAGCGAGCCGAGGCCGCCTACCTGGCCCGGCAGGCGGCGCAGGGCTTGGCCCCCGCGCGGCCGACCAGCCCGCGGCGGGCCGAATTCTGTGCGTAGTTCAAAATTTACGCACAGCGCCCTTGCCTGCCTGAATCCAACAGGTTAGGCTGTGCATAATATATGTGCGCAATTGCCTCCCGCCGCCGGGCCGCAAGGGCCTCCCAGACCCCCTTCGAGCGGAGGGAGCGGTGAAGCGCGCGGCCACGTCTGGCGGCACCGTCTACGGCTACGCCCGCGTCTCGACCGACGGGCAGTCCCTCGATGCCCAGTTCGCCCAGCTCGCGGCCGAAGGCGCGCAGAGGATCTTCCAGGAGAAGGCGAGCGGAGCGCGCGGTGATCGCGAGCAGCTGCGGCGGCTCCTTGCTGCTCTCGGACCAGGCGACCTTGTGTTGGTCACGAGGCTCGATCGCCTGGCGCGCTCCACCCGCGACCTGCTCAACACCTTGGGCGCCATCGCCGAGCGCGGGGCCTCGTTTCGCTCGCTCGGGGACCCCTGGGCAGACACCACCACCCCGCATGGGCGGCTGATGCTGACGGTGCTCGCGGGGCTTGCCGAGTTCGAGCGGGAGCTGATCCGCGCGCGCACGAGCGAGGGGCGCGAGCGGGCCAAGGCCCGCGGCGTGAAGCTTGGACGGCGCTTCAAGCTGACCGCGCATCAGCGCCAGGAGGCGCTGGCGCGGCGCGAGGCGGGCGAGACGCTGACAGCGATCGCCCGCAGCTACAACGTCTCCCACTCCACCATCTCGAGGCTTCGGCCATGACCACGGCCTCGATCCCGCTCACCCGCGTCGATTCAGCTCGCCCGGGCGGATGCGGACGAGTTGGCATCAGACCAAGCAGGCTGCCGCCACCCAGCAGGCCAAGCTCGCGCGCGCCAAACTGCGAGGAAGGTATCGTTGGGCGGGGCCGAGGTGAATGCCAGCACCGAACCGGAGAGTCCGTCTCGAATCTCAAACCAAACGGCCGAGGCGGCGTAGAGGAAGGCCTCGGCGGAGGCGATGGAGGCCTCGAAGTCCTTCGCGAGGCGGCGGTTGCGACCGATCCACGCGAAGAAGCGCTCTACCACCCATCCGCGGGCATGGACGGCGAAGCCGACTGTCCCCTCGGCTTGCGGACGATCTCGATGCGGATTGGGCTGGCGCCCGCGACGCGCGTGCCCGCGTAGCCTGCATCGGCGAAATCGAGTACGACGAAAGGCCAGCGTCGCGGTGAGGCGCGCAGCAACGGCGGCCCGCCGTCGCGGTCCTGCACGCTGCCGGGATGGGCGTGCAGGAACCACGCGGCATAATAATCGAGCGTGTCCGCAAGCCTAGGCTCAGGACCCATTAATCTCTTGCAGCGACGCGGTGTGGTGTGAGTCTGGGTTTGGCGGAGGTGCCGCAATGCCCAAGCCGCCGTTTCTGCTCACGACTG
>Ga0209809_1002355_pt1 | contig 13507 bp, 9 predicted proteins | sample YNPMSTMetaG_FD_186172 | JGI IMG/M metagenome (GOLD analysis project Ga0209809, IMG submission 186172) | Anoxygenic and chlorotrophic microbial mat microbial communities from Yellowstone National Park, USA - YNP MS-T MetaG (SPAdes) (version 2) ... | reverse complement strand
TCCCCCCTCTCCCCTTGGCCTGCGGCCAGGGGAGAGGGGGGATTGAAGAGGGGTTTTGCGGCGGGCGGCTTCGCCGCCCGCCGCAAAACCCCAATTTCTCCCCCTCCCCTCGCCCGCCGCCGAAGGCGAGCGGGAGAGGGGAGGGGGCAGGGGGTGGGGTGAGGGCCAGGCGGAATTTTAACGCCCGTAAAAAGTGTCAACATATTTCCCCGGAAAATTGAACCATCCCTACAATTTCAAAGCGAAAGACACGAAAGGAGCGAAAGACACGAAAGGCGCGAAAGACACGAGATAGAGTCCTTCGTGTCCTTCGTGTCCTTCGTGGTTTCATAATTATCGGGAGCATTGGATGGCCGATTCGGGTTCTGACTTCCCGAAAAGTCCTTTCTGGCGACTGGCCCGCGGGTTCCTGGTGGCTCTGCTGGCCTTCTCCGCTGTCGTCATGGTCTGGGCCGCGGTGCTGGCGGTCCAGACTGTCCGCCTCCCCTTCCCCGGCCTCTTCACCGAACCGACGCTGGTGGTGAATAACATCGGCTCTATGGCCTGGAGCGGGTACGCGGCCGGCCTGCACCTCCCCGAGCAACTGCTCGCCATAGACGGCCAGCCTCTGGACCGTCCCACCGCGCTGATAGACGCCCTGCGCGCCCGTCAGGTTGGGGAGACGGTCACCTTCACCGCCCGCGATGCTGAGACCGGCGCCGTCCGCCCGGTCAGCGTCCCACTGGTGCCTTTTCCCCGACTGGCCCTCTGGGATTTCTTCCTCATCCCCTACGCCCTGGGCCTCTTCTACCTGGCCGCCGGAGGAGTGATGCTCGGATTGCGGGGACGGGAGGAATCGGCGCAGGTTTTCACCCTTTTCTGCATCTTCATCGCTCTGGTGACGGGCCTCTTTTTTGACCTGTATACCACCCACCGCCTGTTTCCGGTCTGGGTGGCCGCGGTGCCGCTGGCCGGAAGCGCAGCGGTCCACCTGGCCCTGGTATTCCCGCATCCGCATCCCCTGCTGCGACGGTTCCCGTGGCTGCGTCTCCTGGCCTATCTGCCCGCGCTGGGGCTGGCGGTCGCCGGATGGCTCACCACGGCGGACATGGCCCACCCCATCGCCTATTTTGCTCCCTGGCGGTGGGGGCGGGCCTGGGCCGGCATCGGCGGACTGGTGCTGATCGGGTGGATGGCCTACCACCGGCTCTTCTCCCGCTCCCCCATTATCCGTGCCCAGACCTATATCGTCCTGCTGGGGGCTTTGCTTTCTTTCTTCCCGATTATGGTCTGGATTCCCTTCGCGTTCCGGCCTGGCTTCCCCTTCCAGCCCAGTCTGCTGCTGCCGTCCTTCGTCTTCTTCCCCCTGGCCATCGCCTACGCCATTCTCTTCCCCCGGACACTGAACATTGACTGGGTGGTCCGCAACGCGGCGATTTACCTTCTCCTGACGCTGGTCGTTGTGGGCGTATTTGCCCTGCTCCTGGCTCTGCTGGGCCGTTGGGTCCACCTGACCGTTCTCCCCTTTCAACCGCTGGTCCTGGCCCTGCTGGTGCTGGTCGTGGTGGCAGGGATTCTGCCCCTGCGCGGGCTGCTGACCCGCGGGGTGGACTACCTGCTGGGGCGACGAGTTGCGCCGGAGCAGGCCCTGCGGGAGTTCGGAGGCCGGGTCGCCACGGCCCGCACCGCCGACGAAGTGGCGGCGACAACGGCGGAGGTCATCGGGCAGGTCATCGCTTCCCGCTCCGTCCTCTTCTACCTGGCCGACCCCCGCAGCGGGCTGTACATTCCCCGCGCATTCGGCGACCACTCCTCACCCCCCCCGCCGCCTTTCCGCTCCGATGGGCCGCTGGCCCGCCGGATGACCGTCGCCAACCGTCCCCTCTACCTCTCAGTGGACGATGTCCTTCCGCCGGACCTGGAAGAGGAGGAGGAACGGCTGGCCGCGCTGGGGCCGGCCCTCTTCGTCCCCCTGCCCGGATGGGGATGGCTGACCGTCGGCCCCACTCGCCTGGAACGCTTCCGCGCGCGCGATGCCTGGTTCCTGGAGACCCTGGCCCCCCAGGTGATCGCCGCCCTGGACCGGGTCCGGCTGATTACGGACCTGGAGCGCCGGGTGCAGGAACTGGAAGTCGTGGGCACCATTGCCCAGTCCGTCAGTTTCTCCGTCCAGCCGGACGACCTGATGGAACTGATCTACACCCAGACCAACCGGGTACTGGATGCCCGCAACTTCTACATCGCCCTCTACGACCCCCGGAGCCGCACCCTGCGCTTCGCCTTTTACGTGGAGAACGGCGAACGGCGGTATCCAGAAGACGTCTGGCCCGATACGGAGGGGCTGACCGGCCTCATCGTCCGCACCGGTCAACCCATTGTGACCGACGACTACCTGACCGAATGCCAGCGTCGGGGGGTCCGGCCCGGCGGACGGCCCGGCAAGGCCTGGATGGGGATGCCGCTCATCTCCCAGGACCGCGTCCTGGGCGTCATCAATATCTCCAGTTTTGACCCTAACGTGACCTACACGCCGGAGCAGGTGCGGGTATTCCAGGTCATCGCCGACCAGGCCGCGACCATCCTGGACAAGGCCCGCCTCTACCAGGAGACGGAGAAGTGGGCCCGGCGGCTGGAGGGGCTGAACGAAGTGGGCCATCTCCTGGCGTCCACACTGGACCTGAACCGTCTGCTGGACCTGACGGTCCAGAAGGCGGTGGACCTGCTGGAGGCGGAGGCCGGCTCATTGCTGCTGGTGGACGAGGAGAGCGGGGACCTGGTCTTCCAGGTCGCCGTCGGAGTGCCCGACCTGACCGGCACCCGATTGCCCGCCGGGACGGGTATCGCCGGACAGGTCGTCCGGGAGAACCGTCCCGTTCGGGTGGACGACGTCCGGCAGGACAGACACTGGTATCCGGAAGTAGACCGCCGTTCCCATTTTGTCACCCGTTCGCTCCTCTGCGCGCCCCTGACGGCCCGTGGGACCGTCATCGGCGTGCTGGAAGTGCTGAATCGGCGGGACGGCCGTCCCTTTGATGACGAGGACGAGCGGTTGCTGACCGCCTTCGCCGCGCAGGCGGCGGTGGCCATCCAGAACGCCCGCCTCTTCGCCATGACCGACCAGGCGCTGGCGGCCCGGGTGGAGGAACTCTCCATGATGCAGCGGATTGACCGGGAACTGAACGCCACCCTGGACTACGAGCAGACGATGCGGGCGGCGCTGGAATGGGCGATTCAGCGCACCGGCGCCGACGCCGGGCTGATCGCGGTCCTGGCGGAGGAGGACGGCCGGCAGGGCCTCCGGCTCCTAGTCTACCAGGGCTATCCTCCCGACGCAGTGGAGCCGTACCGGGAGACCCTCTGGCCGCTGGACCGGGGCATCGTAGGACGGGTAGCCCGAACGGGTCGGCCCGAACTGGTATCCGATGTTCGCAACGACCCCGATTATGTGGCCGCCGCCGGGGGGATGGTCGCTCAGATGACCGTCCCCATCTGGCGAGAGGAACGGATTATCGGCATCATCGTCCTGGAGAGCGCCCGGCCGGGACAATTTGACCAGGAGGCGCTGGACTTTGTCGTCCGTCTGGCCGATCACGCGGCCATCGCGATGGAGAACGCCCGCCTGTTCGCCGCCGTGGAGGCCGCCAATCAGGCCAAGACGGAATTCATCTCCTTCGTCTCCCACGAACTGAAGCAGCCGATGACGGCTATCAAAGGGTACACCGACCTGCTGGTCAAGGGGCTGGCGGGCGACCTGACCGAGACGCAGCGCTCGTTCCTGGAAGTCATCCGTTCCAACCTGAACCGGATGGACACAATGGTGCAGGAACTGCTGGACATCTCCCGCATTGAGGCCGGGCGGCTGCGGCTGGAAATCGGGCAGGTGGCGCTGCGGGAGGCGGTAGAGGAGGCGGTGCGAACCATCCGGCAGGAGATAGAGGCCAAACGGCAGACGCTGGAGGTGGAGATTGTGGAGCCGTTGCCCCCGGTCCGGGCCGACCGGAATCGGGTGGTGCAGATTCTGACCAACCTGCTGAGCAACGCGTACAAGTACACCCCGGAGGAGGGCCATATCCGGGTGACCGTTCAGCCGAACGGTGGATTTGTGGTCTGTTCCGTTTCCGATACGGGCATCGGCATCGCGCCCGAGGAGCAGGAACGACTGTTCACCAAGTTTTTCCGTTCCCAGCACCCAGCGGTGCGCAACGTGCCGGGCACCGGTCTGGGACTGGTCATCACCAAGAGTTTGGTGGAACTTCAGGGCGGCCAGATTTGGGTGGAGAGCGAGCCGGGGAAAGGGAGCACGTTCACCTTCACCCTGCCGGTAGCGGTATAAAACCACGAAGGACACAAAGGACACAAAGGAATCTTGAAACTACCTACCAGGGAGCCCCGGGCAAGCGCTATCAAAGACGCGGCGAAGGCATGCCCCTGTAGCGCAGGCCGCCAGGCCTGTATTCGCAGGCTAAAGCCTACGCTACATTATCTGCAAACGATTCAGGGTAGGTCATTACGGAATCTTTCAAATTTCGCGTCTTTCGCGCCTTTCGTGAATCCCCATGATCCACACCGAACACCTCACCAAACGATTTGATGACTTCACCGCCGTGGATGGAATCACGTTGACCGTCCGGCCGGGGCGGATTCTGGCCCTGCTGGGCCCCAACGGGGCCGGGAAGACCACCACGGTGCGCATGCTGGCGGCCATCCTGATGCCCACGGAGGGCCGGGCGGTGGTCGCCGGGTACGACACCCGCCAGGACCCCATCGCCGTCCGCCGGTCGGTGGGGCTCCTGACCGAACAGCCGGGCCTCTATCTGCGGATGTATGGAGGGGAATACCTGGAGTTCTTCGGCCGACTCTATGGGCTGGACCCGGATATTTGCCGACGGCGGGCCCGAGAGTGGCTGGACCGGTTCGCCATGCCGGAGGCGTGGGACCGGCGCATCGGGGAGTACTCCAAGGGGATGCGCCAGAAACTGGCGCTGGTGCGGGCGCTGCTCCACGACCCGCCCGTCCTCCTGCTGGATGAGCCCACCTCGGCGATGGACCCCCACAGTGCCAAACTGGTGCGGGACGCCATCCTCTCCCTGCGGGATGAGCGGCGCACCATTCTGGTCTGCACCCACAACCTGACGGAGGCCGAACTGATCGCGGACGAGATTGCCATCATCCGGCGGGGGCAGATTGTGGCCCTGGGGACACCGGCGGAGTTGAAGCGACAACTGCTGGGCCCCCCGTTAATGGAACTCCGTCTTGCGGCGTCCACCGACGGGGCCCGTCCCCTGGTCGCCCGCTGGGCTCCGGTTGTGGAGGAAGGGCCGGACTGGATCCGCTATCGGGCCGAGGCGCCGGAGGCGGTCAACCCGGCCATCCTGCGCGCCCTGGCAGAGGCCGACATCCCGGTGGTAACCCTCAGCGAGGTCCCCCGCAGTCTGGAAGCGGTCTATTTGCGGGTGGTGGAAGGATGAGCGGAATGGAACGGGTACGCAGGCCTGTCCGGACCCTCTGGATACAGCAGGTCTGGCACCTGATGTGGCGGGAACTGCGGGATTACCTGCGGGACTGGCGTATCCTCTTCCCCATTTTCACCCTGACGCTGCTCTTCCCCCTGGTGATGCGCTTTGTCACGGGCTACCTGGAGGCTTCCTTCTACGAACGCTGGGGGGCGGAAGGGGTGACCACCCGCCTGCTTCCCCTGATGCTCCTGCTGGTGGGGTTTGTCCCCATCTCCATCTCCCTGGTCATCGCGCTGGAGGCCTTCGTGGGGGAGAAGGAGCGCATGAGTCTGGAGCCGCTCCTGGCAACCCCCCTCTCCGACCTGCAACTGTATCTGGGGAAGACCATCGCTGCGCTCCTCCTCCCGCTGATGGCCGGCACCGTCGGCATCGCCTTCTATCTGGTCATCCTGCCCATAGAAACGCGCCCGGACCCGATGACCCTGCTGCAGATCATCCTCCTGACCCTGGGGAAAGCGCTGGTGATGGTCTCCGGCGCGGTCATCATCTCCAGCCAGACCACCAGCGTCCGGGCGGCCAACCTCCTGGCCAGTTTCGTCATCATCCCGATGACCCTGCTCATCCAGCAGGAGAGCCTCACCCTCCTTGAGGGGGGAAAAGAGGTCCTGTGGTACATCCTGCTGTTCCTGCTGGTGGCGAATGTGATGCTGGTCCGGATGGGCATCCGGCTCTTCAACCGCGAGGAGTTGCTGGGGCGGGAGATTGACGAACTGAATCTGCGCAACGTCTGGCGGATGTTCCGGCGGCATTTTGTCTGGGAACGGTGGTTCTTCGGACGGCCGCCGGACCGGTTACCCCGTCTTCTGCGCTGGCTGAGTACCTGGACCGGGCTGTATCTGCGGGATATTCCCCGGGTTCTGGCCCGTTCCTATCCGGCCCTGGCTCTGGTCCTGATCTCCCTGGCGGGCGCAGTGTGGGTGGGCTGGGAGGTCGCGATCCGCTTCCGCATCCCGGCCGAATACATCCCGCTGGACCAGATTACCGAAGAGACGTTCCGCCAGGCCTCCACCATTTCTTTGCTGCCAGCCTTAACCCCCTGGGGCATTCTGCAGAACAACATCCGCTCCCTCATCCTGGCCGCGCTGTTGGGGACATTTTCCTTCGGATCGCTGGCGGCCATCCTGTTGATGGCCCCCATCGCCATCATTGCCTACGCCACCTGCCAGGTCGCCTGGGCGGGATACGACCCGCTGACGTTTGTGTTGACCTTTGTGGTGCCCCACGGCGTGCTGGAGATGCCCGCTGCCATCATCGCCACCGCGCTGGCGGTGCGCCTGGGCGCGACCTTCATCGCCCCGCCCCGGGGGATGACGGTGGGGGAAGGGTGGATGCAGGCCCTGGCAGACTTTGTGAAGGTCTTCGTGGCGGTCGTCGTCCCCCTGCTGGCCCTGGCGGCGGCCATGGAGGCCTTCCTGACGCCCGCCCTTGTGCTGGCGGTGTACGGCCGCTAAACGGCCCTGAACGGAGGCGGCCCGCAGGCCTCCGGCCTGCGGGCCGCCTCTACCCCCTCGCCACCTGCTCCAGCGCGGCCAGCGCCTCTTCCGCGTCTTCCCCGTCGGCCCGGATGGTGACCACCGCCCCCTGTTCCACCCCCAGGGCCAGCAGGCCCAGCAGGCTCTTCGCGTCCGCCTCCCGGCCGTTGTAGAAGACGCGCACCCGACTGCGGAACCGCCGCGCCGTCTGGACGAAGCGGGCCGCCGGTCGGGCATGCAACCCCTCCGGATGCCCGACCGTCACATGAATCTCCGGCATCGGATAACCTCTTTCGCGCCTTTTTGCCTTTCGTGCCCTTCGTGTCCTTCTTGCCCTTCGCGTCCTTCGTGCCCTTCGTGTCCTTCGTGCCCTTCGTGCCCTTCGTGCCCTTCGTGTCCTTCTTGCCCTTCGTGTCCTTCGTGCCCTTCGTGGATCCCTATCCCCCAAACAGCCCCACCCGAATCGCCTCACCGGCCTCGTTCAGCCCCGGCCAGATGGGGTACGCGCTGAGGATGCCGATGAGGATGATGGCGGCCATCACCCAGGTCGGAGACACGTTCTTCCGGGCCACCAGCCACCACACCAGCAGGACCAGCAGCAGGGGCAGCAGGTTGGGCATCAGGCTATCCAGAATGGCCTGCAGGCGGAAGGTGCTCCCACCGATCATAAAGGCCACCGGGGTGGAGAGGCGGACGAACTGGACCGCCAGCGCGCCCATGATGAAGTTGCCCAGTACCCCCGCGCCCAGAATGATGCGCGCGATGGCGCCCGTGCGGAGGATGGACGTCACGGCCGCGCGCCCCCGCACATATCCCTGCCACCAGACCCACCAGCCCACGCCCCAGACGAAGGCCGCCACGGCGACCAGGTAGAAGAGGGGGCCCAGGATGTTCCCCCGCGTCGCTGTGCCGACGGCGCCGCCCGTGGCGATGCCGATGCCCAGCGCCAGCGCGATGGGGATGACGATGCCCTGCTGGAGAGTGTCGCCGATGCCCGCCATCGGGCCCATCAGACCCGTCTTGACCCCGTTGATGGCGTCGTCGCTGATGTCGGCCCCGGCGGCCCGCTCCTCCTCCATCGCAATCACGATGCCGTGAATGACGCCGCCGATGTCCGGCTGGGTGTTGAAGAAGACCAGGTGCCGCTTCAGGGCCGCGCGGATGTCCTCCTGCTTTTTGTACAGTTTCTCAATGATGGGCGTCATGCTGTGGGCGAAGCCCAGCCCCTGCATGCGCTCCCAGTTGTAGCAGGAGTGGGAGAAGAAAAGCCAGCGCAGCCATGCACGGAAGACGTCCCGACGGGTGAGCAGGCCCGGACCGGCCCGCCGCTCTGCAGAAGGCGCCGGTTGCTCCTCGCCATCCCGGGCCGTGAAAAGGACGTGAACGTAGGCCACGCACGCGCCGATGATGGCCAGGACCACCAGGTTGACCTTGCCCGCCATCAGGGACGTGACGGCAAATCCGATGAAGAAGTAGGGCCAGGTATTCCCGCGAAATAGGAACTTCAGGTTCAGGGCGATACCCAGCGCCGCCAGCATCCCGCTGGCCACGAACAACCCGTTCATCACCCAGATGGCGTGCTGGGCGATCCATCCCAGCGCGGCGCTGACGGCGGGGGCGCCCAGATACGCCGCCAGGGCCACCGGCACCGCGTACAGGACGAACAGGAAGGGCTGGGAGTAGACGTAGTTGCTGCGGGCGACGGCCCTGATGTTCCCCTCTTCGGCAAAGCGGTCGGCCCAGTGGGGGATGACCGAGCAGACGGACATCCGCAGCGAGTAGGTCAGGCCGCCCAGCAGGCCCAGCGGGGCCGCCAGCGCCAGGGCCGCCTGGACGTCCAGCCCGCCTCCCAGGGCCAGCGCCGTCCCCAGGTAGCCCGCCAGGCCCGGGTCGCCGGGGAACGAGCCACCAGCGGTGATCCACCCCAGGTAGAGGACGTTGATGTTGGCGCCGATGGCGACCCCCTCCGCCACCCGCCCCATCACCGCCCCGACCAGGGTCCCGGCGACCAGCGGGCGGTAGAGGACGGTGAAGCCCAGATTGGCAAACCAGGGAGACCAGGCCAGGTAATAGAGGATGCCGACGGCCGCCGCGATGGGGAAACTCATCCGTACCGGCCCCGGTTGCGCCGTCGGCGCGGCGCGGGCCACCACCACGCCCACCCCCATCAGCACCAGATTGACAACGATGGCGAACGTGACGGATTTTCTGGATATGCGCATGTCTTCCTCCCGCAAGATTATTGAGTTTTGCTTTTTTAAAGCAACCCCTGGGGTGGTGCTTGGGGGCACCTGGGCCCTCACCCCTCCCCCTGCCCCCTCCCCTCTCCCGCCCAGCGGGAGAGGGGAGGGGGAATTGGGGGGATTTTGCGGCGGGCGGCAAGGCCGCCCGCCGCAAAATCCCCTCTTCATCCCCCCTCCCCAGAGTGAAGCGATGGGGAGGGGGGTGAAGGGGGGAGGGGCCCAAAGCCCTGCATAAGCACCGAGGGAAACCGCCCCTCAAATTTGTTACTATAGCAAGGCGAATCTCAATAAAAATAAGTTGCAACCTTTGTGCCCTTCGTGGAAGCCTTCGTGCCCTTCGTGATTTCAGGAACAGCGTTTAGAGGTCCAGAAGGTCTTTGAACGAACGGGCTTTCTCTCCCGGCACCGTCAGAAACGTGATGTCCACTCCCCGCTCAGCCAGGGCCTTCAGGGCGGCAATCTCTTCGTCCGAGGCGGCGATGTGGCGGAAGAGAGGCCGACGGCCCGGGCCGCTTCCCAGGCCGCCCACGTTCAGTGCCATATACCGGACTCCCCCCTCGTAGAGCCTCAGAGCCGTCTGCGGGGACCGCAGAAGCACCATCGTCGTCTCCCGGGGGTGGGGGTCCTGGAGCAGACGGCGGATGGCCTCCTCCAGAGACAGGACATCCACCCGCAGGCCGGGCGGAGCAGCCAGCCGCATGACCTCTTGCATAAAGGAGTCAGCGGCAACCTCGTCGTCCACAATCACGATGCGGGTGAACGGTCGGTGTTTGCACCAGACAGCAATCACCTGCCCGTGAATCAGCCGGTCGTCAATCCGGATCAGTCCCCATTCCTGGCTCATCCGCGCGGCTTTCGGCTGAGAAATAGGGGGAAACAGCAGAGGGACTTCCCCTCCGCCGTCTCGGTCGCATCGGCGATCCCAGCGGCGCCGGGAGATGGTGCGGAACACATCGGGGCAATGCTCTTTCCTCGGTCTCCCCGCAGGTTCAGACCTGGCGGAAGCGCAAGACGATTTTGCTCACGGCCCGAAGCAGGACAACTGGGCGCAGTGGTTCCGCTCCAGACGGTCCGTGGCGGCGATATTGTATCCGGAAAGCGGAAGTTGTCAAGTGACCGCGAGCGTCCTGACACGTTCTTCACCGCGAGACCCCCAGAATCCAGCGTTCATAGAGGTCCCGGTGCTCGCTGCCCGTCACCGTCTTGACCGTCGCCAGAAAAGAGTCCGGGGTGGCGATGCCGTAGCGGTGGCGGCGGTAATACGCCCGCAGAACGGCAAAGAAGGCCTCGTCCCCCACCCGCTGCCGCAGGGCATGGAAATACAGAGCCCCCTTCCGGTAAACTACCGGGCTGTAGAGGTCCCGGGGGTAGGCGGCGACCGGCAGACCGGCGGGCATGTCGTTCCCCTCCTTTACCAGCCGGTCATAAGTGGCCTGAAAGTCGCTCTTCAGAATTTCGGCGGCCGCGTCGGCGCCGTAGAGGAATTCGTGGTAGAGCAACGTGGTGTACTGCGTCAACGCCTCATCCAGCCAGGGCTCGTCCACCTGGTCGTTCCCCACCACACCGTACCACCACTGATGGGCCACCTCGTGCGCCACCACCCACTCCAGACGGGGATGGCCCGTGTATAATCGGTCGGAGATGACCACCAGCGTGGGGTACTCTATCCCTCCGGCCCGCGTCGGCGTCTCCACCACGTCCAGTTCCTCATACGGATACGGCCCGAAGAGGCGGGAGTAGAGGGTCAGGGCATTCACCGCCATCTTCAGGACCCCCTCCCCGCCCTCCCGATGCTCGGAGTAGAAATAACTGTTGACGATGACCCCTTCGGCAACTTGGCTGGCGACCTGGTAGTCGTCGCCCAGGATGAGGGCGAAATCCCGGACCGGCCCGGCCTGGCAGGACCAGCGCCCGGCCTCCCGGACGGCGCAGGTCCCGGAGGCGACCAGCGTCATCGTGGGCGGCGCGGTCACGTCCACCTGATAAAAAGCGACGTCGGAGTAGACGGCATCGCCGTAGTCCGGCGCGACCTCCACATTCCAGCCCTCGTCGTCGTAGACGGGGATCAGGGGGTAGACCTCGGGCAGAGCCATCACGCCGCGCACGTAAGAGAACTGGGCGTAGTCTATCCCGTCGGTCAGGGGGACGGCGGCGGTGAAGGCCAGGCTGAGGGTGACGGTCTCCAGCGGGGCCAGGGGCGGGTTCAGGAGCAGGCGCAGGGCCGACCCGCCCAGGCGGACCTCCGGGCTGGCGGGCTTCCCGTTCAGGCGGATGGAACTCACCCTCATCTCGCCGCCGTAGCCGGGGGTGCTGGGAAAGAGACGGAGGTACAGGTCCCCCAGCGGGACCTCTTCCGCGTTGGTGTAGCGGACGACCTGCTCCCCGGCGACCTGCGCGTGGGCGACGTCCACCGTCAACGAGATGGCGTACCGGGGAGCCACGGAGAGGGCATCCGGCGGGGAAGGCGTATCCAGCGGCGCGGCGGTGGGCAGGGGACGGGGAGTGGAGGTCGCCGGGGTGGGAGATGGCGAAGGCGTCAGTGGCAGGCAGGCCATCAGTGCGCCGCACACCCCGACCAGTACGAGAAGTCGGCGGATGGGGATGAACGCAGGCGAATTCAGCACCATCGGATTTGACACCGAACGGATGTTCGTTTATAATATTTCTGCCACGAATGACACGAATTTAAAATAAAAAGTTAAAAATTCGTGCAAATTCGTGAAATTCGTGGCACATTCCGAACAGGAGGCAGGCGGGAATGAACGCACAGCCGGCAGTCCTGGAGGACCAACAGCAACGCATCCTGGAGTGCATTCGGGATTTCATCCAGGAACGGGGCTATCCTCCCACCGTCCGGGATATTGCCCGGGAACTGGGGATTTCTTCCACCTCGGTGGTGGATTACCACCTGAGGCGGCTGGAGCAGGCGGGGTGGATAGAACGGGACCCTCGCTCTTCCCGGGGCATCCGTCTCACAGCGGCCGGTGCGCGAGGGTTGGGACTCGGCGAGATTGTCTCTGTTCCCCTCCTGGGTGACATCGCGGCGGGTGAACCGATCCCCGTCCCCTCCTCCGATTTCTCCCTGCTGGGTGTGGAGGAGACCATTGAGTTAACGCGCAGCATCGTGGGAGACCCCCAGGACCTCTACGCCCTGCGCGTCCGGGGGAATTCCATGATAGATGCGATGGTCCACGACGGCGACATCGTCATTATGCGCCCCGCCGAGGAGGTAGCGAACGGGGAAATGGCCGCCGTCTGGTTGCGGGACCGGGAGGAGGCGACCCTGAAGCGGGTCTACTGGGAAGGGGGACGGGTGCGCCTGCAGCCCGCCAACCCCACCATGGAACCCATTTACATAGACGACCCCCGCCAGGTGCAAATTCAGGGCAAGGTCGTGATGGTCATCCGGCGGATCCGCTGAGCAGGGTTGGGGCCCTCAGGTCTCCCTCAGTGCCTCTTCTATAGAGGGGTACTCGCCTGCCGCGATTTCTGCGGTGGCCGGTGATGGGGGCCGGCGAATGGGCAGCAGGACGGTGAAGGTGCTCCCCTGCCCCGGAGCGGATTCCAGCCAGACGCGCCCCCCGTGTGCCTCTACCAGGGACTTGACGATGGAGAGTCCCACCCCCATGCCTCCCGCGGCCATCCGCAGCGGGTCATCGGTGTGGTAGAACCGTTCCCATACCCGGGATTGTTCCTCCAGCGGAATACCGATGCCGGTATCCTGAACCCAGAGGCGGCAGAACTGGGGAGGGGCCCCATCCGGTTCCGGCACCGCGGCCAGCCCCACCGTTACCCGACCCCCCGGATAGGTGAATTTGACCGCGTTGCTGAGCAGATTGCTCACCACCTGTCGGATGCGCAGCGGGTCCACCTCTGCCAGGGGTACATCATCCGCCACTTCCAGCCGCCACTCCAGTTGTCGCGCCTTCATCTGGGGAACGAAGGATTCCAGGACCTCGCCGACCAGCAGGGCCAGGTCGGTAGGGGCGTAATTCAGTTCCAGGCGTCCCCGCTCGCTTTCGGCAACAGCGATGAGATTGTTGGCAATCGCGACCAGCCGGCCAGGGCTTATCAATGCTCTAACAAATGCCCAGCCAGGCCAGGCCTCGGTCTGGGCGTGCGGAGGCTGCCCTGTGTCCATCAGGAACATAACGGAAGCCTTGCTGACGGATGACGTTGAGCGCCACACAGCGGATGGCATGGAGAGGCCGGCCAACCTTTCGGGCATGATTCCGGTCTTCCTGATACGTCACGTCTAACACCCAAAACACCCCGTTTTCAATTTCCCAATGACCTC